>Ga0233437_1000999_pt1 | contig 55860 bp, 52 predicted proteins | sample SI_122_August201_FD_182714 | JGI IMG/M metagenome (GOLD analysis project Ga0233437, IMG submission 182714) | Seawater microbial communities from Saanich Inlet, British Columbia, Canada - SI_122_August2016_200_MG | ecosystem: Environmental > Aquatic > Marine > Inlet | place: Canada: British...
TGATTTCGCCGGAGTAGACGTTCACCCAGCGTCCATTGACGATGACCAAGTCTGCAGCTTGTCGCCCGGCAGCAACAGCTACCAGGTCTCTCGTCATCTTGTGAAGCGGCTCTCGCTTTGGCATACGACCTCTTAGAGAATGCGGCTGCCTGTCTGAGACAGGCAGCCGCAGTATAGACTTACTCAGGTTCGCCAGGCCATGCCCCGACGACGTTCTCAAATGCCCACTCCATGGTGATCAAGGAATCGACAGACAGCCACATGCCAGCAGGCACGACAATATTGCCATTTCGGTCGCTGATTGGGCCCTGGAACGGATCGAACGTCACACCAGGATTGGAGAATTGCGCCAATCGCAGGTTGTGAAGATCGAAAGCAGAGATCATTCCGAAGACCGGATCATCGATCATGTACGCCTTCAATTCGTCGATGAAGAGCGGATTCAGCGTAACTCCAGGAGCTGCCTCAGGATACACAGCGCCTTGAGACATCAACCACCAATAGTCGACATTCTGGATGTTCTGGGCTGTGTACACGCCATCATAGACCTTCTGGAGGAAGTCAACATAGATGGATCCCCAATCGATGGCTTGTCCAGAAATGACATGATTCGGGGCGAATTGATACATCTGCGAGCCGTAGTGGCCAAAGCTGAGAAGATCATTTTCAGCAGCCACGGTCACAACCGTCGGAGAGTCTTCGGTGAACGCAAATACGTCGCAACCGTCAGCAATGAGGGCCTCAGTGGCTTCAGTCGCTGCGCCCGGATCGTACCAGCTATAGATCCATTTTACGTGCATCTCTGCATCGGGATTTGCTGCCTTCACGCCCATGGCATAGGCATTCATGTGTCGCTTGACTTCCGGAATCGGGAATGCGCCGACATAGGCAACCTTGTCAGTTTTGGTGAGTGCCCCGGCCACAAGACCATTCAGGTAGTAGACCTGATAGAAGTCCCCCATGAAAGTCATCATATTGGGCGCGCGCTTGAATCCAGATGCATGTCCGAAGATGACGTCCGTGTGACGCAATGCGGAGTCTAGCGTGCCATCCATGAATCCGAAGCTGGTGGTGAATACGATATCGCAGCCATGTACAGCAATCAGATCGTCAATGACCGGGCCTTCCTGTCCTTCAGCAACAGATTCAACATAAACTGTGCTCGCGAAGGGCAGAGCATCCACAGCAAGTCGTCCTTCATTGTGAGCATAGGTCCAGCCGTAATCGCCAATCGGGCCGACGAAGATGAATCCGACCGTCATGTCATCTCCTGGTTCATAGGCGGCAAATGCCGCGCCAGCGAGCGCAACCACTAGTACTGCAGCAAGTAGTACTCGTTTATTCACTCCTACCTCCTTGAATCTCATACGCCTCTTGCAACTGATTTCCCCGTCAAGCACTGAGGTTGCAGCCTGTGCATCACCTCCTAGCTAATCTTCACCACGGGTGTACGGCAAGCTCAATGCAGATGGTGCTCCCATCTGCTTCTGCAGCGTACCCCTAGATACAACTATCAACACGACGATCGCCAAGATGTAGGGCATGGCGTTAAGGAGTTCAGGTGGGAGCCATGCCTGCAATCGAAAAGATAGCACGCGCATGGCCGCGAAGAAGAAGGCCCCACCAAGAGCCCACAACGGGTTCCAAAAGGCGAAGATCGTCAACGCAATGACAATCCAACCGAGTCCCGCAGTCATTCCTCCCGACCAAGCAGTTCTGTACGCCACAGACCAATACGCGCCCGCAACGCCGGCAAGGAAGCCTCCCACCATGACACACAAATAACGAACCCGACTTACATTGATACCCAGCGAATCGGCTGTAGCGGGATCTTCGCCAACAGCGCGAATGCTTATTCCGATTCGGGTCTTGTACAACACAAACCACATGAGAATGGCCAAGCCAATAGCAATGTACGTCAATGGATATTGCCCCTGAAATACAGCTGGCCCCAGAATCGGAATCTTCTCCAGCAAAGGAATTGAAACCTTGCCCAGCTTGCTCCACAAAGGCAGGCCTTCGTAGGCCCTGCCGATTACGCCGGACAGCCCCATTCCAAGAAACGTCAAGGCCAAGCCGGACACTACTTGGTTGGCGCGAAGCGTTATAGACGCGAATGCATGAATCACGGAGAAGACAGCGCCAACGCAGCCTGCAACTAGAACGCCTAGCCATGGATGTCCCGTGCGCATGGCGACGGCAAATCCAGTAAGCGCGCCTACAAGCATCATGCCCTCGACTCCCAGATTGAGAACTCCCGAGCGTTCGGCGTAGATTTCTCCAAGCGTTCCCAACAGCATCGGTGTTCCATATATCAGAGCACGGCTGACTGTCTCAATAATCCAAGATTCCCAATTCATGCCGCCTCCCGCCTGACCCCAAATCGAACCCGATATCGAATGAAAATCTCACTGCCAATTAAGAAGAAGAGGATAAGCCCATTGAAAACGTCAACCAATTCGAACGGAAGACCAAGTGACACCTTGATCACATCGCCTCCCCGCATCAGCACTCCAAACAAGAAGGATGTGAGAATGACAGCCAATGGATTTCGTCTCGCCAACCACGCGACGATGATGGCCGTGAATCCATAACTCAGCGAGATGCTGAGCGGATTCTGCAACAGGTAGTGAATACCAGCCACTTCACCGACTCCCGCAATTCCCGCCAATCCACCTGAGATGACCATTGCCAGAATGGTTATCTTGGTCTGGCTAATGCCTGAATACTGAGCCGCATGGGGGTTCTCACCGACCACCCGGATCTCGAATCCTACTCTTGTCTTCTTCAAGACTACGAACAGCACGAGCGCAGCAGTCAGACCGATCGCCAATGTAGGCCAGTGGATGCGCGTGCTGGCAATCGTTGGAAGAATCGCTGCGTCCGGGAACCGATCGGTACGAGGGAAGCCACGCTGCGTGATTCCCTTCCACGGCCCATAGACAAGCCACTCCACAATGGAGATAGCCACGTAATTCAGCATGAGCGTGGTAATCACATCATTGATGCCGAGCTTAACCTTCAAATAGGCAGGGCCGATGCCCCACAACGCGCCCGCAAAGAATCCACCGATGAACATGGCAGGGATGAGCAGAAGATCCGGAATTCCGGAAAACAGGGCTATCCCCGTAGCAGCAACAGCTCCCATTAGAAGCTGGCCTTGCGCACCGATATTCCAGAATAGAGCTCTGAACGCAACAACCAATCCTACGCCGATCACGAGTAGGGGAATCATGCGTCGTATGGTCTCCGTCAATCCCAAACGGCTGCCGAATGCGCCTTTGAGAATGAAACCATACGCTCGTAGCGGAGAGACACCGTAGGCTTTGAAGAACAATCCTGCGACGAGAAGCGCCAGAACAACGGCACCCAGAGAAACAGTAAGAACTGTCAGGGCAGATGGCGCTGGTCGACGCTCGACTCGAATCCAAGAAGGCATCTTCATGCCAGCACCTCCTGGCGATGTGTGCCCGCCATCATGAGGCCGATCTCTTCTAAACTGACCTCGGCAGGGTTCACAACGCCCATGATCTGTCCTTCGTAAAGGACAAGGACTCGATCTGAAAGCTGAAGAATCTCCTCAAGATCCTCTGAGATAAGGAGGATCCCGGCCCCACGAGAGCGCTGTTCTAGCAGGACTTTGCGTACCTGCTCAGTTGCTCCCACATCGAGGCCGTAGGTCGGATGGGCAGCGACAACAAACTTGGGGCTTCCGCACAACTCCCGGGCCAATACGAGACGCTGGATATTGCCGCCAGACAGGTTTCCAACAGCCGTACCATCATGTGGCGCTGAGATCTCATACTCCTTCATCGCCCGACAGGCATTCTCATACGCCGCCTTCTCGTTAAGAATGGACCATTTGCAGAAGTCGGGCGATCGATAGCTCTTCAAGATGAGATTCTCTCGTACGCTCATCGCAGGAACCGTGCCCACACGGATACGTTCTGTTGGGACATGCGCCACACCAAGATCAGCAATCTTGCGAGCCGAGCAGTCGGTCAGATCATGCGCTTCGAGCATTGCTCGTCCCTTGGTAGCTCGTCGCATCCCTGTAAGTACTTCTGACAACTCATGCTGGCCATTGCCTGACACCCCGGCAACGCCGAGTATCTCCCCTCCGTATAGCTCGAAGGACACGCCGCGTAGTGCAGGCAATCCTCGATCATTGCTGGCATGGATACCTGCGACATCGAGAATCCTCTCTCCGAGAACAGCCTTGGGTTTCTCCACTCTAAAAACAACTTCACGCCCAACCATCAATCGTGCCAACTCAGCTTTAGAGGATTCCTGCGTGTTAACCGTTGCAACAGCTTTGCCCTTTTGAAGGACCGTAACACGATGGCTAACCTCCATTACCTCATCCAGCTTGTGGGTGATGAAGATGACGGTCAGTCCTGCTTCGACCAAGGTGCGCAAGGTGCCAAACAGGGCATCAACTTCCTGCGGTGTGAGCACACTCGTTGGCTCATCCATAATCAGAATATCAGCGTTGCGATAGAGCGCCTTTAGAATCTCCACACGCTGCTGCTGTCCAACAGTGAGCTGCCAAACCTTGGCGCCTGGGTTAACTTCCAGCCCATATCCTTCTGCAAGTTGATGAATCTTCTTGCGCGTCTTCTTGAGTTGAAGGAACGGCCCCGTCCCTTCTGACAATCCCAATACGATGTTTTCCTCAACAGACAACGTTGGGACCAGATGGAAATGCTGATGGACCATTCCGATGCGATGCGCAAGCGCCGCTTTGGGAGACGTGATGCGCACGATCTTGCCATGCAGAGAAATTTCACCTTCATCTGGCTGATAAAGCCCATAGAGAATCCGCATCAGCGTGGTCTTGCCAGCACCGTTTTCCCCGAGTAAACAGTGAATTTCACCGCGCCGAACGATGAGGTTCACTCCATCGTTGGCAATCACTCCTGGGAATCGTTTCACGATTCCTGAGAGCTGAACAGCCAATGGAACGTTGTTTTCGGAAGTCATTTCCCCCCGTTTCTCCATCCCGACTTCATGCTATGTCAGAGTCGTTCTGGTCACAATGGGACGATAGTCCAAGGATTCCCCAAATGCCAATGAGCTGCTTGCAGAGCCCCTTCATTCTATAAGTTGTCAGGCAGTCCTACAACTGGTATCCTTCAAACCGCCGAAAAATGGATTGGACCCTGATAGGAATGGAGGATTCATCATGCTGAGAATCGACAATCTCAGGCTATGGGATGGCCAGAGTCGCGTGCTTTCGAACACATCCTTGGTACTTGAAAATGACCGAATCGTAGGAATCATCCCTACATCTGACGCAGAAACTGCACATCCAGATGCCGATCGGATCGATGGACAAGGGAGACTGGCGATACCGGGATTGGTCAATGGCCACACGCACCTCTATAGCAGTTTGGCTCGCGGAATGTCGGTGGCTCCTTATGCCCCTACAACGTTCACGCAGATCCTCAAGCAGCTATGGTGGAAGTTGGACAAGGCACTTGACCCAGAGGCCGTTCGCATCAGCGCTCTGGTGGGAGCCATGGAAGCAGCTCGATGTGGCGTCACAACACTCATCGACCATCACGCCAGCCCAAATGCCATCCCAGAATCACTGAACGCCCTGCAAGAGACCGTCGTCGAGGAGCTTGGATTGCGCGGCGCGTTTTGCTACGAGCTTTCAGATCGCGATGGATCGGAACGCCGCAACCAGGGGATCGATGAAAACCTCCGATTCCTTTCTCTACCCAAGTCTGACAAGGTTGCGGCCCAATTCGGAATTCATGCATCGTTCACGGTGTCCGATGAAACGCTAGCCATGGTAGCAGAACGCATCCCTGAAAACGCAGGCATCCACATTCATGTGGCTGAAGGCCCTGAAGACGAGGTTCAGTGTGAGACGAAGCACGGCCTGCGTGTGATCGAACGATTGGACCGCTTCGGCCTTCTTCGCCCTCAATCGATTCTTGCCCATTGCCTACATATCAATGAGTCAGAGAAGGATCTCATCGCCGAACGTGACTGCATAGTCATTCACAACCCTCGCTCCAACATGAACAACGCTGTGGGCGTCTTCGATTTGGCCGGATTCCTTGATCGCGGAATAGCAACAGGTCTCGGAACAGACGGCCTGGGTGCCAACATGCTTGCCGAACTATTCACTGTCGGCATTCTTCAGAAACACTCTCTCGGCAACTCGCTAGCGGGTTCGTTTGATGCCCTTTATCGATTACTCTTTGTAAACAACCCAGCCATTGCAGGTCGTTTGTTGGGTATTGAGCTGGGTCAACTGACTGTCGGGGCGCCAGCGGATGTTGTATTGCTTGACTACGTGCCCCCAACACCTCTGGAGGCGGAAAATGCCTTGGGCCATCTTCTGTTTGGAACAGCCGTTCACTCGATGAGAGTGACAGATTCGTTCGTCGCGGGACGCCCCATTCTCCGCGACAGCCGTTTTGTCGATCTTGATGAAGAAGCCATCTATGCTCATGCGCGTGAGCAGGCAGCTTCGTTGTGGAAGCGTTTGGGATAGAAAGCAGGGAATATGAGCGAACACATGCGAGTGCTGCCATTTGACGTCCTTCTCGACTGGATCCTGAAAGAATACGAGACCCACCAATCGATTTTCGGGATCCATGAATCCGTCTTTCACAGACCCAAGACAGGAGATGGGTTTTCAACGTCGTTGTACGGAAGCAGATTGGCCACGCCCATCGGGCCTGCTGCTGGACCGCATACTCAACTCACTCAGAACATTCTCAGCTCATGGCTGACAGGCGGTCGATTCATCGAGCTGAAGACCGTACAGATTATGGACGAACTGGAGATTCCTCGTCCGTGTATTGATCTGGCTGACGAAGGATACAACGTTGAATGGTCCCAGGAACTGCGGCTCGAAGAATCGGTGTTGGAATACGTCAAGGCATGGGCCCTCGTCCCTATTCTTCGTCGAATCCTGAACATTGAGGACCTTGAGCCGTTTGGCACGATCTTCAACATGAGTGTGGGCTACAACATGGAAGGGATTCTCACCCCGCGCATGCAGACCTTCATGAATCGCTTGGAAGACGCAGGCGATGATCTAGCGACCATCCGGACGTTGCTCAAAGATCACTACCCTCAATTCGCAGACATAAGCATCCCCAACCGTATCGTTAACAGCGTCACCTTATCGACCATGCACGGCTGCCCCCCAGACGAAATCGAACGTATTGCCCGGTACTTGATTGAGGACCGAGGACTACATACCACGGTCAAGCTCAATCCGACTCTCCTGGGCAAGGAACGCGTGCTCAGTACGCTTCATAAGACGCTTGGATTCTCTGAGATCGTCATCCCCGATTCCGTGTTCGAGAAGGATCTTTCCTATGACCGCGCATTGGCATTGATTCGATCGATGCAATCGGCAGCCAAGGCCAAGGGCGTCGTCTTTAGTGTCAAGCTGTCCAACACACTTGCCATGTCAAATCACCGCGACGAACTGCCCGGTGACGAGATGTATATGTCGGGACGAGCGTTGTTCCCACTCACTGTTCAACTGTTCAAGCAATTGCGTCAGGATATCGGCCCCGGGCTTCGTGTCTCGTACTCTGCAGGCGCCGACGCGATTAATCTCGTCGATCTGTTGGCGGCCGGAGCGACACCGATTACCGTCGCCTCTGACCTCTTGAAGCCTGGCGGCTATGGTCGTTTTTCTCAATACATTGCCGGGCTCAGAGAATCGATGAGCGCGCTTGGTACCTCCTCACTGGCTCAGCTAGCTCAGGAGCCGCAGTCGGCCCTCGATCGGCTCAATGAAGATGGCGCCCTATCAGAGAGATACAAGAAATCCTATCATCCCTACGGTCTTCCCAAAGTTGATACGCCACTGGATGCCTTTGACTGTATTGACGCACCCTGTATGGCTCAGTGTGCGGTCTGTCAAAATGTCCCCGAATACGCTCACTGGATCAGAACAGGACAGATGGATCATGCTGTGGCCTCTATTTTGCATCGCAACCCGCTTCCAGCATCCACAGGTCATGTTTGCACCAACCTTTGTCAGACCCGATGCACTCGCAACAACGTGGACGACCCTGTGGCCATTCGGCGGCTGAAGCGCTATGCAATTGAGAACGGCCAATCCGCACTTCAGCCTGCGCCGCAAACGGATCATCGAGTTGCCATCATCGGCAGTGGGCCATCTGGATTGGCTGCTGGTTTCTATCTCGCACATAGTGGTATCCAGGCAACGATCTTCGAGGCCAAGGAGAGGCCAGGCGGCATGTTGGCCATTGCTCCACCCTTCAGACTGCCTGCTTCAGCCGTCGACTCCGATATCAAGCGGATCACCGATCTCGGTGTCGACATTCAATGCAATCACAAGGTCGAAGAATCGCCTGAAGATCTATTAGATTCTGGCTATTCGGCCGTCTATGTAGCCTGCGGGTTCGTGCATGACGCGAGACTAAACATCGAGGGAAGTCAAACGCCTGGCGTTATCGGAGCGCTTGAGTTTCTCAATCAGCAAGCCAAGGGAGCCAGCACTAGGTTGGGTGATCATGTGATCGTTATTGGTGGAGGCAATACGGCCATGGATGCTGCACGCACTTCACAGCGGCTCACGGGGAATCCGGCAACCGTCGTCTATCGCCGCACCCAAGCAGAGATGCCTGCTGAGGAAGAAGAGCTGCATGATTTACTCCTCGAAGGGAATCGTATCGAAGAGCTTGCCATCCCCAATCGTGTGCTCGCTGAGCAGGGCAAGGTAGCGGGATTGGAATGTCTGAGAGCCAAACTGGGCGAACCAGGCGCTGACGGGCGCCGACGTCCCGTTCCTATTGAAGGAAGTGAATTCGTCGTTCCTGCGTCAACCGTTATCTTGGCCATTGGCCAGCAGGCTGACACCGGTTTTCTTACCCAGTCAACGATTGCCACGCGGGAACGCGATGGCGGCATCGACGTTCGTGATGCAGGACATACAACGCTGAACAAGGTCTATGCTGGCGGAGACATCACCCGAGGCCCTGCGATCATCATCGCGGCATGTGCAGATGGACGAAACGCGGCCGCCGACATATGTCTGCAATTGGACGTTGAGTTTCATGCCCCCAACCTGCCAGAATTCGGATTGGATGACGTTGATTGGGGCGCATTGAAAGCGTGCCGAGCTCAACAGTCGGCTCAACGCCAGCCCAGTGTTCTCGATGCGAGTCTGCGAAACGCGTTTGATCTTGTCGAAGCGTCCTTCACTCAAGATGAAGCCATCACAGAAGCGAACCGATGTCTTCAATGTCAGTTACTCTGTGACAAGTGCGTAGATGTATGTCCCAATCGCGCCAATATCGGAATCCGTGTTACGCCGTTTGAGCGCGACGTGCCGAGATACAATATCGCAAATGGCGCATTGCAGTCATGCGGCAAGGAACTTGTTCGCATCAGCCAATCACGGCAGATCCTCCATATCGACGAACTGTGTAATGAGTGCGGGAATTGCGCGACATTCTGCGTCCATCAAGGCCGACCCTATCGTGACAAGCCACGCCTATTCTTAGATCAAGAGGGATTCGAGGCTGAACCGGAGAATGCCTATTGGATCAACGGGCCGACGATCGCACGACGAGAAGCGGGCGAAACCTCCCAGTTGACATCAACCAACGATCATAGCTGGATCTACGAGACAGCTGCTGTTCGATTGACGTTGACTGAGAGTTTTGATGTCGTCGATAGTCTTGTGACAGGTGGCAATGGTGAAACTGTTTCACTGCTGCCGGCCATTGAGATGGCGATCCTGTTCCAAGCCATTCGCGCCGATGGAAGCTATCTGCCACAATCTCTGTCACCTGAAAGGAGCGATGTCTGATGGGAACCATCACAGGCCTTCATTGTGTCACCTGCGGTTCAATCTATGGCCCCAATCAAGTGGAGTATACGTGCCCCAGTTGTGGTCCCCGCTTGGGAACGCTTGAGGTTCGTTATGATTATGAGCGAATCGGCAAGGAACTGACTCGGGACGTCTTTGCCAAATCGGAGCGCGAGTCCATGTGGCGATACATGCCACTGCTACCCATCGAGTCCGAGGAGTTCATCCAACCATTGCGTGTTGGATGGACACCGCTTTATCCATTTCCAAAACTCGCACACGAACTCAAACTATCTGCGCTGTACATCAAAGACGACGGGCAAAACCCGACAGCCTCTTACAAAGATCGCGCCAGTTCGATTGTCGTGATTAAGGCTCAGGAGAAGGGCAAGCCTGTTGTTACGGCAGCATCGACAGGAAATGCAGCCAGTTCACTGGCTGGCTTTGCAGCAGCCACGCCCTTGGAAACGATCATCTTCGTGCCCAAGACAGCGCCAGAAGCCAAGGTCGCCCAGCTGCTTGTTTATGGCGCACGCGTCTTCCTTGTCAATGGGTCTTACGACGTAGCCTATGACTTGGCTGCAGAGGCAGCCGAAGCATTCGGATGGTACAACCGTTCAGCAGCTGTCAATCCCTATCTTGTCGAAGGTAAGAAAACGGGAGCCATCGAACTTGCCGAACAGATGAATTGGCAATTGCCCGATGTCGTCCTCGTGGGAGTCGGAGACGGATCCGTCGTCAGCGGCGTGTGCAAGGGATTTGCCGAGCTCGAAATGCTAGGCTGGATCGACAAAGTCCCACAGGTTATCGGCGTGCAAGCGGAGAACTCAGCTCCTATTGCCAAGGCATTCGAGGCCTATGATGGCCAGGATGTTTGGTTCGAGGATATTGAGGCCCATACAGTGGCTGACAGCATTTGCGTCGGTAAGCCCCGCGATGTCGTCAAGGCCATCAAGTCCGTATATGCCAATGGCGGGAGGTTTGTGACGGTCGCGGATGAGGCCATTCTCAATGCGATTATCTTGCTTGCTCGTCAAACGGGCGTGTTCGGAGAACCTGCCGGCGCGGCCGCCTACGCCGGGTTGCTGTCACTCGTCAAGAGTGGCGACTTGGAAGGCAAGTCCGCGGCAGTGCTCATCACTGGCAACGGATTGAAGGACGTCTCTTCAGCACGCAAGGTCGTGGGAGAGCCAACGCTTATCGAGCCTTCGCTGAAGGCTCTTGAGGCGCATCTAGCATGAAGATTCAATGCACGATCAACGGCAAGGCTGTAGAACGGAATATCGATGTAGATACACGGCTCCTTGATTTCATCCGAGAAACGCTCCATCTCACTGGAACGAAAGAAGGGTGCGGTGAGGGCGAATGCGGTGCATGCACCGTGCTGATGGACGGGAAGGCCGTCAACTCGTGCCTCGTCCTGGCCATGCAAGCCGACGGCGCAACTTTGGTTACTGTCGAGGGACTCGCTGAAGGTCATGCTCTACACCCCATTCAGCAGGCCTATGTTGAGACGGGGGCAGTTCAATGTGGTTTCTGCACTCCTGGATTTGTCATGGCCACTTTCGCCCTTCTGCAAGACACGCCGGACCCGACAGAAGAGGAGATCCTCGCAGGTCTGGAGGGCAACCTATGTCGCTGCACAGGTTATGCCAAAATTCTTGAGGCGGTGAAACTTGCAGCCTCACGGCTGGGGGAGTCTGGATGATTCGACCCATTGTATTCGCAGCCGGACTCGGCACTCGTATGGGCGCCATCAAGGCACTCGTCCCTATCGACGGGACTCCTGCACTCGCCGTCGTGCTGAACACGATTGCGTTGTCAGACCTCAAATCGCCACTTGTCGTATTGGGGCACGATGCCAAGGAGATCCAAGCCAACGTCAACTTGGCTGCTTGTCAGGTTGTTGTTAATGATCACCCTGAAAGCGGTCTGAGCCGTTCGATGAAGCTCGCCCTAGGCTCACTGGATGCTGCGGATACTGGGATTCTCACATTCCACGTAGACATGCCCTATCTGACTGTGTCTACAGTTCGTGCGCTGCTTGATGCCGTTGCAGAGGGAGCAACGCTTGCCGCTCCCTTTCACGATTGCAGGAGAGGGTTTCCCGTCTATTTCCACCAACGCTGGATCGATGAGCTGTCCGCCTCCCTAGAGGGAGATCGCGGCGGACGTCGGTTCCTTGCCCAACATGCGGAACAACTCATCTCCGTCTCTGTTGAAGATCCCGGATGTGTATTTGATATCGATCGCCCGTCTGACCTGAACTCATGGAAAGGAGTACGCCTATGCGCTACCAACGAATAGCCAACGAACAAGAGCTTCTTGACGGTTTATTGCAGCCAGGCGCAACCATCCTTTGCGGCGGGACTGATGTGATGATCAAGATGCGCGCCGGAATGACTCAGCCTGAAACACTGCTCGATGTGTCGACGCTAGACACGATGCAAGGCATACGCACCGAGGATTCGGCGCTGCTCATCGGGGCAGCAACCGCCGAATCCGACATTATGGGATCTCCGCTCGTTCAACGACACGTGCCCTTATTAGGTGAGGTCCTGGGACAGCTAGGATCTGTGCAAATTCGGAACCGAGGCACATTGGGCGGCAACATCGTTAATGCGTCGCCAGCAGCTGACAGCGCCATTCCTCTCCTGCTTTTCGACACATCAATCGAGCTGGTTGGCCCCGCTGGCGAGCACTGGATCAACCTAGAAGACTTCTTCATCGGGCCGGGACAAACGACGCTGGCTCTAGGACAATTCGTGCGCACAATTCGAGTTCCTATCACGGATGCCGAATGCCGCACGTTCTTCCACAAAGTAGGCAAGCGCAATGCTCTGACAATAGCCATTGCTTCGTTGGGCACTCTCCTTCGACTTGAAGGCACTGTCATTCGAGAGCTACGGATCGCCGTTGGCTCTGTAGCTCCAACACCAAAGCGACTGCGCATCATCGAAAGCCAGCTAGCGGGACGCAAGCTTGATGCCGACACAATTGCTGAGGCTCGAGACCTCATTGTCGGTGCCATCACACCTATTTCCGATATTCGTGCCTCGGCCAGTTATCGCAAGAATGTGATAGGAGATCTGTTGGTTCGTGCGTTGCAGTACCAGCTGTAGTGATTGCCAATTCGTTTTTCTGATTCCTTTGTGCTAGGCTCCACTATCCAAGGAGGCAATCATGACAAGACGATTTGCTCGGCGGGCTGCGCTAGCTGCTCTATCAGTTGGTGGACTTGTGGTGCTGCTCACGGCCTGTTCGCTTATCCCCCAGCCTCCGGTGGCATCGTTCGTTGTCGAATACAACGTAACAGCCGATGTCATGGTCGTTGACCTGAATGCGAGCAGTTCGTCAGATCCCAACGAGGATGCCATTGTCTCCTACATGTGGGCATTCGATGACGATGTGGATATCATTGCGCCCCTCGATTTCTCAAAGACGGTGTCAACGCCCGTACTGCAGGTGAGATTCCCCGATGAGGGCGAGTACGTGATCCAACTCCTGGTCATCGATGAATCGGGAGCCATGTCTGCTCCCGTCATCCAAACGATTACGCTTCCCGTCATCGTCGTAGATCCTACTGTCTAGACGACAACGTTTTGTGTTATCGTCGTAGATCCTACTGTCTAGACGCACTCCCAATCGTGTGGTGAAACGATACAGGGCATGTCTTGCGCGACTGCTAGGACGACAACGTTTTGTGTTATCGTCGTAGATCCAACTGTCTAGCGCACAACCAATCGTGTGGTGAACGCGACACAGGGCATGTCTTGCGCGACTGCCAAGACGACAACGTTTTGCGTTATCGTCGTAGATCCTACTGTCTAGACGCACAACCAATCGTGTGGTGAAACGATATAGGGCATGTCTTGCGCGACTGCTAGGACGACAACGTTCTTTGTTATCGTCGTAGCTTCCACTGTCTAGACGACAACGGTTTCCGTTATTGTGGTGGATCCAACGGAGTAGGCTGACTACCAGTCTGGAGATTGCCGCTTGGAGTAATACGTAATGCTTGGGTGACCAACGTAGCCGAGAGATTCGAAGAATTTCTCAGATGCGCCATTTCCACCCTCTATCAAGCAGGTAACAATGAGAATCCCCAGCTTGTTCAAGCGCTGTTCCACTTCAAGGGTAAGCGCTCTTCCAATACCTTGCCCTTGATACTCAGGCAGTACGGTCAAGCGATTGATCCACCCCTTGCGTCCATCATGAGTCCCTAGTACAACGCCAACCAGTTCGCCGTCGGTTTCTTCGGCTCCCAAGAAGACGGCTGTATGTTGATCAACCTCAAGACGAAAATGTTCACGTGCATCTCGGCCAAGCGGGCGATGGGACAACCCCGCTCGACTCCAGATGTGGATGATCCTATCGTAGTCATCATTTACCAGCTGACGAATGTTCATACAGTCCTTTCGGCAATTGCGAAGAGGATATCCACGCGCACAACAATCTCAACCTCTGAGTCCCCTGTCATCAACAGGACATGGCTCCCATTACCAGGGGTCGAGCGGCCTCACCTTCATCTTCTGTCGGGCCTAGCATGGAATCAGAGAAGGAGAGGCATGACACAACGCGGAATCGTTATTATGCTCATGTTGCTAGCATTCGGGAGCATGGCTGCCGGGGCTTCGCCTGCTCCATTCTCCATTGGATTCGGCGTCGGTGTTCCCTACGAGGTTCCCGTCGATTGGTCGCGTTCCTTCTCTTATTTGACAACCGAGGTGTTTCTATCCCGAAACCTCACCGCAGTGTTCGATCTTGGCACGTATCCTCCTGATTTTCCGAACCTATTCGAGGGCACAGCGGGCATGCTGGTCAAGGCGTGGGTTGGCCCTGTCAATGCGTACGTAGGAGGCGGATACACACTTCAGTGGCGTAGAGTGGGATCAGCCTGGGGATACAATCCTTACCTAACTCTGAAGGGGGGGTTCCAATGCTGGGTTCTGGATTCCCTGGCAATCGTTGCTCAATTTCGAACTCACGAAGCATTGCCCATCCAATGGACATTCGCCCCTGAATTTTCCCTAGGCATGACTGTCGCGTTTGGAAGTGGTAGACCCGATCCGCTTCTCTATGATCCGGCCACTTTGTGGCTTGTCGTGGGACTGGGCGTTGCCGCACTCATTGCCTTCCTTCCCAAACAGTAGCAGGGGCATATAACAGGTTGAACAAACGCGATGCTTTCCGCTCGCAGACCATCCGTCTAACTGCCAATCGGTACGTTTGACCTCTTCTTTTGGCCATCGGCTTGTGCTATACTCAACGTTGCATAACTTGGGCAATAGAACCCAACACGAAGATTGGGCAACTAGTATACCTAAAGGATCGGAGGGCCCCCAGGTCATCCGATTCTCTTTCGATTACAGGGCACACCGATAAGCCAGGAGTGGAATGAAAGAATCTAGAGCGACGATCAACCTTAGCAAGAACCTGAGCAACAAGCCGGAGGGGAAGCGTAATCTGGCCGAAGAACGTTCAACACGTTCTGACAACCCGATTCGTACCTATTTCGGGGAAATCAGCCGGGTGCCCTTGCTGACGCGCGAAGACGAGGTCCGTCTATCAAAGCGCATTGAAACTGGCGACCAGCGCGCCAAGGAAGAATTGGCCGAAGCCAACCTGCGATTGGTTGTCTCTATTGCCAAGAAATACCGTGGATGCGGACTCCCTTTCCTTGACCTGATTCAGGAAGGCAATTTGGGACTGATGAAGGCCATCGAGAAATTCGATTATACGAAGGGCTACAAATTCTCCACCTACGCGACTTGGTGGATCCGTCAAGCCATTCTGCGAGCCATCACCAACCGTTCGCGAACCATTCGCGTGCCCACTCACATTAACGAACTCATTCGCAAGATCTACCAAGTCGAGCGCAACTATCTTAAAGAGAATGGCGAATTGCCTTCTCCCGAGAAGCTGGCGCTTGAACTTGAGACGACAGTCGAGAATATCATCAAGGCCAAGAAGACGGCTCAGAGCATGACCTCCCTCGATATGCCTATCGGCCATGATGATGATGGGTCGGTTCTTGGCGATTTCATCGAAGACGGCAGTGTGGAATCCCCAGAGCGAGAGACGTTCGAGCACCTTCTCGTACAGGAGCTTGTGCGAGCCCTTGATGAGCGGCTAACAGACCGCGAAAAGCGCATTCTCGAGCTCCGCTATGGCCTCAATGACTATCAACCCAAAACGCTGGATGAAGTCGGAGTTGAATTCGGTATTAGCAGGGAACGCGTTCGACAGATCCAGAAAGAAGCATTGACCAAACTTCAGGATTCCGATCTTAAGCAGAAGCTGGAATGGTTCAAGTTGCTTTCAGAAGCTGCCTAAACAATCCCAACGGCGATCAACCAAACAACAAAACGAGCAAGCTTTGCCTGAACACAAAGCTTGCTCGTTTTCATTTCCAGCATCGCTGGTGCGTGAACCCGCCTCTCTGATCGAGCACTCCAAGACAGTGCAATCCACCAGCGTCAAAATCTCGCACAGTGGTTGCTATTCGGAAGGCTCCGGCGACATATCAATCTCTTGCTGATGACCACAAACCTTGTTGCTACATACAAGCATGCCTGATTTCTCTGTAAGGACGCCTTCCTCGCAAACAGGACACAATTGCTCAGGCTTGTCGCTGATAGCATAGCGGCAATCAGGATACCGATTGCAGCTGTAGAAGGTTTTGCGCCGTTTGGTCGAATACTTCTCCACCAATTCTCCTTCCTTGCAGGTCGGACAAACCACACCCGTTGAAACAGAAGCTGTAACCGCACATTCTTCATTCGTACATTTGTAGTAGCGTCCGAAGCGTCCGCTCTTGAGCTCCATCGTACCGCCACATGTTGCACATGGCGTAGTCTCGGCAGCAGAAGCAGCGACATCAGCCAATGCCTTGGCCACGACAACGGATCCCACACCATACTGAGTAGAGATATCAGGCGGCATATTTACCGTGGTTTTGCACTCCGGATACTGAGAGCACCCGAGGAAGAACGAGCCTTTCCAGAAACGCAGATCCATCGGGGAGCCACACTTCTCGCATGTCACGTCTGACTCAACGCGAAACAGTTTGCTGGCGCCGTCTTCGATTTTCGCTTCCAAATCGACCAGCTGTTTGGAGAAAGGACCGTAGAATTCGTCTAGCGCATCCACGCGCGACATGTCTCCCTCTTCGATTTGGTCGAGGTCTTCTTCCATGTGAGCCGTGAACAGGGGGTCGATGGTTTCAGCAAAGAAACGCTGGAGGAAATCAACGACCATTTGCCCCAACAGCGTCGGGCGGAGGCTCCCTCCATCGCGAAGTGCATAGCCTCGCTCCTGAATCACAGAGATAATCGAGGCATAGGTACTCGGGCGCCCGATGCCTTCCTTTTCCAGCAAATTGATCAGCCCGGCTTCGGAATAGCGCCGCGGGGGTTCTGTGAATTTCTGCCGCGTGTCGATCGTATCAATCTTCAGCTCATCGCCCACTTTGACCTTGTCAGGGATGACGTTTTCCTTACCCCGAGAATCCGGCATGATTTTGAGAAATCCGTCAAACTTGATCGTGCTGCCAGCTGCTTCCATCGTATAGGGTCCAGCTGACACGAGAATCTTTCTCTGCTTGTAGACAGCGGCTGTCATTTGCGTGGCCAGGAACCGTCGGTAGATTAGGCCATACAACTTCTGCTGATCTGGACTGAGATAGTCAGCGACAGCATCTGGAGATCGATCAATGCCCGTCGGTCGGATTGCTTCATGGGCATCCTGAGATCCACGCTTGTTCTTGAATGATCGCTCCTTGGGCTCAAGATAGTCCTTGCCATAGTCTGTCAGAATGAGCTTACGAGCTGCCTTGATCGCATCTTCCGAAATACGCACGGAATCAGTACGCATGTACGTAATCAAACCCGTCGTTCCCTCAGGCAGCGCAATCCCCTCATACAGCTCCTGAGCAATACGCATCGTGCGCTTGGGAGAGAAGCTCAATTGGGATGAAGCAGACTGCTGCAACGTGCTTGTAATAAATGGCGCTGACGGCTGTCGCCGGCGCTCTTTTTCCTCAAGAGCTGCGATGGCGATTTCGGCTTCTTGGATGTCCTTTTCGACCTTGCGAGCGTCCTTCTCGTTCTTGAGCTCGATCTTCTTGTCATTCTTCTTGGTCACTGAAGCAACAAACGGTTCACCATTGCGAAGATGGGCGTCAATCTCCCAATACTCTTCGGGCGTGAACTGTGTGATTTGCGATTCGCGATCGCACAGGAAACGAAGCGCCACGGATTGGACACGACCCGCAGACAGCCCAGCAAACCGATTGCCTGCCAAGATCCTTGAAAGCAAAGGGCTAAGCATGTAGCCAACCAAACGATCAAGAATGCGACGAGTCCGTTGCGCCTCCACCTTTGGAAGATCGATTTCAGTTGCCTGCTTAAGCGCTTCGAGAATCGCTGGTTTGGTGATTTCGTTGAAAATCAGCCGGGAAAAGGCATCGTCATTCTTCACGACGCGATTGAGAATCGCATACAGATCATAGGCAATGGCTTCGCCTTCACGATCATGGTCCGTCGCGAGATAGATATGTTTAGCGCCTTCAGCGGCTTCTCGAAGCAGGGTCAGGTTTTTCGTTCTCCTGGTTTCAAACTTCGGCTCGAATCCCTTTTCGATATTCACACCCAAATCATTCTTGGGAAGATCACGAACGTGCCCCTGCGATGAAAGAACAATGTAGTTCTTTCCCAAGTACTGCCCGATAGTGCGCGCCTTTGTCGGCGATTCAACAATGATGAGATCCTTCAATTCCGTAGGCTCCTTTCCGAGGTCGCCCATTATACAGAAGCGAGCATGAAGTGCGAGTCCCACATGTCGGCAATCGACCGGAGACTAGTACTTCTTCGAACGTCCCGTGTAGAATCTCCCTTGAGGTGTTTGATGAACTACGTCGTTATCGAAGGACTACCGGCAGTTGGCAAGAGTGAGACGCTTGAGCTATTGGCACGTTTCTATCCTCATCAAGTACGGGTTCTACCTGAATTGGTGAAGACGATCATCCTCAATGAAGGCATCGACCTTTTCTCAGAACGGGCGCGTCTAACTGAAGCCATTCGCAAGGCACTGCCTGAGCGTCGTCGCCAAATCCATGAGATTGTCAGCCAGGGGTTCTTGTGTCTAGAGGAATCACACCTAGGCGTTCATTATGCCTATTCTGCGGCGCTGGGTGATCGCGACTTCATCGAGCTGTATCCATCCATTGCCTCGGCATTGCCCACGCCTGACGCCTACGTCCGCATGGACATACCTGTGTCCGTATCCCTGGATCGACAGCTGTCTAGAGGGACAGCGCAGTTCGATGTTGACGGCCAAGCACTCAGCACGATGCTGTCTGAACTTGATCGCTGGCACGGATCTCAGCCTGCGCCACTACTCCATGTGGATGCCGATACTCCCGTTGACCAGGCCCTAGCCGATCTTGTACAGCACCTGAACCTGGACTACAACGCACCCGCGTTGCCCAACGAGGAAACCCTTGACATCATTTTGCTCTTGGGACGACCTGCTAGCGGCAAGTCTGAGTTCATCGACTTCATGACGCGAATCTCGTCCGACCATCGAGCGCGCGAGTTCTTCATTGCCCCGTTCCAGATCATTGATGATTTCCCCATCCTATGGGATCTCTTCCAGCAAGACGACGTCTGGGAATCCGTCGGTCGAGAGCGGCTGTTCTCGAGGCATAGTGACGGCAATTATGCTGTGGCCGATGACACCGTGTGGGGGTTCTTGATTGAGCAGATCAAACAGCGCGTACTTGCCAGCCCAAGCTTCACGAGTCAGAGCACGCGGCGAACGTTAATCGTCGAGTTCTCCCGCGGAGGAGCTACAGGCTATGCTGATGCCTTGAGCCGACTATCTCCAGCTATCCTGAAACGGGCAGTCGCGTTGTATGTTTCCGTTTCGTTCGAAGAATCCTGGCGACGCAATATCGCCCGCTACGACGCCAAGAAGCGAGACGGCATCTTGACGCACTCAGTTCCCCGCGAAGAGATGGAGCGGACCTACGGCACTGATGATTGGCATACAATCACTGATGGAGCCAGCGGCCTGCTACGTGTCGGAGATATCGACGTCCCCTATGCGACGATGAACAACGAACCCGAATCGAAAGTACCTGACGTTTTGGCTGGCCGGTACCGTGCTGCCTTGAGTCCCCTCTTTGCGCTTAGACAAAAGAACCTGGCTGCCCGGCAGGATCTCTGAGAAGACGCCGACAGCTCTGCTGAGAAGAGATTTCACGAGCTCCGTTCGATTCACGCTCTGGCTGAAACGTCTAGCCTCTCGGTAGCACTTCTGAGAAGACCCGAACAAAGTTCTTGTAGCAAACCTTCTCAATCTGTCCTTCGGATAGACCGGCTTCCCGGAGAAGCGGGAAGAACTTGGCGTAGTCAACAACCGAATCGATACCCTCTGGCGTCTGGCCGATGCCATCCAAATCGCCGCCGAATCCAATGCAGTCCTCTCCGCCGATATTAATCGCATGCAGTACATGTTGTGCGACCCAATCTATCGACGGACGTGGAACAGCTGCAGCAAGAGCCCGCAGCTCCTTCCTCCGCGCAGCACTCACACCTTCCCTAGTCCCTTCCTCGAACAATGGTTCTACCGCAGCAGCATGCACTGGGTCGAGGAAGCTCGGAGCAAGGTTGATACCCATCACACCGCCGCGCTCAGATACCGTGCGAATCATGTCGTCAGTCAGATTGCGCAAGCTAGGACAGAGAGAACGACAGTCAGAGTGCGTCGCCACAAAGGGTTTCGTTGACAGGTTCACAACTTCAGCAAACGCCGTATCCGAGAGGTGGGAGACATCAACGACGATGCCCAACTCTTCGCACAATCCCAGCAGTCGCCGCCCCTGTTCTGTTAGGGGTGTGTTGCTCCCAAATGCGGTTCCAGAGAACGCGTTGTCTTGCCAAGCGAAGATGATGCTGCGAACGCCTCGCCTGTAGAATTCACGAATCGTCTCAGCCTTCCTCTCCAGCGGATCAGCACCTTCAAGACTGAGGATGGCTGCTCTAGGTCCATCCGTGAACGCCTCTTGCAGCTCATGCCCCGTTCGAATCACTCGCAGCGCTCCTTTTGTCGACGACGCCATCTCGTGAATCGTATCAATCATCTGGCAGGCACGCTGAAACTCGCCTCCCGGATGCTGTGAATTCAGAACGAAACACGCAAAGATTTGCGCTTGGATATTTGCCTCGACCATCCCGGGGAACGAGATGTGCGCTTTGCCTCCAAGACTGAGAAAGTTCGCATCATCATCCATGACCTTCATCACTGTGTCGCAGTGTGCGTCGAAGAATCCAGGATTCATAGGCTGTTCACCTTCCACTGACTGTGAGCTACTGGACATAGGCCATCGTTTCTATTTCGAGTACAGCATCCATTGGCAACCTCGCCACCTCGAAGCATGACCGTGCAGGATAAGGTTTGGGGAAGAATTCTCCATAAGCCGCATTCATGGCAGCAAAGTCATTCATGTCCCTGAGAAAGACCGTCACCTTGACAACATCGGCAAGCGTTGCATGAGCTGCTTCCAAGATTGCAGCAGCGTTCTCCAGCGATGCGCGAGTGGCATCACCGATGTCGTCGACAATGAGGACTCCGTCTCTCATCGGGAGCTGTCCGGATGTGAAGACCAGACGTCCAGCAGAAATGCCCTGTGAGTAGGGGCCAATAGCCGCTGGTGCCACGTCTGTATGCAGTTGCAGTTTCGTCAATTAGATCACTCCCAGCTCACGTCCGACGAGGGCAAACTTCTCAATAGCCAGATCCAGATCCTCTCGACTATGCGCAGCTGAGAGCATTGCGCGGATACGCGCCAATCCCCGAGGAACTGTGGGGAAGGCAATGGCAGTGGCAAAGATGTCTTCTTCGAACAATCTCTTGGAAAAGGCCCAAGCGGTCTTCGCCTCTCCCAACATCACGGGTGTGATTGGCGTTTCGCTGCGTCCGCAATCGAATCCCAATTCCTTCAGTTGTTCTTTAAAGTACTCGGCGTTCTCCCACAGTTTGCGTACAGGCTCATCAGACTCCTCAAGGATCTCGATGGCAGCAATGCATGCGGCAACATCGGGTGGCGTCGCTGCGGACGAGAACAGGAATGGCCGTGCTCGTTGCCTAAGGAATTCGACCAGCTCAGCCTTGCCTGCTATGTAGCCACCCATGGCGCCAAATGCCTTGGACATGGTTCCGCATTCAATATCCACGCGGCCATGCAATCCAAAATGATCGGCAATGCCACGTCCGTGACTGCCCAGAACGCCTTCGCCGTGGGCGTCATCCACCATAACCATGGCACCGTACTGCTCAGCCAACTCGACGATCGCGGGCAGAGGAGCCAGATCGCCGTCCATGGAGAATACGCCATCTGTAATGATCAGCTTCTTGGCAATGTCTTTATTCTCTTCAAGTTGAGCTGCCAGTGTCTCCATATCGCGATGAGGGAAGATCACACGCTTCGCCTTGGTCAGCCGGATGCCATCAATGATCGACGCATGATTCAGTTCATCCGTGAAGATGACGTCCTCTTTGCCCATCAGAAGAGGGATGACGGCCAGGTTCGTGTTGAGTCCGGATTGGACGGACAGTGCAGCCTCTGTGCCCTTGAAACGAGCGATGGCTGCTTCAAGTTCAATATGAAGCGTCGTTGTTCCAGCTATTGAACGAACCGCTCCAGGACCAACACCGTACGTCTGAATCGCGGCAATTGCAGCCTGTGTTAGGCGGGGATCGTTGGCGAACCCTAGGTAGTTGTTCGAGCAAAGGTTCAGACGTGACTTCCCGTCAATGTTCACCCAGGCGCCCATTGGGCCCTCAATTGTACGGATCGTGTTGTACAAGCCCTTCTCACGTAAATCGGCCAGTGCGCGTTCAATAAACCCTAGTTTGCCCATTGCTCCTCCTTGCTCGTTCTTCCAGGTCTGGATCAATCAGTTACTGAAGTGTGTTTGCTTCGATCGATTGTCTCTAAGAAGGCTATGGCATGACGGAAATGGGGAATGACAATCGACCCTCCGACAACAAGTGCGATCTCAAGAGCCTCTATAATCTCTTCGTCTGTCGCTCCGCATTGGACGGCCTCGACCAAGTGGTAACTAATGCAGTCATTGCATCGAAGTACTGAAGACGCCACAAGCCCCATTAGCTCCTTCGCCTTCTTCGGCAATGCCCCGTCACGATATGCATCATGATCAAGTGCGAAGAATCGCTTTGTGGATAGGCTAGCACGTGACAGAACAAGCTCGTTCTGCTCCTCTCTGCGACGCGCGTAATCAGCTGCATTTTCCATGCGCCCTCCCTTGCCTTCGCAAAAGGATACTACTGTGGGCGGTTCTAGTCACGGGTATTGCTGCGCGAAGCGAGTAGATCCTCTGCCGTTCGGAGAATCCGTTTGCTTTCCTCATAGGTCAGCAGGGCGGCCGCATCATCGAATCCAAGCCATCTGTGCTCGGAATGCTCATCAGATAGAGCGACGGTGAAGCATGGTGTTTCAGCCAGATAGTAAACAACTGTTTTCAAGATCCGCTTTGCGTTCCTTTGGAAAGAGTAATGGGATGTGTCCCGAAAGCCTTGGATGAACTGAAGCTCAGTGATTCCCGTTTCTTCCAATAGCTCGCGCACTGCAGTAGTCTCTTCGTCTTCACCAAACTCGATATGGCCTTTCGGGAAAGCCCAGTGTTTGCCGTGCTGATGACGAAGGAGTAGATACTGGCGCTGTTGATGGTGAGTTCTGAAGAGGACGAAGCCCGCTGCGCGTTCTTCGCCCTCTTCAATTTTGCTAGGTGATATCGATCTCATGATTGTTCTTGTCGTACACCCGTGGATATAGACCTAGGCTACGCAGCTCGCGTAGAAGAACTTTGAACGACTCAGGAATGCCCGGCTTCGGGAACTCCTCACCCTTGAGAATAGCCTTGTAGAGCTGAATGCGACCGCGTGTGTCATCAGACTTGACAGTCAACATTTCCTGCAATAGGGCTGACGCTCCATAGGCTTCCAGTGCCCATACTTCCATCTCCCCAAGACGCTGGCCACCAAACTGAGCTTTGCCGCCCAGCGGCTGCTGTGTAATCAGTGCATAGGGCCCCGTTGAACGAGCATGGATCTTCTCGTCCGCGATGTGTTCCAACTTGAGAATGTACATAGAACCAACAGTGATCGGACGACTGAACGGTTTGCCAGTGCGACCATCTCGCAAGACAACCTTCCCGTCGTAGTCATCACCCTCAGCGAGGCCTGCCTCAACGCGAGCGTCATGCAGTGCAGACATGATCTCGTCTTCCTGTGCCCCATCGAAGATAGGCGTAGCAGCAAACTCATCGCGTAGGACAGACAACCATCCGAGGTTCGCCTCGAAAATCTGTCCCAGGTTCATTCTGGAAGGAACACCCATCGGATTCAGCACGATGTCGACTGGCGTACCGTCTGGCAGGAATGGCATTTCTGCCAAGGGGCGTATCGTTGAGATAACACCCTTGTTGCCATGGCGACCAGCCAGCTTGTCTCCCATAGAGATTGTCTTACGCTGGGCAACAAACACCTTCACCAGCTGATTGACACCAGCATCCAACTCGTCACCTTGGTCACGTGTGAATTTCTTGACCTTGATAACCTTGGCTGTGCCCGCTACGGGATGCATACGCAACGATGTATTGCGCACATTGCGAGCCCGTTCGCCAAAGATCGATCGGAAGATCTTCTCTTCAGGCGTTGGTTCGGACTCGCCTCGCGGCGTGATCTTTCCAACCAGAATATCTCCAGTCCGAATGACCGTTCCCTCACGTACAACGCCAAACTCGTCGAGGTTCTTAAGATCTTCTTTGGAGATATTTGGAATATCAGCTGTAATTTCTTCTGGGCCGAGCTTCGTTTCCTCGGCCTTCACTTCGAATTCCTCGATATGAACGGAGTCGAGCAGGTTCTCACGAACCAGTCGATCCGAAATCACAATGGCGTCTTCGTAGTTGTAGCCTTCAAATGGCATGATGGCAACAAGCAGATTGCGCCCCAAGGCTAGTTCGCCGAAGTCACTCGAAGGCCCATCAGCCAGCAAATCGCCGATTTCAACCTTCTCGCCCTCAGCAACGACTGGACGTTGATGCAGGATCGTGTCCTGATTGGATCGCTCGAAGTTGACAAGTGGGTAATTGATCTTCTTGCGGCCTTTCCGAATCACGATTTCCTTGGCATCGACAGAATCAACAACACCCGCGTCTTCAGACACGAGTAGCATTCCTGAATCCATTGCTGCCTGGCGTTCCAAACCTGTACCGACTCGCGGTGCTTCGGGTCGAAGCAGAGGGACTGACTGACGTTGCATGTTCGCACCCATCAATGCGCGGTTGGAGTCATCATGCTCGAGGAATGGAATCAGTGCTGATGAGATGCCAACAAGGGCTTGTGGACTGATACCAATATAGTCAACCTCTTTGGGTGGAACGAGGTACACCTCTTCACGGCCAGTACGGATTTCGATCCGCTCGCCGAGCAATTTCCCGTTCTTATCCATGGGCGTGGTAGCAGGAGCGAGCTTCAAACGCTCTTCATCGTCTGCCATCAGGTAATCGATATGGTCGGTTGCCTTCCCCTTGACCACCTTGCGATAGGGCGCAACAAGGAACCCAAACTCGTTCACCCCTGCATAGCAGGCCAACGACGTGATGAGTCCAATGTTCTGGCCTTCCGGTGTTTCAATGGGACAAATGCGCGCATAGTGAGATGAGTGAACGTCGCGAACCTCAATCTTGGCTCGGCGCTTGGTCAACCCTCCACCCAATGCGTTTAGTCGGCGTTTATGTGTCAGCTCAGTTAATGGGTTGGTCTGCTCAAGGAACTGAGAGAATCGTCCCGTGTAAAACAGCTGATTAATGGCGCCCTGAACAGTCCTTGTTGAGATGATGCGACGAATGGTGTCTTTTTCTTCCAATGCGTACTTGGACAGCTTGTCACGCGCAATGCGTGCCATGCGTACCATGCCTGTTCGAATAGCATTCTCAGCCAATTCGCCAGGCAAGCGTACACGCTTGTTTGCCAGATGATCCTTCTCATCAAGGATGGTTCGATCTTCGGGCACCTGAAGAAGGAGTCGAATGGTTCGAACAATATCCGCCAGATACAGAGCAGGTTGCTTCAGTTGCAGGCCAAGTTTTCGGTTGACCTTGAACCGACCCACCTCTGAGAGATGGTAGCTTGTCGGATGGAAGTACAAGTGCTCAATGTACTCACCCATCTGCGCTGGCGACGATCGATCAGACGGCCGCAGGCGCCGATACACAGCACGAAGCGCTTCTTCTTGTGTCGTCGTTTGATCCTCTTCCAGCGAATGCTGGATATAGCGGTCGACGATACGAATTGATTCGATCTTAGACTTCTCAAGCACAGACAAATGCTCTTCTTGAAGCGTCTGGCCAGCCAAAAGCAGCGGTTCTTCGCCCCCGGTATTCACGTCATCGGCAACAAGATGCCCGACGTATTGCTCAAGCCGGGCAGCTGTAACGGGGCTGATTTCGCGGCTGAAATATCGGCGAAGTCTAGGTGTATCAAATCCCAATGCTTTCAGGAGTGTCGTTGCTGGGACCTTCGCCTTGCGGTCCAGATGTGCCCGCAGCGTCGAGCGTTTGGTATCGAGCACGATTTCTAACCAGGCACCCATTTCGGGAAGGATGTGTCCCTTGAATTGCTGTTTGTCTTCTTGCGTGATATAGACACCAGGTGCACGTGTCAACTCGTTGACCAACGCGTTTTCCGACCCGTTAATAATGAAGGTTCCACGATTGGTCATCATCGGGAAATCACCGATATAGAGCTCAGTTTCCTGAATTTCGGTGCCTTCTTGCAGCAATCGAGCAGTTACTCGAAGCGGCCGTGAAAAGGTAAGATCCTTATCTTTGCATTCCAGCTCTGAGTTTCGGGGATCCCCCAAATACGGATCAATGAACTCCAGAACCAAGCCGTCTTTCCCATGTCCTGCGATCGGGGAGACTTCAGCAAACGCGCGAGTAATCCCGTTCTCGACAAAACCAGCAAAGGACTTGCGTACATCCTGCAGCAAATAGGGCGGGGGAAGGATTTGTTGAATCCGTCCGTATGACTTTCTTTCTCGATGCTTCATCTTCACCCCTTGAAATGACGCTCTGCCTTAAGGTGCCAAGCACCTTAAGGCAGGCGTTTAAAACCAGCTTCTGATAGGGCGTATCCTCAGATTACTGCAGTTCGACTTCAGCTCCAGCCGCCTCCAGTTTCTCACGAATGCTCGTAGCTTCGTCGTTGGATACGCCTTCCTTGATGATTGCAGGAAGATTATCGGCGAGCTCTTTGCAGTCTTTGAGGCCCTTGCCAGTGATCTCTTTGATCTCTTTGATCACTTGGATTTTCTTCTGGCCGGAGCTAGTCATAACGACCTTGAGCGTTTCGCTCGCGGCGTCAGCGCCACCTTCTGCGGGGGCTACTGCCACTGCAACCGGGGCCGCTGCTGCTGCTGAAACGTTGAATCGCTCTTCAAACATCTCAACAAGCTCTGCTAGATCCTTGACCGACATTTCTTCAATCTGCTGAAGGATATCTTCTTTTGCCATATTGGTTAGGCCTCCTCTTTCTGATCCTCGCGTTGTTTCTTAACTTCATTCAGGACGACAGCCATTTCTCGAATCTTGGCCTGCAGCATAAACGCCATTTGACGCATCGGACTTGCCAGCATGTACGCTAGCGTCGTCAGAAGCTGTTCGCGTGACGGAAGGGCTGCATATTTCGCAACATCGCCCTCGGGAACGACAGCACCCTCAAATACCCCGCCTTTCAGCGTGTAGTTGGGGGAATAAGTTTTCCGACATTCATCGGACAGTTTGAACGCAATCGCCGGGTCATCCTCATACGCTAGGGCAATGCCGATCGGTCCTTCAAATAGATCGGACAATCCTTCGATTCCGGCTTGTTCTGCCGCAATCCGCGCCAGCGTGTCTTTGACGACTCGATACTCCAACCCTTCTTTGGTGAACTTCTCGCGAAGCTCAACCATTTCGTTGGCGTTGACACCGCGGAAGTCGGCTAGTACCAGCGATACTGCGCTCTCGAATTTCTCTTTCAAGCGTGCGACTTCATCAATCTTTGCTTGTGTTGGCATCTCGAGCACCTACTCCGTTGTTTCCGCGATTTCGTTCAATGCCGCCACGTCCAGTGTAATACCAGGCCCCATCGTGGAAGCGATACAAACCTTGCTAAGGTATCGCCCGCGAACGCCTTCTTCTGGACGTAATTCAGCAACACTCCGAATGATTTGCGTCAAGTTTTCCTGCAGTGCGGCAAGCTCAAACGATGCCTTGCCAAACAGTGTATGGATGACTCCCTGCTTGTCAGTACGGAATTCAACCATTCCGCCCTTCAATTCAGAAATCACTTGACCAATGTCCCTGGTTACAGTTCCGGTCTTGGGGCTGGGCATCATACCACGAGGACCAAGCACCTTTCCCAGTTTGCCGACCACAGGCATCATATCGGGCGTTGCCACGACCTTGTCAAATTCGAACCAGCCGTCTTGAATCCGCTTCGACAGATCCTCGCCACCGACATAATCGGCACCTGCGGCTTCTGCCTCTGCAACGGCCCCACCTTTCGCAAACGCAAGGATACGGACGGTTTTCCCGGTTCCATTCGGCAGGCTGCACGTACCACGCACGACCACTTGGGACGCTCTAATGCCAAGAATGAACGTCACTTCAGCCGTTTCGTCGAACTTAGCAGTAGCTCCCTCTTTCAGCTTCGCAACTGCAGATTCAATAGTATAGGTAGCTTTGGGATCGACAAGCGTGGCCGAGCCTGAATAGCGTTTACTGTGCTTCATTCGGCGACCACCTCGACTCCCATGTTTCGAGCTGTACCTTCGATGATTCGCATTGCCGACTCCAACTTGTAAGTATTGAGGTCTGGCAGCTTTCGCTCTGCGATTCGGCGCACTTGCTCTTGGGTAATCTTCGCTACCTTCTGAATGTGCGGTATTGGTGATCCGGATTGAATTCCCGCCGCCATCTTAATCAGCTCGGCAGCCGGAGGCTGCTTGAGCACGAAATCATATCCACCACGAATATCTACAGAGATGATGACAGGAATGATTACGCCTGGCGTCTCTCCTCGGGTGGCATCATTGAATTTCTTGCAAAACTCCATGATGTTGAGTTTGTGCTCGCCGAGAGCGGGTCCAACCGGAGGTGCGGGCGTCGCTTGGCCTGCAGGAATTTGCAGATTAATCTTCGCGACTATCGTTTTCGACATCTTACCTCCTCCCCTTTGGGTGATAGTTCTGAAAGCCTAGAGCTTTTCGATTCCTTCGAACCCAAGACGCACCGGCGTCTCTCGTCCAAAAATCTTGACCATAACGGTCAGCTCCTCAGCTTCCTTGTCAATTTCCTTAATTGCACCTGTGAAGTCAGCAAATGGGCCGTCGACAATTTCCACGACCTCGCCAACAGTGAAATCGATTTCAATACGTGGCTCTCTGTGTTCATCACCGACATCTCCACCTACAGCAGCGGAGGCAACGGAGGGGATGGCCATCAAGCCAGCTTTGCGCTTGATCAACTTCATCTCAGGCCCCTCGATGGGCATCGGCTTGTATCGGGAGCCTACATAGCGAACAGCGCCCTTGACGCCGTCAATAAGCTCCATCATTTGCTCTTCTTCCAAGCCCATTCGAGTAAACACATAGCCAGGGAATAGACGCCGTTTCTCGATTCGCTGAATCGTGACGATGCGTTTGTCTTTGTATTCCTTGACCTTGAGAAGGCCCGAAGCTCGACTCGCAATGTGATCCTCTGTCTCTATGAGGTCGCCAGCTTCTACTTTCAGACCCACGCGAACCCGGGAAAGGTATTTCTCGGGAATGATTCGCTTCTTTTCTTTTCCGTCTTCAGTCTCGAATGTTACCCGACGGATTTTGTCACGAGATACAATGGCTCCTCGATTCACGACGACGTACTTCTCATCCGAATCAGAAGTCAATGGAACGCCATTGCGAATCTTCTCGCCGACTCGAATATCGCGCCTTATGCGCTTGTCAGCAGGAACGAAATACACCTCTTCGTTGCGGTTGGTCATCTCTACGATGACGCGTTGCAAAGACTCGACCTCTGTGACAGTGCCGTTCTCCTCGACATGTCGAGGGGGCTTGCGCGCGATCACATCACCGCGGGCAATCCGTTCGTTCGGCTTGGCAACGAGATCGTATTCATAGGGAATGCGATACTCACTGCTAGCGCCACGTCGGCTACGCGAAGTAATAACCTCTTCAACGGGAACGAGAAAGAACGTTTCTTCACCTTCGAGGGTGAATCGCTCTAGTCCACGTTCCCATTCGCGTTTGCGAATCCGATCGTTGAGATCTTCCTTAACCTTCAACTCGGATCCAGCATAAGTCTGGATGGCATACCACTTCTTCAGCCGCATAGTTCCTCTAACTCGATCGAACGAGAATTTTGATCAGGGTTCCGATGATACCGTCGACACCCCAGATATAGAGCGTTACGATGACCACCAGCAGCAAGATCAACGCCGTCAACGAAATGATCTCGTTTCGGGAAGGCCAGCTCACGCGGGCGATTTCGCCCTTAACACCCTTGAAATAATTGGTGATTCGTTCAAACATCGTTATCTTCACCTCGCGTTGCAGGCCCGGGAGGGCTCGAACCCCCAGCCTCCCGATTTGGAGTCGGGCGCTCTTCCAATTGAGCTACGGGCCTTTATGCCTAGTCTTTGAAGGACTAGACCTCCTTATGCAGCGTGTGCTTCCGATCCCACTTGCAATACTTGTTCAATTGAAGCTTATTGCGCGTGTTGTTCTTGTTCCGCTGCGTATGGTAATTGCGGCGGGCACACTCGCTGCAAGCGAGAGTGACATGGACGACGGCTTCGCCTTTTTTTGCCATGGTCTAATCCCTTAATTCCTTAGTCTTCGATCTTGGTTACAACGCCGGACGCGATGGTCTTTCCACCTTCACGAACTGCGAATCGGAGGCCTGGGTCCATGGCCACTGGATGAAGAAGCTCACCAAAAACCTTGACGTGATCGCCAGGCATGATCATTTCAACACCTTCTGGCAGATTAACCGTACCCGTGATGTCCGTCGTTCGGAAGAAGAACTGCGGCTTGTAGCCAGTGAAGAAGGGCTTATGTCGGCCACCTTCATCCTTGGTCAAGACGTAGATCTCACCTTCGAACTTCCGATGGGGCTTGATCGTTTTCGGCTGAGCAAGGACCTGTCCGCGCTCAATAGCATCCTTGTCAATTCCTCGAAGAAGAACGCCCGCATTGTCGCCAGCGATTGCGTAGTCGAGCGTCTTGTTGAACATCTCAAGGCTCGTGGCAACCGTCTTCACGATTTCGTCGTGAACGCCAACGATTTCAAGTTCCATGCCAGGAGTGATCTTTCCGCGCTCAACTCGACCGGTAACAACCGTACCGCGTCCCTTAATCGAGAAGACGTCTTCAACAGGCATGAGGAAGGGTTTGTCTTCTTCTCGATCCGGCTCCGGAATGTAGTCGTCAACAGCCTGCATGAGTTCCAAAATGCACTGGACATCAGCATGCTCAGGGTCGTCCATGTTTTCCATGGCTCCCAAGGCAGATCCTCGGATGATCGGAATTTCGTCGCCCGGGAATTCATGCTCCGACAGGAGGTCGCGAATTTCCATCTCGACGAGATCGATCAGTTCAGGATCGTCAACCTGGTCGACTTTGTTCAAGAAGACGACGAGTGCGGGAACGTTCACCTGGCGTGCCAGAAGGACGTGCTCACGCGTCTGAGGCATCGGACCGTCGGAAGCGGCTACAACGAGAATGGCGCCGTCCATTTGAGCGGCACCCGTAATCATGTTCTTGATGTAGTCAGCATGTCCAGGACAGTCGATATGAGCATAATGGCGTTTCTCGGTTTGGTATTCGACATGGCGAACGTTGATCGTAATACCGCGCGCCTTTTCTTCGGGAGCGTTATCGATATCCGCAAACTCCATCTTTTTCGCAAAACCTTTGGTAGCGAGGACACCCGTAATCGCAGACGTTAATGTCGTCTTTCCGTGATCGATGTGTCCGATCGTACCAATATTCATATGAGGCTTGTCCCTCACAAATGCTTCTTTCGCCATCGCCAAAACCTCCTGTGAGACTGACCCCATGGTGTCTCTTAATGTTTTCTCTCTATGATGGATTATTGTCCGTCACGAGCAAAAGCCCGCGATCGGAGTCGAACCGATGACCTCCCCCTTACCAAGGGGGTGCTCTACCACCTGAGCTACACGGGCGTCTCGATTCTCCGAGTACGGAGTTTAACCGAAACTCCCAATACATCACAACTACGACCACTATTGGAGGGGGAGGGATTCGAACCCCCGTAGGCGTACACCAACGGATTTACAGTCCGCCCCGTTTGGCCACTTCGGTACCCCTCCTACAAAAAAATCGAACTGAGCCAGCGAGAGGAGTCGAACCTCCGACCGATGGATTACAAATCCATTGCTCTACCACTGAGCTACACTGGCACTTCAACTCGATTCGCGCGGATTGTACTTAACGAATCATGAGGGGTCAAGACAAAACCTGAACCCACACTTCTCGCGTTCGCGGTCCATCGAATTCGCAGAGAAAAATTCCCTGCCACCTACCTAGAGCAAGTTTCCCTTCTCTTATAGGCACAATCGCGGAAGAGCCCATTAGGCTTGCCTTTACATGCGCGGGCGAATTGCCTTCAGCATGCAGCCAATGCCCGCCATCGGCAACCAGCTCACCCAATGCCGTCTTCATGTCCAGAACAACCGCTGGATCGGCGCACTCGTTGATCGTGACGCCTGCTGTTGTGTGAGGGCAGAAGACAAGGCAGGCACCCGTTGTTGGCGATGCCGACTTGACGATCTCATTGACTTGTTCAGTCATGTCAACGAAGGCCTCTCGTTGAGACGTAGAGATCGCCAGCACTTTCATGCAACGTGTGGATCGCGCAAAGCCACTTCCAAATCAGCGCACAGCTTGGCCTTATCTTCGACTCCCTGAACGCGCAGGATGATCTCAGAATGCGTCTCACTGGCCTGCCCCTGCACGAGACTGATAAGTTGAGCCCCGTGGGTCTTGAGAACAGCAAGGACGTGGTAGACGTCGTCTGAGTCATTGCGCACCTTGGCGGTGAATCGTGTTGCTTCCCGACCGATGCCTAGACCAAGGGTTAATCCCTTGAGCAACTCAGCCTGAGTGATCACACCAATTAACCGCTCTTCTTGCACAACTGGAAGAACAACCAACCGATTGGCCAGCATGATGAGTGCGGCCTTTTCCAGCGTGTCTCCTGGTGCTACTGAGAATTTAACAGGATGAGAAAACTTCTCTACTGCCACGTCCCAGTCTTTGACGTCTTTGAGTCCGGCTCGGGTAATGAATCCTGATAACACGCCTTCGGACGTGGCAATGAGCAACAATCCGAAGCCATGGGCATCCATCGTATCCCGGACTGCCGAAAGCGGCGAATCCGGAGGGAGGGTGGTTACTCCCGGCTGCATGTATTGATCTACGTTCATTCCTCTTCTTGTGTCGCCTGGGCGATGACTTTCTCTTGAATGTTGCCCGGAACCGGCTGGTATCTACTATAGGTCATCTGGAACGTTGCGCGCCCCTGGGTGCGGGACTTCAGATCGAGGGAATAAGACTGCATTTCCGACAATGGAGCCTCAGCACGAATGATCGTCGCCTTGCCTTCAGTCTCCATGCCTAGAATTCGCCCTCGACGTCCATTCATATCTGAAATGATGTCGCCAGTGAACTCCTCAGGGACTCGCACATCGACATGCATGACAGGTTCGAGCAAGCAAGGATTGGCGTTGTCAAACGCATTACGAAATGCGTTGCGTCCCGCCATCTTGAATGCAAGCTCCGATGAGTCGACTGGATGATAGCTTCCATCAAATAAGGTTACCATTACATTAGTCACTGGGAATTTGGCGAGATTGCCTTCTTCCAGGGCCTCGGCAATCCCCTTCTCCGCACCAGGGATGTACTGGCCCGGAATTGATGCGCCCTTGATTTTGTTGACGAATTCATAGCCATCTTCGAAGGGTTCAACTCGGAGCTCGACTTCTCCGAACTGCCCACGGCCACCCGATTGTTTCTTGTGTCTGTATCTGGCTTCGGCCGCCTTGCGGACGGTTTCCTTGTAAGGGATCGTCGGACGCTGTGTATCCAGCGTCACGTTGTATCGGTTCTTCATGCGCTCGATGACCAAGGTGAGATGGATATCTCCCATTCCCTCCATGATCATCTCTTTGGTCACAGGATCGCGCCCAACAATGACCGTGGCCTTTGTGGTCGCAATTTCCCGTAGGGCTTCAGACATCTTCTCGACATCCGCTTGCGTCCTAGGAGTGATCGCTCGCGAGTAGACTGGTTTCGGAAAGGCTGGCATCTCAAAGACGGCCAAACCCTTTTCCGTACCGATCGTTGAGGTCAACCCAACGTCATCGGCTTTACCTAGAGCAACGGTTTCTCCAGCAACAGCCGAAGTGACTCGGTGTTGCTTGGTTCCCTCAAACGCGTAAATGTCGCGGATGTCAACCTTCGTGCCTGTCACAACGTCATACAGGGCTTTGCCTTCTTGAATCGTTCCATCAATGACTTTCACAAACGCCAAACGTCCCAAGTAGGGATCGCTAGACAAATGGAAGGCCACGGCACGGGTTGGCGCATCGGGGCTTCCGATCTTCTGTTCGACGGCTTCGGTGATGGTGTGCAACAGCACGTCAAGCCCCTTGCCTTCAGTGGCCGAAGAGCAGAGCACGGGCACCAACTCACCGGCAGCAAGGCCATGGGCCAGGGTTGTTGCCAGCTCATGGGGCGTAATCGGCTCTTCTTCAAGGAATTTCATCATCAATTCGTCATCGAAGGATGAGACTTCCTCAAGAAGGATCCCGCGGGCTTCTTCAACAAAATCAACGAGATCGGCGGGGATGTCCTTCTTCCCCTTGTTGCCGAAATAGACAGCTTCGTTCTCAATCAGATCAACAACACCAACGAAGACGCCTTCCTCTCGAATCGGCACTTGAAGGGGAACAAACTTGCCGTCGAAGTGCTCGCGCACCGAGGTCAGGGCGTTGTCAAATTTCGCGTTCTCGCGATCCATTTGGTTGATCAGAATCGCTGTTGGACGCTTGGCCTCGCCGGTGATTCCCCAGGCTCGTTCTGTCGTAACTTCAACACCCTTCTCGGCGTTGAGAACAATCAACGTCAAGTCGGCGGCTGGAACACCTTTGTACATCTCTTCCACGAATTCATCGCCACCTGGCGTATCAATAAGCGTGATTGAGATGTCCTTGACCTTGAACGTTCCAACGGTCATGTCGATGGTATACCCTCGGTCCTTCTCTTCTTGCGAAGAATCAAACGCCAGGTCTTTGACTCCTGCTTTGGTCATCAAGGCGGCAGCAAGCGTTGTCTTGCCGCATCCTGAATGGCCAACCAAGCAGATATTTCTCGCTTGCCCCATGCTGATGTCCCCCTTGCGTGTTTCCAGAAAGAATTCGTGCGCAGTATACCTTGCCCTTTCTGGGCGAGCAAGCGATCTGCACTCCACGTGTTCCGAGGTCTCAGTCTTCATGTGGTTGAGGACTGATTCCTCGCCTCGTAACCTTAGCAGTGAAATTCAATCACATGTTGTTTAGTGCTTCCCAAGGGGGTATTGATGGCGACACGCCTGTTACTGGGGAACGAATCCCTTGCCCAAGGTGCAATTGATGCTGGTCTTTCCGGAGCGTATGCGTATCCAGGTACACCTTCGACAGAGATCACCGCCTACATTTTAAGGAGTCACCAGGCGGCCATGGGTGATATTCGTTGTGCATGGACAGCCAATGAGAAGACGGCACTCGAAGCCGCGCTGGGCATGAGCTATGGTGGCAAGCGCGCCATGGCGAGCATGAAGCACGTCGGCCTCAATGTTGCTGCAGACGTGTTCATCAATTCAGCGATCTCTGGTTCGCATGGCGGACTGATTATCAACGTGGCCGATGACCCGTCTATGCATTCCTCTCAGAACGAACAGGATTCGCGCGTTTACTTGGATTTGGCCATGATGCCATGCATCGAGCCTGCTGATCAGCAAGAGGCCTATCACGCCCCGGCCATCGCCTTTGCCTTGTCCGAGAAGTATCGAATCCCCGTTATGATTCGACTGACGACGCGACTCTGCCATTCCCGGGCGACGGTTACAACTGGTGACGCAAGAGAACGCAACGATTTCTCGCTACCAGAGGATCCAAAACGGTTCATCTTGTTGCCTGCATTGGCGCGGAAGAGCTATGCCAAATTGCTTGATCGGCAAGCCGACTTCATCCGCGAATCTGAAACAGGCCCGTTCACCAGATACTTCGAAGGCCCCGATTGCTCGACAGGCATTATGGCTTGCGGAACAGCCTATCACTACGTGCGAGAGATTGTTGGCGAGGATTGCCCTCATCCAATACTGAAGATTGGGCAGTATCCGCTCCCTCAAGCTCTGATCGAGCGCATGATGTCTGAGTGCGACCGCATCTTGGTCTTCGAGGACGGGTATCCGGTTTTGGAGGGCAAGCTACGTGGAATGCCTCTTCGAGAGAACCCTGTCATTCATGGCAGGCTATCCGGACATTTGCCGCGAACGGGCGAACTGAATCCGAGACACGTGGCTTCAGCGTTCGGCATCGAAACCCCAGTTCCCAATGCCGCATCTTCTGTTCCTACTTCGCGACCGCCTGCTCTATGTCCTGGTTGTCCGCATGGCGACACGTGCAATACCCTTAACGCAGTTCTCAAGTCGGGCGATGCAATCGGCAAGCTGTTCTCTGATATCGGCTGCTATACATTGAGTGCCATGCCTCCCTATGAATCCGTCGATACCTGCGTCGAGATGGGTGCATCGATCACCATGGCCAAGGGAGCCTCACAAGCCGGATTGCATCCATCAGTTGCACTCATTGGCGATTCCACATTCACCCATTCGGGGATGCCGGGGTTGCTTGATTGCGTCAATGAAGACGCGAATGTGACCATTGTCATCGTCGACAACCTGACGATCGCCATGACTGGAGGCCAAAAGTCGTCAGCCAACAATCGATTGGCAGATATTTGTGTCGGGCTAGGTGTTGATCCAGACCACATTCGCATCATCACGCCACTTCCCAACAAGCATGACGAGAACGTCGCGGTGCTGCAGCAAGAGATTGCACATACCGGTCCATCCGTGGTGATCGCAGTCCGCGAATGCATCCAGACTGCACGCCGATCGCGCTCCAAAGGGGGTTCATCGTGAAGCGAAATCTGATTCTCGCTGGTGTTGGAGGCCAAGGATTATTGGCCCTAGCAGCTGTGATCGGTGAAGCCGCTCGTTCCTTGGATATGCATGTCCTGCAGGCTGAGGTTCATGGCATGGCTCAACGTGGCGGCGTTGTGCAAAGCCATTTGCGCTATTCGGACCAGCCGATTCATTCCGCTTTGGTCAGAGAAGGCACCGCGAATCTTGTCCTGTCGCTAGAGCCGATGGAGGCGTTGCGCTATATGCCGATGTTGGCAAGTGATGGTGCTCTTGTTGCCAATGCCGTTTCGTTCAAGAACATTCCCGACTATCCCGAAGACGAGGTTATTGAGAAGGAGATCCTTCTCTTTCCCAATCATCGGCTGGTGAATGCTGTCGACCTAGCAAAGACTGCGGGTGCCCTACAGGCAGCCAACATGGTCATGCTCGGTGCCGGTGCTCCGTTCCTCAACCTGCCTCTGGAGGCATTGAGATCGGGCATTCGTACAGTATTCGCAGGAAAGCCTGAGGCGATGATAGAAACCAACCTCCGTGCATTTGAGTTGGGGTACGAGGCATCTGAAGCAGAGGCCTAGTCAGCGCCTTCATGGTGTCATTGAGGTGCTGCCAAGTGCTTGCCCGCCATTGGCCCCCAGCCGCCAGGCACTTGCCCTATCAGCTGGGGGCAGCTAGTCTGTCGTTATGGATAGGATGAGGGAGGTCTTCATGTTTCATCGATGCAGTGTTCTTCTTACGTTGGTCCTCGTATTCGCCATGGGCATTACGCTCATGGCAGAGCCCGTTCGTGTAGCCATTGTTACTGACGTGCATGCCAATGACACCAATTCGCCTAATGAACACAAGGTGATGGTGAACTGGTCCGAGCGCGTGTCGGCGTTCGTTGATGCTGCAACGGATGCATCAGCTGATGCCATTGTCAGCTTGGGTGATTATGTTAACGGCGCATTCGTGATGGGAGCGGAGCTGGGAGACCCAGCACGCATTTTCGGTATCTTCGACGAAGCCTATACCGTGTTGACGGCATTCGATGGCCCGGTTCACTATGTTCTAGGCAATCACGATGTGTATAACCTCTCCAAGGAGCAGATTCTTTCTGTCACGGAGACTGAGTCAACGTACTACAGCTACGACCAAGGCGGCGTCCACTTCGTTATCCTCGATGCTCAATATGACAAGAACGAGAATGACTACGGTCACATTGCCTGGATGGTGCAGGGACTCATCCCGACTGTGGAGTTGGATTGGCTCAAGGCCGACTTGGCTGCCTCAGATCTTCCTACTATTGTCTTCATTCACCAACCACTGGATTCTGACTTCGAGCTGTTGGCTGGAGGGCCCCCCATCTTCAACCATACGGTCATGCGCGATGTGCTAGCAGCTGATGACGGCGTCATCGCCGTGTTCTCTGGCCACGATCATGGATCAGACTATTCAGAGATCGATGGTATTCACTACTTCACAATCGCAGCCATGGTCGATCACGATGAACCGACACCGCTCACATGGGCCCTGGTATCTGTGGATCCCGAAGCGGGAACGCTCATCGTCGACGGCGAGGGCATACAACCGGATTACGACCTGAGCTTCTGATGGTCGTCAGAGGACGCTTCAGTAGCAGACTGAAGAGTTGTGTCCGCCTGTGCCTGGTCTTGATTTTACTCAGCTTGTTCGCATGGGTGGGCTTTGGATCTGATGAGGTCGTACGATTCGGACTCATCACTGACACGCATGCCCACGATCTGGATTCGCCACTTGAGGGCAAATGGATGTCTCACACAGCAGAGCGAGTAACTGCCTTTGCTGAGGCAATGAATGCGTGGAGCCCAGACTTCGTCGTCGAGCTGGGAGATTTCATCAATGGCTGGGTTGTGTTAGGCGCTGAACCCGGCGACCCAGCACGTATTCCCGATGTCCTGGCATGGGCAGACGGTCTATATGATCAATTCGAGGGTCCCTCTTACCACGTTATCGGCAATCACGATCTCTACAATCTAGACAAGCCGCAGTACCTTGAGATTCTGGGGATGGACGACACGAGCTACAGTTTCGATGTGGGCGACTATCATTTCGTCGTGCTTGATGTGCAGTTTGCTGCAGATGGAACGCCCCTCAAAAATACGTTCACAGGTATCGCAGGCTTTGTCCCTGAACCCAAACTAGAGTGGCTTCGCGCCGATCTAGCTGGTGCGAACAGCCCCACGATCATTTATGTTCATCAACCGCTTGACGAGAGCCAGGAAGAGATCGAAGCGTGGGGGCGCCCAACTGTGCTTAATCAAGACGCCCTGCAAGACCTCTTCGTTCAGGATGGCGATGTCATCGCTGTCCTCCAAGGACATGAACATGCCAACGAACATCAGCTGATCAACGGCATCCATTACATCACGTTCGAGGCGATGGTCGATCAAGGGACCCCGGCAACCTGGGCACAAGTCACACTAGATCCACAGGCCCGAAGCATTGTCATTGATGGAATCGGTGTGCAGGCATCCTATCAGCTGTCCTATCCCAGCCGAGACTAGCCAGATTCCAATACTTCAAAGGAGCGAACATGATCGCCGACTTCTCCATCGCCCCCGTTGGCAAGGGCGAGAGCCTGAGTGTCTATGTGGCTGAGGCATTCAAAATCATTGAAGCCAGTGGCATTGCCTATGAGCATCATGCCATGGGTACCAACCTCGAAGGCGACTGGGATGACGTGATGGCTGTTATCAAGGCGTGCCGTGACAAAATGTTTGACTCGTGTGAGCGCCTGTCCTTGTCCATCAAGATTGACGACCGCAAGGGGGCTGCTGATCGCATTGCCCACAAAGTAGCTTCTGCCCGAGCAAAGATGTCCATAGTATCCGAGGGCTCCTCTTCACTGTGAGTCTCTCATTGTTTGCGTGCGTCGAGTACGCGGGCATGATGGTTTGTACATTGCGCTGCGCCCATGTCGATGTATCCGTATCGCTCGCTGATGCGCTGCTGCCACCCCATGGCGATGAAGCGTTGAGACCTGCAAGAGAACGAGATCGTAAGATTCGGGGAACACATGCCTGCTTCTTCCTTCAGATGGGAGACACGAGGATGCTCATCGACACGGGCCTCAAGTCCTCTGTTCTCATCTCCGCCATGCATGAGGCCAACATCGCCCCTGAATCCATCGACCTCATCTTGCTCACTCATGGCGACCACGATCACATTGGTGGACTCGCCAATGCTGAGGGCGTTTTCCTGTTCCCGAATGCACGCATCATCATGCACGAGGAGCTCTGGAAGGCATGGGCATCCGATGGCCAACTCGGCGACCAGGGCGCTTTTTACGCAGACAAGCAAAGGAATTTGGTTCGTGCGCTTGTGCCACAGATTGAGGCATGCGTGCAACCCATTGAGGGCGAAGGAATCCTTATTCCCGGGGTTCAGCATCTCGCAGCTCCCGGACATCGAGCTTCACACGTGGCATTCACTGCCGAGACCGAGAGCAGCCGCCTCCTGTTCATGGGAGACGCCCTCGTCTTTCCTGAGTTGTTTGAAGACTTATCACGAGAAGGATCGTTTGATTCGGATCCCAAATTGGCCATTCTCACACGCCTCAAGCTTCTTAAACTGGCTTGTCAGGAGAGCACGCTATGTTGTATTCCCCACTTCCCCTTCCCCGGGATCATAGATGTCACCGACGAATGCAACGTCTTGTCTTGGTCACCTTGGAATCAAAGCAATCCCTCAGCCTAACAGCGATCTAAATGTCTCCCCCAGCCTGATCGCACTGCCGCGTGATTGCAGAGCGAACCCCTTTTTTCGTAGAGTAGTGTATGCATAAGGATCTTCGTAAGTTGCCCAAGGTTGAATTACACGTCCATCTTGATGGATCTATGCGCTTGGCAACGATTACGGAACTGGCTTCTGCACTGCCAGAAGAGACAGCCTTCCCAAAGGGATTCGACTTCAAGCATGCAGTCACGCCTCCAGAGCGATGTACGCTTCCCGAATACCTCCAGGCATTCGATGTTACTGTGGCTGTACTACAGACATCGGCTGCATTGGAACGGGCAGCCTATGAGCTCTGCGAAGATGTAGCCAGTGAGAACGTCATGTATCTTGAGGTGCGATTTGCTCCCTTGCTGCATCTAGAAAACGATCTCAGTCCGCGTGAAGTCGTTCAATCGGTGCTACGCGGACTCAAGCGCGGCGAAGAGGACTTCGCCATGCACACAGGTCTCATCCTGTCAGCCATGCGAAATCGCTCGCTGGAGAATTCGATGGAAGTCGCTCAACTAACGGCTCAATTCTCTTCCAAAGGCGTTGTCGCATTGGATTTGGCCGGACCTGAACGCCAGCATCCGCCGCAGATCCACCGCGAAGCCATCGCTATGGCCCGCGAGTCCGGGGTCCACCTTACACTTCATGCAGGCGAAGGCTGTTGCCCCGAACAGATCCGTGCAGCGCTCGAAATGGGTGCCAATCGTATCGGTCACGGCGTCTACCTACACAAGGATCAACCTACTGAAAAGCAGGTCGCTGAGAACAAGATTCCGCTGGAAGTCTGTCCGACCAGCAATCTTCAGGTTTCGGGGATTATGGATTCTTATGCCGAACACCCGCTCAAACGTTATTTTGATCTCGGCATTCCCATTACCCTGAACACAGATAACCGCTTGATGTCCAACATCGATCTGACACACGAGTACCAAGTCGTCGTCGATGCGTTTGATTTCGATGATAAGCAGATCCGCCAGATCTGCCTCAATGGTATCGACGCAGCCTTTGCTTCCGACGAAGTCAAGACCGAGCTCCGCACGAAGCTCGACGCGTTCTTCGCCTAGAGCCTGAATCGTCTCTCACCCAATCGCAGCTATCACATTTCTGAACATCAAGAACCTGCTAGAGGCAACCCCTTTTTCATGCAAAGGCGCAGAGAAAAGCTCTGACCATGAAGGACAGGAAGAACTGAAGAGAGGCAATTGACAAAACGGCAACTCTTGCCAGTCTCTCGATGTGATAGCCGGGTAAGAAACCTTGCTTTGGCTTTCCCCCTTCAATTCTTCATGCCCTTCATGGTTAGCAATTTGGTGGTTTGCGCTTTGCCGTTGCCCTTCTCTGCGTCATGCAACCCAAGGGGTTGCCCGACTCTGCGGGAGACTGCACTGCTTTTCTGTCACCCTTCAATTCTTCATGTTCTTCATGGTTGGAAACTTAGTTATTTGCGCCTTGCTGTTTGCGCTTTGCTCCTCTCTGCGTCTCTGCGCCTCAGCGGGAAAATGCACTGTTCCTTCGTTTTCCCTTCAATTCTTCATGTCCTTCATGGTTAGCAATTGGGTGGTTTGCGCTTTGCCATTGCTCACCTCAGCGACTTGGCGGGAGAATGCAGTGAACTGGTGAGGCCCTTCTTTGCGGCTTTGCGAGAGAAGGCTTGTGCTCTCCTCCTATAGCATCCGCTCGGCAGCACGCGCCTCTTGGATGCGCTGGGTCATGGCACGAATTCGTTCCTCGGGATCGTTGCTAGCAAACAACGTATTGGCCACATCAGCATCACTTCGCACTTCCTGCTCAAACCGTTGCTTGAGTCTCAATGCATTCACAAAGCTACTGCCCTTGTGGCAATTGTTGGCGAAGATGAACGCCTTCTTGACCGCATCCAATGAGCCCTCTACACGCTCGCCCCATTCTTCCAGTTCAGCATCTGTGTAAAGGTAGTCGTAGCGATGACTCCCTGTGGGCGGGTTGTACCACGCATCCTTGTTTCGACCGTGCAAACGGAAGTAGGCGACGTCATTGGTCAGAATACTTGTCGGCTCAGGAAGCGCGTGGATGCGCGGCAGATCGACGTTGACGAACCCAAGCTGTAGTTTCTGGAGCAAATGATAGACATCGTCGTCATGCCATTCCTTGTGTCGAAACTCCACGCTCGTTTGAATATCACGCGGCACAAAGATCTCGGCCACCTTCTTCAGATGATCCAAGGCGAGGTCGTTGAGGTGGAAGGACTGCGGAAACTGCAGCAGCACGCCACCCAGCTGCCCTGCTTCAATCAACGGTTGGAGTGATGTGACAAACGCAGGAGCCACCGAGGCCATCGCCTCACGCTCGTGGGTCATCGACTTGGGCGCCTTGATCACGAATGTGAAATTCGAAGGAACCCTCAGCAGCATTCCCTCGAAGATTTCAGGCGTGGGATCGCGGTAATAGGTAAAGTTGATCTCGACAGCATCGAAATCTCGTGCATACGTCGACAGCATATCGGCTGGTCGTGTCCCTTCAGGATAGGCAGTACCAACCCAATGGGGGAATGAGTATCCAGACGTTCCAATACGCAGTTCCGCAGTCATGAGTCATCCTAGTGTGTCGCTAGTTGGATGAGAAATCGAACGAACTCGTCTCAGCAAAGCCACCCACATGTTCTGGCAGTTTACGCGGCAGAGCTGCTGCTGCGACTTGAATAGCGCAATTTCCAAATCGACTCTGAATCACATCGACGGCTCGATTGAGTCGACGTCGGGTTTGATCTTCCCCCAGAAGGGGAATGGGCACACCCTTCTCATCCACGAGATTGGACGTAGAAACACTCACTCTGGCCATGGCATCTGGTTTAGTGGAAATCATCGAGAGAATACGCATGCAGGCCTCGAAGATGGAGGCACCGTCATCCGTAGCCAACGCCAATGTCGTTTGCTTCCCATAATGTCCAGCCATCACTTCCAGCGAGAACCCACAATGAACTGTACGTGCCATGTAGCCATGCTTACGCAATCGACTAGCTACCAGATCGCACAAGCCGCGCAGAACGGTCAGTGCCAGCTCGCGAGGTCGAATGTCGGGCGGTAGCGTTCGTGAATGACCGACGGATTTTGGAGGCGGAATTTCTGTGTAAGGAACCACAGGTGTGGGGTCCTGGCCCATGCCGACAGCTTTGTAGAACAGCCCGTGTACGCCAAATTCGCTCTTGAGAATAGAAAGCGGGCACTGTCCTAGCTGGGCCAGGGTCCATATCCCTAGACGTGACATCCGCTTCTCAATCCGCTTCCCGATGCCACAAATTTCCTTCACACTGGTGGTTGCCAGCAATTCAGGCAGCTCCTCAGGATCAACGAATCCAATACCATTGGGTTTGTATCGCTTGGCAATGAGCTTCGCGAACGTCTTGTTATCGGCAATGCCGATCGTAGCAGTGATGTACTTGCCCAGTTCACGCTTAAAATCACGTTGGATGGACTGAGCAAGGCGGACGGGGCCACCGTAGTGCGGTGCATCTTGGGTAATGTCCATATACACCTCATCAATGCTGGAAACCTCGATCATCGGCGTATAACGCTTGAGAATGTCGATGAACCGCTGTGTCAGAGAGAGATATTTCGAGCCATCACCAGGAAAGAGAACCAACTGCGGACACAGTTTCTTTGCCTCCCATACAGGCATGCCTGCTTTGAGTCCGAATTTCTTGCCCTCTCGTGAAGCCGTGACAATGATCGTGCTCTCGATAGGTTTGCCGGTAATACCGACAGGCAACCCACGCAAACTTGGGTTCGCTTGCTGTTCAACAGAAGCAAAATACGAGTCCATATCTAGATGTAAAATCGTTCGTGGCATGAGAGGCTTTTCACTGATTCCTTTCGCACATCTTGTTAAGTGTGCCATATTTCCAAACCGATTTCTATAGGACAAATGACCGGCCACGAGATTTTTCAGAGCAGAAACCGCATGCAGAATTGTCCGTAATCAGGACACGCAGCCTGTCATTCAGATAACGCTATTCCTGTTCTAGACTGGATAACTATGACATGGATTCGAATCAACCAAGAAGTCGATGCAGTCGTTCAATTCAATCCCGAGTCCTCTATTCCCACACTGAAGGCGATCAATTGGCAAGGCCAGCGACGCACGTTCATCGGGGAACCTCAGATCGAAGGTGATCCCGAAAGTCTCTACTACGACATTCGCGACAAGTCGGCGCGTTACGCCATTCGTTACGATCGAGGACGGCAACGATGGACACTGGAAGGTCTCGATGATTCCTGGATCCTAGCCCCTCACGAATTACCTCGTCCTAAATACTTCCCACCACCATAAGGTGCGATTCTTTCCCTAAATCCGAAGCATCAGTACGTCACAAAATTGCTGGAATCCAGAACCTAGACCATCCTAAAATAGGAATGCAGATGCCTCAATCTGTCATTGAACTGCAGCTGCTAGCGCGCAACACTTGGCATGTATCGCATAGGGAGAATGGACATCTAATGAACAGCGTGGGCATTGTTTCCGACGATCTGACGAGTGCCTTGGAGAGCGCCGGGGCATTTGCTGGAAGTGGTATCGAAAGTTGCGTGGCTCTAGGAATTGAAGCAGTTGGGAAACTGCGTTCCGTGCCTTGCGTGGCCGTCGATGCCAATACGCGGGTGTTGGATGAGCCTACAGCGAAGTCCAAAATTGTCACGGCAATAGAAGCCCTTAGAGATCGCAATACCCTCGTCAAGACGATGGATTCCACGCTACGCGGGCATGTGGCCATGGAGATAGAGGTGGCGCTTGCGGCATCCCATCGCTATGTCGCCATCGTCGCGCCTGCGTTTCCCTCTGAGGGGCGAACGACAATAGGTGGCTGCCAATATGTAGACGGTGTACAGGTTGCAGAGACAGCGATTCAAAATGATCCCGATTGGCCCATCACCCAATCAAATATCTGCGAGGTCCTAAGTCACGGAGCTTTCGATCTTGTGCAATCAATCGACAATCCTGTCGAGGCCAACCTGACAGCTCTCATCGGCGAATACAGCCATGCGCAGCAACGAGTAGCGCTGGTAATCGACGCTACAACACAGGAACAGCTCTCCCAGTTGTGCCAAGTGATCGAGAAGCCTGCGCAGGTACTCTGGGTGGGCTCTCCAGGGCTTCTCATCGCTCTGGCAGATCAACTCCGGATCGACGCACAACGAACAACAATATTCCCCGCCAGGAGTACAGGCCCGATCCTTGTCGGCGTAGGCAGTGTGAATCCCGTTTCCAGGGAGCAATTATCCGCGCTGCGATTAAAGCGGGGAACGCCAATCGTAGCCATTGAACCCGAGCTGGCGTTAGAGGATCCGCAACGCGCTGCAGAGGAAGCCCTTGGCAACTTGTCGAAAGACGAACTCGCCAGTGACATCATTGCTGTCACAACCCTTCTCAGCCAAGAAGAGCACGGAAGACCTCAGCTGACACACACATCTATCTCAGATGCGACCAAGATCGGCAAGTCATTGACTCAAGCTGTCGGTGCGGCAATCCTGAATCTGTCTAGGCGATTGGACAGTTCCTGCTATGTGCTAACAGGAGGAGACACAGCACTTGAGGTATCTCAGCACTTGGGCGCTCATGGCTTCACAGTTCTCGGTATGATGGAGATGGGTATTCCCATTGCCACTCTCAACGGCACAACAGGAACCGTCATCACGAAAGCTGGTGGGTTCGGGGATCCTGAGTTACTGATTCGTGCCTGCGACTACATGCAGCAGATTGTGCAGCATCGAAGAAGTCTGGATTGAACGTGGCTGTGGCCCCAAAGGAGCATTCGACATGAGCTCAACCAAGCCTCTCGTCATTACGATGGGAGATCCCGCAGGAATCGGATCGGAAACCGTGGTCAAATTGTTTACAGAGGTGACACGAGATCCTCAGCTTGTTCCGGGCTTCAAGGGTGTCGTTGTTGGCGACGTAAAGCGACTCGATCGCGCCAACGCAATTGTCGGGGGTAGATTACAGATTAGAGAAGTAGCGTCTGTTGACGAGTGTCTCTATTCAGCGGGCACGCTAGAGGTGCTGCAAGAAGGGGAAAGTATAGACGATTTGCCATTCGGAGAGCTCCACAAGAGAGCGGGGCAGGCAGCATACGACTACGTTGTGAGGGGCATTGAGCTATGCAAGAGCGGCCTAACCAGCGGGATGGTCACAGCCCCCATCAACAAGGCAGCCATGGCACTGGCTGGTATTCCCTATCCCGGACACACAGAGATTCTCGCCGATCGCAGCGGCACGACTGATTTCGCCATGATGCTTGCCAACGATGAAATACGTGTCGTGCTTGCGACCATTCATGTATCACTACGCGATGTTCCAAACATGATTACACATGACGTCGAGATGAAGGCGATTCGCATGGCTCATGATGCAGGTGTCGCTCTCGGCTTTGAGCACCCGCGAATCGCAGTCGCTGGGCTCAATCCCCATGCGGGGGAGCACGGCATGTTTGGATCCGAAGATGATGACATCGTTGCTCCAGCCATAGCCGCCTCACGAGAACAGGGAATCAACGCTTCTGGCCCATGGCCCGGGGATACAGTCTTCTTCAATGCCCGCAAGGGGGCGTTTGATGTGGTCGTTGCCCAATACCATGATCAAGGACTCATTCCTGTGAAGTATATGGGGCTCTTCGATGGCGTGAATATCACTCTCGGGCTTCCCTTTGTCCGTACCAGTCCCGACCATGGCACAGCCTTTGATATTGCAGGAACAGGAGTCGCTGACTCTCATAGTCTGTTGGCGTCCGTGCAGTACGCACAGAAGTTGATTGCCGGTCGTGCGAAGGCCCAATCTGAATGATCGAGGAGACGAGAAGGATGTACGATTTCATTTTCATGCTAACCCGGAATGATCAAACCGTTCCAGATGCCGCAGAACACCTAGAGACAGCCATCGCATGTGGCATCAGACATATTGGATTCAAGGACGTTGGGTTGCCCTTCGCAGAACTAAAGGAACTGGCCGACCGCATTCGTGAATCCGGCGCAATCGCGTACCTGGAAGTAGTGAGCCTCGATGCTGAGAGCGAAGCGAGGTCAGCTCAAGCCGCATTGGAAGTTGGAGTGGACCGCTTGATGGGCGGCACGCATCCGGACATTGTTGTGCCAATCATTAGCGCCGCTGGCATCGACTACTACCCTTTTCCGGGAGTCATTGTAGATCATCCGAGTGTATTGAAAGGCTCAACAGAAGAAATCGTGGAGAGTGCGGTGAAACTCGCAGCCATGGATGGCGTCACTGGCCTCGACTTGCTGGCCTATCGTTGGACTGAGCAGAATGTGGCCGGCATGATCAACGCCGTATGCTCTGCAGTTGCCGTGCCTGTTGTCGTTGCCGGTAGCATCGGTACGCGTGAACGTATTCACGCAGTCGCCAAAGCGGGCGCTGCTGGATATACCATCGGTACAGCAGCTCTCAATGGACAGTTCCCCGCAGCCTCAGCTGATCTCAGATCTCAGCTTCAAGCGATTATGAAGGCTACGGAGGATGCGGTATAGCGATTTCTCGCAAATAACCAGCTGCTTGATGCCATTGAGATCCGTTCGCGACCCCGTCAATTAGTATAGAGGCATCCGCGTTTACTGGCAGCAACCCCTCGCTAGGGAAGAAGCGGTGGAAGGATCTTCCTCTGTTTCACATCCACGATTCCGCGGTCTGTCACCTTGTAGTGAGGACTCACGCTGAGGGCTAGAAGTGTCAGCATGAGCAGCGGCTCACGATGGGCGATGCCGTACTTTCTCATCGACTCCTCTACATCACGAGCTTGACGGACAATCGTAGCCAGATCAGCATCTGAAAGAAGCCCGGCGATGGGGAGAGGAAGCGTTGATTCGACACGATCCTCTACAGCGAACGCAATGCCCCCCCCAAGGCGATGAACCTCGTTGGCAGCAGCGACCATGGATGAGGGATCTCGTCCTACAACAATGAGATTGTGCGTGTCATGAGCCACGCTGCTAGCTACGCCACCCGCAGTCAGGCCAAATCCCTTAAGCAATGCGTATGACATGGATTGAGGATCAGTGCGCGAGATCACGCCAATGACGCAAAGATCGTCATCCGCTTCCAGCAACGGGTGCCCATTTCGCACATTTACCTGAACCTCTGTCAATCCGGTCAGGCTGTTCTCGCTGCTGAGTAGCTCAATCGCGCGAGCTGAAATCCTCGTCTCCCCAAGAAGACCCGGGACAAGTCGGACATCATCCTCACACAGCGGTCCGGGTATGGGTGGAGCTGGCAGATTGATGGGACCAAGAGCCGTATTAGGTACTGCCCCTTCAATGATTTGTCCGTCGCACGCAACATGTTGTCCCTCCACGTAAACAGACATCGGGACAGGCGTATCAAGGCTTCTCGTCGTCCAGAAATCGGCCCTTCGCCCGGGAGCGATCGCTCCGCGCCGATGCAATCCCAAGTAGGTGGCAGCACGAATCGTCGCAGATGCGAAAGCTTCAATCGGCGAAAGTCCCAGCGAGATCCCCAGCGACACAATGGCCAACAAGTGCCCTTCTCGCAATTCAGACGGTGACACATCATCTGTTACGAAAAGGATGCGCGATCGATCAGAGAGTCCGGCGATCACAGAGATAATCTCTTGCGTGAGCGCCTTGCGCTGCAACATGACATAGACGCCCTTGCTCAGTTCTTCGAGCAGCTGCTCTGGGGAGAACAATGTATGGTCCGATGTGACTCCCAGTGCTATGTAGCGCGAAAGATCGCATCCCATGAGTTCAGGAATATGCCCCTCAATCTTGCGGCCTGAACGCAATGAAACCCCCTCAAGCGCAAGTAGGCGAGGCTCTCCAGCAGCCACGCCGCGATAGTCATGGATCTCTCCGATGGACAAGACTCGTGGATTTGCGCAAATCCGCTCGATAGCCACAGAGTCCAACTGCGCATTCGGTGTCTCCAGTTCGGCTGAAACAATGGGAACCACGGATGGCGCTGCAAAGAAAATCGAGAGAGGGAGGTCCTTTGACGCCTCAATCAGCCACGCCACACCAGGCTCGCCAGCCAGATTCGCGATTTCGTGGGGATCAGCAAGTAGCCCTGTCGTACCTTGCGGCAGGACGGCTTCTGCAAAGGTTCGAGGAAGCATATGGCTGGACTCGATATGTAGGTGCGTGTCAATCAATCCCGGAACAAGGAATGCGCCTTCGCAATCGATGATTCTTGAAGCAAGAATCCCATCTGGCAGAGAACCTTCTTCGACATACTGGAAACGTCCGCTGCGAATCGTTGCCCAACCCGTGAATGTCCGCATGCGGAACACATCGACAATTTGAGCATTGACAATTAGTACGTCAACGGTCTCTTGTTTCGCCATCATGGATCCCCCTTCAGAACAGCGGGTCATGCAATCGGATGTGCATGATCCTCGCCATCATTCTCTCAAGGGTACCTCTCCCCAGCTCATGCCACCAACGACGGATGTAGCTTCACTTCATTAGGACTCCCGTTCGTGTGTGGAAGATCACTATCATGTGCTCCATGTCAATTTCCTGGGGGGGCTTGCCCGCTATATTAGAAGGAACGATCTCTTGTCAGGCTGCCTGACAGAAGATATCATAGGCATTGAATCGAACGACAAGAGTGAAGGAGATGGCCACGTGCTCTCGTACATAGTTAGCCGATTCCTCCAAGGGCTTCTCACAGTCCTTCTAGTCGTGACTATCGTATTTATCGTTCTCAATCTCTCCGGCGATCCAATCCGCATGATGCTTCCACCAACTGCGTCTGATGAAGACGTCGCTGCCATGCAAGAAGCATTCGGATTCGATCGTCCGCTCGCTGAGCGATATGTGAAGTTCCTTGGGCAAGTGATGAAGCTCGACTTCGGCAAATCGGTTCAAACGCGCATGCCCGCTACTGAACAGGTGTTGATGCGATTTCCAGCAACCCTGTTGCTGGCAGCGAGTTCATTGCTGCTAGCAGCAGTCATCGGCATACCGCTAGGCATCCTTGCTGCCGTTAACCGAGGTAAGATGCTAGATGGGTTGGCCGTTTCAATTAGCCTCATTGGCCAATCCATTCCCGTGTTCTGGATCGCCCTCATTCTTATTCTCGTATTTGGCGTCTTCTGGCCTGTGCTTCCCCCATCGGGATACGGCACAATTCGCCACCTCATTCTCCCTTGTACAACGATTGCTTTGTTTCTGATTGCCGGCATAACTCGAGTCACAAGAACAAGCATGATCGAGGTCTTGCCCCAAATGTACCTGACAGCAGCGCGCGCCAAGGGGCTTTCGGAACGAGCGGTGATTATCAAGCATGCTCTGAGAAACGCGTCAATTCCCATCATCACACAGCTGGGTCTTCAGATGCGTTTTGTACTAGGGGGATCCGTTGTGGTTGAGTCGATCTTTGGCTGGCCAGGCCTGGGGCAACTCCTGGCACAGGCTGCCTTTGCACGCGACTATCCGTTGGTGACTGCGTCCACCTTCTTCGTCGCGTGTCTGATCATCGGGATTAACATTCTTCTGGATATAGCCTATACAATTGCCGATCCAAAGGTCAGGTTCTGGTCATGACCAAGCGACGAGCGGAGACTGCAAACAGGGCATCTAGGTCGAAGCGCGGGTTCAGTCGCTACAGGTACAAGGTGTGGCAACAAAAGAGAGTGGCTGCGGCTCATGTTCTTCTACTGCTCATTCTGGCTGTGGCAATCTTTGCGGACTTCTATCCCATCGACGCCAATCGCCAGAATCTCTATCACCACTTGAAGGCCCCCACCCTGTCTCACAAAGAGGGCGAGTTTCCTCGCTTGCTTGGCACGGATCCCCTTGGACGCGATCTCTTGGCGCGACTGCTTCAAGCGACCCGTCTGTCACTATTGGTGGGAATCCTTGCTGTCGCTGTCGCATGTGGCGTCGGAACCCTGCTCGGGCTGTTGGCCGGGTTTGTTGGAGGGATACTCGATCACGTGATCATGAGGATTGCCGATGCCCTACTCGCATTGCCCTTCGTTGTGCTTGCCATCGCAATTGTCGCGGCGATTGGGCCTAGCTTTGCAAACATCATCTTTGTGCTCGGCCTCACAGGCTGGGTGACCTTCGCGAAACTCGTTCGAGCAGAGGTCCTGCGAATCCGTGAGATGGATCACGTAGAAGCGGCACGTGCCATTGGTTGTTCGCAAGGGCGTCTACTTTTTATCCATGTCTGGCCTCAAGTTGTGGGTCTGGTTCTGGTCACGATTACGCTGACACTTGGGCAGATGATCATCGCCGAAGCAACTCTTAGCTTCCTGGGCCTGGGCATTCCACCTCCGACACCGACGCTCGGTGGCATTCTCAGTGATGCACAGACCTACTTCTTTTCAGCATGGTGGATTGTCGTCTTCCCAGGCATCTTCCTCGTTGCCATCGTGCTCTGTGCAAACTTGATTGGTGACTTCTTGCGCGACTATCTCGATCCTCGGCTGAAGCTCTAGACGAGTCAACAAAGGACAAAGAATCATGACAAGACCGAACGCAACTGCCGCTGAACGCATGGTGAGCTTCTGTCAGGAACTCATTCGCATCCCAAGTCCGACAGGCGGAGAAGGTCCCCTGGCTAAGCGGATCGCCGCCGAGATGAAGGCGCTTGGCTACGACGAAATCCGGACAGATGAAGTGGGCAACGTGATAGGCACGATTCGCGCCACTGACCCAACATGTCCCTCAATCTTATTTACTGCCCACATGGATCAGGTCTCGCCCGGTGATCTTTCTCGCTGGGACTATGACCCATTTGGTGGAGAATCAGCCGACGGGTGGATCCACGGCCGCGGTGCCAGTGATACCAAGGGTGCCATTGCAACGCAGGTACATCTGCCAGCGGCGATTGCTGGACACGATTTGAGGCATGGCGATCTGCATGTAGCTCAGGTGGTTGTTGAGGAAGTCGCAGGACTCGGATCGAAAATTCTGCTGGATCATCTTCATCCAGATTACGCGTTCATGGGAGAAGGTACGACGAACGAGCTAAGTAATGGCAATCGCGGTCGAACGCTCGTCAGGATGAGATTCCCTGGTGAAAGCGTGCATGCAAGCATTTCGCAGCGCGAGCAAGTCGCGTTGTATCGTGCTGCAGCATTTCTGCTTCAGCTCGCAGATCTGCCAATGAAGCAGGGCGTGATGGGCAGCTCACACGCCGTACCCACGCGGGGAGCAACCAATCTCCTCGATGACAACGTGACACCTCAGTCCTTCGATTTGAGCATTGACTGGCGATCTGTCCCTGGCGAAACACCCGCGGAAATTCTGGATCGGCTGAATTCCATCATGTCAGATGGAGACGAAGCATGGATTCCGCCATTTGAGCTATCAACGTACACCGGCCGCATCTACAAGCTTGAGCATGCCCAGCCACCCTATTGGATCGATCCCAACGATGCATTCGTCGTCAGTGCACAACAGGCACTCAGCGCTCACTGGAATCGTGCCGTTCCCGTTCAACCCTGGAGATTTACTACAGACTGCGGACTGTTCACAGAACGAGGGTTCCCGATTCTCGGATTCTCACCCTGCGAGGCCAAGTATGCGCACACGCCGATAGACCGCGTGTCCATCGAGTTGATGATCGAGGCGTGGGGCGCTTATCCGGCATTGATCAAGGCGATCTCAACACTCCCACGTCGCACCAGCTAGGTCTGCGGGAATCGATGAGGCAATCGAATTCCAGCTCGTTGAATAAGCTCGGCAGCTCGCGCTTCGGCCTCAGCCAGCACGGACTGCTCATCCACGGTTTGGATGACGCCATCTTCAAACAGGACTCGACCATCGACGATCACAGTCCAGACATTGGTGGTATCCATCGCGTAAACCAAGTTGGCCACAGGATCATGTAGGGGAAGCATTCCCGCAGTCTGGGGATTGATGATTGTCACATCAGCTCGAGTCCCCACTTCCAGGGAGCCAATTTCATCGTCCCACAGGAGCGCCTTGGCGGCCTTGTTGGTGACCATGCCAAGGACAGCCTCGGCAGGAACCACCTTGGGATCGAGTTTACGCCCCTTGTGGATGAGTCCAGCGAGATACATCTCACTTATCAGGTTCATCCTGTTGTTGGACGGAGCTCCATCCGTTCCCAAGGCAACGAGAATGCCACGGTCCAGCATGCCGGGAACATCGGCAAATCCAAGCACACGCATTGCAGCAGCAGGATTATGTGAGACAGGGACGTCACGTTTTGCGAGGATATCCAGTTCCTGCTCAGTGAGCCATACCGTGTGCACAGACAGGAAGTTGGGGGCAAGCACGCCAAGGTTTTCCAGGTGGGCGACTGTCGTGTCACCACGCGTCTGGCGAGAAAATTCCACTTCATCGGGGATCTCGGCAATATGGGCGTGAATACCAACACCAGCACGATCCGCCAGCTCTTTGGTCTGAAGATAAAGCGCATCAGAGCAGTTGAAGATCGTTCGGCACGCCGGCCAAACGCGAAGCCGCCCGTTGACGCTTCCGTGGAACCGATCGATCAGATCCTGCTGACGTGCAATGCACTGGTCAGTAGGCTCGATCATGGCAGCAGGGCCTTCCCCTTCATCCATGATGGAGCGAGCAAGGATGCCACGCAGGCCCAATTCTTCCATCGCTTCAGCCATGGCTGCAACGTGTTGTCCACCCGCTTCAGCAAAACATGTCACACCCGTACGGATCAATTCGATTCCACAAAGCAGAGAGCTGATATGGCTGTCCTCGTACGTCATCGATGATTCGTACGGCCAGATCCGTTCGTGCAACCACGTGAGCAGGCTGACGTCATCGCCGATGCCTCGCCCAAGTTGCTGGGAGAGATGGACATGCGTGTTAATCAATCCCGGGAGAACGATCTTCCCCTGCGCGTCAATGGTTCGTTCTGCTTGATCACCGGGCGCTTCACTAGAAGGCCCCACGTACGTAATGAGATTGTCCTCAAGGATGACCGTTCCGTCCGTGTAGACGCGGAGTTCATTGTCCATCGTTGCGACCCAACCCCGTTCGATTCGCGTCCTCATGCTAAATCTCCTCGTGCCTACGGCTTCGAAGTTGTTGACATCAATTGCTCAGCGGCGGCAATTGCGATGTCAATAGCAGCATCAATTGCACTTCGGATGAGTGTCTTGTCGGGTGAAGCATCTCCATTGATAGCAAGAATTGCACCGGCGGCAACGCGTTGTTTGGCTGCAACAATGAACATCGTCGAGCACTCCATCTCGACACACAAAGCTCCTGCAGCTCCCGTCAAATCACGATCCAGAGCTAGGCTAGCAGAGTAAAAGACCCCCGTGGTGTGTACAACACCAACGTGATGCCTTCGGTCTGCATCTTCGGAAGCTTGGCGGAGTGCGGCGACCACATCTGGATCAGCAACTGCAGGAAACTCCAGTGGGAGGATCTGTTGACTGACACCATCTTCTCGCACTGCAGCAGTCGCGATGACGACATCACCGCTTCGAACGTCTGGCTGAAGCTTCCCCGCAGTGCCGATACGGATTAGCACACGCGCTCCTGCGGCGATGGCTTCATGATAGGCAATCGCCGCGCCCGCTCCGCCTACGCCAGCAGAGACGACGCCAATCGGGACCCCATGGGCAGTGCCGCAATAGCTATGATACTCCCGATTGGCAGCGAGTAACGTTGGGTCCTCTAGATATGAGGCAATTTGCTCTGCCCGTTTCGGGTCTCCCGGAAACAGCACGACCGAAGGGAGCTCGTCTAGCTTCAGATGAGGTTGCATGATCCCCCTTACCGAACGATCACATCGAGCGTCTCAAATGTCGTGGTATCGATGACACCTTCATCCGTAATCCGATAGCGTGGAGCAACTTCCATGCCAAGCCAGAAGACGAAGAAAACCGGTGATCGCCACCCTGCTCCGCCAGCACGCAGCTTCTCATGCAAAAGGTCAAGACCAGCCACTGTGTCAGCAAATGGTGCGGTAGCCATTAAGCCAGCAAGAGGCAGAGACACTTCGCATTCGATC
>Ga0233437_1001000_pt1 | contig 55789 bp, 90 predicted proteins | sample SI_122_August201_FD_182714 | JGI IMG/M metagenome (GOLD analysis project Ga0233437, IMG submission 182714) | Seawater microbial communities from Saanich Inlet, British Columbia, Canada - SI_122_August2016_200_MG | ecosystem: Environmental > Aquatic > Marine > Inlet | place: Canada: British...
CTATTTGCTATATGCTCCCCGCTGCGTGACGATAAATCTATTATAACACATTTAAAGGAGAAGTAAACAATATAAAAAATAAATATGGCAGATTTTAAAATAGCATATAATATTACATTAGGACATGAAGGTGGTTACTCCCATGATCCAGTTGATGCAGGTGGAGAAACTTATAAAGGTGTTACCAGAAGATTTGAAAAGAATTGGACTGGATGGATTATAATTGATGGTTATAGAAATGATCCTAATTTCCCTAAATGTCTTGACTCCGATGAAGAATTACAAGAAAAGGTAAAAGAAGTTTATAAAAAGAATTATTGGGATGCGTTCTGGGGTGATAGAATATTTAATCAGTTTATAACAAATGAAATGTTTGATACTGGTGTGAATATGGGTACTGGTAGAGCAATAAAATTTCTTCAAAAATCTTTAAACCTACTAAACAGAAATCAAAAAAATTATAAAGATATTGGTGAAGATGGTGTTATAGGTATGAAAACATTGAATATATTAAACTTTTTCTTAACATATCATACAAGGGATATACCTTACTTATTAAAGATGATGAATTTATTTCAAGGAATGCATTATATTAATTATATGAATAAAAGCAGTAGACAGGAAAGATTTGCCCGTGGATGGTTAAATAGGGTTAGTATAGATGCTAGATTATAGAAAACTTCATGAAGATTCTGATAAAAGACAGGGTAATGAAACACATGAAATAAATATAAATATAACAAGAGCATATGAATTTTTAAAGAAAACTTTTAAGAAAAAACCTAAGAAAGATTATGAATGGATATATGAATGTCAGTTACATCCATTATATAGAGATACTGATAAGTTTTGTATTCCTGATTTAGGGTTCAGATCAGAGCCTTATTGTAAGCATGGATATAGATTGATAAGGGTAGATAAAAACAGTGAAAAACAAGGAGGTGAATGGTAATGGAATTTAAAGGATTGGTGCTAGATACTTTTGTAATGCCTTTTGTTATTAATTTTATGAGTGAATTATTGACAAAAGAAAATTTTGCCCTTTATGGGGATAAATTATTTGACTTCATTGAGGAAATGGTGAAGAATAGTGAAACTAAATGGGACGATAAAACAGTATTGCCTTTACTTGAAATGATAAGGGTGGCTACTGAAGTTCCTGATTTACCAGATAAATAATTAAGAGAAGATTATACCAGGATATCCTGGTATAATTTTTTAAGGATGAATCCTATTATTCATTTTTAAAGAATTATATCAAGGGAGAAATATAATGAGATTGCAAAGATTTTTAAATGAAGAGGATATGATTAAAAAGGCATTAGCTATTGATGAACCTGAAGTTAATAACGAATATACAGAAGAGGAGATTGCAGCTAATAAGGAAATACTTCAAATTGCTATAGGTAAACAAACAGAAATTTTAAGTAAATTAAGAAAAGGTAGTAATAATGATGATCAATTAGATGCTGCTCGTGCTATAATGGCAGATTTAAAAGATAAAGAAGAGAAATGGGATAATCCTGAAAAGGAAACAAAATCCCAAGGACCAAATCCTCCAGAAGCTATGGGTGGAGGAATGGAAGAGGAACCTGCAGAGGAACCACCCAAAGAAGAGGAAGAAGAGGAACCTGAAGAAGAAGAAAAATAAATTTAAAGGAGAAGAATTATGGACAGAATTGATGAATTACTCGAAAAGTATTTAGATGAGAAGATTGGTGGACCAAAGAAGAAAAGAAAAAAAATGAAAGGTAAAGCCTTAAAGAAATCCAGACTTTATGCTAAGAAAAACAAGAAGGCTATTGCTAAGAAAGCAGCAAAGTATCGTAAGAAAAATAAGAATAAGTTAGCCGCAGCCGCAAAGAAGAGAAAATAATGAGATTAACAGAACATGTGCATATATGCTGGTTTGGTGACAGTAGATGGGATAAAACCCTATACAAATGTGAAGTATTTTATAGATTAGGACACATAGGTATTATAAGGAAATTATGAGACTTCAAAAGTATATAAATGAAGAATATTATACTAGATTTAGAGGCTTTAATGGTAAGTCTTTTGAAATCTTTAAGAATCCTTCAGCTAAAGAATTAAAAAGTATTTCAAGAAATGAAGTTGGAAATAAATATGATTTAAGATTTATTGCTGATAATACTACTAAAGATACATATATGTGGTTATGGGACGCTATTAACCATGATAATATGATTAAAAAGCATTTAAGTAAAGAATTTAAAGGTAAAAAATATGAGGATCCTTCATTATTTTTAGGTACTTCAGATGATAAAGGTAATGATACTTTAGAATGGTTTATGCATAATGAACTTGATTTAGAATATATTGATGGAATTACCAGTATAAGTTGGAATTGGGCTAAACCCTTTCAAATAATGAAATATTTAAAAAAGTTGAATATAATAAAATGAGATTAAAACGATATATTAATGAGTATGATATACCATTATTATTAGAAAAAATTAATAAAAAAGAAATTACATCTATGCTTAATAGTAATGATGTTCTTATTGGTGCGGAATTTGAGTTTATTGTTGATGATGCTGGTATTTCCGATGAATTACAAAGAATGTATGATAATGCTGTAAATGATCTTGAAAATTATAATGATAATGTTGAGAATTATCGTGAGGAATATGAAGAAATTAATGATAAAAGAGATAAACTTGAAGATGATGTTACTAAACTTGAAGATGAAATAGATAGATTATCAACACTTGATTATGATGAAGATGAAGAATTATTAGACAATCTTGAAACAGAAAAGGAAGAAAAAGAAACTGAATTAAAAGAAACTGAAACTGAATTAGAAGAATTATATCCACCTTCAATAGGAAGTGATTATGAAGATTATATGCATCAGATTGGATGGGATTCATATGTTGATCCTGGACAAGAAGTTGATGAACCACCACATCCAGAAGATGCAAATGATACTAGTGAAATGGAGCCAGAACAAATAGAACAATGGATTGATAATGTTAACCCAAGACCACCATTTACAGATTGGGAAGTAGGTGAATATGGTTATTCATCTCCAAGACCAGGTGATACTACATGGGGAGTTGAACCTGATTCATCATTAAATACAGGTGGTATTGAAATAAAATCTCCTCCATTACCTTTAAAAGAGTTTAAAAATATATGTAAACAAATGTTTGATTGGATTAAAGTGGTGGGTACTACTGATAGTTCTTGTGGTTTTCATATTCATATGTCATTAAAGAATGTAAAGGATTTGAAATCCGAACTTGATTTGATGAAGCTTGTTCTTTTTACTGATGAACAATATATTTTTCAACATTTTAAAGAAAGAAAAAATAATACATATACACAATCTATGAAAGAAAAGATAAAAGGGGGTACCCTTGAACTTAGTGATTGGTCCGCATTTATAGATACTAAAAAATTAAAAAGAATAGCAACCTCCGATCATTATAGTGGTATTAGTTTAGATGGTTTAAGTGATAATAAACAACATATAGAGTATAGATATCTAGGTGGTACTGATTATCATAGAAAATGGAATAAAGTTCAAGTTATTATTGCACAATATGCTTATAATCTTAATCTCGCCTGTAATACATCGTTTAAACATAAAGAATATATTTTAAAAACTCAAAGATTATTTAGAAAGGTTGAGAGTAATATAATGAGTGAGATATATAGAGTTATAGACAATATGATTATATTGAATGATAAATTGATAGAAGATAATAAAGGTAGTGAAAAAGCTGGTAAATGGTTGAGAAAATTAAGAAAGACTGTAAATATTAGTGTTATAAATAAAAAATGGACAAATTGGTCTAATTTTGTTTTACATGATATTATGGGTAAATGGTTGAAAATAATGGGATGGAAAGATTTTGGTATGGAAATAGATGATTATAGTTTAATGAATGATAGATGGACTAAATAATGAGATGTTTTCAAACAACATATGATATGGATGATTTTGTTTATCTTAAAGGTGACGGTGAGCCAAAGATAAGAAGGAGTAGAATTAAAGGTATAAAAATAATTATAGGAAAACCTTATAAAACATTTGATGAAGAATTTGGTATGATTATTCACCATTCTGGAGTAGAAGTATATTATTTTGTAAATGTTAGAAGTGATGAGAATCATGTATATAGAGATTGGCGTAAAGAAGAGGAGTTATATAAAAGGAAAGAGGATATAAGTAAAGATAATGAGATTCCACAATTACATAAATGAACAAGCATTGAAGGGTTGGAAAGACTATGTTAAATCCAATAAAATGCTTAAAGCCTCTATAAAAATCCTTGATAAGATTGAAAAGAAAGGATATAAAGCATGGGTGGTTGGAGGAAGTGTTAGGGATATTATCATAGGTAAAGAGCCTCATGATGTTGATATTGCCACCACCTGTCCAATGGATGTCCTAGATAAAATATGGAAGACCTATGATATAGGTTCCTCTAAAGATTTTGGTATTGTTACTGTCAAAGAAAGTGGATATGATTTTGAGATTGCACAACTTAGAGGGGAATCCAAGTATGATGGTCGTAAACCTGAATCAGTTAAGTTTAATGTTCAGTTGAAGGATGATTTAGGTAGAAGAGACTTGACAGTGAATGCTATGGCTATTGATAAGAATGGTAACATTATTGATAAGTTCAATGGTCAAAAAGCAATGAAAGATAAAGTATTGAAAACAGTAGGTAATCCATATGACAGGTTCTCGGAAGATTTTTTACGGATCATGCGTGTTGCACGATTTGCTGCTAAGCTTGGTTTTGACATTGATAAAGATACTAAGAAGGCTGCAACAAAGTTATCAGGCAATATCACTAAACTTTCACCAGAACGAATTAAAGAAGAAATACTGAAATCCGCTGGTCAGTCAGGAGATAAGTTCGCTAAGTATATCCTTTTACTTGATCAATTGAAGATACTTAAACATATATTACCTGAATTAAAACAGTTACAATATAGTAAAGAGAATCCAACGCATCATCCTGAAACTGTTGGGAAAGGTGGCTCTCCATTTGCTCATACTATTGAAGCATTGAAAGCAAGTAAGACAAAGGATCCATTGAAGAACTTGGCTATACTGTTACATGATGTTGGTAAGGGTACATCGTTTAGTGATTCTACACCTGGTAAATCTTTTACATATTATGGACATGATAAGGATGCTATCAAACTTATTGAAACCATTGCTAAGAGACTAAAGATGTCTAATAGTGAAAAGGAAGCATTGTTATATACTGCTACACAACATATGAAACTAAACATATTGAAAGACATGAAACCATCTAAAATCTTTAAAATAGTCAATAATGATAATTGGGATATTCTTGTGGTAGTAGCCAAAGCGGATGAAATGAGTAGGGGTGAGACTTTTAAAACAGAAAAAGAATTTGATGAGATGATTAAATATGCTGAAGATATAAAAAACAAATGGAGTTCTAAAAAAGTAAAAGAAATATTTTCAAAACAGGTTAATGGTAAACATATAATGGAGTTATTAAATATAGGACCATCCAAAAAGGTTGGTAAAGTAAAGAAGAAAACGATTGAATGGATAATAAATACAGGTGAAACAAACCAAAAAAATATAGATTCTTATATAATGGAATTTAAATAGGAGGACAGGGCTTGATCACCTTGGTTGGATGCCTTCAACATCTGACCTTACTCCTAACAAAATAAAAACCTTTGAAGGAGGTAGTTATGAAGATATGTTGGGATAATTTAGAAAATTTGAAACTAACTAGAAATGGTTACTTTAGAGATATTGTAAAACGAACTATATTTAGATATGTTGATGAATGTAAGACATGTAAAGAACCATTCTTAACGAGAACTAACACTAAAGGTATATACTGTTGTAACTGTTGTAAAAGGCTTACAGAAGAATCTAAAAGGAAAGTAGGCGATTCACATAAAGGTAAAAGGTTATCAGAAGAACATAAGAAAAAAATAAGTGATGGCAATAAAGGAAGAAAATCATCAAAATCAACAAGAGAGAAAATTAGAAAGTCAAAAATTGGTGAGAATAATCCTATGTATGGTAGGTATGGAAGAAAATCTGGTAATTGGAAAGGTGGATATACATCTAAAAACATACCTACTTATGATACATATGCAACTCAATTAAAATGGACAGAGGAAGTTAGAAGAAATGAAAAGGACCCTAATATATTAGAAGTGAAATGCTTTAAATGTACTGAATGGTTTATACCAAAAGCATATGATGTATATAACAGAATACAATATTTAAAAGGTAATGATTTGTATTATGAAAATAGGTTTTATTGTTCTAATGGGTGTAAACATACTTGTTCTGTATTTCGTAAATCTTATAATACTATAATGAAAGAAGATTCAATTAGAGCTGGCAGACTTACATGGTTAGAACTCAAACGGGAGATTCAACCCGAATTGAGACAAATGGTATTAGATCGTGATGAATATCAATGTGTTAAGTGTAGTTCAGATGAAAATCTTCAATGTCATCATATCATGCCGGTTGTAGTAGAACCTCTACTAAGTGCGGATGTTGATAACTGTATAACATTATGCAAAGATTGTCATAAAGAAGCTCATAAACAAGATGGATGTAGATATGGTCAGTTAAGAATAGAGGAGTGTTGATATGTCTAATTTAAAAAAATATTTAAATGAAAGAAAAGAAACTTTAGAATCTGTTGCAGAATATGTAAATTCAGAAGGATTAGGATATGCTATACAAAGTGGTTTAAATTGGAAAGATATGGAAGATAAAAAATTAGCAAAATATTGGAAAATCGCAGAAAATGCTATGAATGAAATAACAAATATTTTAGGAGATTCTTTAGAATATTAAAGGAGTATAAAGTTATGTTATGGATAACACTAATAATTCAATTGATACCAGTTATAATGAAACTTATAGAGATTGCTGAGAAACTTTGGGTGGATGATGAAGGTGCTGGATCATCAAAGAAGAATATGGTAATGGTAGCTTCAAAGGAAATGGTAATAGCTAAAAGTGATGAAGAAACCTGGGATAAAATAGAGGGAGCGGTTGGTGATATAGTTGATGCTTCCTGTAGAGTTGTAGTTCCTAATAAAGGTGAGGAAGTATATGCGGCTTAAACAATACATAGTAAATGAACTCTTTGATACAGATGTTCTCATTAATACATCTATGAAAAGATATGATAAGCATTTATATCGTTTTGGTATTGATGGTTTGCAATATAGATTTGATGCTATTTTTGATGAAGATGAAGGATGGCAAATATTTTTTGGTATAGAAAAAGGTAAAAAAATGGATGTTAGTATAACTAATACAGGCAATCAAAATAAAGTATTTGCTGCCGTTTTAAAATGTCTTAAAATATTCTTAAATAAAGTAAAACCAGATAGAATATTCTTTACAGCAAAAGAACCTAGTAGACAAAAATTATATGATAGGATGTCTAAATTATTAACTAAAATGTTTCCATATAAAATAGATAGACAGGATATACATAGATTTGATAAAAGTAAGTTTTATGGTTTTACGAGGTCATAATGAGACTTAAACAATACATAACAGAACTTTATATGAAGGATAGAGGTAAGAAATCTATTGAGATACTTGAAAATCCCTCTAAAAAAGAAGTGAGTGATGTCATTAGAAATAGTAAAGGTGATAGTGTTAAATTCATTGCCTATAAGAAGGATATATATTTATGGGATGCTTATTCTTCTATATTACATGATGATGTTTGGGTAAAACAAGGTAGAGACTTGGAGGATGATATAGCGGATACTATTATATTTCCAGGTTATGCTATTTGGAAGGGTGGTAAACTTGTAATGAATCAGGTTTCAGTATATTTAGAGGATCATTTATTAGATTGGGATAACGAAAAGGTATATACTGATAGATTGGATGCTTTTGAAAAGAAATTCAAATGGCTTAACACTTTCATAGACACATCATTTTTAAGAAGATCCATTGAGAGAAATTTCTAATGAGACTACAACAATACATGATAACTGAACTCTTTGATACTAAGGTGCCTATTAAACTTAAAGAAAGGGATAAAAATCCATTTGGCGAAACATACTACTATGAATTCCTTATAGATGATTATAAATATACATTCATTGGTGAATTCTTTAAGTATCCTGATAAGGAAGAATATAAAGAATCTTCAGTATTAACAGTAGAATTTCACCAAGCAGGTTTTTATGAAATAACTGATGCTGGTGACGCATTTAAAGTATTTTCTGCTGTGAAATCTTGCCTAATGGATTTATTGAAGAAATTACCTGAAAAACCTGATTCAATTTCTTTTAGTGGTACTGATAGTGAACCAAGTAGAATTAAATTATATGATAGATTTGCAAAGGTAATTCCAAGAATACTAAAGGGATATAAATTTATAGGCAAAGAACATGAATTAGATGGTAAAAGTTATAAATTTAGAAGTAAAAAGAGGAGGTAAAGGTTATGAAAATGTTATGGTTTTTAATTATTTCGTTGTTTCTGATGGTAGGTAATGTTAATGCAACTTACATAGATGATTTCAAAGGTAATGATAAAGACAATGTGGTTGACCAACTCCTTATAGATAATAATTGGACAAATATAACCCTTGGAAGTTTAGAATTACTTGGTAAATCAGATGAAGGTATTAATGTCGTTTTAAATGAGACAGATGGCACCTGGTCCTTAGATCCTTCAAATCAATTGAATATAAATGATATTGGATTCATATCAGTTAAAGCTGGTAATAATAGTTATGTATTCAGATCAAATGATTTCAATTATCTTTTTGGTATTGACGGTTCCCCTGTGTTTACAAAGGATGTATCACATATAAGTTTTTGGAAAGGTGGAGGATATGAGGGTCCAGGTGGACAAGTACCTGAACCAATAACATTATTCTTATTAGGATCAGGTTTACTATATATGAGTATTAGAAGGAAAATTAAATGAGACTAGAGAAATATATAAATGAGATAACCAAGGTATCCGATAGTTATACCAATAAAATAGTGGATGCTGGACTCATTAACTATAAGAATATCATGAAAAAGATCAAGATTAAAGCCTGGCCCATACAGTTGGCAGCCCTTGCATCTGCTTTTAAAGACTTCAATATAACCTTCATGATAAAAGATTACAAATGGATGAACAAATTCTTTAAGATTGATCAAGATGATATAGGCTCAACAACAAAAGTCCAAGGTACACCTATACAAATAATACTCAAGAAAAAAGAATTGAAGAATATAACATCTGGTTTCATAAAGAAAAAAATATCTAAAGTTCTTACACATGAGCTGGTGCATAGAAAACAATTTACTTCTATGGATCCAGAATTTATGAAATATTATAGCCTTAAAAATGCTGATATAACACAATATTTTTCACGAAAAGAGGAAATTGAAGCATACGCAAGGGATGCTATAAATGAATTAAAAGATGGTAAATCTGATATTGTGGATTCTTATTTTTATTGGATTAAGGGTATGTCTATGGAATTATGGAAAAGATTTCTAAAGAAATTATATCAATATCAGGATCTATATGGTGATGATATATCCAAGAAGAATTTAATAAAACAACTACCTGAATTGGGAACTGAGGAGGAGGATGAGGATGAAATTTAAAGACTTTGTAATAAATGAGGAAAGACTTGGGAAGAATGATAAGAAGTGGTTGAAGGATTATATTAAGAATCCTAAGAATGATACCTTTACAATACAATCCTTTAAGAATAAGTCTGAAGTGGATGTTAAGAAGATAAAGGATGGTGTTCAATTTCAATATGATTTAGATAATTATGAATTAACTAATGAATTGGTTGATTTAGTTGACAGTATGGGTGGATATAAGTTTAGCACAAAAAGTGAGAAAAGTATTAATGCTATGAATTTTAAAGTTACATTAAAAACCCCTAAAGGAAGATAGATGCGACTGCAACACTATATAACTGAACTATTTGATACTAAAGTTGATATAAAAATAGTAAAACAAAATCCTTCTATGTGTATATATGAATTCACTATAAAGGAATTAAAATATTCCTTTAAAGCTGATAAATATAGAGGAACATGGGAAATATTATTCGTAAGTGATGTGGGAATAAGTATAACTGGAACAGGTAATGCTATACAAGTCTTTGCAGCAATTGCTAAATGTTTAGATATATTTTTAAAGAAATATAAACCCATGGTGTTTTGGTTTAGTGCAAAAGAACCAAGTAGAAAGAAATTATATTTAAAAATGTCCAAACTTATTACAAAGAAATATTCTTATAAATTTAAAACTGAAAGTGAAGATATAGAAGATGACGAAATATATGTATTTAAGAGGAACTAAATGAGTTTAACATATACAGCTAAAGGAACACCTGTAATGAAGATTGGAAAGTTTCAATTATCCCTTACCTCTACTGATGGAAGTAGTGATAAATGGAAGTGGTTAAGTGTATCTAATGGTAAGAACAAAGATATAGCTCCTTTAACTCTTTTAGGTTTGAAGCAAAAAGTTGTTCCTTTGAAAACTAGATATAAAATGCAAAAGGTCTTAAAGAAGTATATTAAAGATGGATATATCTATAAGAAGGATGTTGATAAATTATATAATGATTTAAAGATAATAGATGAAAGTATTACAACCCGTATAGACAATTTAATGGATTTATTATTATAATGTCCGAGGGATCGTCTATAACAGGACTGACAGATGTATGGGATAGTAAAAAATTTAAACCACTTGAAGTCTTTATAAATCCTTCTAGGAGTGTATTAAAAGAAATAGCACCTCATGTTAGATGTGTAATTGATGATAAAAGTAAAACACTTTATGCATGGGATGGTACAAGTGCATTACATTATGATGTATGGAAAAATATACTAAAGAAAGAGCTTAAAGATAAACGAAAATATGATGATGTTACATTAAGACGTAGTAATTACGAACACGGTGATCGCTATCCTGATCCTAATAGATAAAAGGAAACATTATGAGACTACAACAATACATAACTGAACTATTTGATACTAAGGTTGATATAAAAGTAGAGAAGCAAACCATGTCGGCTGATATATACACTTTTGTTATAGATGATATAGAATATTCATTCCATGCTAGAAATGAAAAAGGAACATGGGAAATAGCATTTTCACAATATGAAGGAATTGGTATAACTGGGAGTGGAAATGCACCACAAGTATTTGCAGCAATAAGTAAATGTTTAGATATGTTTTTAAAGAAATATAAGCCTATGGAGTTTTGGTTTAGTGCAAAAGAACCAAGTAGAAGAAAATTATATAAGAGATTTGCTAAACTTATAACAAGAAAGTATCGCGCATATGATTTCAGAATGGACAAGGCTTATGACGGTGATGATGTCTTTATATTTTCAGATAAATCATAGTTCTATCTGATTACCCTCCTCCAATACTATTTCATCAGTTTCAAACCCTTCCACTCCATAATAACGAAACCTTACATTACCATGTTTACCCAAGTATTTAGTATGATCATGTATATCATATATTACAGCACCTTCCTTTTTATTAGCATGTTTCCTCAATGCCCTACCTATACTCTGTAACACTCTGATCTTACTCTTAAATGGAGAACCAAATACAATATACTTCAAATTAGGTATGTTAATACCTTGTGCAAAGATACCATAGGTAGCAATCAATATAATATCCTTCCTCTTTAAACAAGCCTTACGCCATTTCTCTCGTTCCTCTATACTATCCCTACCAGATAAAAATACTATCTCCTTCTTGGTCACCCCTTGTAACCAATTCTTTAAATAATCTCCCTCCTTCTCAACCTTACCCACCAATATAAGAACATTATGATCCAATTTATTAACAACCTTCTTAATAACATTCAGTCTGTATTGATTAGTGAATACCAAATCCTTTACTTCATCATATGTACCCTCCAATACCTCCTGATACTCTATGTTAATAACCTTTACATTACATTTACTTATATAACCCTTCTCAGCAAGAAAACCTGAGCTGTAATTTGCTATAACAGGACCAAGATATGATTGGGTGTTCAGATTATCTAATTTTCCAGCATGTAGGGTTCCTGTAAATCCCAGTCTATAATCAGCATTGATTGACTTTACAAGGATTTTCTTCAAAGATAGTGCTTTTACAGAATGACATTCATCACATATTATACAATTATATAGTTTTAATTTACTTGTATTTTTAATTAGTGTTTGCCAGGTTGATACCACAATATCTTTATCCCATTCCTTGGCCTTAGCATGGACCTTACCTACAGAATATTTCATATCATATTCTTTCATATCATTATAAAATTGTTCTACTAAAGATTTATTAGGAACAATAATTATACACTGTTTTGCTTTTTTATTTTCCAATAATGTTTTTAGTATGTAAGCAATAATAAGGGATTTACCAGAAGCGGTTGCAGACCTAATGATACCTTTAGTATATTGTAGTGATTTTATTATGCAATCTTTTTGATAAGGATATGGTTTCAAGGAAAGATTTTGTTTAATTTTTAAAGAAGAACCCTTAAACAAAGACTTTACACTATCATCAATTCTTAATATTACTCTCGGAAAGGATATTTTATTAATTCTTATTAACTCTGTTAGTAATCCATATGGTAAAAAACCATTGTTTTTTATTAAACAAATTTTACCGTCCCATCCTCCTGATTTATAGGCGGACATCCAATTATAACCATCAACTAAATAAGTAAATTCTTTTTTAAGAAGTTTTATATAATCCTCATCATCGGATTGTATTTGAATATGTAATTGATCACCTTTTATTATATTTACTATATTATCCATCATATTGTTATATGTTTCCACCGTTTATCGTTTTTTATATTATATATTACACATCTATTTACATTATATATTTTAGCTATATCTATACCTTTTTCTCCTCTCTGTAATCTTTTCTTTATATCAATAATATTTTCATTTGTAAATTTTGCATTAGGATTATTTTCACCTTTGTTCATTTTACTCATTCGTTTACTCTGCATATCAACAAATTCAGGATTTTTCCATTGTTTTTCCATTTGGTTTTTTGATTGCACGGTTTTTATTTTTCTATATTCATCGTTTTCCCATGTCCTTTTAATACTTTTACTGTTTGCTTTAGACATCTTCTTTTTAAATTCAGGATCTTTCCATTGTTTCTTTAAATCATCACTGTTAAATCCTTGACCTCCAACTGTTAAATTATAATATTTTTTACTTTGTATTATATGGTTGGTTATTAATTTATTTTCATATCTATAGGACTCTTCTTCACTACCAACAATAATAAGTATCTTTCTACCGAAATTTTTTCTACCATACATTTTGATATCCTCAAGTAATATCTTTCCGGATCCTAAATATCCATCGTCAATATTAGTGGTAGAATGCTTACCAATATATTTTTTACCGTTTATTAAATTAGTGGTTTCATACACGAAATGTATCATTATAACCCCATCCTTTCGTTTTGTCCAAACTCTTTCATGTTCCATTTAACATCCTTCAATCCTTTGAAGCACATTTCAAAAAACTCCACTCTAATCATTTGATTCCTCATTAACTGTCGCATCTTCTTAATATATGGATCCTTTGGTAAATAATATTTCTCAATTTCAGTTTTCGTCAATGCTTTATCCTGTTCAAACCTAAAATGGTCATACCTCTTACCCATCAATGCTTCCATTTTCTCCTCCATTTCCTCATATAACATTCTTTCCATGTTATATAAGTCTTGGTATTTGAGTGTAAGGAAAGTATTATCCTTCAATTTCTCCTGTAAATCCAACTCGTTAAAGGAAACCATTTCTAGGATTGGGTGTTCTTCCATCAATTTTTCTTGTATTATCTCACGTTCAGTCATACAGTTTCCTTATAGTTTTGTATATTGTCTATTTATTAACTCATATGCTTCTATAAAGGATGATTTTTCATTATCTATCCAACTAAAACCATGTTTCATAGCCTTAACAACAGATTCTTTAAGTTCCTCTCCTCCTATTCTTTCAACAATATAATGTAGAACATCATAATCTGGTGTATCTGGTTGTTGACGGGACGTGATTTTAAAGTTATTAATACCTAATGTTTTTAAATATTCTATATGTTTATTACTAATCTCTAATGATGTTGTATGTTTTAGAAAATCTTTTGGTGGTAACATATTTATAACCCTTTTATGTAATTGCTCCTCACACCAAAGTTTACCCATATCTTGATAGAAATTGGTATTTTTAACCCAATAATTTCTATTGGCTTCACTGACCCTTTTGTAATGTTCACTTCTGAATTGACAATCATGTAAGCACTTTTCGTTGGCAAATATTTCAAGTTTTTCAGGTCCTATTTGTTTAATAACATCTTCATTATAGTTCCATTCAGCCAATAGTACCATTACATCATATAAGTTTTTACGTTTTAAATAATAATCAACATTTGTATTATAGTGGGTACAAGAAAGAACCCGTTTATATTTTGGATATTTTTCCCTTACATATTCAGCAAAGGTATCATTCAGTATAATTACACCGTTTAAATCATTATGGAATTTATCTAATATGAAATTTCCATCCTCATCGTTAATGTCTATTTCATGATTAGAGAATGTAAAATAAAAAGATATACCCCTCATGTTCAATGCTGTTATATAATCCACGAATTTATAAGGCTCTAAAAGAGGAGGCATATCTAACATTGATCTACCACCACTCCATTTAAGCATATAATTACTATCATATATACCAAACTGTATTCTATCCTGATAGCCAAATTTATTTAATAAATTGTCAATCTCTATAATTGACGAAGCATTCATAATACCGCCAATCTTCCAATTTTCTTTCATTTGAACCTCCCTTTGTTTCTATTATTCTATCATACTAAATATAAAAAGTAAACATATTTACATTTCCAAGTTCCTGTGATATAATGATACTATCTATTGAAAGGAGTTTATTATGAAATTTGAGAATTATGTGGTTGTCAAGGAGAATGGTAAGTGGATGGTTGGTAAGATCAAAGGATATAAGTTTACACCTTATCAGGATGTTAAGAAACTATCCGATGTTAAGGATGTTAGTTCCTATATATCCCTTACACAATATATAAAGAAAAATAAATTTAAACCATCCTTAGCCAAGTTATTATTGAAGAAAACAGGATTACAAAGTATTTATATATTAAGTAAACCTGCTTATCTGGATGAGGATGAATGGGATAATTACTGGTGGCACGACTATTGTAAAAAGTGTAGGTTATGTGCAAACAAATGTAAACAAAGTCATTTTGCTGAGATTGTGGTATGTCCAGATTATAAAAGGAAGGAATAATGAGTCAAGAACTAGCAGGATCAGTATTATGTATGAGTGGTGAAAGACATGTAAGTGTTAATGGTTTTGATTATTATTTTGATAAAGAAGGAGAACTTCATAGAACTGATGGTCCGGCAGTTTCAAATGGTGTTGGTGGGGAATCATACTGGTTGCATGGTAAAATGGTAGAAAAGGGGGATATTAGATTGTTAAACAATAACGATATAGAGGAATTATTTACATTATGACAGAAAGATTAGATAGTGATTTCCTTGAGAAATTAATAATCAAAGGAATGTTAATAGATAAAAGGTACCTTGCCATTGTATCCTCTGTATTTGAACCTGAATATTTTGACAATTCCTCCGCATCCTCTATATTTGAATATACAGCAGGTTATTTAGAAGAGTATAACAGTATACCAGAGGAACAAGCAATTATCAACACTATGAAAGAGAATGATAGACAGGAAATAAAAGATTTCTTCTCCGATGTCCATGCTGTTGATTTTGATATAACTAAATCTTATGATTATCTATTCACTGAAACTAACAAATATCTTAAAGAACAAGCAATTAAAAAAGCAATCATCTCATCAGTTGATATCATTGATCAAAAATCTGATCCTGAAGCCATTAGGGAAAAGATAGAGGCAGCCCTATCAAAGGATTTGAAGGTTGATCTTGGATTGAAATATTTTGAAGATTTAGGTGAAAGATTAAGAAGAGTATTTACAACAAGTACCATAAGGGTTCCCACATACTTTCCTGTGTTTGATGAATTTATTGCTGGGGGTTTCCCACCCTTTACACTTTCAGTATTAGTGGCAAGGATTCATGGGTTTAAGAGTAATACACTTGCTAATATAGCAGCAAGACAGGTGATGCATGGTAAAAATGTTGTATTAATGACACTAGAAATGGCACAGGACGCATTTGCTCAACGATTTGATAGTATTTTATCCCTTATGGATATCAATCGAATGTATATGTCAGATGAAAATAAAAGAAGATTGATGAAAAACCTTATAGAGATAAAGAAGAATGAGAATAGAGGAGAACTATTTATTAAACAATTCCCCACGGGGGACGCTTCAGTGCGTGAGTTTAAGACATACCTAAGGGAATTAGAGATAAGAGGTGTAAAGCCCGATATATTAATGGCTGATTATATTAACCTTATGAAGGCAGCATCCAAAACAGGTGAGGGTATGTATTCATCTATTAAGAGAATTAGTGAGGAATTAAGATCATTGTCATTTGAGTTTGAAGTGCCTGTTGTATCAGTAAGTCAATTGAACAGAGAAGGTTCATTTGTAGGATTTGCAGAACTGGACTTCACATATATTGCGGAATCATTGGGACTAGCAGCAACATCCGATTTTATGTCAATTTTAGGAACTAATGATGATGATATGGTGTATGAAAGTGAACTATGTGGAAAGATTGTGAAAAACAGATTAGGAGGTAGGGTAGGGGAGAACTTTACTATGTATTATGATAGCAGAACCTTAAAGATGTATGATGAAAGTGAAATGGATGTATGGTTAAATGATGCAGTTATAACAGGTGATGAAAGGAACTTCTTTGAAGCTCCTGATAATAATAGGAGGAATAGGAATGGTTCTTAATTGGAGGAAGATATTAGGATGGTGTATATTAATACCATTTATATTACTTATGTCATATGTTTTGTTTATGGTGATTATTGTTAAACCAATAGTTCTGGTCGGAATAGCAGGTGCAGGTATTTTCACACTTGGTATACATTTAGTAGTAAGTTAAGGAGGAGTGAAATGGCAACAATTAGAGATATACTGATACATAATAAGGTTTATTCAATGGATTTGGAATTAGCCTTATTGAGACACCTTGATGGGTTAAGACAGAATCCAACTAAGCATTATATATGTCCAACCTGTCAAAGATTTGTAAAGGAAGGATTAGATAAATGTGATGATAATTATAGACATTTTGGTAGAATAAATACATATCGTGGAGAAGGAGGAAATCCATTTTAATGAAAATACAAGATACAGAAATAATGTTTAGTAGTAATGAGAATGAACCTGATATGGAATTTGATACAACATTAGAGTTTCGGAGTTTTTGGGATAGAGTTAGATTTGCCTATAATATATTGAAAGAAGATATTCAATTTAATTCAAGTTTCAATTTTCCTGATGATAATGCGGTTAAGGATGCCATTGATATACTTAATGAAAAACTATCCATAGATTCCTTTAATGTTTCAAAATCCTTAGATAATGCTATATTACCAACCAAAGCACATAAGAATGATGTTGGGTATGACTTACATACACCTATTGATTTTGTATTAAATCCTGGTGAAATGAAGAGAATTGACTTTGGATTAATAATAGAGATTAAACCTGGATATGAGATACAAGTAAGGAATCGTTCAAGTGTGGTATGGAAATATAATACTATGATGTCATTAGGAACAGGTACCATTGATTGTGATTATAGAGGTCATATAATGGCACCCTTTTATAACTTTGGAGTAGAACAAATGAGATTTCAAAGGGGTGATAGACTAGCACAGATGGTTATTAAGAAAACAGAGGATATCACATTAAAAGAAGGATTGGTGAATATGACTACTGAACGAGGGACTGGAGGGTTTGGAAGTTCTGGTAAATAATATTTACATATTAGTGATTATATAGTATAATAGGAGAGTATAACATGATAGGAAAGGAGTTAAAACAAATAAAGTTCCATGGATATAAGCATCCATTATCTAATTTTTATGAATCTGATTTTCGTATAGGTACATTCATTTATCCAACAGTTGAACATTATTATCAATCACAAAAAAGTGAAGATTCCTATGAACGAATGGATATCTTAATGGCTGATACACCTAAAGATGCAAAAATAATGGGTAGAGATATTGAAGTGCCAAGAGTGGATTGGGAAGATAGAAGATTAGTATATATGTGGAAAGGGTTACATGCTAAGTTTACACAGAATATGGAATTAAAGAAATATTTATTGGATACTGATCCTGCTGAACTTATAGAGGATAGTCCTTGGGATTCTTATTGGGGCAGAGGTAAGGATTGGGATGGAGAGAATAAGTTAGGTAAAATGTTAATGAAGTTACGAAAGGATATTGGTGATGAGTGAAAGAATACCTAGTATAGAGGAACAAGATCATGATTATAAGAAATGGATATTAGATCAAGAATTCTCTAATATAGATGATGATAAGGTCAAATATACTATAATAGAGGAATTAAAGATACTTTCTCAAATGGATGTTAAAGAATACACATTATGGCAGAAGTATAATGAATTAAAAATAAAATATCCTATTGTTGATAACACTAATCTTTTCTTTCAGGGTGATAACACTAATTATTATCCTAAGTTAAATGAGTTAAAGAATAATATATGGATACCTGAATCCCCTGAAGATTATCTGAAATTGGAACCTGAACTCATATTAGCTAATGAACCATCACTTGTTAAGACTTGGAATACTTTAAGAGTGTTTATACATACCCAGCGTAATAATCCTAACATTGGCAGAAATATGTTTTTTATAGTAAAGGATAAAATTACTGGGAAATTCTTAGGTCTTGTTTGTATTACAGGAGATTTTCTTGATTTAACTGTAAGGGATAAGTATATTGGATGGACAAGAGAACAACGAACTGATGGTGGACGATTAAAATATACTTGTATAGGATCAACAATAGTGCCAACACAACCATTAGGATTTAATTTTGTTGGAGGTAAACTATTGGCATTGTTGGCTATTTCAAATGTTATTGAGGAACAATACAAAAAGAAATATGGAAATATAATAGCAGGTATAACCACAACAAGTTTATATAGTTCATTTTCACAATATCAAAATTTAAGTTATTGGAATAAAAGGGGACACTCGGCGGGTTCCATTAGGTTTGAACCTTCCAAAAAAACTGTCCAACTGATTAAAGATTGGATGAGATATAAACACCCTCGTAAGTATTGGGAATGGTGGGTTGCAACCCGTAAGAAAGGTTTAGAAAAAGGTAGTATGCCTTTAAAGAGAGATTATAAACAAAGAGCTTTATCATTCACATATAGTCAAATGAAGATACCTAAGGAATATATATCAACTAGTCACCAAAGAGGTATATACTTTTGTAGGTTATATGAGAATACCAATGAATTCCTTAGAGAGGAGATTGAAGAAAATAAACTTATAAAGAGATTTGATAATAGTGTGGAAGCATTGACTGATATATGGAAGGAGAAATATGCTAAGAAACGAATAACTAAGATGTTGAAGGAGGGTAAATATAATAAAAATACCCTATTTTATAATGATATGATTGGTAAATCCTGGGAAGAATGTAAAGAAATGTATTTAAGGGAGGTAGGTCGATGAAATCAAAAGGATTGAAAAGAGAGAATATTTTAAACTCAATCATAGCAACACTTAAACATAATGATATTTATAATACAATTGATTACAGAAATCAGAAGGAAGATAAGATCAAACAATTTTTGTATCCTCATTTACTGGATACTGTTACAAATTTATATAAAAAGCATAGTGATATTAGTGATAAAACTGCAAGAAAAAATGCTAAAGAAAGTTTGTTATGGGAGGGTAATGTTAATACCACTGTATCTAATAGACTGTTTATGGGCACTAACCATAGACCCGATTTTGTTGTGGAATTCAAAGGGTTAAGTATTGCTATTGAAATTAAGAGGGGTAGTAAGGGTTCAAGTCTAAGGGAATCCATTGGTCAATCTCAAGTCTATAGTAATCTATATGATTTCACAATCTCTTTATTTATTGATACAAGTAAGGATAAGAGAATTCTAAATGCTAGCACAAGTAATGAGGAGAAAAAATTCATTAAAAAGTTATGGGCTAAGAATAATGTGAGGTTTGAGGTTGTGTAATGAAATTAAGACTGAAAACCATAGAAGCATTGAAGAAGGAATTTGACTGTTCTGTTCATGGTTGGGGAATGAGACTGAAAAATTGTAATGGTATAGGTATTGTTAATGAAATGTATTGGATGTTTGATGGTAAAGAAAGATATGTTGAAGCTGACGATAGAGGAAACTCTTGGTATATACTTATAAGACATGATAAAACACGAAATAAAGATGAATGGCAAATCCATAAAAAGTGGATAGACAATTCCATACCTATATGTTATACTGAGATTGATAATATGTTTAAGGAACCACTATGAAAATGAGATTTAAAACAATTAAAGCATTGAAAAAGGAATTAGGTATACGAGAAGAGTATTCTGGTATTTTGGTTTTTAAAGGTCAGGATTATGGTATAATTAATGAAATGCTTTGGTTATTTAATGGAGAAGAACATGAAGTGGAAATCCTCGGAAATGGTCCAGTTGGTTACATGGAAATATTTATAAGATCATCTGGTGATACATACCATTTTCATAAGAATTGGATAGACAACTCACCACAAGTATGTTATAATGATATAGATACTTTGTTTAAGGAACCACTATAAGGAGGCTATAGATTGTTTATAAATTCATTTTACGAATCCAAGAACTCCATTATGCATATTTGGGGTCAGAAGGATAATGAGAATTACCACACTAAAACTCCTTGGACTCCTTATGTGTATATTGAGGCACCCACAGGTAAAGTTCATACCATAGAAGGAAAGTCAGCCACAAAAAGAGAATTTCCTAACTATAATGATTACTATGGTTTCTGTAAGAATTTCCATGATAATATATTAGAAGATAAGGTAAGACCTGAAATACAATACCTTACTGAGAAATATCATGACATTCCCGATAAGGACATACCCACCCCTAAACTTAAAATATATTATATAGATATCGAAGTTCATAGTGAGAAGGGGTTTCCTCATGCTTATTTGGCTGAACATCCTGTATGTTTAATAACAATAAGGAACAGTCTTAACAGTAAAAACATAACATTTGGAGAGAAGGAATACAATGGTGATAGTGACACCATATACATACAATGTAAAGATGAAAAGGAATTATTAAGAAAGTTCTTTAGTTATATGAACAAGTATCCACCTGATGTCTTTTCTGGATGGAATGTATGGGGATTTGATATACCATACTTGATTAATCGGGATAAGAAGATTAATAAAGGTAAGTATTACAAGGGTTTATCACCTATCAATATCGTAAGAACCTGGAACAGTAAAAAGGATAATAGTTTAAATGTTGATATAGCAGGTGTTGTTATACTTGACTATATGGATATATATAAGTGGTATAGCCCTAACAATCTTGAACGATACAGTTTAGAATATGTTTCACAGTTTGAATTGGGTGAAGGAAAGTTAGATTATTCAGAGGATGCGGAGGATTTAAGGGAATTATATTACACTAATTGGGATAAGTATGTTGATTATAATATAATAGATTGTAAGAGGGTACATGACCTGGGTATAAAGCTAGGATATATTAGACTTATCCAATCAATCTCATTATTAACAAGAGTTCCCATGCGTTATTACAATACAATGACTAATTTAATAGAAGGGTTACTATTAGTTCATTACAGAAGGAATAATTTATGTGCTCCCCAACTGATAGGGGGTACACAAGAGAAATTTGAAGCTGCATATGTAAAGGAACCACAAAAAGGAATGTGGAAGTGGTTATTTTCTGTTGATATTCAAAGTTCATATCCTAGTCATATCATCACATTAAATATGAGTACGGAGACCTACTACGGTAGGATAATGAACTTAACAGAAGATAGAATTATTGAATGTATGAAAACCCAAGAATATCCACCTTTTAGACTGTTAAAGAATACTGGCCCTGTTAATATAAAGGGTAAGAGTTTAGAAGGTTTTAATAAAGCAATGAAAAGGAAATTATTTTCTATTGCTCCTTGTGGTACATTATTCATTAATGGTAAAAATGGTGTTATATCAACTGTTGAGAGAAATATATTTGAGAAACGAATTGAGATTAAGAAATTAAAAAGTCAATCAGAGGGAGAGGAAAAGCAACGATATCATACATTTCAATGGGCATTAAAGATTCTATTAAATGCGGTCTTTGGTATAACGGCAGTTCCCTATTCCAGGTATTTTAATGTTGATATAGCAGAAGCAATAACAAGTTGTGGCAGATATACTATTAAATCTGGTGTGAAATACACTAATGAATTAATGAATGAGTCTGCTGGTACTGATAAGGATTATGTTATATATGGTGATACTGATAGTTGTTATATTGCAGTTGATGAATGGATGAATGATGTATCAGAAGAATGGAAAGATAAGGATGATGCTGGTAAGATTGAATTGATTAAAGAAACCTCTGATAGAGTATTACACTATATAAATGAAGAGACTTATAATACTGTTCAATTAGAAATGTATAACTCAATCGTAGAGGATTTTCGTATAAAGTTTGCTAAGGAGAAGATTGCCAAGTCAGGGTTATTTGTAGCAAAGAAGAAATATTGCACAAGATCATTATGGATTGAAGGGGATTATGTTGATAAGATTTCTATAACTGGCTTGGAGGTAGTAAGGGGTGATAGTAGTGAAGCAATTAGACATCGTTTAAAGGATATTATGTATATGATTCTAAAGGACTTACCTGAGGATGATATACAAAAGAAGATTGGTAAATATAAGAAGGAATTGATGAAGGTACATCCAATGGATCTAGCCGCTAATATAGGTGTATCAAATATTTACAAATGGATATCTAAGGATGGAAACGCTATTAAAGGTACACCATGGCATGTTAAAGGTGTTATCAATTATACGAAACTGTTAAAGACATTAGACATAGAAGATAAATATGAAGAAATAACTGAAGGTGCCAAGGTAAAGGTAGTGTATATAAAGCCTAATCCATATAACATGGAAACAATTTCCTTTTACAAATGGCCTAAAGAGTTTGAAGATGTCATACAAGTGGATATGAGTAAAATGATTGACAAATTCTTTTTGAATAAGGTTGGCATACTATTAGAACCCATGAATAAAATGTATATGTTATCAATGGAATCAGAGGAAGTACTGGGACTATTCTTTTCATAGAATGTTTACATATGGATATTAATGTGTTATAATAAAGGACAAATAAACCATTGTGAAAGGAAATAATACATGAAAAAGAGTGATGTTCTACTGGCATTGGATAAGGATAAAGGTAAGGATAATAATCTTTCAACGAATGATAAGGATAGATTTATCTACTTGAGTGGATTCATTGAGGAAGAAAAAGCAAAGGATATTATTGAACGATTACTTGAGTTACAGAATAATGATCCTTTGGATGAAATCACTATAATCATCAACTGTATGGGCGGTGAAATCTATTCTATGTTTGCCATTACTGATATGATGGATATTATGCATGCACCTATTAGAACTGTTTGTTTAGGTACCGCAATGTCTGCTGCGCAATTCATTTTTACTTGTGGTACACCAGGTAAACGATATATGACTAAACATTCAAGTCTTATGATGCATCAAGTAAGTGGTGCTGCTGGTGGAACTGTTAAAGATGTTGATACACAAGTGGATGAAATGAGATATCTTCAAAAAGAAATGATTAAGGAAATTTCAAATAGAAGTGAACTTACAGTTGAAGAGATTAAAAAGTTTATTGATAGGGATTTTTATATAAGACCTGAACAGGCTATTGAGTTTGGTCTATGTGATGGTATTATAGGAAGGTTAATCTAATGTTAGTTATTAAACCGTTTGTTAATTATAGAAGTATTGATGATGAAATCTGGATCCATAATACTGGATTAGAGACTAATGATATTTATGAATATAAAATTAGAAAACCAGAAGGTTATGAGCATCTTGTTATATATCATAAAAGAACTGATGGATGGAGAGTTTTAACTGAAAAAGCATTAAGGATATTGAACAATGGATAATGATAACTTGAGAAAAATGTTTCATTTATTATGTAATGGAAATGAACTTAAAATTGAGAGTTTATTAACCTTATATGATGAGTATTATCATGCTGGATATGAAGAGGGCATTGATGCTGGCTATAAGAAATTAATGGAAGAGGAAAGATATGATGAAAATAATGAAGCCGGACAAGATGCTGCATATGATGAGGGTTTAGAGGAAGGAAGAGAAGAAGGCTTTAATAATGGTTATGAATCAGGATTAGATCAAGGATATCAAAATGGCTTGGAAGAGAGTCAAGATGGAATATTTAATAATGGCAAGGTAGAGGGATATGAGGAAGGACGAGAAGATGGATATAATAATGGATATGAAGATGGACAAAGAGAAGCCGGAGAAATCAGTTTATAGTAATTTTATAAGGGATTGTATAAACAATAAACTTCCAATGGATAAAGTTATGAAAACTGAAATAGAGTTTTTACTTAAAACATATTCAATGGAAAGGTTTATAGATATAATGGTATATGATTTTATACCATCATTACATCATGAAGCCAATAGTATAAAGGAGAATAATGATAGATAATACATATAAAGTAGCAATAATTATATTAATTATTATGGGATTACTTAGTGCTATAGGTTTAATCTATAGTGATTCACAACAACCAGAAAAAGTAATAGTAGATGAAGTGGTAAAGATTGAAGAAGTTAAAGAGGTTGAGAAGGTAGTTGAAGTTAAACAATTACCTAAATCAAGTGAAACAGTATCTATGATAATGGGACTGAATCCTAAAGTAGATAAGCAAGTAGCTGGAATTATTGCTAGTTCAGTAGAGAAGTATTCTAAGCAATATAGCTTGTCTATACCATTAGTACTAGCATTGATGAATAAAGAGAGTGGTTTCAGACCAATTGTAACAAGTAAAGCTCTTTGTGTTGGATTAATGCAAATCAATCCTAAATCACATCCAGAGAAGATAAAAGGATATAAACACAGTGAATTATATCATATTGATGTGAATGTTAGTATTGGATGTCAGATATTGAGGGAGTATTTGGACAAAAAGAAAACCATTAAAGGTGCTCTCCAGAGTTATCTAGGAGCACACAATAATAGTTATATGATGGATATACTGTCTACTACGGTTGAATTAGGTATTAAGAACTAGGACATAATTAAAGAAAATAGATATAAGCAATATAAAATGAATGTTACTATGTATCTCATTTAGTATTTTTTTTCAATAATAGCGTCAATAATAATTTCAATATTATGACCTAAACTTTCTTCACCCATTTTTTGAACCCAATAGTAAATCTGATATTTAACATCTTCCATTTCATTTTCAGTTATATCATTAGACATACTTATAGCCTTTTTACCTATTGTATCAAAAAGATCAGCACGAAGTTTCTTGGTTTTAACCATATAACCTTTAACCATCTTTTTAATGGAGGCTACATCAGAACTAACATTCCTTTCTTCATCTAATATATATTTACCCAGTTTACTTTTCAAGTTCTTCCTCCTTCTTTTTATCTTGTTCAGTATCCACTACATCCCTTACATCTTCTTCATCACCATCTTTTGCTTCCTCTGGTTTCTCATCAAAAGGTTGCCCTTTAGCATGCGCTCTTGTTTGAGGAATAATACTTGCTTTCTTACCTATAACCTGAACTATTTGTCTAAGAGCTAATACATATTCACCTTGTTCTTTCTCCATATTAGCAAGCATAAGACCGATTTTATATTGAAATGAAGGATTATCTTCTATTTTATCAATCTCAGATTCAATCATTTCAACGAAGGTATCCATATGATCGTCTAATTTGATTAATTCCTTTTTTAATACAACCTTGGATTTCTTACGAGTAGCATCTTCTGCTTTAACCTTCTTCTTCTCATCATCCGTCATATCCATTTCATTCATAAAATCTTGTAATCTCATTGTATCATTCCCCTTTAAGAATATCTATTGTTGGTATAATCTCTTTAAACATAATATTCTTTTTAGTTTTCTTATTATATTTAACATTATAATTATCCTCTTTCAATTGAGTGATAATTACCTTAGTGTTATTTATATTAAACTGTAAACTTTTGCCTAAAGCAGCAACATCCTTTGCATTCCATCTATCAAAACATTGTGGATCTATTGATCTTAAACCATTCATTATTTCTAACCCTACAGATTTTGGTATTTTCATTAGTTTCTCCTTATATATCATCCCACAAGTCAGGTGAATCTCCTTCATCATGGAAATTACCCTTTCTATCACGACCACCTTTCCATTTGCCTAATATCCATTTACCACCTTGCCAGAGTCCACCATCAAAAACCCCACCTTCCCATCTTCCATCCTTCCAAACACCACCTTTAAAGGTTCCATCTTCAAATGTTCCATCCCACCAGATTCCATCTTTCCACTCACCATCTTTCCACTCACCATCAAACCATTCACCTTTTTCCCATGTTCCATTATGCCATAAACCATTATCCCATTGACCATCTTGCCAGATGCCATCTTTCCAAACACCATAATACCAATTACCATTCACCCATGTACCATTATGCCAGATACCTTCATCCCAAGTGCCATCATGCCAGATACCTTGAAAATGTTCACCATCTTCCCACTCACCATCATTCCATTCACCATTTAACCAATTACCATTACGCCATCTACCATTGTTCCATATTCCTCGTATCCATTGACCATCTTTCCATACACCATCTTGCCAGACTCCATTCATCCATGTTCCTTTATGCCATACACCATTCATCCACATTCCATCTAGCCATACACCATCACGCCATATACCATCTTGCCATTTTACGAATTCATCATTAGCGACATCATATACCGCATCAATGGTTTTTGCTTTATCAACAAATGAAGGTTTACGACCAAAATGTTTTTTATGTATTTCACTATATAACCTTTCCATTTTACTATTATTTAATTTATTGATATTAAGGTCTGGTATATCATTAACAGCTTTATCATTAGAATCAAACATTTCATACATACCACTTGCATCAGGATATACAGCAACAGCATATTTGGTATCAGTACCTATAAGATATATAAGGGTTACGCCTCTATCTAATACATAATCATCCCAATATTGTTGGTCTTTTTGGTAGGCTGTGCACCATCTACCTTCACATCCACCTATATCCTTTGATGCTATGAATTTTGATGCTTCCCAAGATAAAGGTATATAAGCGTTATAATTTTTTGAAACATTTTTCAATTCTATATAATCCTTATTTTTCTTGAGTCCTTTGATGCCTTGCTTTTTAACACCTTTACTTATAGACCTTTTAGAACGATAATCTAATACTGACTTGAAATCACTAAAAGTAAGTTTTTTATTATTCCAATCAATCATCGCTTCAAGTTTGGGATTATTAGAGGAGAATAGAGGCATAAGGATATCTTTCTCTTCCTTGGAAAGATTCTTTAATCTCTTTATAATATGGTCTTTCTTCTCTAGTAGGTAGTGTTGGAATCTCATTTATTTCCAGCCTTTTAATTCTTTATCTAATACTCCTTCAACCCATTTCTTTGCTTCAATTCTTTTTGGATCATTTGAATTGCCAAAGAATGTATTAGCTAAATCTGTACGAATTACTTCACTGCTATGTCCATATTCTTTTCCGCCTTTTACAACAGCTTTTACTAAAAGTTTTATAGCAGTTCTTTTGATGATACCTAAACCACCCTTATCTTTACCTTCACTAACCAAATACTTATCAATCTTTTCATTAATATCCATTTTATTAATCCTCCAATTCCTTATCCATCATTTGTTTAACTATTTCATATTGAATGTCTCGCATGAAATCAGTGAATCCTTTACCATAAAAGTTCAATCCACTCACATTAGTTATATCTTTATGACCACCTGATTGACTCATCACTAAATCCCATAAATTGATACTTACCTTCTTCAGTATTGCCTTCTGTTTCTTTGATAAGTATTTATATGGTTTATTAGTTATATCTTCAATCATACCTTGCCACTTATCACTACCATCAAGTCCTTTCAGTTTACCCTTAAATAATGCAAGGAGATCCTTGAAGGTAAATCCCATTGAATCCTTATCAAAAGACTTATCATTCTCAAAGGTCCACTTGATGTAATCCAGTGTTACATTAATTTTCTTCATCTTACCTTTGAATTTAGGCATAACTTTCTTCATTACTATATCACCTAAATGGTAGGGGTTCTTACCTTTAAAGGGATTTTTACTTAATTGAACTAAACCCATAGGCCAAACTATTGTATAGAAGTCGGAAGTTGGATGGTTTTTAAATGGTGTATATCTATCATAAAGATTTCCTCTACCCATTGCTCCTCCACCATATTGAACAATAGTGGTACCTATAAGAGTTGAAGAACCACTTTTTAATTTATATACATCCTTGGGTCCTCCTTGCTTTAATATCTTACCTTTGACTTGTTCAGTATATTTTCCTTGTTCTATCTCTAATTGTTCTGGTGGTCTATAACCAGACTTTTCAGCCAATTTAATAGTTGTATTATATATAGACATTAAAGAAGGCTTTGCTTGCATTACTAATTGTTCAAGGAAACCTTTTTTATTCTTATGTGCTAATACTAACTTATTGGTGGCAAACCCCATCATTTGATGATTAACCTTACCACTCTTCCTCTTATCAACCTTGAATACAGCCCTCATTATATCATCAGGTGTTAAGCCTTGTGAACCAAAATCAGCGGAATCAACTGTTGATATAATCTTAGCATCCTTTGGAGGAAATAGGTCGGAGGGTGATAATACTTGTGATATATAAGCAGCATTGGATGGTGTCTTAACGAATGAGGTTGAGGTACCTTTTTCAACACCTATCTGACCTTCATGGTGATCAGTATGAATATTCATTACTGGCTTCCCGTGTGCGAAATCAACCAATACAGCTAAAACTTTATTTTTAGGCTTGGGTACAGCATACTCTTCACCACCATATTGTATGGGATGAGCTGCAATGGTCTTAATACCATAATTTCTTAGATAGGTTTTCATACCTATAGCAGAGGTTATGCCATCAAGGTCTTTGTGGAAATAGATTTCAGCCTTTTTATATTCTTTAGCTAACTTAGTTATATTGCGGAGACCTGACTCATCAAGTCTATGCTCTATTGCTTCTATTTCATTAATTTTATCTAAAATGTTCATATTACCTCTTCTGTTTCATAAATTTTGTTAATTCAGTTTCAATATTATATACTGCTGCTTCGGCATTTAAAATGGCTTGATCCAATTTATATGATATTTTTTTATCTTCAGATTTAATGTATGATTGTATTGACTTTTTAAACTTATCAATCTCCATTATTAAATTGACTTTTGTCCAATGGAAATTCTTTAAGACATTGACTATTACCTCATCTAAATGTTTATCTATTTTCTCTTCAATTCGCATGTTAATCCTCCAAGGTCATTCCAAACTTTGATTTAGGTTTAACTTTAACAACCTTCTTAGGTTCTTCTTTGACTGTAGTTTCCAATATATTCTTAACTGATATAGACATCTTTTCCTTTTCTTCTATTGTAGTTGTTTCAGTAACAGTAGCTTCCACCGCAACAGGTACTTCAACATTAATAGTATCTTCCCAAGGAACCATATAAGTATCACCAGCAATAATCTCTAATTTAGCTTTCAATACACTACCATCCATTAGTTCTTTTTTAATGAATTCATCCAAAGGTGGTATTACAGCCTCTACAGTATTATCTGTATTAATCTTAACTGGTAAACCATATTCGATATTATTAACAGTAGCAATGGATTTCACTTCTGCTTCTGACATATTTGCTTGAAAAGGTCTAATCTTCAATTTACCTTTCAATTCTGCTAGATCAGTACCAGCAATTGCTATATCAAACTTAATAGATTTTTTTTCATTGGTACTCATTTTTAAAGCCATATTATTTCTCCTGTATTCCTATTACTGTAACTCGTTTAGGCCCCACGTTATGATATTTAACTCTTGATACTGTTATTAAAGGTTTTCTAGGTTGCACTTGTGTAAATCCACCACCCGCAGCACCGCCTACAATAGTGGTTGTATCACCACTAGAACTTCCTGATGGTCCACAAAACTTCCCTCCTGTGGCTATACATATACTCCCCATAAAATTATATCCTTATTTATATATTTTAATCGGCTATAACAATTCTTATACTAACTGTATCAACTGGCATCCAAACCCTTAAAAGTGTTGAACTTACAGCACTTACTTGATATGGTAAGATAGCTTCATTATTATCATTATCATAACATTGATAATGGACGAATTGAGTTCCTATGGATGCTGTATTAACATCTCCATAATATAGTTCACTACCTGAAGCAGACCAAGAATTTACAACAGTTGAAAGACCTACAAATGATGTTCCTGAACTTCCAGAGGTTCCACTGCTTCCTGAAGTTCCAGAGGTTCCTGATGTCCCGGAACTTCCTGATGTTCCACTGGTTCCAGAAGTTCCGCTTGTACCTGAACTTCCTGAACTACCAGAGGTTCCTGTTGTACCAGATGTTCCTGAAGTACCGGAGGTTCCACTGCTTCCTGAACTACCAGAACTACCCGATGTCCCGGAACTTCCAGAGGTTCCCGAACCCGCACCCTCAATAGTAACATTAGATATAGTATAACCGCCAAAATCAACATTATCATCAATCTCTATATCGGATATCCTATCAACTACCCTGCCTGTTGTCATGATGCCACCTGTTGCCAAGAACTAAACTTACCGGCACCATCTCCAGCAGAAGTTATAGTATATGTACTAATAACATCATCTGTTGTTCCCACACTTGCAGCAGCAGAATATATCCTTACCCTCAGAGATGTCAAATTATCATCACTATCATATCCAGGGTTGTCCATATAAATGTTCTCATGTACTAATCCTAATATCTTTTCAACATCTGTGTTAATATCAGTTATGAACTTGAACGCATTACCATTAAAATCTTCACTAGCCCATGCCCTATTATCATCTCCTGTATCCCACAATATGGAACCATGCCAATCATCATCAAATGTTATATTAGCACCATAACATCCACCACTTGTTCCTATCGTATATACACCTGTTTCTGTTCTTGCTCTATATTCCCCACCATCAGCATTAAGTAATGTATAACCAACTGTTGATAAACTAGACTTACCATTACCAAAATTAACAGTCCTTACTAAAGCACCAGATGTTGTGGTTGTTTCTGTACTTGCCGTTACGGAAGAACTATATATACTTGATAATAACCATCCTGTAGATAGTTCAGTATCATGGTCACTTGCTATTTCATCCCAGACATCATCAGTTATTTCCGCAGAAGTAGGTAAACCACTTACATCTGCTTTATATTGATCAGGATTGTCAAGGTCTGCTTGTATTGTATTTAACCTTGTGTTATATTCACCACTTGGAGCAAGACTTGATACATCTGCTTTATATTGATCAGGATTATCTAAATCTGCTTGAACAGTTACTACTTGAGCAGATGTAGCTAATGTGGTTGTATCTGCTTTATACTGGTCAGGATTATCAAGGTCTGTTTGTATTGCATCAATCTTAGCTTCTTGCGCAGCAGTCAATCCACTACCTGAAGAAGCATCTGTGGATACTGAAAAATCTTCAATTAAATTAGTAGCAAACAGGTCAGTATCACTTATATTCCACTTTAATACATAATTACCAATACTTTGATCTGTCCAATCAGTACTTACATCCAATTCATCATAATAACAATTGAAAGTATCATTCCAAGTGGCTGTTTGTGCTGATACAGAACAAGTTGTTAGGTCGGATTCATATATGTCATATGTAACTGTAGCATCTTCATCATATGTATTATCGGACTTAATAAGTTGGATCGAAATTGGTATGTTTTTACCTTTAATAAATTGCATTGATTATTCCCTATTCTATACAAATATTTAATTGGTTATATTGGCATCCATCTTTTTGGTGCACTTTTTTATGACAATCTATGCAAAGTGTGATACAATTATCAATATCTGTTGATTCTAATGGATTGGTCGAAACTGGATAAATGTGGTGACAATGTAAAGGCTCTTCCGAACCACATTTAACACATTTATATCCATCCCTTTCCAACACCAATTTCCTTAATTCTGATTGTACTTCTCTTGTTAGTTCTAGCCAAGGTAATCTTCCTGCTCTTATTGCATCTTCCTTTATAAGTGTTTCGGGTGTTTTACCAAATATTGAGCAAGAGTTTTTACATTTCTTGGAACAATAAAAATGAGATTCACTATTATAATTACCTTTGATATGTTGTATTCTACCATTTACATTATTCAAAGAAGGAATATACCATTCATTACATTTGAAACATTTTACTTCAAGTATATTTGAGTCCTGTTCACTTCTTCTAACTTCTTCTGTCCATTCTATTTGGTGTGCAAATGTATTATACATTGGAATATCTTTCTTATTATAACCACCTTTCCATTGAGGATGATTTTTTCCTATAGTTTTTCCTTTACGACCAATACTCATCTTTTCTTTTGATTTATCTGTATGTTTGACTATAACTACATTATGTCCTCTAATATATACATTCCACTTATTTTTATGTTTATTCCATTTAACATATTCACCACAACCACAATTACATAGTAGTTGATGTTTTTTCAATTCATTAATTTCTTCTTTTGTTCTTCTATTCCTTTTTTGTATGAATTGCATTTAAATTTCCTTTATATTAATGTAGTCAGTTTAAACTTCCATTTCTATATTCTAATTTACATCCTGCTGATATTCTTAATCTCAATAATCCACTCAAATTATCAGTTACTAAAAAACTTATCTCATCTTCATCTTCACCTTTTAATAATAAAGGTTCTGTATGAACAGCTTCTAATGTAACCCATGTGTTTGTACCATCACTACCACTACCTGTTATGCTTGTATTAGGTAATTGTAAAAAATCTAACAAATTTAAAATATTAACACTAAAAATAGTTTTATTACTTATCACTCTTCTATAAATAATACCAGAGGTCAATGAAACATCAAGAAAACTATCATAAGGTATTTTTGGCATTGAAGCATTTCCTAATGTGCTGTCATAAGCATCCGCAAAAGATATGGTATATGAATAAATATGAAGCCATGTACCGAGATTAGGTTGTATAGAGAATTTAATAGGTGTTCCTGTTTGTTCTAATTGAATAGTATCTAAATAGAATTTAGGAGATTTAGCTTCAGCGGCAATTATTCGTATTCTAAAGGCATCAAGTATTGTACTTGCGTATAAGTCACCAAAATCTGTTAATGGTATAAGTATTTGATGCCATGTGTCAAATGTATTCCAAGAGAAATAATCTTGTAAATATGCAGTAGTTCCGACTTGAGTATTAGTATCAGTATCCCAACCATAAATTGATATACTATCACCATTTTTCCAATCCTTATCAACATTTATCCACATAGTCAAACTTACATAATTACTACAATTTACATCACTACCTTTAGCTAATTGAAATACATCATTTACAGGAGAATTATCAACCTTGATACTTTGATCATCTTCATAACTTCGATCACTACTATTGAAAGTAGTTTTGCCACCACCAACAATATCAGATGCAGTCCATAAACTTGAATCTATTCCATCATGAATCTTATCCGGTGTACCTCCGGCAGCAGCATTTTGATTCATATCAGTACCATATACATCACTTGTAAAGAATTTAATCTCATTTTTATATGATTTCAATGGTCTGGTAGCTACTACTAATCCATGAGGTTCATGATCGGTTGAACCATGATCAACAACGGCTCCAATTCCAGTTGATGGATCAATTATATGTGATTTTATCATTATTAAATCAACCTATGAAATGAGATTCCCATTCCTATCATAACAGCAATACCACCTGTAGTTACATAACCTGTAATAGTTTTATTTTTAGGAATTATGAAACCTGATAATGGTGCAATTCTAACACTTGTATCACCGCCATTCAAATACATAGACATAACTGCACTACCACCAGCAAGTCCTGTAATATCAACACCATACAATGCAGTTACATCAGCTTCATTACCACTTCCAGCATTTCTATTTACAGGTGTTCCAGTTGATCCACCTATAGGAGTTCCAGTATCACCTAACTTAAAAGTAATGGTTTCATTTGTTGCTGCTCTCAACATAAATTCAGACACTATCATATCAACATCATTATTATTTTTCAAATATAAGAAACAATCACCTGCGCCAGTAGGAGTCACTGATACTCCATAACTATATGATTGTCCATTATGATGATTAATCTCATGTTCTCTTGTTTGCATTGTTGAAGCTACTAATAATCTATTTTCACTATCAACAGCAGCAGCATAACCATTACCTGATCCACCCTCTATTTGTATTCCCATAATTTAACTCCCTATTATAAATGATATTCTTGCATATATTGTTCCACCTGTTCTATCTCCAACATATGATACTTCCATTGTTTGATTAGGTGGTATAATAAGTGCACCTTCTTTATTAAATGTATTCATATCACCATCTGATTTGGTATACCATCTATCAATTTCTTGTGCTGTTCCTGCTAATGTTGGTCCACTTTGATATGCTGTTACTTCTGCTGTATTACCACTTCCCCCGAAAACATTTACAGGTGTTGCTGTACTTCCACCACTTGCATATGTTCTAGTCAATCCAACAGTGAAATAATTAGATGTATTAGGAAAACTTGTTCCACCAGTAGCACCAACAACTTGATGTCTCAAATATGTAATTACCATGTTACTATTTGATGATGTATTTTTCATATGTAATACAGTAACAGTACCAGAACTTAATGTAGCTGTACCTATAATTTGATATGCTTGTTCTTCATGTTCACTGACAACATGTTGAATTGATGCACTTTTTGAATATGTTCGTAAACGATTGTCACTATCAACCTTTGCTTTGTATCCTTTACCTTTTCCATCTAATATCATATCTGGCATTATATACTATCTCCCTATACTAATTCGGCATTAAAGTAATAAAATGCTATATTTATTGAGACAATCATACTTGTATTACCAGTTGGTGCAGCAATAGTTATAGCATGATTACCATTTGCAGGAAGAACCATTTTACCTTCCTCTAAAGCAGCAGAAGTTTTATCAGTAACATAGGCAGTCCACCATTCGGTTCCTGAAATAGATGTTAAACTTTTCTTAAATGTACCTTCAGCAGTTTGTGCTGATCCATAATATGTACAATTTGGTACAATATCTGTTCCACCTGTTATTGTGCAATCTTTGTAATATCGTAAGATTCCATCTGCGCCTGAACCATCAGTAGATGTCCATAAATCATAAAACACTCTATCAATCACTAATACTTTATCAGAATTAGTATTTTTGATATAGATGATACCAGTTTCAACTGCATCAGTTAAGGTTATTCTACCTGTAGTTGCTTCAAAATAATTTTCATCTAATGCACTTTTCATTCTTTGTTCAACTGAAACGGCTCTTGTTACTAACTGTCCATCAGTATTTACATGAGCAAGATTGCTAGTACCACGCCCATCCTTTATCATATCTGGCATTATACTTCTACCTCCGTATTCTCTATAACAGTATCAGTCATTATCATATTATGAAGGTTAGCTTTTTTCAATTCCTTCAACATATCAGTAAGCAATGCTTGTGTATCCCAATCACTTACAATAGCTTCTTGTTGTCCTCCATCTGTTACAGTTGGTATGTTACTATAAACTATCATTTTTTTATCCTTATAGCATTTATACTATTTTTAACAATAACCAAATCATCATTTAATCTATTTATTTTATATTTTGTTTTTATATCAGTTGGACAACCTGTTAATTTTTCTTCTAACATCCATAAATATTGTTCTAAGGATAATTTTCTAACATCTAATATTTCTAATCTTGTTTTATCACCAGAATTATTTATTATACTTACTATAGAATTCTTTTCATATTGAAATTTACTTTCAGTAAGAAATATTTGCATTAAGTAATAGGTGGCTATAACACCAACCACAATAAAAATAAGTGCCATTAATGTCTTTTTATTAAATATATCATTTAAAGCACCCCACAATCCATTCACTTCTCTTTTATTAATAGTCATTGTATTATGCATTCCTTTTGTTACCTATTGCATCACCATATGATTTCGTTAAAGGTAATAATTTCTTTAATGGTAAATCAATCATAAGTGCATTAACTTGAATACTAGGATCAATTAGCATGGCAGATAAGAACCTATGATGTCCATCTATGATATATTTATCTTTACTAATTATAAAGAAGGACTTATTTTTGATGAAATTCATACTACCTTTAACTCCATTCTCTATGGTTGAACCCATTGATTTATCAAAATATATTTGCTTCTGTATAGGCTTCAATTCATTAACCTTTACCTTAGTAATATTAACATCAATTTGATCATCTTTTATAGATCCATCCTTTAAGCCATTCTCTAAGAAGGATTGAGCTGATAATCCACTCAACCCCTCTGGAAATGGATTCTTTACACTTGTTTCATCAGCAAATGGTTTATTGATGTCAATATTACCTTTCTTCAATCTTGCTTGTAGCTTACGAACATCTTCAGTTTCAATTACAGGCATATCAACTCTTTTAGTCCATCCCTTTTTAGCTTTATCTTTGGCGGCTTCAAAATGTTCCTCAAATCCAGGAATATCTGAAATATCAAAATTCTTTTTACTGGCAAAATCTAATGCCTGCTTGATATTCATCTTATGGATTTCCATCTTACCGGATTCTTCACCACCTGCCTCATCTATGATATATTGTTGAAATCTCATTATCCGCAACCTCCCCCACAACCACCGCAACTACCTTTATCATCTTCACAATCGCAATCATCTTCAGTTATAATAGTTTCTTCAGTTACAGTATATTCCCTTTCAATATCTTCTAATAGATCATTAATATCAGTCATTTTCATTTTCTTCCACCTCCTCTTCATCATCCTCCACATTCTTTTTCTTTTTTTTAGGTTTACCAATTAAATCAACTTCACCTTGTGCTTTATTAACAGCAATATCTCCTACACAAGTAGAATCACCTATAGTAAATAATTCCAATTTTTTCATTAAATTATTTGTAGAAGATTCCTCCAATTGAAGAAGGATATTCTTATCAACCTTAGTATGCATCTTTGCTCTTTTAGTGAATATATTCTTTTTCATACTACCATGGCCCCCATGTCTCATTTAATGCTATAGATTTTCTTGCTTCTTCAAATTTAAATCGTTTCTTAACCTTTGGTAAATATACTTTATAGTATTCTTCTTTATCATAAAACATATCAAATACTGCTTCATATACTATTTTACCTTTTTCAGACCAAGCATGCTCATAATTACTACCTTCATGTGGTCCTAATGGTGGATTTAATATACCATGACATAGTGACCATCCTTTGTTATATAATACAAACTCTCCAGATAGCATATAACATTCACCTTGTCTTTGTTTTAATGTATTTATATTAACACCTGATGGTTTCTTTAATGGTTTCATTGTAAGAGCCATCATTTTTCTTTGAAATAGATCCTGTCCCTCAGGTGGAAACATTTTCTTTAGGTCTTCCATTTCTTTTTTATTCATTAAAACCCATCCTCATAATAATCACCTGATTTCAATAATCCTATAAAATGTTTAATATCTATATAACTATTAGCCCATAAGAATTTATTCAATACATTCTTAATAACCTCTTCATATTCTCTATTATTATATCTTATATATGTCATTACTTCATCTGAATTAACCATTGACCATTTACCTTTAACTCTTTGAGCCATTCCAAATAAAGTTTTACCAGTTATATGAAGTTTATTATAAACTGTTTGATGTATTGCTTTTGAAGCATCCCATACATATACATTCTTTTTTGAACCATCTAATATAAATCTTCCATACATAGATGCTTTAAGAAGTTTATTTATTTCACTTGTAGATGGATTCTTTAAAACCTCATATTTATTACCTATATAAGTTTCCATCCATTCTTCATTTATGTATTGTTTAAATCTCATTATGATACTAATCCTTGTAAAGACCTTTCAAATTTAGCTAATGCTTGTAATTCTGCATCTGTATCACCCATACGTTTTAAAGTTATTTTCATATCCTTTAGAGTATTTGATATATATTCAGCATCCTTTAACCAATTGGTATAGGATGTTACTTCAATACCAAAAGCTGATTGAAATATATGTCTTATATGTGAGGATACACCAACAGTAGATTTATCTATTTGTAACAACATGTTAGTTACATCTTTTTTCTTAATTCTTTTAAATACTTGTTTGGCATCTTGTGTGAGTTCCTTTCTGGAGGCATTATCTTTTATATCAGTAAGCATGAATAGAGCAGCATATCTTAATAAATCTTCCACACCTGTATTGATACCTTTAAAATAGTCAACTAAAGACTTTGATCTTTTAACTTTAAATCCTATTTTTTTACCAGCTTGTGACAATTTCTTTAATGTATCATCCTTTAATTCATTTAGTTCTAATGATTCACATAAAACTAAATAATCCTTTAAAAAGGAAGATTTATCATTTAAATAATTCTCAAATCTCATTACGAATGTCTCCTTAACCATTTTGTTATATTTATATATCTATTCAGCCATTTAAAGTTTTCTGAAATTTTATTAAAATCCACTGTACCATAATTCTTATCATCATAACTTACACCATTTGGGTTAGGTTTAGATAATTTTATTTGTTGATTGTTCATACCACTCAGTTCATCACTTGAATCCATTACCCATTTAGAGCCTTGTTTTTCAGCAACACCCCAGATCAATTCATTAGTAGCCATTAAATCCATGTCTTCCCTGTTTTTCCCAACAAATTTTTTCTTATACCATACATCACTATGAAGTGCCGCATCAGCATCCCAAACCCATAAATCTTCATCATCATAATCAGCAATGAATCTTATTGGATCACCGTTGGCAGCATCTTGTAAGTCTTTTAATTCAATAGGTTGACCAAACAATTCAAAAGTATCCCTACTTCTACCTATTCTAGGCATTCTGGATATATATTCTTCATTTATATATTTTAATAATCTCATTATTCTTTTTCCATATGATCATCAAGTTTCTTATTTAATTTATTTATTAGTTCTTTAATTTGATCAGGTTTTGTTAATAGTTGGTTATGATCCTTATTAAATATAACCATTTCATTATTAATCATAGTCTCAATAGAATGACTTACAATAAAATATGCTCCACCCATCAAACCAGCAGCAATAACTACAACATATATCATTTTTGTTACTTTTTTAGATACAGAATCAACCGTATCTTTAATCTCAGTCAATAAAACTTTAGAATCTTTAATCTTAGTTCTCGCAGGTGTACTAGTTTTTTCATGTGTATCCAAATCTGTATGAATAACTTCCAATTTATCCTTAATATCCCTCATACCACCAGCAGGATTCACAGTTAAGATTTGTTTATCATGTTCATCCAACGCAGATTGCAACTCTCTTATTAAATCTTCAATTTCTTGATGACTAGGTGAGGAAGCACTATCCAATAAACTTCTAACCACAGAAGATAAATCCTCTATTTGTTTATCTGTCTTATCACAAGAAGATTTGACTTGATCAAATAATTTCATGACAATTTGTATATTATTATTATCCATATATCCTTTTTAGTTACAGTCAGCTATAGAGTTCAATGTTATTAATAGTAATTGGAGATCAATTGGTTTAGAATATAATGCGACAATACCTAATTTATTTGCTTTTACTTTAATATCAGGTGATGAATATCCACTAACAACTATTGTTTTACATGGAATTAAATGAGTTTCTATTATATCAAATCCTTCAAATTTATTAACCTTTGTAAGTCCTTCTTCTGATGATGAAGGTACACATAAATCTACTATAAAGCAATCCCAATAATCAACACCTTTCTCATCTATTGCTTTTTTAGCAGAATATATATCATTAAAACAATCAACGTCATATTTACGTTCATATGTTTCCAAGAATCTTTTGTATATATCACATAATTCTGCCATATCTTCTAATATTAATACTTTTTTATTTCCCATTATACCATTGCTCCATTTATATCTAAATTGAGCATTTCATACATTTCTTTATTGTTCTGTTCTAACTTTAATGCTCGTATATCTTGTTCCTTCTTCCACGCATCTATCTTTCCATCTATTATCTTTGATACTTCATTACCCTTTATTCTCCTTTCAGTTATATCTGAAGCTATAACTAGGGTTCCTTCAAATAATGAATTACCTGTAAATATAGGCATACTGGAATATTGTAACCATATTTCATTATCATCCACTTGTATCTTCGTGGTTTTATCCTCCTCATATCCTTCTATTTCTATGGGACATTTAATGTCACCATTTTTTCTCATTTTCTTAAAAAAATCAAATGCCAAGCTATTAGCAAAAATAAGATTGTTATATCTATCCTTTACCCATACTAAATGATTAATATCATCAATAACCTTTGATATATATTCACATCTTTCAAGTCCTTTTAATAGAGGCATTTATTTAATCTCCTTTAGTTTTCCTGATGGTAGTACCAATAATCCATAGAAGGATATAATAGGTAATTGCTCATCATCTTGTATATTATGTTTATCTTTCACCCTGTCTAAAATTGTTTGAGGTATTGTATGCTTAATGGTAAGAAATTCTTTAATATTTGCTAAATGATCATCTATAAGTCTAACCCTTCTATAATCACCAGATTTCAAATACTTTAAGATTATTTTTTTCTTTTTTTGTGCTGTTGAGCCATCCTTTACATTTCCTGCTCTTTCAACATACATATTATCAATAGGTATATTATGGTCTCTGAATGTATTTAGAAATTCTTTCTTATTATCGAAGTCAGTCCTAGCGGTTAAAATCATTATTTTTGATTCTCTTTTATCTATATTCTTAATCATTCGTTTTATTCTATTAACTGTTTGAGGTATTGGTATGGCTGTTTTTCTAAAGATTTCAGCACTTCTAAATTCACCAAAATTGAATTTTTCACCAGGTTCCAATTTATATGAATTAAATTCTTGGTTGGTTAACTTTTTAGTAATCTTATTATCCTTCAGAACATATATTTTTGAAAAGGTTTTAAATATAGTTTCATCCAAGTCAATGAATGTTATACCTTTCCCATAATCAGATGATAATTCGTTTAAAAAATTCTGCAATCTCATATACTAAACTCCTTTAAATAATTTTCCTCAATAGTATTTATATTTATTTGTCTAAATATATAAATAGATATATAAATATAGTTGGAGGGAACTATGACAAGATTAAAACAATATATGGTTGATGAATCTGCCGCATCTGGTGGTGTTCAAAAATACTTCAAAAAGTTAGTTAAAATGAAACCAGGTAAAGCTGAAAAACTTATGAAAAAAAGTTGGAGTGATTTGAGTACCATATTGAAATCAAGACTATTAGAAGATGATGCGGTAAAGATTATAAATAAACATCTTGGTACAAAGTTTAGACGTTTAATAGAAATTGATAAAGCTGCCATAGCATCACTTCCCTCTGTTAGAATGAATGAAGATTTAAAACATTATTGGGATTTTATTAAAGGTGAAGCATTTCCAGCTTTATCATTTTATCCCGCATTGACTGCTTGGATGGAACTTGATAAATTAATAAGTTCTACTGGTGATTTCGATGGTACAAAATTTGGAGTATATGCTCTATTTTGGGTGATATTATTAAGTAGTAAGTTTTTAAATTTATGGAAAAAATGGAAAAAGAATAATCCTAAAGAATTTGAAAAGGAAGGTTCACGAAGAAATCCATTTGCTGTAGGTAAGAAATAATGGACCTATTAGAACATTTAGATAAATATATTAAGCATTCAGATATAGTAGACACTGTTAATACTATAGGTATAATGGATATGAATGAAATTGTCGAATATATTGCCAATGGTGGTGATAAGGATTTGATATTATCCAATGTGGATATAGATAAAAGAAAGGAAATTGAGGAATTGATAGAAGGAGGAATTTTATAATGGCTGGTGAAATATTACAACAATTATCAACATTATTTGGTGGAGCTACAGATGATGGTATGTTCGGCACCAAACCAGTATTTGAAGAAGCGATGTTCGATAAGATGTTTCATTTCATTGTATCTTTGAATCCTGAACAACTTTCAGAAGAACAAAAAGAAAATATCTTTAATATGCTTGAAGAAATAGAAATCGAATATGATGATATAGATTAATTATGCATAATATAAAAGATGTAAGAGGTAAACAACAATATATACCTCGTGATCCTGTTAAGTATGTAGGTAAATACCCTATTATAATTAGAAGTTCCTATGAAAGGAAGTTCTTCCAATGGTGTGATGCTAATCCTAAGGTATTAGAATGGAGTTCTGAATCTATAGTTATACAATACTTTGACCCTGTTAAGAATAAAAGGAGAAGATATTATCCTGATGTATATATGCTGGTGAAGGGTAGAGAGAAAAACCAACAATTCGTAATTGAAATAAAACCATTTAAAGAGACCCATCCACCTATAAATAGAGGAAAGAAAAAGAAGAAAACTCTATTATATGAAGAAAGAACATTTGCAACTAATAATGCTAAATGGAAGGCAGCTATCAACTGGTGCAGCAAAATGGGAATGGTATTTAAGATTATTACTGAAAGGGAATTGTTTGGGAAATAAAGGATTGTTATATGAAATTTAATGAGTGGATGGAATGTGAATTAATATTTGAAATTACTATAAATATTAATGATCCTAATATTAAGAAATTGAAAAGAGGTCTATGGGAGATTAGGTTTAAAGGTGATATATACCATTTCATTGTAGATCCTTTAAGATTACTTGATGGTACTGGAGGATTTAAAATTGAATGGGGTTTACTTAAAGATAATGGTGAATTAAGTACAGATATTGTAGGCGGTACAAAAAATATGGTAGGCCTTTTTAGTAAAATAGGTTCTTGTATGGCTTTATTTATAAGGTATGAAAAACCTAAAGCATTTGTAATGTATGCCCATAGAAAATTAGCTAGAATATATGATACTATGTGGGGTAAGTATAACAAGACAGATGTTTTTGGTGGATATTTTCTTAGAGATAGGAAAAAGTATAAAAAACCTAATGGTGAAGATATGTATGCCTATCATTATTATAAAAAAATTGATGATTATATGAATGAAAGTCAATGGATTGAAGTGTTAAAATTATTTGGTAGTGGAAAATGATTGATTTATTAATAGAAAAATATCTAGGTAGAGCAGAAACAGGTATGGGTTGGAAAGAAAGTCCTGGTGGTGAAGTGTTTGTTAATCCATCTAATTCTGAACTCAATGATGCTGGTGGTTCTGATAAGATAGTAAGATTTATTGCTGATAGTAAAGCAAAAAAACTATATGTATGGTATTATAAGGGCGGATATCATCAAGATGTAGATGAAGAATTTGCAGGTAGTACAGAATCAGGTTTAGATGATTTTGATGCTCTATGGGGTGTTGCTAAAAAAGAAAAGGGAAAATGGTATTTTTTTGTAAGTGATTCACAAGGTTTTCCTACAGGTTCCATACATTCTGACAATATAAAAAAATGGACTGATAAATATAAATGGTTACAATCCAATTTTAATGTTACAAGATGGTTTACAGATAGTGATTGGAGAAAGGAAATGAAAAGAGGTAAATGGGTATAAATAAATAGGAGGACAGGGGGTTGCTCCCTTGGTGGGATACTTTATCTATTCTACCTTACTCCAAATAAATCTTGATAAAGGAGATTAATTATGATAATATATAAAGCTACAAATAAAATTAATGGTAAATGTTATATAGGTAAAACTACAAAAAATTTGAAAACTAGAAAAAAGCAACATATCCAAGATTCAAAAAAGAGTAAATATTATTTTCACAGAGCCATAAATAAATACGGTTCTGATAATTTTCAATGGGAAATAATAGAAAAATGTAAAAATGAGAGTAAATTATCAGAAAGGGAGGAATTTTGGATAGAAAAGAATGGTGATTATAATATCATAAAAACATCAAGAGGTCCAGGATGCAATGGATATAAAAATAATCCGAGAATAGATGAAATTAAAGAAACTATAAGTAAAGGTGTATTAAAAGCTTTAGAAGATGATCCTTCTATAAGACAAAGAATAAGTGAAGGTAGAAAAAAAGCTATGTTGGAACCTGGTGTAAGAGAAAGATATAAAAAAGCGGCTAAAAAAAGATGTAATACAAAAGAATGGAAAGAAAAACAATCTATAATAGCTAAAAAACAAATGACGGATGAGAAAAAGAAGCTAATGTTAAATGGCCTTAAAAAGAAATATGCCGATAAACAATTTTTGGATTATTTGGATAAAAAACAGAGAGAACCTGGCGGAGCATATAGTAAGGAAGTAATCAGAAAGAGATCAAATAGTAAAGCTGAAGATTGGTTTATATGGAATGATAAAGGTGAGGAATATACAATAAAAAATCTGAGTAATTTTTGTAAAGAACATAATCTTTCAAATTCATCTATGAGTATGATTGCATCAGGAAAAAGAAATGTTCACAAAGGATGGAAATGTAGGAAATTGAATGGCTATTAGACGAATCTATAGGAAGAAATTCCATGGTGTAATGTTGAAGAGTGGCTATATCTATACCTTTAAATATCAAGCCTGGGCTAACGATCCTACCCCAGTTATAATTTTTATGTATAGCCTAGAAGGTAATCATCCTAACACAGGCCACCAGTTTCGTTTCCTACAAGCAATCAATTTTACCTATATTCCTAAATCAATGAGAAGGACATTTGCTAATGAATGGGCTAGAGTATTTGAAGCAACTAATGGTAATGTTAGATTTACTTGGGATATAGTTAAAAGAAGATATCCCTATCTGAAACATGCTGTAAGACGATACTTCATTAAGCCTAACTATTATATAAGTAAATTACAAGAGATTCCATTTGAAGATATGGAGAAGGTAATAGTATCAACGTGGAGTAAAGATTTTAGTAAGAAAGTTAAGGTATCCTTATTACAAAAATTCCGTTCAGCTATGAGGGGTAGAAAAGAAATAAAAAGAAAAGCAAGAAGATGGATATAAATAGAGGAAGGAGATAACAATTATGGATATAAATAATAAAACAGAAGGAGAAAAACCCAAATGCCTACATATACAAATAGTTCCGCAGGTTTAGTTCAATTCGGTGATGTAACTTTTGGTGGTAATGAAGTTAAAGGATTATATAGTTACCTAGACCTTAGCAAAGAAACATCAGGATACATTAGTTTAACAAGTGCTACACCATATTTTAACCCAGCTAATTGGACCCATTCACCTACTTCAGCAGAAGCTAGTATTACATTAGTGAGTTGGCAAGAAACTGAAGGTGTGGAAATATATAACACAAGTGCTAATCTTATCACTGTATTTTTAACTGAAACTGCTAATACACCAGGTATTGTTGTACCTGCTAATTCAGTAAGATATATATGGGGATTCAAAGGTGGAGTAAAAACAATTGCATTTACATATAGTGGTGCGGTGAATGCTGGTGAGATGTATGTTACTGAATTAAGAAATAGGGATAATCTTAGTTTAAAAATGGTGAGTTAAAATGGCTAATGTTTTCCTCCAATTTCTTGAGGAAGATAACGGTAATCTAAGTGCTATGAGGTTACTTGTTTCATTGATACTAGTGGTTGTTTTATTTAATTGGACCTATATAACTATATTGACGGGTAACTTTGTGGGTTTAAATGTTGCTGATATAATGTTAATACTGGGTCCTTTACTTGCTAAATCATATCAAAAAGGAAAAGAAGAGAATGTTGGATAATACTACACAAACACTGACACAAGGTGAATATAGAGCAATTACCATAACTGTATTAGATCAGGACAATACTGCGGTTATACCTACTAGTGCTTCCACATTTAAGGTTACTGATGCTAATGGCGTTGAGGTATTAACTGAAGCTAATGCAACTGTAAGTAGTAATGATATGACTGGTGTAATTACAACTGCTGTGACTGGAACGGTGGGTAAATACTATTTGATATGGAAGATATATGATAGTGATGGTTATATTTATTATCATAAGACTTTGCTACAGGTTGTAAGTTTATTAGCAACATAAAAATATAAATAGGTATAAATAGATATATGAAAAAACTAAATATATATATTAGCTCAAGGAGATTAAGACCTTATAACAATAGTAAGAAACTGAATGTATATATTAGCTCAAGAAGGTTGAGACCTTATACAGAGAGGGGATAAATGGCAAAATTTAGTGTTTCCAATTTAGATAGTTTAACTGTAACTGGTGGAAGTATTACTGGTATTACAGATTTAGTTGTTGCTGATGGTGGTACTGGAGTAAGTACATTAACTGATGGAGGTATATTAGTTGGTAGTGGTGTAGGTCCAATTACTGCTCTTGGTGTTGCTGCTAATGGTGAGATTCCTATTGGAGATGGAACTACTGATCCTACTCTTGGAACAATTACTGCTGGAGATGGTATAGACGTTACTAATGCTGCTGGAACTATTACGGTTGATACGGATTTGAAATCTGAGGGTGGTATTGTCATTGAAAGTGGTGAATTGGCAATGGATTTAGATGGTTCAAATATAACTGGGACATTAGCAGTTAGTGGTGGTGGAACCGGACTCACAGCCTCACCCATAACCGTGCCTTTGGGTGGCACAGGAGCCACGACATTAACGGACCACGGGGTTGTCCTGGGTAGCGGGACTGCAGCTGTGAGTATTACGGATTCAGGTGCCAACGGTGAGGTGCTGGTGAGCAACGGAAGTGCGGCTGACCCTGATTGGGAGTATCAGCCGAAACAAAATCTTTTAGGAAATAGTGGTTTCGGAGTTTGGAGTAATTCGGAGGATTTATACACTACTGCGGGGACTGCCGTTGGAGATGCTACGGTTGAAGATGCTACTGATTTGATTCTCAATGGTAATATGGGAAGCTGGCAAGGTGTTGACCCTGATTATCCTGTTGGGTGGTCTATTAATGGAGCTGACGCTGGAGAAGTATCTGACGGTGGTGGGGTTATGCACCTCCATACGGATGCTGGAAATGAAGGAGTTGCTACAAACACCTATACTTTAACAGCAGGTAAACTTTACGAATTTAGTGGTAGTTTTACAAGGGTGTCCGGAAATATTGTATTAAGAATACACACTGGTGCTGGAGGACTTCATGAAGCAGTAACTTTAACAGCTACAGATACAACCTTTTCATATGTGTTTGAAAATACATCCACAGGAGCTTCTGGTTACATAATAATCTGGTCATCTGGTGCAGCAGAATGGAACATCGACAAAGTACAACTCCAAGAAGTCACCCCAGGGATTGTGAGTGCTACAAGCCTTGGACCAGATGGATGGTATGTTGAAACAGCAGCCGATTGTTGGAGAGAACAATGGGATATGACAGCAAATCATTTTGGAGGAACTTATAATGTTTATGGTGGAAGTATATATTCTTTAAAAGTTACACCTAACGCCCAAAATGATAGAGTATTTTGTAAACTTGTAAACGGTAATTATAGTAGTCCTAATATGGCTGCAATGCAAGCAGGTAGAACCTTTACTTTTGGCGCCTGGGTTAAAGCATCAGTAGCTTCAGATGTAAAGTTAATGTTATATAATGATGTTGATGGTTATGTGTATTCAAATAATTATGGAATTTTAGATACATGGACATGGTTAGAAGTTACATCAACAATGAGTAGTACGAGTCCAACTCAAAATTTTTGGTCAGGATTTAGATTTTTAAATGCATCTCCAGGAACCACCTATATTTCATCTCCGATGTTGGTCTTTGGATCAAGTATAGGAGAGGGGAACTATGTGCAACCTCCTGGTGAGTGGGTGTATTTGGATGACCAAACTGGAAGTAATTCTTTGATATATAATGCAGCATCAATAAACGAAGCCGCTGGGGCAATTGTTTATATCGAAACTCTTACAGAGGGTAGGATACCTAAAGGTATTAAATCTTTAAATTTAAGACTTGGAGGGAGAACCGCTACAGCAGAAAAATATCTTAATTTTCGTATAGCAAGTGGTTCTAATCAAGGAGCACCAACATATGCTCAAGTTGCAGATAAATATATCACACACAATTTTATTATACCATGTGATGCAAATGGAAATATAAATGTTATAACAAATAATGCTTGGACAGATGTAAGCTTGCGGGTTATAGCCGTCCAAATAGCCTCATAACAAACATAAATATAAACATAAGGAGAATATAAAACAATGGCAACAATAGTAAATAATGTTAAAGACATAGACGGAACAAAACAATGGGTCTATATCACCCTGACAGTGGATGGTGACACTTGTGCTTACGTTACCGTGCAACCGTGGAACACAGCTACACCTGTTCTTAATGGCACAGACCTGCAAGCCTTCTGTGACAACAGAGAAGCCACCTATCAAGTTGAGGTATTAAAAGGTATGTACCCTAATGCTCGCTACCAAGATTCCGCTGGTGACACAGAATTAGAGAAGTTTACCCAATGGATCACAGATGGGAATACCAACTCCGCATACTGTAAATCAGGTAGTCCTTATTGTACTATAGCAAGTGCAGAAGCATATTGTGATGGAGCAGAAGGAAATGACCAAGCTACTTGTGAACTTAATGAAGGTATTTGGGTTCCAGCAGTTACTTCCCCAGCCACACAAGAAGCATGTGAAACAGCAGATGGTACCTGGGTTACAACTTTTGACACAGCAGAAAAAGCTGCCCTAGCCAATGGTCAATGGATTGCAGAAGAAGTAATCACTAAGGTTCCTTTTGAAGGTTCCCACACCTACACTGGTGATATGAGAACAAGGAAATTAGAGGAATTAAATACTGACCTTCAGACCTACCTTTATACTAAATACGATGTAGGTACTCAAATCTCCTTCCAAGCTATTGAAACAAGAGTAGATACACCAGAAGTAGTTAAGACTGCCCTAGGAACCTTATTTACATGGATTTCAGGAGTGATGAATTATTACTATGCAAGAAAGATAGCAATAAGAGATGGTGAAGGATGGCAGGAAGAAACATGGGATTATACTACATTTGATGCAACTGATCCTGAAATTTCACTTGAAGCATTGATGGGGCCACAATAAGTATAAATAAGGAAGTATACCAAGAAGATGTATGCAGGTATGAGGACAATTAAGAATAAAGAGGAGTGCTAATAGTGTCAATTATAAAAGAAACAAGCACAGGTGAAAATTACCTACAAAAGACAACTACAACTGCTGATAGTCCTGGACATTCTGCTGTTCAATTATATGAGAGTCAGAATGGTAGTGAAGGTACTTCCAGTAATACAATATATACATTAACCTTAGGTACTTATGTAACTGGTAGTAATACATTAATGGTATTTATTAATGGACAGAAATGTGAAAGAATGGATAGTCCGTTAAATGCTACTCAATATAGTGAAACTAATAGTACCACAGTGACGTTTGGTGCTACCTTACAAGATGCTGATTTTGTAGAGTTTGTTGTTGCTGGTGCATATCTACTGGATGGTACTGATGTCAATGACTTAAAAAGGTTCTGGTATATCATTAGTGTTGATACCAATGCCACAGTATTTGGTGGTTACTTAATTGATGCCTCTGGAGGTAATGTAACATTAACCTTACCTATTGCTCCAAGTGTTGGTGATTATGTTGGTGTATGTGACTATAGGGATCAAGCGGAGATTAATGTAATAACAGTTGCTAGGAATGGTAAGTTAATTGAAAGTGCTTCAGAGGATCTGGTGGTTGATGTTGCTGGTTCCAGTTTTGATTTAATCTATACTGATGCTGCAAGAGGTTGGCAAGTATTAAGTTTAACTGGTACAAGTGGTATTGCATTAACTGATATAGTGGATGATTTAACACCTCAACTGGGTGGGGATCTGGATGCTAATGGTAATGATATAACCATTGATAATCTAACTGCAAGTAAGCCAGTATTTACAGATGCTAGTAAGGTTCTGGTAAGTACAGGAACTTTAGGTGTGGATCAAGGTGGAACTGGTGCAACTACAGCCTCATCCGCTAGGGATAATATAGGATTAGGGGATTTAAGTACATTAAATAGTCCACTACAAGTTGTTAGTGGTGGAACTGGTGCGGTTAGTTTAACTGATGGAGGGTTATTGTTAGGAAGTGGAACAGATGCTATAACCGCTCTTGGTGCTGCATCTAATGGTGAGATTCCAATAGGGGATGGAACAACTGATCCACAATTAGGGACAATAACTGCTGGTGAAGGTATTGATATAACTAATGGTGCAGGAAGTATCACTGTGGCTGGTGAGGATGCAAGTGCTACAAATAAAGGTGTAGTTGAACTAGCTACTGGAGCGGAAAGTCTTACAGGTACAAGTGGAACATTATCAGTGACTCCGAGTGCTATGGACTATGTGCTGGACAATCGTAATCCTAATATGGTGAATTTATTAGGGAATAGTGGATTTGGGGTTTGGAGTAATTCGGAGGATTTGTATACGACTGCTGGGACTGTGCCGAGTGTTGGTGATGGGTATGATTTAATAACTTATGGTAACATGGAAGCGGGTACAGGCGACCCTTGGCTACCTACTAATTGGACTAAATATGCTGGAACAGAAGGAACAGGTGAGTTAGCTGAAGATACAAGTGATAAGCATAGTGGATCTGCTTCCCTAAAAATAAATGTGTCATCTGCTAGTGAGGGTATTAATAGCGAACCTGGAACTTATGAAGCAGGAAAACTTTATGAAATATCCGCATGGATAAAACGTACAAGTGGGACATTAGTTGTCGGTGTTTATGATAATGGAGTTATCCCAAGGGTAACTATATCGAGTGGATATGCAACATGGACACAATTGACATTTGTTCATGAAGCGTTAGATACATCATTCCTGGTTCAATTTGCATCTAGCGGAGGCGCAGCAGTATTTGGTATTGATGATGTCAGCGTCCACGAAGTCACCCCCGGCATCGTGAGCGGGACCGCTGGGCCGGATGGGTGGTATAAGTCTGCCGGGTTATATGTTTATAGAGAACATGATGGGGCTAATACTAAAGATGGCTCTTTTTATTCATTAAAAATCTACAATCCCACAGGTTCGGCAGAAACATTTCTATGGAATGGCGGTCAACTTGGAGTAAATGTAGATTTCTGCCGAAATTTAAATGGGAGAACACTTGCCGCTGGAGCATGGGTTAAGGCTGACGGAGCTTCTAAAGTAAAATTGAAGCATCTAACGAATGGTGCTACATATGCAGATACATCTACACTAAATGTAGGAACTGATTATGAGTGGCTTGAGGGTAGTTTTGTGGTTGATACAGACGTTATAGACGTAAGGCCGTTTGCGCTAGACATTGCAGCTGGAGCTACCGCCTACATATCCCAGCCAATGCTGGTCTTCGGCTCAAGCATCGGGGAGGGGAACTTTTGCGCTCCGGTGGGGGAGGTGGTTTGGTTGGAGGATACAAATAATTTCCCTACTGGATGGAACAACTCCAGCCTAACTACCGGGGATAGTTTTGGTCTAGAAGTCATTACTTCAGGACAATTACCGAAAGGAGTGGTTGCCTTTTTTGCCATGATAGAAGCAACCGCTGATGCTGCAAGCCGGTATCTATTCTTGAAAGCCACTGGTGTTACTGATAGGAGTTTACGAATAAGTAGTGCTGGAAATGTAGCATGCTCTGCACAGGGGTGGGTAATTCTTGGCAGTAACGGTAATTTTATAGTGGAAACATCTGGAGCATGGACAACCGGATATATACGCATTGTGGCAGCCCAAGTATCCCCATAAGGAGAAACCAAAATGATTATCAACAATGCAAAACTTGTCAATCGAACAGATGACCCGATTAAGCAGTGGGTTTATATCACACTCACGGTTGATGAGGATGAATGTCGCACCACCAAATGACCCAAAGATTATAAGCAATAGAAGTATAACAGTTTAAGGAGTATAATATAAATGACAAATTTATCAACTTTATATGCAGCAATAAATTTAGCAGGTGATACAACTCCGCAATTAGGTGGAAACCTTGATGCTAATGGAAATGATATTACTATTGATAATTTAACAGCTAATAAACCTGTTGTTACTGATATTAATAAAACTTTAGTTAGCACAAATACTATCCCTGTTAGTTCAGGTGGTACTGGTGTTAGTACCTTAACTGATGGAGGAATTCTACTAGGAAGTGGTACTGATAATATAACTGCAACTGCTGTATTAAGTGCAGGTGAAATGATTGTTGGAGATGGGAGTGGGGATCCAACTACACTAAGAAGTGGTCAAACTGATGAAATCTTGGTTGGAGGGGAAACAGTCCCTACTTGGACGGTAGCAACTGGAAGTGGTGCTCCTGTTAGAACAACAAGCCCAACCCTGGTTGCACCTGCTATTGGAACTCCAGCAAGTGGTGTTCTTACTAATACTACTGGACTCCCTTTAACAACAGGGGTTACAGGAACTTTACCAGTGGAGAATGGAGGAACTGAAACCACAAGTTTAACGGATCACGGGGTAATGCTAGGAAGTGGGACTGCTGCTGTATCGGTTACTGATAGTGGATTGGATGGAGAGGTGCTAGTTTCTAATGGTTCTGCGGCTGATCCCGATTGGGAGTATATGCCGAAACAGAACCTTTTGACTAATAGTGGATTTGGGGTTTGGAGTAATTCGGAGGGGCTTTATGATCCGAGTACGGGGGCTGTGCCTGCTGCTGGGGATGCTACTGATTTAGTCACGAATGGTACAGCGTGGACAGGTGCTACAGGAGCAACACCTCCAACTGGTTGGAATACAAATATTGCTGGAACATGGACTATATTTGATTCTGGAGATGGTGCTCCATATGATGTATGTTTGAAATTTGCAGTAAATTCTACTCCAGTGGCAGTGCCAACATTAAGAACAACTGTTACGACAGAAGTAGGAAAACTATATGAATACTCATTTGCATATAAACAAGGTGATGCAGCTGCATTGAACTGGACTATTGACGAAGGAGCTTATGGTGATGGAGATTATGGTTCCGGACAAGTAACAGATGCCACATGGACAACACATACAACAATTTTTGAGGCCACCTCTACAACTTGTTATATATTTTTTCAAATTAATGATGCAGATGCAAACCAATATTGTTTACTTGATTCCGTTCAACTCCACGAAGTCACCCCCGGCATCGTGAGCGCCGCTAGCACTGGGCCGGATGGGTGGTTTAAAGATGGCGCTGACCTTGATATTTTCAGAATGCACAGTGATGGGAACACTGAAGATATTACAAAATTAGGTAGTTTTTATGCAGTAAAGTTAGTTCCAAGCTCTGCCACACAAAGTCTTATGTGGCAAGGCAATGGCAAGTATTCATCCGTAAAAGCAATGGAGTTTGCTGGAAGAACGATAACAGTTGGTGCTTGGGTGAAAACTGCAACTGGAACCCATGCAAGATTGATGGTGTGGGCTTATGCTGTTGCAAATGTTTATAGTGATTATCATACTGGCGGAGGAGATTGGGAATGGTTAGAATATACCTATACTGTGCCTGACACTATTACTGGATTTGCTGTTGGTATAGTATTAACTCAATCATCTGGAACCGCCTACATCTCCCAGCCAATGCTGGTCTTCGGCTCAAGCATCGGGGAGGGGAATTATGTGGCTCCGGTGGGGGAGATTGTTTGGTTGGAGTCCCGTGTACGAATAGGTGCTGATATCACCCCGGCTTCAACTGATGATAAAACATTAAATATCGAAGCATTGTCGGAAGGCAAAATACCTAAAGCAGCTAAATCGTTACTATTGGATTTGCAAGTGACCAATTCAGCAGTCACAAATAACCAAGGCGTTGTATTAAGCAGAGGTTCTGCGTTAACCTATTCGTCTCTTGTTTGCAATCCTACAGTAGCTAATTTTACACAACGAGTTCTTGGGACAGTAGAATGTGATAGTAACGGTGATATTTATCAGACAATCACTGAGACGGATGAAACATTGAGTACTTACTATGTATTTACTTATGCGGTCCAAGTCTCATAAAAGGAGGTAGAAAATGAGCATAGAAATAAATGGAACAAGATACGTCAATGAAGAAATCCAACTCTGCTTCCTGACGATAACTTATGATGGAACGGATTATAAATACAACGCCAACACCCCTGTTCTTGAAGGGTCGGCACTGCAAGCGCATTGTGACAGTAAAGAACCTCAGTGGACGTACAGCATCGTGTACCAGGAATATCCCGGTGCAAGGTTTAAGCAGTTGGAAGGTAATTCTGATTTTGAGAAGCTGTTGGCATGGGTTTCAGCAGGAGCAACCAACACCGCCTACTGTTCAATAGCTGAACACGACACCGAGGAAACGTGCCTGGAAGCAGGGGGTAAGTGGACACCTGAACAAGTAATCCAAAAGGTTCCTTTCCAAGATTCCCACACCCATACAGGTGACATGAGAACCAGGAAGCTAGAAGAACTAAACCAAGCAGTCCAAACCTATATCTATACTAAATATGACATAGGAACCCAAGCATCATTACAAGCAATTTACACTCAACCAGGAACACTACAAGCAGTTAAAGACCAGTTTGACCTACTGTTTACCTGGATTGCTTCAGTTATGAACTACTATTATACCAAAAAGGCAACAATAAGAGATACAGAAGAATGGGAAGCTACAACATGGGATTTTACCACTTTCAATGCAACTGATCCAGATGTTTCACTTGAATCCTATATGGGATAAATAAATAGAAAGGAGTATAACAATATGAAAAAAATTCTTAAATATATTTTAATGATTACATTATGCTTATGTATGTATTCCATAGCAAATGCTGAAATAAAATATAAAGGAGTGATTTATCCACAAAATGCAACCAATGGATATTTCTTGTATTACACTACTGCTGGTGGATTGGTTAATAGTCCTTTAAGTAGTGATGGGGTGAATGTTACTAATACTGGAACCTTTACAAGCGGAACCTTAACCATTGGAAGTGGAAGCATTACAGATAGTTCAGGTAACATAACCTTTGTAAATGAGAATTTGGTGACTACTGGAACATTGGGTGCTGGTGCTTCAACACTTGGAGTAATCACGGAGAGTGGTAATGCGGTTCCTAATGCAACTGATGGACTGGACTTCTTTGCTGCTACCACAAGTGCTGAATTATATGGGGTATTGAGTGATGAAACTGGAACGGGAGTTGCTGTGTTTGGAACTGCTCCTACATTCACTACTAAGATTACAACCCCTGAAGTTGAAAATACTGGTGCTGTTGTAATTGACAGTACGGGAGCGGGTGTAAATGTCACGACCCATAGTGATGCTACGGATGATTTCACGGTGAATACAACTGCT
>Ga0233437_1001005_pt1 | contig 55679 bp, 49 predicted proteins | sample SI_122_August201_FD_182714 | JGI IMG/M metagenome (GOLD analysis project Ga0233437, IMG submission 182714) | Seawater microbial communities from Saanich Inlet, British Columbia, Canada - SI_122_August2016_200_MG | ecosystem: Environmental > Aquatic > Marine > Inlet | place: Canada: British...
CATCTTCCGAAGCAGCAGGGTTTCGGTGGCAACACCCTTTTCAGCTTCGGCGGTTTCAAGGGCCTCCCGGAGCAGACGGTCTGTGTTGGCCCTGCGGGGGCTTCCGCAAATACCCAGAATCTTATATCCGTTTGTCAATGGCGTAGCTCCTTTTTCCTGCAAGATTTACTAGGCTACTAGCCAGCAGGGTATCGAATGCCGACATATAGATATCCGTTGCTGTGACCAGGTTTTGGATCGGCACGCATTCGTCGACCTGATGCGACAGCTCGGGGATGCCGGGTCCGAATAGAACGGCCGGAATCCCGCCCAAATTATAAATGTGTGAACCGTCGGTACAGGCCAGTTTGGTCCGCACCGTGGGTTCGGAACCGGTGCTTTGGCGATAGGCGTCGATTAGCACCTGAACGATCGGTTCCTTTTCCGAAATAAGGTAGGGATCCCAGAAGCCCGGGCGCATTTTGACCTCGACGCCGATACCCGGCATGGAAATCGATTGGATCATTTTTTCCAGCTCGGCCATGACCGATTCGGTTGTCTCTCCGGGCAGCATCCGCCGGTCCACGGACAACCGGCATCGGTTCGGGATGACATTGACCTGGCTTCCACCGTCGATGAGGGTGACCGATATGCTCGGTTTTGAAAGTTCGAAGTTATCGTCTGTATGGGTAAAGCGAAAAGATTGAATCGCTGCGGCCAGCCGGGCGCTGTAATCGATGGCATTTACCCCGAGGTGGGGTCTTCCCGCGTGGCAGGCTTTTCCCGTCACGAAGATATCGAACCACCGCAGGCCGCGGTTGCCCAACTCCACGGCAAGGTCTGTGGGTTCTGCAACAATGGCAAAATCCGCGTTGCGTCCGATTTTCTGTTCAAGTAGGTATCGGGTGCCGTATTGGCTTCCGGTTTCTTCATCTCCAACTGCCGTAAAGATTATTTCACCATCGAAACTTTTCCCGGACCGTTTGAATCCGATGAGGGCGGCCATCATGGATGAGATTCCGGACTTCATGTCACAGGTGCCCCTTCCGTATATTTTGCCGTCCTTGATGTCGCCGCCGAAAGGGTCCACTGTCCACCCTTCACCCGGCGCCACCACATCCATATGACCGTTTAGAAGGAGGGTCTTTCCCTTTCTCCCACCGGTCAATCCGGCGACAACGTTGCAGATCCCCTTTTTGCCTTCGATGATTTTTGCATCGATTCCGTTTTCAGTGAGGCGATCTGAAATAATCGTGGCACATTTTTCCGTGTCCGGTTCCGGATTTACACTGGGGCACCGGACGATCTCCCGGGTCAAGGATACGATTTCATTTTCATCGATGTAAGTGGGCATATTTTCCTTTCCTTTTTACAAACCGAGAAATGCTTTTTTTACAAAATCGTTTTCAAGAAGCTCATGGCCGGATCCGCTCAAGGTGACCCGGCCCTTTTCAAGAACATAGGCACGCTGGGCTATCTGCAGAGACATGTGTGCATTCTGTTCCACCAGAAGTACGCTGATGCCGCTTCGGTTCAGGCCGATAATAATATCAAATATCTGCTGGACCAGAATCGGACTCAGTCCCAGAGAGGGCTCATCAAGAATCATCAATTTAGGGGAAGACATATATCCTCTCGCCACGGAAAGCATCTGTTGTTCCCCCCCGCTTAAAGATCCCGCATTCTGATTCTGTCTCTCGGCCAGGCGAGGAAAAAAACTAAAGACACGATCGAGGTTTTGTTTCAGTTTCAGCTTGGCCCGCTTGGGTTGTCCGCCGACAAGGAGATTTTCCAAAACGGTCATTTGGGGAAAAACCAGCCGGCCTTCAGGAATCAGTGTGATGCCCCGTTCAACCACCTCATAGGCCGGCCGACCCGTCACAGTTTCGTCTTCAAACGATATGGTACCGGCTATGGGCTGCAGGGCACCGGCGATCATTTTTACGGTGGTGGATTTTCCGGCCCCATTGGAGCCGATCAGGGCCACGATTTCTCCCTCTTTGACTTCAAAGGATACGGCGCGAACGGCGATAGCCCCGCTGTATGCATATTTTAAATTTTCAACTTGAAGCAAGATTATATCTCCCCTATGCTTCTGGCGTACCCGAACCGGGGTCTGCCCGGCCGGTCACTTTGACCGGGGCCCCCAAATAGGCAGCAATCACGCTTGGGTCATTGGCGACTTCTTTGGGAAGCCCCTCGGCAATCTTGACCCCTGCATCGATTACAAAGATCCTGTCGGAGACACTCATAACAGCGCGCATGTCGTGTTCCACCAGCCAGATCGTAATGCCGCGATCTCTTAATGTACGCAGAATGTTCAGCATCTCTTCGGTTTCGGTGGCATTGAGGCCGGCGCAGGGCTCGTCTGCGAGAAGAAGCTGCGGCCGGGTGGCGATGGCCCGGGCCAACTCCAGTTTTCGAAGATTACCGACCGTCAGTGCCGTTGCCGGCAAATCGGCCATGGCTTCGATATCGGTCAATGCCAGCGCATCTGTTGTTATTTCATTTGTGTCCCGGGGTCCATCGCTTCCAAACAGTGCGCCGATGCGGACATTTTCATAGACCGTCAACTCATGAAACGGCTTTGCGATTTGAAAGGATCGGGCAATCCCCAGACGATTGATTCTGGTGGTGGCCATGCGGTCTATTCTCTGTCCGTTAAACCGTATTTCTCCCTGGTTCAAAGGCAGATAGCCGGTGATCAGGTTGAATAGCGTCGATTTTCCGGCGCCGTTCGGCCCGATGAGACCGTAGATTCTGCCCCGTAAGATCTCAAATTCGATTTCCGACAGCGCGGCAAGCCCGCTGAAGCGTTTGGTTACATCCTTGCCGCTTAAAATGATATCGTTTTCACTCATCGTCAAACACCTTGGGTTTTTTTTCAAGACGACGGGTTTGAATCCGTTTTTTTACGGTTCCGAGGATCCCCGCGGGTGCCAGAAGCACGATGATGATGACCAGAAGACCGGTGATCATGACATGCAGGTTCAACAGATTCCCCAAAACGACCTGTGTCAGAAAGATCATGATGCCGGCGCCGATAATCGGTCCCATCAGCGTTCCGATGCCGCCGATAAGGTTGTGCAGAATCATGTTCAGGCTGAAGTCCACGCGGAAGACCGATGGGGCGGTGAAATATCCTAGGGAAAAGCCGTATAAAACGCCTAAAATTCCCACCAGCCCGCAACTGATCACCATTGCTGTGATCTTGTACCGTTCGGTGGGAACTCCCAGCATCTTGGCGGTGTCTTCGTCCTCCCGGATGCTGGTGAGCCCGTATCCGAACCGGCTATATTTGATCCTGGCGGCAATCAGGAGAATGATCACCCCCATGACCAGAAAGAGGTAATAATAGAAGACCGCAGGGTTTAGCTTTTCCGGAACGATATCGGGCGTCATCAACCCCATTGCCCCCCCCACCACATCGATATTGCTGGCCAACTCGGACATCAGTTCGGCCAGCCCCAGCATGGCGATGGCAAAATAGATTCCGCGCAGGCGCAGGAGGGGATATGCCAGTATCAGCGCAAGAAGTGCGGATGCCACCCCACCCGCCGTCATACAGGTAAACAGTATCCCCAGGGGGCTCCAGTCGGATCCGAGTGCCGAGGCAAGGTTTCCTCCCACAAACGCCCCGACGCCGATAAAGAGGGTATGACCGAAACTCCAGTATCCTGAAAAACCGCCCAGGATACTCCAGCTGACCGCCAGCCCCACGGAAAGGAAGAAAAGTTGCAGGACCCGGACCATAAACATGGAAACAACCAATGGGGCGATCAGAAATATCAGAAGGCCGACGGCGCTGATCCATATGAAAGGGAGCATCGAATTCCGGTTGGGAGCTTCTGTATTCATCTCGATTCCCCGAATGCATGGCCCAAGATACCCTGTGGTCTGAAAAGGAGCATGAGCACCAGTATGAGAAACATCATCGCATTGGTGAGGCTGGGACCGATAAACCGTGCCGTAAATGTTTCGATCAGACCCAGCAGCAGTCCGCCGAGCAAGGCGCCGGTGGGAGAACCGACGCCGCCCAGTACAACCACAACAAAGGCGTTGAGCGTCCAATGCCCTTCGGCGTTTGGCGAAAAAGGCATCACGATTCCGATGATGACGCCAGCGACACCGGCAAAAGCGGTTCCGACGCCGTAAGTAAGGCCGTGTATGTGTGCGACATTTATTCCGCAAATCTCAGCGGCAAAAGGCTGCTGTGCGGTGGCGCGGATTTTACGGCCAAAACCGGTCCGGTTTAATAAAATAGCCAAAAATATCAGCATACAAAGGCTGGCGGCCAATCCGATGAGACGGACCACATCGAAAGAGATGGATCCGATTCCGAAATTCATAAAGGCATAGGGTGGGCTGACACTGCGGACATCCGGTGAAAAAATAAGATCGAGTGTGTTGCGCAAAACCAGGGCAAGCCCGAATGTCACCAGAAGGGAGGCCACAAGTGATGATCTTTCCACGGCCCACTGGATGATGGTCCTCTGTATGCAGTACCCGAAAACAAACATGACAAGCATGATACAGGGGATCATGAACAAGGGATCGATACCCATAAGACTCCATGAGGTATAGGCAAGATAGGCGCCGATGACCACCATGGCCCCATGGGCCAGGCTCACAACGCTCATGACCCCGAAAATCAGGGAAAATCCTGCAGCCGCCAGGGACAACACTCCCCCCAGCATGATGCCGTCAACCATTGTCTGAACAAATACCCCCACAGGCAACCCCCGGGTTAATTTTATTAACGAAAACCTGGTCCTCCGGACCTGGATTCTTTACCCCTGCTGGTCAAGCCATGCCTGGGCAACCTCTTCCCCGGTTCCAAACCAGACATGTGGAAAAGAGAGGATATAGGCGATCATCTCCCGGAGCATGGCGATACGTGACGGCCGCCCGGTACACTGTGGGTGCATCACCAGATTGAAAAGCCCGCCCCAGCGGTATATTTCCTTAAACTCAGCCTTCCATAGGTTGAGGATCTGTTCATTGGGTAAAATCGTACGGGGCCGCTCGATGGAAAAAAGAACATGGGGCGCATCATCGATGCTCCAGTGCCACGGCAGCTCCACGGGCCCGGTACCGCCGTCTTCGAGTGTGTGTCGGTAGGGGTTTATCTGGTCCATCATGGAACTGTCGTATAGAAAGTTTCTTTCGCTCATCAATCGGATCATATTGGCGCTGGTTTCGCCGGCAGGAGACCGGTAGCCTTTGGGGCGGACCCCCACGGTTTTTTCCAATGCATCCAGGCCCCGGTCAAAGGATGCCATTTCTTCGTCCGGTTTGTCGGGGCTTATCCATTCGTGCAGATATCCATGGTGGGCCACTTCGTGTCCGGCTTTCAGAATCGCCTCGACCTTGTCCGTATGTTTTTCCGCGGTCCAGCCCGGAACAAAAAAAGTCGACGGCAACCCAAAGCCGTCCAGGGTTTCAAGAATTTTCGGGACCCCCACCTTGGCGCCATACAGCCCCTGGGACAGGATTCCCGGCCGATTGATGTTTTCTGGATTTCGAGAGATCCATAGGGTCTCTGCATCAAAATCAAAGGTGAGCATTACTGCGCATTGGGCCCCTTCGGGCCATTTGATCGTTTCCATAGCCGCTCCTTCCACGGTGATATGATTTTTGAATTGCTTTTCTTAATGGACTTAATCCACAGATTTCGCAGATTACACAGATTACTCTAATCATTCGATGCAACAAAAAGGAACGACACAACAGCCGGTGCTTCGTCCGGCTGCCGTGCGGTCTCCGTTCGATCGGGCTACCGTTTACCCCACGGTGTCATCGGGTATACTGTTTTGGTCGTGGCGGCAGATTCCGGATAAATAAGTTCCATTTTTCCCTCCTTCACTTGCGCGACGATCGGGCCGGCATATTCGGCTTCCGCGTCTCCGTCCGGGGTAAATTTCAGACGGCCGTAAAAGGACATGGTATCGAGTGCGTCAAGGGCGTCACGCACCTTTATGGGGTCAAGAGAGTCTGCATTCTGGATGGCATGGACATAGGCCACGATGCAGGCGCCGCCGCTGCCCATATGGTATGTCAGGGATCGCTTGAAATTCTTGCGATAAAAATCTGCGAAATTCTGGGCACTGCCGATAATGGTTCCCTTGTAGGAGGCGCCTTCATCCCAATAAACCGCGGTCGTTATCTCGTTTCCGTATTTTCCGAGCGTTTCCCGAAAAGCGACCGTTTGGGGACCCAGACCGAAATAGAGCATTTTTACATAGGTGTTGGTTGTTACCATCTGTTTTGCGATCAACATCGAGGTCCCGTCATGGGTAATACTCAAAAGCACGTCGGGTGGATTCGCACGCACAGATGCCAGCACACTGGAGGCATCGTTAACCTGGGCGGGCAGCTGGTGGACGTCAATAATTTTGAAGCCGGATGCCTCTAGGGTTTTTTGAGCGCCGCCGGCCAACCATTTGCTAAAGGGCCGGTTGGTATACATAATGGTAAAGGATTTTATATCGCCCAGTTTTTTGTAAAAATCGCGAAACGTATAGAACTGACGAGAGGCACGGGGGAAGATCCCAAAAACAAATTTACGTCCCTTGGTAAAGATCAGGTCGGACCCGCCTCCGGATTGGACCATGGGCTTTTTTGCCCGTTCGGTAATGGAGCAGGTGGGCAGCACGATCTTGCTGCCGAAAGAGCCGAGAAAAAAATCAACGCCTTCATCCAGCTGCCGCTGAATCAGCGTCGTGGCCCGGGAGGGATCGCTGGCGTCATCAAACATCTTCAGTTTCAGCTTGTAGGTTTCCCCCCCCACCTTGACCCCGCCGTACACTTCATTGACATACTTGATTGCGGCCTGGTAGCCGTTGTAGACGTTCCTTCCGGTTTCGGCCGCAGCACCGCTCAGCGGAATGGATCCGCCGATGATGATCTCATTATCTGCGGCAGCGGCCTGATTCCCCGGAAAACCGTGGATGAGTACGAACACAGGGATAAAGACCAGCATCACAATAAAAAAGCGATTTAATTTGCCGTTATTCATGAAAACACCTTCCTTTCCTTTTTGTCCGTTATTGGAAACGGCCCGTCGCTTCGCTGCGACAAGCGGATGGGGTATCAGGATACGATAAATTTTTGCTCTGCTCTCTTCGGGTTGCCGCATGTTGTCGTTGGTGCATTCGAACGATATCGGTGCTAAGAAAGAGGCATGATAAAACTGCCGGGTCCGGAATGAACGATGAGGCCGTCATGTCCGGTGTCATTTGATTACTAAAAAATGTTAGTGCAAACTGCTACCATACCGTTTCAGAACTAATGGACAAAACGGGTCATGTCAATAGGAATTTAGGCGGCAACCAGGGCAAACGCACTTGGATCTTTCAGTCTTTCATGTTCTTTCTTCCAGTATCCTAAGTCGGTTTGAATTTTGGTTATTGTGATTTGTTTGTTATTTATGATTTGCTGTTTGAGATTTTTGCACAAAGAGAAAAATTCGATTTAAGACTCTAAATGCGTTTACTCTGCAGGCGGGTCGAGTTTTTCTTGACAAATTTTTCATCTATCCCGTAGTCTTATAATTTTTTGGCCGATAATTCACCGGATTTTAAATTCGGCGAAATTGTTCAACCGTCGGTTGCATATAAAATCCGATATATAGATTAAGGAGACAATCCATGGAAAACTTAAAAATTTATATGTTCGAAACCGGCAAAACAAAGCCGGAAACCGTTGTGACCATACCTCTTAACGCCCTACATATCGCGCAGGATCTGATTCCGAACAAAACAAAGATCGCTCTTGAAAAAGAAGGTATCGATATCGGGAAACTGGGTGAACTGACCACCAAAAAAGGTCCCAAAGGGACATTGATCGAAATAGAAACGGCAAAAGAAAAACTGGTCATCTCAATCGGCTGATCGGCAGGCGTCGCCCCGGCCTGATTCTCTACGGATTTAAAAAGGCGAGGTATTACCATGAAGACCCGGTCCAGAGCCATTGTCTTAACCGGCCCCAAACAGCTGGAAATGCAGACCTTTGAATTGCCCGAAATCGGAACCGATGACGGCCTTCTTGCCGTGGAAAAGGTCGGTGTGTGCGGATCCGATCCGGGGATTTACGGCGGGAGACCGACCCGGGGCCCGAGACCGTACCCGATCATACTCGGTCATGAAATCGTGGGGAGGGTGGTAAAGCTTGGGGAAAAGGCCCGGGAGCGGACCGGTGTTGCCGAAGGCGATCGGGTGGCCCTGGAATATGCATTCGGGTGCGGTATTTGCGACCCATGTATGGCGGGGCGATACACCCTTTGTGAACGAAACTATACTTACGGTTCAATGATATCCTGCAAGGAGCCGCCGCATCTTTACGGCGGGTACAGCGATTTTGTCTATCTCCATCCGCGGGCCATGATCCATAAGATCGGCGACGACATATCACCTGATGTGGGCGTGCTGATCTGTGCGGTGCTCGGAAACGGCATCCGCTGGTTGAGGCAGATCGGCGGAGTATCCATCGGCCAAAGCGTTGTGATCGTGGGCCCCGGCCTCCAAGGAATATCCGCAACCGCCGTGGCAAAGGAGTCCGGCGCATCCCCCATTATAGTTGTGGGTCTTTCCCGGGATCGGGCACGATTGGAAATGGCCCGGCGGTTCGGAGCAGACGAGACCGTCATTGCCGACCAGGCGGATCCTGTGGCGGCTGTCCGGCAGATTACCCGGGGAAAAATGGCGGACCTTGTAATGGATGTTACGGGCAGTCCGGAAGGGGCTGTGCTTGCACTCTCACTGGCGGGAAAAGGTGCGAGATTTGTGCTTCCCGGGCTCTATAAAGAAAGGGTGGAGATGGATCTCAATTATGCGGTGGTCAACGAGATTCAGATCCTGGGGGTTTACTCTCACGATTTCCGGGCGGTCCGGCCGGCCATAAATATGGTTCGGAAAGGTCGGTATCCATTTCAGGACCTGATTTCACACACACTGCCCCTTGCCGATGCAGAGAAAGGCGTTTTGATGGTGGCCGGCAAAACCGGAGACGAGGTGCCGCTTAAGGTGCTTCTGGATCCGGCGCTGTAAAATGCCGCTATCTTTGACCTAGGCAGCCGGCATTTATCCCTTTGGCTCTCCGCGATTATACCGGGGCAAAGGATTGTCGGTTTTTGGTAATATGAAGGTTATGAGGAGGATGATATGTACGATGTCATTATAAAAGATGGAACAATTATCGATGGAACCGGAAACATCGGATTCAAAGCCGGCGTGGCAATAGGAGACAACCGTCTCAAGATACTGACTGGAGATACCTCCGGAATCGAGGCTTCGCAGGTTGTGGATGCCACGGATTGTGTCGTCTGCCCCGGATTTATCGATGCGCACACGCATTCCGACATCATGCCCCTGTCCGAAACGCGGAACGAACCCAAGTCCTTGATGGGCGTCTGTACCGACATGATCGGTATGGACGGCATGAGCTATGCCCCGCTCTCCCCGGAAAATCTTAAAAAAATGCTCACCGTGTGGGCCGGAGTCAATGGCTATCCGGACATTGACTACAACTGGAGTTCCGTGGCGGAATACCTTGCCAGGTTCGACAAGACGACTTCCACGAACATGGGATACTTTGTACCGAACGGCTGTCTGCGCATCGAGGCGATTGGCTGGAACAACCGTCCCGCAACCGCCGAAGATATACGCGCCATGCAGAAGCTGCTAAGGCAGGGCATGGAAGAAGGGGCACTGGGGCTCTCAACGGGTCTTACCTATCCTCCCGGCAGTTACGCAAGCAAAGATGAGCTTGTCGAGCTATGCAGAACGGTTGCGGAATGCGGCGGCGTGTACGTAACACACGTGCGGTACGATCTCGGCGATGGCGCCCTTGACGGCTTCAGGGAGGCAGTGGATATCGGCTTTCTCAGCGGGTGTCCCACGCATATCTCACACTACGCCACAGTCCTTTCCACTCGTGGAAGGCCGGAGCAGCTGCTCGGCATCATCGACGAGGCCAGAGCCAGAGGGCAGGATGTTACATTCGACTCATACCCGTGGCCGGCGGGAAGCAGCTATCTGAGTGCCGCTCTCCCACAGTGGGCCCAGGACGGAGGCCCCGAGCATCTCCTGGAGTGCATCCAGGATGGCAAGACACGCAAGGAGATGCAGCTACAGGCGCCTGCTCTCGTGGGAAACGCAGACCAGCTTGTTATCAGCGCAGTCAGGACCGAGAAGAACCAGTGGTGCGAGGGGTTGACTGTTGAGGCGATTGCCAACCAGTCGGGGAAGGACCCCTGGAACACGATCTGCGGCCTCCTGCTTGAGGAACAGCTGGAGGTAGCGTTCTACGCCTTCACCGGCCACATGGATGACGTGAAGACAATCATGAAGCACCCGGCACAGATGATCTGTACGGACGGGCTCCTGATTGGCGGAATGCCGAATCCGCGCACCTACGGCACCTATCCCAAGATTCTCGGACAGATGGTAAGAGACGAGAAGCTGATGCCGCTGGAACAGGCCATCCGAAAGATGACCTCCTTTCCCGCACAGCGTTTCGGGCTTTCCGGCAGAGGGATACTGCGCGACGGCATGAAGGCCGATGTCGTGGTCTTTGATCCGGCTGTTGTCAGGGGGACGGCAACGTTTGAGAAGCCGAAACAAGCTCCGGAGGGCATCGAGTATGTGTTCGTCAACGGGAAAATGGTGATTGAAAGGGGCAAGCACACAGGTGTCCTGTCTGGTGAACCTTTGAAGATGAGAGGTTAGGTTTTAGGGTGGCAATGGCCGCAGGAAGTTTTTCCTGTTAATCCTCCTGCGGCGGACAGGTTCCCCGCCCCTTGGGGCGATGACCTACCCCGCAGCAAGCTACGGGGTATCTATCGGAAATTATCTTAACGCCCCAAGGGGCGGGGAGTTTAACCCTTGTCCGCCTCTGGCGGATTAAAATAATTTCCGACGAGAAATGTTTGTCGTCCCCTTTAAGAATCCCGTTTGATGATCTTCGGGGCGACAAACCAGTGAACGACAATCTCCACCTCATTCCCTGCCTTTATGAGTCCGGCGAACACCCTGGGGGGCGTGATCTTGAAATCGCTCATTTTGACTTTTGTCCTGCACTCGATGACGATATCATCGGCATGGAGTTCCTTGATGGTCACGGCCATCAGAAGACGGCGGGTTACGCCGTTTACCGTTAGCCGGCCCTCAGTTTCAAATGAATATCCGGAAGACCCGCTGCCGTGCTTTAAGTCGGCCTTTGCAAAGGAATACAGGATATTCGGGTGTTCCCTGTAATTCAAGTGCTCCCATACCTTCTCTTCAAGCCCGATAAGACCGCTCTTGAGGGACTGTGCAGGAATGGAAACTTCTGCTTTCAGGTCCGCCGTGGTCCAGACAGTTGTGGCCGGCGGATCCCCTTTCAACAGTTCGATTCTCTGCATCTCGTCTAATTCGACATAGCCGTTAATCTCGTGCCCCTCCGCGCGCCAGTCATGAAGGTTGGAGGTCCCCTCCAGGGTCACACGGCTCTGGTTGGCGGCGGCTTCGTGCCGGGATAAACCCTCACCATGGGTCTGCTTTAGGGGAAGCAGACATAAAACAGCAAAAAATAAAAACCACCGCCGGGGGTTTGTTTCCATAAAGCCTTCCTGTCAATTTAAACCATTTTGCCTTAGAACCCGAAGCTTACTTCGGTAACCACCCCTTTAAAACTAGGCCCCAGCCAGGCGTCTACACCGCTTATTTTACCGTTTTGCTCGTCAAAATTAGTGTATTCCTGGTATACGAACTCCACCTTGCAGAGGACGGTATCGAGAAACCAGTATCCCCCGCCGAACTGAATCCGGTTGACCATTCCGCTGCTGGATAGATCGGCCAGATACCGGGCCGAGGCGCCGCTGTACCGTCCGGCCAGATAAAGGCGATCCGTGATGGCATAAATTCCTTCACCGGCGTAGTAAAACCAGCTGTCTTCCGGAGAGCCGGGTGCACTTCCATTGATGTCGGCATCCTGCATCCAGCCGAAGTGTCCGTATAACTCAACGGGATGCCCACGCCATGTCAAATCCAGCTGGGTCGCAGTCACATTCTGTCCTGCCCCGGGCAGGACCTGGCCCGGGGCATCTCCATCCCCCAGAACACCCCCGTAGCTGCCCCCGCTGCGATTGGTTACAAACAGGTTCCCAGCTGTTCCATTGCCCGGAGGCCATCCGGGGCCGTCCCCTGAATGGTCTGAATAATAGAGGGATAAAGAGGTCCGCAGATCGGGTGCCGGATCTCCCCAGATCTTCCCGTGGACGCTGTAGCCGCCGCCCTGATCGAAATGCCCCTCGTAGGACCCGCTTCCAAAACCCGCCAGCCACTTTATGGGCGATGTGGGGTTGATCACCTCCAATCCGATATCCATGGCCCGGGGATCGACCACATAATTGCCGATCAGCGGGTTTGCCTGGACCGCGGCATTGTTTGATCGTCTGTAATGTGCGTCCCCGAAGTCGATTTCAAAACCGCCCGCCTTAAAATCCAGGGTTTCAAAGACCCAGTCCAGGGGTTTATAGCCTTTGAGGCGGTCGGGCAGATCACGAAACAGCACGTATCCCTGGCCGCCCTGCATATAATCCGGGTGGGAACGGCTTGCTACGTAGAAATCGAAATAGACATCCATTATGTCCCCGAAATTAGCCAGAAAACCCACATTCCCGAAGGGCGTCTGAAAACCGGGCTCCAGGCTGCCGGGAACCTCGCCCCCGATGGCAACGTCGTTCTGGGTCAGGTATTGAAAACGCCCCACCGAATCGAATGCCATAAACAAATCCATATCACCCACCGCGGCGATTCGGGCGTCCATCGCGGGAACCTGATTCGGCTCCGCCAGCCGCCATTTCTCCGCCCGTACCCAGCCGGGGGAGATATCTCCCGGTTTGGGCAGATGCAGTGAGACCGTTTTCTTCTTCTCATCCTTCGGCTCAGCCCCGGGGGCGTCTTTCTCAGCAACGATGTCCTCATCCGCCTTCTTCGGCTGTGGGATTTCCGTGCCCTGGCGCACCGCCGGATCCATTTTGAGCTGCTGTTTCTCCATCCGCTCCATTCTTTTTAGAAGCGCTTCAAAATTTTGCTTAAGTTCTTCGTATTCGGATCGATGCACATAGTCCTTCATGTTCACTTCCTGTGCCTCGCCCGTCGCCACACCTGTCCATAGGAGGAAGGATAGAAAAAAGATGAATATTTTCCTGCACATGTAATTTACCTGTTGATCCGCCTCGACAAAAGGGTTGAAAATTTTCGAACCGGTTCCCATCGTGGCGCTTTTTTCAGAAATTGAAATAAAAAGAAAATCTTACCGGCAGTTAACAAGGCGTGAACTCCCGCCGAACGTGTAAGATAGTTTAGGTCCTGATCCCAGTCAAGAAAAACCGCTGTAACCTGTCTAAACGGCAGTATTTGCAGGCTATGGGTGCCACCGAAGAGGTATACGCCGTACCCTGAATAGCAGCAGGGTGATCCTAATTTTTCCCCTTGACACACAAGCATGTCCCTGCGTTATATTTATTTTGGAAGAGCAAATTCTTATCCTTACGTCCTTAATCCAAGAGAATGCGAATCGATTCATCAAGCTGAGCGAGGCTAAATAGCTTTTTAATTTCCCAGCCTTGCCAGTATTCAGCGCGCAACGATTCGGACCGCAGTTTCTTTAAAACCATATCAAATACCGGATCCGTCATGCCGGCATAATCGACAGATGCTTTTTCCCCTGACCGGTGCCCATATATAGTTGACACGTATCCTCGCATCGTTATAATTCGTGTATTATTATTTATAAACGTCAAGATTCGGTCGATGGGCTCCGCGACCGCAGAAAAACCCGGGGGGTGCGAATACGCATTTGGGAGCCGGACCCCTGATTTTTATTGATAGGAGGCAAACCGTGAAAAAAATAACACTGTTTATTGTATTGGGGCTCATTTTATGTTTTTGGGTGGCCGTTGGGGCTGCAAAGGATCTGCAGGTCGGATTTATTTATGTGTCCCCCACCGGTGATGCCGGCTGGTCTTATTCCCATGATTTGGGCCGGCAGGCGGTTGAAAAACTTGACGATGTCAAAACCTCTTTTGTGGAGGCGGTTCCCGAAGGACCGGATTCCGAGCGGGTGATGCTGAACATGGCTCGGAAAAACTATGACGTGATCTTTGCCACCAGTTACGGGTATATGGACCCGATGTTAAAGGTGGCCAAGCAGTTTCCAAAGATCGTCTTTATGCACTGCTCCGGGTATAAACAGGCAAAAAATATGGGGAACTACTTCGGCCGAATCTATCAGGCCCGGTACCTGGCCGGCATGGTGGCCGGTGCCATGACAAAGTCAAACACCCTGGGGTATGTGGCCGCCTTTCCGATCCCCGAAGTCATCCGCGGCATCAACGCCTATGCCCTGGGTGCCCAGGCCGTCAATCCGGATGTCCAGGTACGTGTGGTCTGGACAAAAACCTGGTATGATCCGGCAACCGAAAAGGAAGCGGCCAAGAGCCTGCTGGATGTGGGCGCGGATGTCATTGCCCAGCATCAGGATTCTCCCAGCCCCCAGGAAGCCGCAGCCGAAAAAGGCGTCTATTCGGTAGGGTATCATTCGGATATGTCTTCCTTTGCACCCAAAGCGCACCTGACGGCCCCGGTCTGGAACTGGAGTCCCTATTACGTAAAAATTATTGAACAGGTCCGGAACGGGACGTGGAAAAGCGGATCGGTGTGGCCGGGTCTGGAAGACGGAATTGTAGACCTTGCCCCCTTCGGCCCCATGGTCCCCAAAGCCGTTCAGGAAAAGGTGCTTGCAAAAAAAGAGGCGATTAAAGCCGGTAAATTTAAAGTCTTCAGCGGCCCCATCAAAGACCAGAAGGGCACACTCAAGGTTGCCGCCGGGGCATCCATGCCCGACAAAGATATATTTGGCATGACCTGGTTTGTCCAAGGGGTCATCGGCACCACCCAATAGTTAGGATCACAATGTTCCCTTTCGAGGTAAAACGAAGACAGGTGCCCCTCCGCTGGGGTACCTGTCTTATTTTTATGGCGGTGATCTTTTTGTCGCTGGGCGTTGGGGCGATTCTGCTCGCCTTTCAGGGCAAGCCCCCGGTGCGTGGGATTCTGCTGCTGTTTAAAGGTGCATTCGGATCCCGATGGGCCCTTGAGGATTGCCTTGTTAAAGCGATTCCCATTTTTTTATGCTCTCTGGGGGTTGCCCTGGCATTTCGGCTCCAGATCTGGAACATCGGTGCCGAAGGTCAGTTTGCACTGGGCACGGTGGGGGCCACCTTTATGGCCCTGTCATTCCCTGATCTTCCCAAAGCCCTGTTGCTGCCGGCCATGCTGGCGGGTGCGATGATTGCCGGCGGTTTATGGGGATTTATTCCGGCATTTTTAAAAATTCTACTTCGGACAAACGAAATTATCGTGACCCTGATGTTGAATTATATCGGCATTCTGATTTTAGATTATCTGGTATATGGGCCGTGGAAGGATCCGGTCAGTTTCGGGTTTCCCATGACAAAGGAATTTTCTCCCGGCGCTGTAATCGGCATGATCGGCGGGACGCGGATCAACTGGGGTATTCTGCTCTGCCTGCTGTTTGCGGTGCTGATCTGGGTCTTTTTCCGGTACTCCCGTCTCGGGTATGAACTGAAAGCCGGCGGAGAGAATCCCCGGGCCGCCCGATATGCGGGGATGCCTTTTAACGGATTGGTGATTCTGGTCATGGTCGCAGGCGGTGCACTTGCAGCATGTGCAGGATTTATCGAGGTTTCCGCAAACCTGAATCGACTCCAACCGAGCATTATGGTCGGCTATGGATATACCGCCATTGTCGTTGCCTGGCTTGCGCGGCTCAGTCCGTTCTATATCGGTATCGCCGCCTATCTTCTGTCGGGGCTGCGGGTGGGTGTTGAAAATATACAGCTCGATCTGCAGGTGCCTGCGGCGTTTGGGGGGATTCTGGAGGGACTCATCCTGTTGATGGTGTTGGCAGCCGGTTTTTTTACCCAGTATCGAATCCGTATCAGGAGCGCGACGTGACCCCGGAGATGATCCTATCACTTTTGGCAGCGGCCATTCAATCCGGAACACCCGTGTTGTATGCCACGCTGGGAGAGATATTTACAGAGCGGAGCGGCATTCTGAACCTGGGTGTGGAGGGGATGATGATGGTGGGCGCGTTGGCCGGTTTCCTGGCGGCCAAAGCGACAGGAAGTCCGGCTTTGGGTTTTCTCGCCGGCGGCCTGTGCGGTGCCCTGATCGCCGGGATTCATGCCGGTGTCTGTCTCGTGTTTTTGGGCAACCAGGTGGTGTCCGGGCTGGCGGTGACCATTCTCGGGGTCAATCTGGCCAACTATCTGGGCACTCCGTATGTGGGACAGCGTGCACCGGGTTTTGATCCGTTCCCGCTGCCGCTGCTCTCGAAACTGCCGTTTTTCGGCCCGGTTTTTTTCAATCACGACATCCTGGTCTATATCTCATTCTGCATCCCGGTGTTGATGTGGGTTTTTTTTCGATATACGCGCTGGGGCTTAGGTGTCCGGGCAGTGGGTGAAAATCCCGAAGCCGTGTCTGCTGCGGGCCTGCCGGTTGCCGGGTACCGATGGGCCGGTGTTCTTGTGGGCGGTTTTTTTTCAGGGCTCGGCGGCGCCTATCTGTCGCTTGCGTACACGCATCTGTGGTCCAAGGGGCTGTCCGCCGGTCGGGGTTGGATTGCCGTTGCCTTGGTTATTTTTGCCTTCTGGCGGCCGGGGCGCGCGGTCCTGGGTGCCTATCTGTTCGGCGGGGTCATGGCGTTTCAGCTCCGCCTGCAGGCCATGGGAACCAATCTTCCCTCATCACTGCTACTCATGCTCCCCTACGGGCTTACGGTGCTGGTGCTTGTGGCCTCATCCTTTAAAAAACACGGCACCGAAGCTCCTGCCATACTGGGTATCAATCTGGAGCCGCCGGACTAGGACTTTACGTATAAGCATAGAGCATAGGGCATGGAGCATAGGGTATGTGCAGTATCCGAATGATCTCTATGCTCTATGCCCTTTGCGCTTTGCCCGGATTATTCGGGAATCGATTTACTTTCAAACCGAGTCACTTTACAATCAGATACACTCAAAAGTGGAGAGTCAACCATGTCTGAACAAAACAGCAAACCCTACACAAAAACCTACCCTATTTCCTGGGAGCAGCTGCACCGGGATTCCAAGGCACTGGCCTGGCGGCTGCTTGACAATAATTATTTCAAAGGGCTCATTGCGGTTACACGCGGCGGTCTGGTGCCGTCGGCGATTATCGCAAGGGAACTCGACATCCGGCTGGTCGATACGGTGTGCATCTCAAGCTACGACTGGAAGGATCATACCGGTGATGTGGAGGTGCTAAAGGCGTTTAAAGGAGACGGCGACGGCTGGTTGATCGTCGATGACCTGGTGGATACCGGAAAGACCGCAAAAACCGTCCGGGACATGCTGCCAAAAGCCCATTTTGCGACCATCTATGCCAAGCCGGCGGGCCGGCCCCTGATAGATACGTTTATAACCGAAGTCAGTCAGGATACCTGGATTCTTTTCCCATGGGATTCGGAGTCCCAATTTATCCAACCGATTGCCGGCTTGAGGTAGATACGGATGCCCCCAGATTCGACACCAGTGATCCGGCTTGAAAGCATCAGCAAGTCGTTCGGTGCGATACAGGCCAATCAGGATATTTCACTCGATATTCGCGCCGGGCGGATTCTGGCGCTGCTGGGTGAAAACGGGGCAGGGAAAAGTACCCTCATGAGCGTTTTGTCCGGCCGTTTGCGTCCGGACAGTGGCTGTATCCTCATCGATGGAGAGCCCCGGCAGGCATACTCCACCCAGACGGCCATCCGGGCCGGCATCGGTATGGTTTATCAGCATTTTATGCTGGTTGAAGCCATGACGGTGGCGGAAAATATTTTTCTGGAACAGGATAGCGCGTTTTGGGTAAACCCCGGGGAGATGGCCGCACAAGTAGCTGCACTGGCTGAAAAATACGGACTCCAGATCGATCCGGCCGCCAGAATATCTCAGCTTTCCATGGGAGAGCGGCAGCGGGTGGAAATCTTGAAACTGCTCCACCGCCAAAGCCGGGTTTTGATCTTTGACGAGCCCACCGCGGTTCTGACGCCCCAGGAGGCGGAGCAGCTTTTTAAAGCCCTGCGACAGATGGCCCAACAGGGAAAGGCCATCGTGTTTATCAGCCACAAATTGGCCGAGGTGATGGCCCTTGCCGATGAGATCGCCATTCTCCGAAAAGGGGTGGTGGTGGATCGGATGGAGGCCGATGCGGTCAGTTCCAGAGCGGATCTTGCCAAACGGATGGTGGGGCGTGATGTTTTGCTTCGGGTGGATCGGGAGCCCCTGGAGCCGAAACAGACGGTGCTTCGAATTGATGGCCTGTCCGATGAGGTGCTGACCGATCTCAACCTGTTGATCCGTCAGGGAGAGATATTCGGAATTGTCGGGGTTGCCGGAAACGGTCAAAAGCGGCTGGTAGAAGTCATCTGCGGTCTTTACCCGCCGGCAAAAGGGGATGTCAACATTCTGGGACGGTCCTGGAAGGCATTTTTTGCCAACCAGACCTGGGATGCGTCGTTAAGCTACATTCCGGAGGATCGGCGTGGGTTGGCCACCTGTCTGGGACTGGATCTTGTGGATAATTTTCTTCTGACCACGCGGAAAGGGTTTTCGTCAGGCCCCTGGCTTCGCAGATCGTTGGCCCGGGAAAAAGCCGCAACGCTTATCGATCAGTTTCAAATCCATCCCCCCGATCCGTCCAGTATTGCAAAACAACTTTCCGGGGGAAACCTGCAGAAAATGGTTCTTTCCCGGGAGTTTTATCGCCGCCCGCGTCTGATTGTGGCGGAACAGCCCACCCAGGGGCTGGATATCGGGGCGACGGAAGAAGTCTGGAATGTTCTTTTAAAAGCCCGGGAGCGGGCCGGAATTGTTCTCGTGACGGGAGATCTGCGGGAGGCCTTGATGTTGTGTGATACCGTGGCCGTGATGTTTGAAGGTAGAATCATGGACATGTTTCCCACAGACGATAAAGAAAAAGTCGAACATATCGGACTGCTGATGGCGGGGCTTCATCCATAGAACGCTATGGTTGCATAAATGATTAAACATTCGGTTGCAACGTCAGGCGATACACTTGAATCCTTGACCCATGGAATCCTTGAATCCTCACCTTTTACCTTAGGGTTACTCATATGAAGGCAGAACATTTGAAAAAGCTGAGCATCCTGCTGACCGTTTTGGCGGTATTGGTTATCGGCGCGATCATTGTTATCCCGAAGCTGGTCGACCTGAATAAATACCAAAGCCTGATTGCAGAAGAGATCACCAAAGCGGTGGGCGGCGAAGTGAAGCTGGGCAATATTCAATGGGGTTTTCAAAAAGGAATATGGGTTGCCATGGATGGTTTTTCAATATCCGGTTCATCCCGGCTCCCCGGTGATCTCAACATTGCCCGAATCTACTGTGAAGTAGCGGCGATTCCATTGATGTCCAAAAAAGTGGTCGTCAAAATCCTGCAGCTGGAATCACCGGATGCAACGATTCAGCTAAAGCCGGCTTCCGGGAAAGGCGTTGCGCCGAAAGAGGTGCCTCCCGAAGTTGAACCCGGCGAGGCGGCAGCGGCGCCGTCCCTGCCCGTTGAGATCATGATACAGGAGGTGTCGCTTAAAAACGGTCACATTACGGTTGAAGATAAAAAAACCCAGCCCGGTGAAAAAAAGGTTCACACCTTTAGCGATGTGAATGTCGTTGTGACGGATCTGATTCCCGGTCAGAAGATACCATTCCGTATCGATCTTCGGGATGAGGCGGAAACCGGACTGGGAAGGCTCGCCGCCCAGGGGACCTTTTCCGGTCTGACCGAGGCATTGACATTGGAAGCCCCTGAACTGGACGTAAAGGCGACGATTTCTTCTCTATACACCGAGGCTGTCAAACCCTATCTTAAGGATAACCCTTGGATCCAGGGACTCCACGGCAGCATCATGATCGACATTTCCCTAAAGAGCGATTTCGGTGGGAATTTTCAAAGCCAAGGGTTTATCGATCTTGGCAAAACCGTCTACCAGGATCCGGTAAGCGGTGAAAAGATGCAGCCCAAAGCCGGCACAAAGATCGCCTATAATATGGCGCTTTCAGACAACCGTCTTACGGTTGAAAATTTTGATCTGATGTGGGCGAATCTTTCATTGAAAACGGCGGCCGTGGTCGAAAATCTGCAAAAGGGGCCGACCATCAAAAATTTTAAACTTTCCGCCAACCTTCCCCTAAAGGAGCTTGCCTATATCATACCCTGGAAAAAACTGGGCGCACATGGGGAGCGGGTCCGGGAGGTTTTTGAAGGGGGAGGGAATATCACCATCGAGAAGGCGTCGATACCCGATAGTTCCTTTGCACAGCTGTCAGCACACCCGGAAGCACTCATATCAGATGCGCTATTGGCTGCGCGATTTTCGGGCATCTCCGGTCGGCTGATACCCAGGCTGCCCGGAGTAAAAGATGTCGGGGGGATGGTACGGCTGGAAAACGGTGTGGTGGATGTCGGTAACTTTACCGGCACTATCGGCGTTACAAGGCTTCCCGCTATCACAGCGAAGATAACCGGGTTGCCGGAATCGCCAAAAGTGCAGGCGCAGCTCACCGGCGCTTTCGTCGTCGGGGCCAAAAAGGATGATGAGACAAAAATAATTTTGAAAGCCCTTGGCATTGAGAGAATCTCGGGCGCCGGAGATACGGACCTGTCCATGCATTTTGCCGTCGGCAAACCCGAGGATATGCAGGTTAACGGGAGGCTTTCGCTTAAAGGGTTTCGTCTGAAAACGTCCCTGATACCGGCTGTTTTTGAGGATATTCACATGGAAACAGCCATTACCGCGGATGCCCTGGAGATATCCGACTGCGCTCTGAAGGTGACGATACCGGCAGGGAAAACGTCTCCCAAGGGACAGTTTAAACTCTCTTTGAACGGAAAGGTGACGAATTGGCGGAACCGCCCCAAATTGGTCTTGAACCATCTAAAGACAACCGCCATCTCACTGCCGTCCATGGTTTCAGTGGTTCCCTGGGATGCTTTAGGGGAATACGGTGATCGCGTCAAAGAAATTCTCCTTGCCGGCGGCACGATTTCCGTGGAAAGACTTAAGGCCCCGCCGGTGGATCTGACGTCTCCGCCAAAAGATATCGATTCCCTGACGAAACGCTTAGACGCGATGATCCGTGTTGCCGATATCAACATCAAACGGGGTCCGAACCTGCCGGGCATAGAAGGTATTACCGGGCATCTTAGCCTCAAGAAAGGCGTGCTGAGCGCAGATAAAATTGCCCTTCGAATTGGCCCTATCGCATTGCCGGATCTGAATGTGCGCGCCGATCATCTGTTTACGAAACCGAAAATCGATGCGCACCTTAAAGGACATATCCGGATCGGGACGCCTCCGATTCCCAAATTTAAAGAATTGCTTTTAGCCTATGGATTCAAGGATGTAACCGGTGATGCGGATATATCCCTGAAAGCAGGATATGACCATGCAAAACCGGAGCAATGGACAGCAGAAGGGACAATCGCCGTAAAGGATCTTAATGCGGTATCCCATCCCGGAGGGGTGGTGATGCGCAAACTGAACGCGGATCTGGCCTTCAAGCGAAACAACAGGCTTTATATCCATATTAAGAAACTCTCGACACAGATAAATGACTCCCCGGTCAGACTTCAGGGGAGTCTGTCTGCCCAAGGCCTAAAAAAAATCGATATCGATGCCAAAGCATATGCCAAAGCGCTCGACCTCGAACACCTCCTCGCCCTTTCGCCGGCGCTAAAAGACACGGGGCTGAATCTCAAAGGGCGAATGACGATGGATGTCGATATCCATCTGGCTTCACAAAACCCGGCCGAGACCAAAATGACCGGGACGGTCGAAACACATGACCTCGGGTTTCTGGTGAAGGCCGCAGGCCTAACGGTAAAAGGGTTGAATGCAGATCTGGATCTTAAGGGCGACACGGTCTATATCAATTCGATGACGGCAAACGTAAATGAGCAGACATTGAGCCTGGTCGGACAAACGACAAGACCGCTCGTCGAACCCAGGGCGCAGTTGGCCTTAAAAGCCGCTGAACTTGATCTTGATAAGCTGCTGCCGCCTGTAAAAAAAGAACCAGATGATTCAAAGGCATCCCCGGCCACCCAACCGGAACAGAAAGCAGACGGCAAGAAAAGCGTTTCCAAGAGTGACAAAATAGAAGAGAAAAAACTGCCCCTGAATTGGGACAGCGCCATGGCCAAACTTCATGTGGAAATCGCGAAACTGCATTTCCGCGGAAATACCTTCCAAAATGTCACCGGTACTGCCGATTATCAACGCGGTGTGCTGAACCCGTATGATCTGAAGCTAAAATATGGTGAAAGTGATATCCAGGCAGGTGGTACGCTGGATTTAAGAGATCCCGGCAGGATCGGCTTTGACGTCAAACCCGATATCAAGAACTTGCCGTTGCAGGCGATGAAGGCGCTTTTCGGGGTCGAAAAAGTTCCGATCCGAGGTCCATTATCTGTAACCGGACACATAAAAGGGAGGACCGGAAGCACGTCTGAACTGCTCACCAGCTTAACCGGTAACCTCGAAGCAGAGATCGGTCAGGGAACGTATTTAGAAACCGGGGCGACGACCAATCTGCTCTCCAGAATCCTATCTGTTACAAAGATCCAATCCATTCTTACCGGAAAGCTATTGGGGAATATAACCAGCGATGGGATACCGTTTGATCAGATCCGATCCATGGTCAAACTGGGTGATGGAAATCTTGGTATCAGCGCGTTTAACTTTATCAGCAGCGCCATGAACCTGAAGGCAAAGGGAGACGTTGATCTTTTAAAGCAGCATCTTGATATCGATGTCGAGCTGGAACCGTTTGAGATCGTAGATAAAGCATTGGGTCTGGTGCCGTTTGCAGGCAAACTGGGCCTGAAGTTTACCCGCTATAATATTGCGGTATCCGGACCTGTGGACAATCCAAGAATCCGGTTGGGGTCCGTTAGAAAGGCTACCGATACCATAAAAAAAGAAGAAAAGACGTCTAAAGGGCTATTGCGTCGATTGTTTTAAAAATTCCAACTTATAGTTTGCCATAGGCTGAGAGGTTTCGAATGAGTGATCTACTTGTTTCAAGTGAAGTCATCCTCGATTGTATAAACGAGGGTGTTTATGTGTGTGACCGCGACCGTCGAATTGTTTACTGGAGCAAGTCTGCCGCGCGCATCACGGGGTGGGAATCTTCGGATGTGCTGGGCCGCATGTGCCTTGAAGACATTCTTTGCCACGAAGACAAGGATGGGCACCGGTTGTGCGGTGAAGAGCATTGCCCGTTACACCGGGCCATGGTCACCGGTTCGGATACGCGGGTTCCGATCATTGTTTTTGCCCGGGGAAAAAACAACCGTAAAATTCCCATGCAGGTTGCCGCTTCACCGATTCGGAATGATGCGGGTGAAATTATCGGTGGTGTGGAGACGTTTCGGGATGTATCGCCGATGCTGAGAGATCTTGAGCGGGCTCAAAAGATACAGGCCCAGAGCCTTGAGCAAGACCTTCCCGATGATCCACGCCTGGGGTTTTCAAAGTTTTTCATGCCCCATGACATTGTGGGCGGGGACTATTATGCCATCAGACAGCTCGATGAGGACCGGTACGGGTTTCTGCTTGCGGATATGGAAGGACACGGCGTATCCGCAGCGCTGTATACCATGCATTTAAGTGCACTGTTTAGCCGGTATTACATGCTGCTTGAAAATCCCGCCCGATTTGCCGCCAAGGTGAACCGCGAGCTTATCCGGATCTTTGGAAGTGTTGTCACGTTTGCCACGGCAATATGCGGTGTTATTGATGCCCGGCTCGGATCGCTGCGTTTAACCGGAGCCGGCGGCCCGACCCCGCTTATCGTCCATTCGGATTGGACGGTCGAAAAACCGAAAGCCCCCGGTACGCCTTTCGGACTCATGGAAAAAGTGCCCTATGATGAGGTGGCCCTGCAACTGGAACCCGGCGATTCCATGCTCTTATTTAGTGACGGGGCGGTTGAGATTCAAAATGCCGGAGGAGAATGGCTGGGTATCGACGGACTCCTGCAGATCCTTAAAAGCCATAATTATCCGGAAGCACCGCTCAGAATGGATATGCTTGGGAATGAACTCCTGAAATTTTCAAACGATATCAGACTCCCGGACGACATCACCCTTATCGAGGTTCGATTTGCGAAATGAACGACCCTGCAGAGAGCTGTGGGGTTTCTATCGGGTCAACGCCCCAAGGGACGGGGAACTTGTCCGCCTATGGCGGATTAAGCCCGGAACCCGGTTTTCCCGTAAGAACAATAAACCGCTTTGCGGGATGGGGTCGATCAGGGCAAACGCATTTGGAAGTGTTTGGGGTGTCAGGGGGGGCGTTTTCTGAACTCTCGTCTGAGAAAACGTTGCCGTCAAATAAGACGATAGGATCGCTGAGTTTGCATTGAGCAGTGAATCACGATAAAGACGTGATCTAAAGACAATTGAACGTCCAACATCGAACGCCCAACATCGAACATCGAATGCGGTAAGCGCTGCGCTTTATCTATTTTATACAAGCGGACCGAAATCTATGATGTGCCCATGGGTCATGAACTCAGGGCCGAACGGCTCAACCGGATCGAATTTTAAAGGGTGGATCTGCTCTTTTCAGTCTTTTATAAATTGACAGAATACATTATTCGAAGTCGGAGTCTTCGCTACCTGGACGTTCGATGTCGGAGTCTTCGCTACCTGAGTGTTCGATGTTCATTGGGCGCGTAAATCTTCAATTGCAGAAGGATTATTTCTGAACAAGAAACCCAAATGCGTTTGCCCTGTATCGTCGATCTTTCGAACTTAACAACGAACTCCGGTAAGATATATGATAGAATATCATGTAGAATGTATGATTACATGAAAGGATAATTCCCGTATGAAAGCGAAAGTAACCTCACGAGGACAGGTTTCCATACCGTCCGAAATAAGAAAAAAATTCAATATAGATCCGGAATCCAGCGGCACCGCCGGCCTAGCCTGTTTGAACGAAGATGAAACTTAATAGCATCGCAATTATCTTTTTTGACGGGATCAACAAGATAGACAAGATATAGTTTCACCATAAGAAAAAAATCCTGATAATCCTGTAAATCCTGTCCAATTGAATTAAGTTTCATACAAGGGTCGAGTGGATTGTGGATGGCAATGTCATCAAAGTCCTCCCCCTTCCGAAAGATCCGGTGGCGGCATTCAAAGGTCGGGGTTCCGGAAAATATTCCACAGGGCGGTTGATCGAAGAACGGCGTGCAGAGAGAGAAAAGGAAGATGAAAAAGACAGCTGAGCCATATGTCTTTGATACCTCCGCATTGTTAACGCTCTGGAATGATAAAGAAGGTTCGGATTCGGTAGAACACCTGCTGCGTTCAAACGTAAATATCTATGTTTCATTTATGAGCTATATGGAAAGCCGATACAGGCTATGGGAAAATGCCGGAAACAATCTCTCCGTCTGTGACAGTTGGGTTATCGCCACGGCTATTTCAGCAGACGCCGTTATCATTCATAAAGACCCCGAATTTGAGCAAGTGAAAAAAATCGTGAAACTCAAGGCCCTGCCCTATAAACCTCCCATTAGAGGAAAAAAGAGAAAATAACATCTTGACTCGAATGTCCGCTATTCCGAGGTCAATATATTCCGTTTATGCATAAAGGCTATCGTTTGCGGTTTTTCTTTTTTTTATGCTTCTTTTTTCTTTTTGATGCGGTCCGGTTTTTTCGGTGTTCGGAAGACGGATCTGACGCTTTGTGCCCATCATTAATCGGATCTTCAAAGATAGGGTCCTGATTTACATCCATCAGTAATGGTTTCTCGACAATGACCGCCTCCGACTTGTCCGCATGGAGGACATTGCTTACAACTCTATCGGTGATCGCCTGCAGGTAGTCCAGAAGCTCTGAGTTGATCTTCTGGAATTCGGGCCAGAGCGTTTCATCTACAAAACTTTTCGGCACCTGAACCATTACCGTCGTATAGCGCTGGCCGCTATAGCGATAGGGTTTTAACGTATAACGGCGCAAAAGGGCGACAAAGACTTTTCGTGACCAGATATCCGGGAAGGTGAATTTATATTCCACCGCCGGGTCATTTTTCAGCACCTCTTTGAGCCGCAATAAAATGCGTTGCCGCGCCCTTTCTGCAGAAATCCGCTCCCCTTCGGTGGTCGCTCCTGCAAAAATAGCTTCAATTTTTATCAGTTTTTCAATTAATGCGGCTTCGTCCATACCGGTTGTCCGTGTTTAATCCGAGTTGAATGAACCCGTGTTTTCCATTACAATTTTCTCCGCGGCGGATCCATAGATCGTGTCAGGGCGCTCCCTGTGCTTTGGCACGATACCGGGCGTGATCCGCTTTTATGGCGGCCATGAGCGTATCGTTAAAGCACAGATCCAGTGCGGTCATGGCCAGGGCTTTGGCCGCAGTGAGCATGCCGGTCATTCCTGCTTCTGATCCGGCAGCCAGGGCAAATTCTTTGCTGTGGGTGGCGCAATCGGATACCTTGATATAGGGGTGGATCATGGGGCAGACCTCGCCCACGTTACCCATGTCCGAAGAGCCCTGGGTTTTAACTGCAGGCTCGACAACCGTGCCGATGGCTGTAAGATTCTCTGCAAAGGCTTTGGAGTAGACCGGATTTTCGTACCTTTCGGCATACGTCAGCCCCGTTTCGACCTCAAGCCGGGCGCCGGTTGTTTTTGCGGCACACTCGGCAATATTCAGCACCTGCTTTTTGAGCCCCTCCAGTTCCCGGCGGTTGGCTGCCCGGATGATAAACTCGGCCTCGGCATACTCCGGAACGATATTGGGTGCTTCGCCGCCATGGGTGATGATGCCGTGGATGCGGTGCTTTTGGGGGGCGAACTGGCGAAGCTGGTTTATGGAGAAAAAAACTTGGAGCACGGCATCCAATGCGGAAATTCCGTCCTGGGGTGCTGAGGAGGCATGGCTCGGCTTTCCGTGGTACTTGAAGGTAAGAGGGGTACAGGCCAGGCCGCCCCGGCCCACCATGGTCCGGCAGTGAGGATGGCACATCATGGCCGCATCAACGTCTTCAAACACACCCCGCTCGACCATAATGATCTTGCCCCCGCCGCCTTCTTCATACGGGGTGCCGATGACGCGCACCCGTGCCGGAAGGTCCGGTACTGCAGCCTTGAGTGCCAGGGCAGCTCCGACGGCGGCGGTTCCGATCAGGTTGTGGCCGCACCCGTGCCCCATCCCCTTGAGGGCATCGTATTCGGCCACTATTGCAATCACCGGTTTCGGGTCGGTCTGCTTTGACCATTCGGCTGTAAACGAGCAGGATAAATCCGCAATGCCGGTCTGTGTCTCGAAACCGTCGGCTTCCAACGCCCCGGTCAACCAGGCGACGGCTTTCGGGGTTTCCCAGCCGGTCTCGGGATTTTCGTGGATATTTTTAGCAATTTTTCTCAGCGTTTCCGAACGGTGGTCGACTTCATCACATACGTCTTTTTTTAATCTGTTCAGGTCCATGGGAACTCCTCGTCTTTTCGAAAATTAAAAAAATTAACGCCCGTTATTTCGGAACATTGGTTTATGGGATTGCCGGTCAGACGGATTGGACGTTTCTTATTTGGTAGTGCCGCAATCGGTCTGATTTCAGCAATAGGCACATTCCGTTTGCAGACGATTACGGTTTCTCCGTTGCTGACTTTAGTGAGGCAGCTTGAGAAATGGGTTTTTATTTCATTTATATTCATGTTTATCATGGTCCTATTTAGAAATCTTACCCTTGTTTTCCATTTTGCATGCGATCAATTGGGGTTTCAGGAAGCCCCATGGCCTGTGCGGCAATCTGGATGGTGTGAAAAATCTGGATGTCGGATTCGTTTTGGCGGAGGCCGTCTGAAAGTTGTTTGATGCAGGAAGGGCACCCGGTGGCCACAGTTTGGGCGCCCGACCGGATGATATCCTCGATCTTATGAGATCGAATCTTTTCAGCAGTTACCGGATGCGTTATGCCGTAAATCGTGCCGGCGCCGCAGCATCCATCCGGGTGCGGGCTTTCCATAAAATTATCCCCGCAGGTCGCATGAAGCAGGGCCCGGGGTGCTTCTTTGATCTTCTGACCCCGGTTCAGTTGGCAGGGATCGTGATAGGTGACCGTCTGGGTAAATTTATTTTTCATTTTCGAAGCGATAACATTTGCCCCTATCTTTTCAACCAGGTATTCGGAAATATCAAATGTTCGGACTGCCAGGGCATCCGCTTTTTCCCGCCAGGGGTCGTCATCTTTTAAAAGCTCAGGATAATCCTGTTTCAGCATGCGGCCGCCGGAAGCGCATGCCGTAATCACCGGATAATTGCCGCTCAATGATTCGATGTTTTCTCTGGCAAGAGATATTGCGCCCTCCACATCGCCTGCGGCAGCCATTGGCGACCCGCAGCAGGTCTGTGATTTCGGAATCAATACGGTGACCCCCACAGCGTTTAGGACGTTTACAACCGCCTCTCCGATATCCGGGTAGACGTGATTGATAAAACACCCGGTGAAAAAACAGATGGTCTCCACAGCATTTTCTGCTTCCAGAACCTCGTCTTTCCCATCGATAAAAGGGGCGTCTGTTATCGAAAGGCCTGGTCGGCCGATTTCATCCGCTTCCTGTCTGAAAAAATATTTCAACCCGCTGGTTTCCGGAATACCGGCAGGAAGCTTTTCTGAAAAGAATTCGGTTTTTCTATTTTTAACTGCCTGCACCCGGTAAAGTTCCGCCCTGGCAGCCTTTATGATCTTCTGGGTCTGAACGTCTCTGCTGCAGTTTTCAACACATGTCAGGCAGAGGAGACAATCGTCTAATATTTTGTGAAGATTTTCCCCAAACGGCAATGCACCGTCTGCAATGGCCTGGCAGACGGCAATTTTTCCCCGTGCCGTTTTTTTCTCCAACCCGTATTCTTTAAAGACCGGGCATACACTTCTGCAGGAACCGCACTTGGCGCAGTTTTCGATTTCATCCAGAACCGAATCTAAATATCTCATTTTGATATCTTTAATTTGACCGCAGACACACGCGGACAACACGCCGACAATAAAAACATTTTGCCTGGGCGATCTGTCCAGTCACAATTTCTGCGTCCGTCTGCGTCTGTCGAACGAGAGAAGCGAGTGGGCGGCTAAATAAATAAACCGGAAATTTCATATCAGGGAAACACCTTGCCCGGATTCAGTATATTGTTAGGATCAAAGGTTCTTTTGATATTTTTCATCAGGTCTAAAACCGGCGCATCAAGGCACCAGTCCATATATTTTCGTTTGGTGATGCCGATGCCGTGTTCACCCGATATCAGGCCGCCCACGGATATGGTTTCCCGAAAGATATCATCGACCGCCTCACCGGCGCGATCCCGTTCAGACGGATCGTCGTTAAAAAGGACATTTACATGGATGTTTCCGTCTCCGGCATGGCCGAAATTTACAATGATCAATCCGTGTTTTTCACCGATCCGGTTGATTTTTTCGATGATTTCGGGAATTTTGGACCGGGGAACCACGATATCCTCGTTGACCTTTTTGGGACGCAGCCGGAGCAGGGATACGGTAATCGCCCTTCTCGCCCGCCAGAGTCCGTCCTGTTCGGTTTTGTCGCTGGCGATATGTATCTCAATGGCGCCATGGGCCTGGCACACGCCCTTTACCCGATCCATGTCTCCATCGATCTGTTTTTCTTCACCATCGACTTCGATTAAGAGCAGTGCGCCGGCATCTGTCGGAAGCCCCAAATGCAGGTGCTGCTCCACTGCCCCGATGGAATGACGATCCAAAAACTCGATGGTTGTTGGAATAATCCGGTTCTTGATGATGCCTGAAACGGCGTTTGCGGCTGCACTCATGGCCGGGAAAGCAGCGGTTAATGTTTTTTTTGTGTCGGGAAACGGGAGCAGTTTTAAAATGGCCTTTGTGATAATGCCGAGGGTCCCTTCGGAGCCGACAAGGAGTTGGGTGAGGTTGTAGCCCACAACGTCTTTGACACATTTTGAACCGGTATTTATGATCTCCCCGGTGGGGAGAACAACCTCAAGACCCAGGACATAATCTTTGGTGACCCCGTATTTTACTGCACGCATGCCGCCGGCATTTTCGGCGATATTTCCACCGATGGTCGAATGCTTCATGCTGGCCGGATCGGGGGGGTAGAAAAGCCCCAACGCTTCAACGGCCTGATGAAGATCCCAGGTGACGACACCCGATTCCACCGTTGCCTGGAGGTTGTCGGTATCGATGTCGAGGATTTTATTAAAATGATTCATCACGATAACGATGCCGCCCCGGATGGGAATGGAACCGCCTGTAAATCCGCTGCCCGCACCTCTGGCAAGGACCGGGATTTTATATTCATTGGCGATTTTTAATATTTCCGAAATATCCGAAACCGTCCGGGGAATCGCCACGGCATCCGGAACCCGTCTTTTACGGGTGGCGTCATAGGCATAACAGATCCTGTCTTCCATCCTGTCCAGGTACTGATCCGGCCCGATTCGGGTGACGATTTTATCTTTTGCAATGGTGTCGATCATCTATCTTTTCATTCAAAGAAGTGTAAAGTGAGCTAAAGTTGTGGAATTCTGCCTTTTATAAAATGGTTACCATCCTTAATTTTAGGCATTTTAGGCACTTCAAACTTTAGGCACTTTATATTTATTTGAGACGTTTACTGTTACATCGCAAATAGTCTGCTAAAACAATTTTTTTCAAGACTTGACTCCAGACACTTTCTCAAAACCCAGGCTGAACGCATCCAGATTCAGCTGTTCTTTTCCTTTTGGAACGGCATTCGAAACCGCCTGCTCAAGAGCCTGCCGACTGACTACGGTTGTTATCTTGCAAAGGGCGCCCAGCATAACCATGTTTGCCGTTACGGGCACTTTGATTTCGTTTCTAGCAATGGAGGTGGCCGGGATTTTAAAAATATGCTTCATACCCTGGGGTAAAGAGGAAACCATATCACTATCGATGATTAAAACCCCGTCTTTTGATACGGCATCTCCATATCGGGATATGGAATCCTGGGCCTGGGCAACAAGAATTTCGGGTTTGGTAACCCTCGGGAACATGACCGGGGTATCGGATATCACCACCCAGGCGGCGGCGAATCCGCCGCGAAGTTCCGAGGAGTATGCCTGGGTCTGGGCGGCATACTGATTGTCGTACGTGACCGCTGCCGTTCCCAGGATGACACCGGCCAGTATCGAGCCCTGTCCACCGACGCCTGCAATTGTCAATTCAGTGCGTACCATTTTATCTCGCCTTTCTCTTTTTTGGGTTTATTCACACGGGTACCGGAAATTCCGGATCCTGGTCTTCCAGTACGGCGATGACATCCTTTGCCACCAGGCTCATCCGGATCATGGCCTCTTCGGTATGGGCGGACATGTGCGGCGTGCCCACAAAGGTATCCATTTTAAAAAGCGGGTGGTCTTCAGGCGGCGGTTCCAGTTCATATACATCGGAGCCGACACCCGCCATTCTTTTTTCCTGTAACGCCCGGACGACGTCATCCTCTTTCCATATTGGTCCTCGTGCCATATTTACGACAAAGGCGGTCGGTTTCATGCGGTTTAATAAATCCGCATTGATGGCGTGGCGGGTTGCAGGCAGCAGCGGGAGATTGATGGATATAAAATCGGCCTGTGAAAACAGGGCCTCTTTTTCCACACGTGATGCGCTCAGCTCTTTTTCTGCATCCGGAAAATCGACAACATCATAGTAGAGGACCTTCATATCAAAACCCTTGTGGCATATCCGGGCCGTTTGCTGTCCGATGCGGCCGAATCCCATGACGCCGAGTGTTTTTTCCCGAAGCTCGGTACCGGTCAATTCGTATCGGGAATTCCAGTTGCCTTCCCGCATGGCCATGTCCGCCAGCCGGATTTTTTTGGCAAGCATCAGGGAAAGCGCCACAAAATGTTCGGCCACACTTTCCATATTCGCAACCGGCGTATAGACAACCTTGATGCCTCGTTCTTTGGCAGCCTCGAGATCGATGGATTCGAGCCCCACGCCGTGTCTTCCAATAACCTTTAATTGCGGGGCGGCTTCAATGACGGCACGGGACACTTCGCCGTTTGCCCGGATGACGATTCCGTTAACGTCTGCGGCTTTTTCGATGAGGTCTTTTTCGTCATAAGACTCGGCATAAATCAGTTCACATTTTTCTGCCAGCAGATCCGTACCCTTTGGGTGCATCTTTTCATACATCAGAATTTTAGGTCTTGACGACATTTTTGAATCTCCTTTGTTAATTTGAATTCTTTATGACCGCCACAAAGACACCAGCCTGTTGCTTTTCGACCTTGCGGCAGATTTATTCGCTTCCCCAAGTCAGGTGATACAATTTTTTTAGCAAATGCGGATCACATTAACAATGATCTCCTCTTTTCTGTCAAGATTTTTCAGAGTGGCCTGATAGACGGCCAAAATAGATCCCGGTTCGCATCCAGATATGCGCTGCAAGAATCAGTGATATTATCCAGTGTCATTAAAAGAATAAAAAGGCTTTTCCCTGAAATCAAGGGATTATCAACCGAGGATTTTGCTGGGTAGATACATGACGATCTGGGGGAACAGGGTAATGGCCACAACACCGACCATCAGGAGGACAAAAAACGGGATTGCCGCCCGGGCGATGGTAAAGATATTTTTCCCCGTAAAACTCTGAAGAACGAAAAGGTTGAAGCCGATGGGGGGTGTAAGTTGTGCCATTTCCGCCGTGATAACCAGAAAGATTCCGAACCAGACGAGATTGATTCCCATGGTCTCTAAGATCGGCTGGACGATTCCCATGGTCAGCAGGATCATCGAGTAGTTGTCCAGGAAGCATCCCAGGACCAGATAGAAAACGGTGAGAAGGGCGATCAGACCGTATACCGAAAGGTTCATTGAAACAATATACTTGGCCATGGCCTGGGGCATGCCCGTAAAGCTCATGGATGTTGTCAGATAGGAGGCCGCCACAACGATAAAGACGATGAAACACGACGTTCGCGTGGCCGCCATCAGCGAATTGTAGAAGTTTTTCCAGTTCAAGGTCCGAAAAATAAAGGAAAGAAACAGGGAGCCGGCAACCCCCAGGGCGGCGGCTTCTGTGGGTGTTGCCACGCCGGCATAGATGGAACCGATCACCAGAACGATGAGACCCCCCACCGGGATGAGCCGTCGGGATCCCCAGATACGCTGGCCCAGTGTTTTGTGGATATCGGGGGGCGGGGTTTTGCCCGGATTCAGCAATGCCCACACTATTGTGTACGACATGAACAGGAAAATCATCATAAAACCCGGTATCACACCGGCGATAAAGAGCCGGGCGATGGACGTATCTGTAACGTATCCGTAGATAATCAGCACCACCGACGGCGGAATGAGCAGTCCCAGGGTCCCGGAACCGGCCAGGGTGCAGATGGTCATGCCCTCGTCATAATTGCGTTTCTTCAACTCCGGAACCGTAATTTTTGCGATGGTCGCCGCAGTGGCGGCCGAAGACCCCGACACGGCTGCGAAGATGCCGCAGGCAATGATGTTGACATGCAAAAGACGGCCGGGAAGTCGGATCAGCCAAGGTGCGAGGCCTTCGAACATATCATTGGCAAGCCGGGTGGTGTGGAGGATCTCGGCCATCCAGATGAATAGCGGCAGTGCTGTGACCGCCCAGTTGTTGGTGGCCGCCCAGATAGACGTTGCAGCCAGTTGGCCGGCCGGCGCCCCTGTGAAAAACTGAATCCCGACAAAACCCACCCCGATTAATGAGAATGCCACCCAGGTGCCGCTCCCAAGGAGGCCGAACAATGTGATGATTAAGACGATGGGCAGAAGTGGGTCCATAGCAGTTTTCCTAATCTTTCCGATCGAGGGCCGCACCGGCCTCGGTAATATCTTCATCATCCTGGTTGTGCGCAGCCTCGGCCCTGAGCTGGTAGATCGGCTTCCGTCCGCGCAGCACGTTGATCAACTCCTGGATCAGCGATACGACGAGCAATCCGATACCGAGGGCCATCATTGCCTGGGGGATCCACAGCGGGATGGACAGAAGGCCGTCGGACCGGTCGTTGAACTCGTAGGCATCCCATGCCAGCCCGATGCAGTAGAACGTAAACCAGGCGGCAATCGCGGCCGATACGGTCAGGGACCAGATCTCGAAATAGCGGCGCCGGCCCGGGGAGAGGCGGCTGGTGATCATGGTGATACGGATGTGAACGTTGTGCCGGAAGGTATGCGCCAGGGCAAGAAACGATGCGCCCACCAGAGCGAAGGTCGCGATCTCTATAACCCCGGGCAGGCTGGTCCCGAAAAGCCGCAGGATTATTTCCAGAACAACCCCGGCGGCAATGAGAAACACGCAGGCTGCCGCAATATGCGCGCAACCCCGATAGATCTTCTGCAGTATGGCATCCATGCACTTTTACCTGTGATTCGGGCCGGTTAAGAATAGATTCAGGTTTCTATCTCTAACCCGGTCCACGGGGCCAGGTTAGAGATAGATAGCGCTGCCTTACTTAAACGCTTTGATAACGTCTTGACCCAGGGGACCCGATGTTTTGGCCCATTCCTCGAGCATCTCCTGGCCGATCCTGTTGAGATTTTTCCGGAATTCCGGAGACGGCTCCTCGATGATCATGCCGTTTTTTTTCAGGGTTGCGATATGTTCGGCCGATACGGCGTCGGAGGTCAACCATCCTTTTGTCTGGGCATCGAGGGCGGCATCGTGGAGGACCTGCTTGAGACCCGGATCCAGGCGCTTGTATTCCTTTGCGTTTACCACAACGGCAGTCAACGACAGGTTGCCGCCGAGGGTGTTGGTAAAATACTTGGCAAAGTCCCAAGCCTGACTGTTGATGCCGGTCTGGGGCGAGGTGTACATGGCACCGACCAGCCCGGTGGCAAAGGCCTGTGCGATCTCGCCGAACTGGATCTGCACCGGATTGGCTCCCATCAATTCGGCCATACGCGCCGTCTTTGTGCTGTAAACCCGGAACTTTACGTTTTTGAAGTCATCCATCGATTTGATGGATTCCCGGGTATAGAAGCCTTGAATCGGCCAGGGAACCACATACAGGATCTTCATCCTCTGTTTGGTCAGAATTTTTTCCATATAGGGCTTGGTAACCTCCCACATCTTCCAGGCTTTGATATAGGTGCCGGCGATAAAGGGAAGCGAGGACGCCTCAAAGGCCGGATCCTCATTTCCATAGACGTAGAGGTACATCTGGGCGATGGGAATCTGCCCGGTGCGTACGGCCTGTTTGGTCTCCTGGGGTTTGATGAGTTCGCCGCTGACGTGAAGGTTTATCTTGAATTTTCCGTCGGAGAGGTGAGCGACGTTTTTGACGAATTCGTCGACATTCTGGGTCAAGAAATTACTTGCGGGAAGCGGTCCGGCCATCTCCCACGTAACGGCGGAGGCCTGGGCGATGAAACCCACCAACACAAACACGATGACAGCCACGGACATCAATCTGGAAATGAATCTCATAATACCCTCCTTTTGTTGGAAAAAATTAAAAACCGGGTTTTTCAATGCGGATGGATCAACAAACGTAAGTTTTCCCTCGTCTCCGGTTGTAGCGTACCGATGTTAATGGTCCAGGCGCTGCAAACCCCAGGCAATCGGGTAACAAAAGCGGGTTACCGTGTCAATATCTAAATTTTTTAATGATGATTATCATCGTGTCCGGCGGGGCCGATGTGAGATTTTTTAAAAAAATGCAAAAGAAAAATCCGCGAGTAACCGATAATTAAATGAGTCGATCACCTGCTATCAGCAGGCCGGCAGCGATGGCGGTACGGGTGGGTGCCGGACAGCGGCTGGCCGGATCGGCCTGTCGTTAGGGGCTCTGATAGGGCTTTTTCAATACATTAACACGCTCTGAATATGAGTGAGCACAGGCGTCCGCTCGCAGGCACGAACGGGCCGTTCAAAGGAGTCGGTATGAACCGGTCACACATCTGTATTTCCCGGAACCGCATCGTTAACCTGTTTATCCTTTTGTTGGTGGGCGGTATATTTTGTATGGCCATGGCCCCGGCGGCCGCCTGGGCCAGTAAGTTCAATTGCACCTATGACACAAACCTGGGAAAGCTCTATTTCACCATCGATGACCAGAAACAGTTGATCTACGGTGAATACCCCAAACGGTCGGGCAAGATCGTCAGCCGGGCCGAATTCGGCGTTCTCGAAGGCAAGTGGTACCAGACCAAATCCGGCAAGTCGGGCTACTTCTATCTGGCCTTCAACCAGTCCGGCGATGAGTTCCGGGGCAAGTGGGCCTATGCCGGCGATGAGAAATGGCGAGGCGACTGGACCGGTGAGCGGTCCACCTGCGAACCAGACAAAAACAACAAGAGAGACTACGTTTCCGAATACGACCACCTGGACGGCGCCGATCCGATCCAGTTCGAGTACAAGAGCGCATCTGGAGTATCACGGGATAAATGCGCCGAAACCTGTAGCCGGGAATGGGAATGCCAGGGCTTTGCCTGGAGCAATAAGACCAAGGAGTGTTACCTGATGGACGAACCGTTGGGAGAGCTGGGCATGCCCCCATCCAAGGCGTATGAACTCTACTCCAAGATACCCCACAGGCCGGGTATGGTCATGGATGCCACCAGCAGGCTTGAAGGTATGGCGGAAGCGCCGGCGCCAACAGGCAAGGATCTGGCCCGCGTCGCCAGGGATTTCAAGAAAACCAAGTTTGCCGGTGGTTCATACGGCGCGAAAACCACAAGTCAGGTAAAGACGGCTGCCAAAGCCGTTGCACCCCAAAAGATAACCGCATCGGCGGCACCGGCTGCGACCAGCGGCAAATGGTACTCCCTGGCCTACTCGCCCAAGTACCGCTATTGGAACACGACGCACACCGCAGCCTCCAAGGCCTCGGCGGCAGCCGAAGCCCTGGAAAAATGCAACGCCAAAACCAAGAACACCTGCAAAACCATCGAAACCCGCGAAGATGAACATATTTCCATCGTGGTGAGCAAGAAATGGAATGTCTACAAAAGCGGTGAGGACGACAGGCAAAGGGCCTTTGATTACTGTTACGGTCAGCGAGGCCCCTGCAGGCTCCTGGTTCGGGTCGGTCCGGGCGGCGTGGTGGAGAAAAACAAGGTCAACTTCAAAAAACTAAAAACCAGCACCGGCAAACAACCGGCAAAAGTGTCTGCCAAGTATCAACATTATTTTGCCAACAGCGAAAAAGACCTGTGGAACGGCCTGCTGTCCGATCTCGGAGGCGAGATCGACAAAGAGGCGGGCAACAAGATCGCCTCGACCATGCTGTCTATGTTCAAGAACGCTGAAAAGCCCAAAAGCACGGGCCGGATCAGCCTGGACATGCGTTTCGATTCCGACTGCTCGGCTATCAGAAAGCAGGCCCGGACGATGTTGAACAAACTGGGCAACCTGCTCAGCCGGAAAAAGGAGATAAGAATTCTTATCCGGGGCCATAACAGTGGGAAATCAAATATGATACCGCTCAGTCTTGCCAGAGCCCGGTCTGTAAAGGCCTATCTGGTCAAAAACTACGACATCGATCCCAAGCGGATCAAGACCGAGGGTATAGGAAACACTGAACCCCTGGTCAAGGAGAAGACAAGGTCAGCGGCGCTGGTGAACCAGCGGGTTGATGTTGAGATGCTCTAAATTGTCGGGAAATGAATAATTTGCTGTCGCTGTGCGAACTCGCCCATAAGGATATCTATCATCAGCGCAGGTCAAAATGCTAAAATTCCGTCTCTCGAATCCTTTATTCTAACTACGGCCTTCCTTTTTCTTTCAAGGTTTTTCGGATGCTTCGCCACTCGGTCTTGACACACCCATTCATCTCTGGTTTCTTAGGATCGGTTTTGAAACCGGATACAGAAAGGAGAAAAAAATGGGTTTACTCGATGGAAAAGTTGCCGTCATCACCGGGGGAGGTTCCGGTATCGGGAAAGGGATCGCGAAAATCTTTCTTAAAGAGGGCGGTTCCGTGGTCATTGCCGCCAGAAATGCGGATCGCCTCGATGTTGCCGCAGAAGAGATCGGCAAGGGCGGATTACCGCTGCTCGCCGTTGCCGTCGATGTGATGGATTCGGGTCAGGTAAAAAATCTGTTCCAAAAGACCATGGATCGGTTCGGTCGGCTCGATATCCTTGTAAACAATGCCGGTGCGTTCGGTGGCGGTCGTATCGATGACATTACCGACGACACCTGGAACCAGGTGATCGGCACCAATTTGACCGGCGCCTTTTTCTGCACCCGGGAGGCCTTTAGCATCATGAAGGATGCCGGTGGGGGCCGCATCATCAACATCGGCAGCATTGCCGCAAAAAGGCCCCGCCGACATTCTGCGCCGTATACCACCAGCAAGGCGGCTATCGCGGCATTGACGCAATGTACGTCCCTGGACGGCCGGGACTTCGGTATCGCCGCAAGCTGCCTGCACCCTGGAAACACGCTGGTTGAGCGGAGAGCAGACGGGAAAGCGGACTCCGGCCTTGATCAGGGGCTCGAAACCATGATTCCTATTGAGGACATGGCCAGAACCGCCCTGTTGATGGCCACCCTGTCATCCGGGGCAAATATGCTGGAGACGGTTGTATTACCGATAAAACAGGAGTATATCGGGCGGGGATAAAATATATCGGTAAAAAAAGTAAGGGAGGATTTTGATAATGCCTGAGCTGGCTTTTGTGAATGGAAAATTCATGCCCATTGAAGACGCGATGATTCCAATTGAAGATCGCGGATATCAATTCGGGGATGCGGTGTATGAGGTGGTAAACAGCTTCAAGGGGAAGTATTTCGGCCTTGAAGAACACTTGGACAGACTGGAGCGATCACTGTACGAACTGTCCTATCCTGCGGTTTCCAGGGAAAAAATAAAAGACGGCATGCTCGAAATGTTGAGCCGCTCCGGCATGGACCGTGCCAGCGTCTATTTACAGATTTCCCGAGGTGTTGCCCCGAGAAACCACGCGTATTCCGGTGTAAATGGCGTACAAATTATCATGACCATTCGAGAGGTCAAGGAAGTTCAAGAAGCGCTCCGGATAGATGGGGTTTCGGCTATCACCGTAGAGGACATTCGATGGGGAAGATGTGACATCAAAACCGTCCAGCTTCTGGCAAACTCTCTTGCAAAGCAGAAAGCCGTTGAGTCCGGTGCCTATGACGCAATCTTTGTTACCAAAGAAGGGGTGGCTCTGGAGACCACCATCTCGAATCTGTTTATTGTCCAGGGTGGTGTTGTAATTACCCATCCGGCAAATTATCATATCTTAAACGGCATCACCCGAATCATGACCATCGACTGCTGCCGGGAGATGGATCTTCCGATTGAAGAGCAAACCTTTACGGCAAAAGAGATGTTTGCCGCAGACGAGGTGTTTATAACCGGCACCACCATCGAGGTGCTGCCCGTTGTAACCATAGACGACCAGGTCATCGCAGACGGAGAACCGGGTCCGATCTCAAAGCAGCTTTATGGGGCGCTCCACGCTAAAATCGAAAAACTGAAGGGGTGATGAACCGAAAACACCCCGACCCATCAGTGTCACGAAAGCGGGGTCAGGCCTGCCTGCCGGATCGCCGCCCGGGCAAGTATTGTCAGGGCATCAAAATAAGGTACGGAAAGATCTTCGGCCTTTAACGCAAGGGGGATCTCCGTGCAGCCGGCGACAATTCCCTGGGCGCTGGGTGATTTTTCAGCAATCAGGGTCTCGGCCGCAGCCACCAGATCGGACGTAATGGCGGCCCGGCTGCGTGCGGGCTGAACATTTTTGATATCGTAAATGGCATCCATGATTTTGGATTGAACCGAAGCGACCGGCACAACGGTTTCAATGCCGTCCTGGGCAAGCCGTTTTTGAAACAACCCGCCGCCCACCGTCCCCGATGTTCCCATGAGACCGACGGTTTTTATTTCGGGATGATCCCTTAAAATGGCCTCGGTAACCGCATCGAAGATCGACAGGATGGGCAATCCGCTTTGATCTTCTATCTCTTTCAAAAAGAAATGCGCAGATACGCAAGGTATAATGATAAAATCCGCACCTGCCCGCTCAAGGGCCCGACATCCGTTGACAATAACAGAAACCGGAGATTCTCCGTCTCCAAGAATGGCCGCGGTCCGATCCGGCGCCTTGGGGTTTGAGTCGATGATTACCCTCAAATGATCCTGGTCCTTATTGGCCGGTGTGTTTCGGATGATCTTGCCGAAACAGTCCAGGGTTGCCTCCGGACCCATGCCGCCGACGATACCGATGGTTTTCTCTTTCATGCCTGTTTCTCCGATAATAGACTCCGTTGTTTTATACACGATGATGCATTGGGTTATGGTAATCCGCCAGGGGTGTCAAGACATTTTGTCCGCTTTCGGTTGTATTCTGAATCCAGATCGGCTATTTGAATTTAACTGTCTCAGGGTTCAGGGTTCAGGGTTCAGGGTTCAGGGTTCAGGGTTTAGGGTTTAGGGTTTAGGGTTCAGGGTTCAGGGTTCAGAGTTCAGGGTTCAAGGGTTTAGGGTTCAGGGGTTCAGGTGTTCAGGGTTCAGGGTTCAGGGTTCAAGGGTTCAAGGTTCAAGGGTTCAGAGTTCAGGTGTTCTGGGCCGCCTCTGGCCTGAAACGCGCCCAGTTTGATCGAAAAAGAAATATTCAGTCTTTTACAATGGTTTTTTCATTCGACGTTGGACGTTGGACGTTGGATGTTCATTTTTGAGTTAGTTTCATCTGAGGGTTCAGAGTTCAGGGTTCTATGTTTGGGGTTGAGTTGCGCAAATGACTATATGGCATTGCCGCACTTGTTTGGTCATTGATTATTGGGACTTGAGATTTATTTGGAATTTGATGCTTGGGATTTGGGATTTTACCAGGTTTTTCATATGAGGGTTATAAGGTTTCAGCTTCATGCGACATTGGATCAGCAATACGTAATCGGATGCTTCAAATATGAATGATTCAAATAAAGTCATGAGCCTTACCGCTGCGGTCGAGCGGTTTGTACACGACGGCGCCCACATCTCTCTGGGTGGATTTACCATCGTGAGAAACCCCATGGGGCTCGCCTATGAGATCATCCGCCAGAAGAAAAAGGCGCTTCACGTATATGTTCACTCACACGGCCTGGCGTTTGATATGCTCATCGGCGCCGGTTGTGTAAAGGCGCTTGAAGTCGCCTACGGCGGCATTGCACGGTTTTCCCCGGCAGGGGGCGTCCGCTTCCGAAAAGCCGTTGAATCGGGAACCGTTCGATACGAAGATTACTCCAATCATCAGATGGTGATGCGGTTTATGGCCGGGGCCATGGGCGTCCCCTTTCTTCCTCTAAAAGGGGTGCCGGATACGGATGTGGTCAGGAAATGGGGGTTTGACGAAAACTTTCGCAGCAATACCCCGGGCGTTCCGCTCAAAAAGGTGGCCACCATAAAGAACCCGTTTGCCGATCCCGATCAGGAGGAAGAGCTGTTGGTGGTTCCGGCGATACGGCCGGATGTCACCCTGATCCACGTGCAAAAGGCAGACGCGGAAGGGACCTGCCGAATCGAAGGGCTTACCTTTGCGGATGTGGAGCAGGCCAAGGCCGCCAAATGCGTGATTGCCACCTGTGAGGAGTTGATCCCAAGGGATGAAATTCGCAGGGAGCCGGACCGGAACCAGATTCCTTTTTTTATCGTTGATGCCGTTGTGCCTTTGCCTTACGGCGCATATCCGACGGCCTGTTACCGCTACTACGACTACGATGACGGTCATCTAAAGGAGTATGCAGATGCTGCAGCCGATGATGATGCGTTTCAAAAATTCCTGGATCATTTTATTTACGGTGTCGATGCCCATGAGGACTATCTGGACCGTATCGGTAAAGACCGACTCGATTCCATAAAGGCGGATCCTGTATTCGGGTATCGGCCGAGGACAGCGACCTGACCCGGACAAGTCCTCCTGAGGTGGACATACAGGAACACACTATGATTTCTTTGTTGTAAAGCTTTGGGTCGCTCAAATAAGTTTGAAATGTGAAGTGAGCTAAAGTGAGCTAAAATTGTGGTACGCGCTTTCAGCACGATCATTTTATATTGATAGGATACATTAACTTTAGGCACTTTAAATTTATTCAGATGGACTATTCACCCCAAGAGATGATGGCCATTACGGCCTCTCGGGAAATCCGGAACGAAGACATCGTATTCTGCGGGACCGGAATTTCCATGGTTGCGGCAATGGCCGCCAAGCATATCAGTGCACCCCAAAGCATCATATTTTTTGAAACCGGCGGCATCGACTGCCAGCTTCACGAACTTCCCCTGTCCGTTGCAGACCCCCGGGTGATGTACGGTACCACCATCAATGCGGGATTGGCCGAAAGCTTTGCCATCCTTCAAAATCCCCGGACCGGGCCCCGTGCGGTCGCTATTTTAGGTGCGGCCCAGATCGATCCCTATGGGAATCTAAACTCGACTTGCCTCGGGGATTATCTGCATCCGGAAATGAGATTTACAGGCGCCGGCGGAGCCTGTGATGCCGCTGCCTACGCCGGGCGGGTCATGACCTTTATGAAGCAGGAACGCCGCAGGTTCGTGCCGGCGCTCGATTATCTGTCGAGTCCGGGGATGCCGAAAAATCGAAAAGAACGGAAACGATATGGTCTCTCAAATCCGGGTGATTCCATGGTTATCACGGATATGGCCGTTTTCAGGTTTGCCGAAGATACCGGCCGCATGTATCTCTGGGGATATTATCCCGGAGTTTCACCGGAAAAAATTGCCGGAGAAGTCGGTTTTCCAGTGGAAACTTGCCAGAGCAAAGAGCTTCCACCCCCGAGTTTCGATGAACTCAAACTGCTTCGCGAGAAAATAGACCCTTTCGGGCTCATTATCAAAAGAAGTTAAATCATATCATTTTTGCCCAAAAACCGATATTCGGTTTATGTGCAGGGATGTGAAAATGACGATGCATCATAAAATGCCCCTGTCAGTTCAAGGGAGAAAAACCTTGCCCGTGAGCGTTTTTAAAATAGCCTTTCTTTTATTCGGATCCGGTGCCTGTGCCTTGGTTTACCAGGTGGTCTGGCTGCGCGAACTCCGCTTGGTATTCGGTGCTTCGACTGCGGCTGCGGCGGCTGTGCTGGCCATCTTCATGGGAGGCCTTGGCCTGGGCGGTATCTTTCTGGGAAGACGCGCCGATTTTCATCAACGGCCGCTCCTCTTTTATGCCAATCTGGAACTATTGATTTCAGGCAGCGCCCTGTTGACGCCCTTCCTGATGGTTGTGGTGCGGCAGGTCTATATCTGGATGGGCGGATCCCAGGCCTTGGGACCCGAGCTTGCCACATTGGTACGACTGATATTGTCTGCGCTGATTCTGGGCGTGCCGACCTTTCTGATGGGCGGAACGCTTCCTGCAGCAGCGCGAGCGGTTGAGATTGAAGCCGATGTGGGGCGCCGGCGATTGGCCATGCTTTATGGTTTAAACACGCTGGGTGCTGTGATCGGCGTGGTTTTCGCAACGTTTTTTATGATCGAAATATTCGGGACGCGCAACTCCTTGTTTTTGGCCTGTCTGCTCAACGGTTTGATTGCGGTGGCCGCACGGGTTATCGCACGCTCCGAACCCCTAAAAGAGACACCGACCGGAGTTGCCGCAAAGCCGTTGGCGCCGATTGCTCAACCCACAGAGCGTCCGATTCCACCGGGTTTTGTCTTTTTAGCTGCCGGTATTCTGGGCTTTGTCTTTATGCAAATGGAGCTGATCTGGTATCGTTTGCTGGGGCCCCTCTTGGGTGGTTCTACATACACCTTAGGGCTTATTTTGGCCATGGCCCTGCTCGGCATCGGACTCGGGGGTTCAGCTTATGCGTTGCGATCTCGAGGGTCTCAGCCGACGCTGCGTGCATTTGCCTTGACCTGCGGTGTGGAGGCATGCTTCATGGCCGTGCCCTATGCTTTAGGAGACCGTGTGGCTGTACTATCGGCCCTGTTGCATCCGATTGGTCAGATCGGTCTTGGGGGGCAGGTGATCGGCTGGTTTTTTATTGCCGGGGTGGTGGTTTTTCCGGCTGCCGTGGTTTCCGGGTATCAATTTCCTCTACTCATAGGGTTGTTGGGCCGGGGAGAGGAGAAAGTGGGGCGGCACACCGGCCAGGCTTACGCATCAAATACAGGGGGTGCAATTGCCGGATCCCTTGCCGGCGGATTTATTCTTTTGCCTTTATTGACGGCTACGGGAAGCTGGAAGTTGATGATTGTTCTTTTAAGTATCCTTTGCGGCACTGTTGTTTTGCTTTCTTTGCGCCGGGAAAAATGGTCGGGTCTTTTGGTTCTGCCGGCGGGTGCTGTAGCCTGTGCGTTGCTTTTACTTTTGGCCTCCGGGCCCACCGCAGCCTGGCGCCACAGCCCCATCGGTGCAGGCCGGGCGGATTTAATGGGATTAACCCGAAACGGCATCGAGGAGTGGATCCGCTTTGTTCGCCGGACGACCATCTGGAATGCGGAAGGCCGGGAGGTCAGCCTTGGGCTGTCTGCATCCGATGGGTTGGCCTTTGTTGTCAACGGTAAGATTGACGGGAACGCAAAAAATGACGCGCCGACTCAGGTCATGCTGGGGCTGGTGAGTGCCGTCCTGCATCCTGGACCCAAAACCGCCATGGTAATCGGTATGGGAACGGGCAGCAGCGCCGGCTGGCTGGCCGATATTGAAAGCATAAAAAGGGTAGACGTATCCGAGATCGAACCTGATGTTATAGAGGTCGCTCGCCGGTGTGCACCGGTCAACCGGAATGTTCTTAAGAATCCAAAAGTAAATATCATCATTGCAGACGCCCGTGAAATCCTTCTCACGAGCCGGGAAAAATATGACCTCATTGTTTCCGAACCATCCAACCCCTATCGTGCAGGGGTAGCCAGCTTGTTCACACGGGAGTTTTACCAAGCGGTGGCGGACAGCCTGACTCCGGGTGGAATGTTTTCTCAATGGCTTCAGGCATACGAGGTCGACACCCAGACAATCCGTACCATTTATGCCACCCTGGTTTCCATATTCCCGTATGTTGAAACATGGCAGACGATGAGTAAGGATCTGCTTCTGGTCTGTTCCATGGCCCCGCCGAATTACCCGGTCCCGCAATTGCGGCGCCGACTGGCTTCGGAACCGTTTCGCACGGCCCTGATGGCTTCCTGGGCTGCTATGGATCTGGAAGGCTTCCTTTCCCGGTTTGTGGCCCGGGCTCCCCTGGCCCTTCTTCTGGGGGGGAAGGAATTACGAAACGGCTGGCTTAACACAGACGACCGCATGCTGGTGGAATTCGGCTTTGCCAGAGCCGTAGGGCGCGGAAAGGCCGTTTCGTTGGAAGATTTGTTTAAAGCCTCTATAAAGCATAGAGAGCACCGGCCGATGGTTTCGGGAGGAGAGGTGGACTGGGATCTGGTGGACGAACATCGCCTCAAGATGTATGTCCTTGAAGAGAAACCCATTCCCTCTCTTCCTTGGCTGACGGAGGGTCAGCGCCATCAGGCAAAGGCTTACAATTACTTTTTAAGAGGTCGTTTTAAAGCAGTCCTCAAATCCTGGAAAAGGCAGTCCCGTTTGCCGGAACATCCTCTGGAGCTCGCCATGATCGCAGAAGCCCTGGCAAATGAAAGTGACCGCAACGCCTTGGAGCTGGTGGAAAAGCTACGACCTTTATGGCCGGGGGAAGCAGATGCTGTTCTGGCCCGTTTTTACTGGAGAACAAAACAGCCGGGAAAAGCCTTGAAGTCACTTGAGGCTTTATTTTCGCGACTCCGTTACGATCCCTGGACATTGAGGACCCTGATGAATCGAAGTTTGTATCTGGTGCAGAAGCTGGCTGATGAAAACAAGAACATGACCCGCAAGCTCCATGATATTTTGTCTGTCCCCTTTTCTGTCCGGGTGTTGGATCATACGCGGCTGCGCATTCTTTTTAACCTGGCGGATAGATTGGGGAGCGCGGAGACGGCCAGAGCGGTTAAGCTTTTCGAGCCCGATGTGCCGTGGGAGCGTCATTTCCTCAGCCGACGTCTCTGGGCGTACAAAGAAACCGACGATCCCATGGCTCGCAAAGCGGCACAAGAGTTAAACGAATTTCTTAGAAACGAACCGATAAAGATTAGTGATACCATCAAATGACAATACCAAAATGAGGAGATCATTAAATGTCCGATAACTGGTCATCAAAACGTGTGCAAAGCCTTAAGTTTTCTGAAATCAGGGAAGTGGTTACAAAGGTTGAGGCGGCAAAAAAACAGGGGATTTCCATTACGAACTTTTCCATCGGCCGGCCCGATTTTGACACACCGGATCACATAAAGGCGGCGGCAAAGGATGCCTTGGATCGGGGGATGGTGCATTACACGGCAAGCCCCGGTATTCTTCCATTAAGAGAGGCCCTTGCGGCAAGACTCGAAAAGGATTTTCAACTGGCAGCCGATCCCGACGAGATTATATTTTCAACCGGTGCTACGGAAGCCATCTATATCGCCCTCCAGGCGATTCTCGAACCGGGTGACGAGGTCGTCGTGCCGGAGCCGATGTATGTCTATTATACGGGCTGGTCTATATTGGGGGGGGCTGCATGCGTTACCGTACCCCTTTCCGAAGCGGACGATTTTCTGCTCACCGCAGACCGGCTGAAAGAATTTATTACTGAAAAGACCAAGGTGGTGATTCTAAACTCCCCACACAATCCCACCGGCCAGGTATACCGGCAGGAAGATCTTAAAGAGATTGCCGAACTGGCCATAGCCCGCGACTTTCTGGTGATTGCAGATGATATCTATAACCATCAGGTATTTGACGATCTCACCTACTACCCCATCGCCCGATTTCCGGGCATGAAGGAGCGGACCCTTATTATCGGCAGTTTTTCAAAAAGCTATGCCATGGATGGGTGGCGGATCGGATACCTGATCGCACCGAAAAACATTATTTCAGGCGCCATGAAGATGCATCAGCATATCGTCAGCTGTCCCAATGCGTTTGTCCAGCTCGGCGCACAGGCAGCGCTTGAAGGCCCCCAGGATTGTGTGCGCGAGATGGCGGATGAATTTGATCGGAGACGAAAGCTGGTCATATCCTGTCTGGATCAGATCGGCCTGCCCTGTGTTCGCCCCCGGGGTGCATTCTATGCGTTTCCTTCGATCCGGAAATACGGCATGACATCCAAAGATTTCAGTGATTTTTTGCTGTCCGAGGCAAGGGTTGCGGTGGTGCCGGGCAGTGCCTTCGGCCATGCCGGAGAGGGGCATATCCGGATTGCATACTCAACCTCTTATGAAGAGATCGAGCAGGGGATGGAAAGAGTCGGAAACGCGGTGCGGAAATTATAGGGCAACCAGCAGTCGTATTTTCGTTTTTTGATTTTCGATGGGCTTGGTGTTATATGCTAGGCTCTACAATATAGAAAAATGCTCTGTGCCTCCGTGATGAAGCGCAGGAAAGGATAAATTATGGAAACCATTAAGATGCGAAAGATTCAACAGGTCTTTGACGATAAAAAGGTAGGCAATATTTCCGAAACCATCGCCCGGGAGCTTGAGTCCATACATTTCGACGATATGGTTAAACCGGGTATGGAGATCGGAATTACTGTGGGAAGCCGGGGGATTCAGAACATTCAGGCCATTATCAAGGCGGTTATCGGCGAGGTAAAGGCCAGGGGCGGCAAACCGTTTCTGCTCACCGCCATGGGCTCCCATGGCGGTGCCACTGCCGAGGGGCAGCGAAAAGTCCTTGAAAAATACGGATTTACCGAAGAGACCATGGGAGTACCCATCAAAGCGACCATGGATGTGGTGGAATTGGGTACCCTTGAAAACGGTCTCAAAGTCTATTTTGACAGGATTGCCTACGAGTCCGACGGGATCATCGTGGTGAACCGGGTAAAGGTTCATACCGGTTTTAAATCAAGCATCGAAAGCGGGCTTCATAAGATCCTGGCGGTGGGGCTGGGAAATCACAAGGGCGCAAGCCTTGTCCATGCACTGGGAGTTAAAGGGCTTAAAAAATACATGGTGGAGTTTGCGGGCATTATCCTTGAAAAGGCGCCGATTTTATGCGGTATCGGTATCCTTGAAAATGCCTATGACGAAACATACCGTCTGGCCGCAGCCGCTCCGAAAGATTTTAAATCGGTGGATATGGAGCTGCTTCGGGGATGTAAGGAAATTCTACCGAAACTTCCGGTTGCTGATGTGGATGTTCTGCTCGTGGAGGAGATGGGAAAGAATATCAGCGGCACAGGCATGGATACCAATATCGTGGGGGGTATCCTGGAATATGACCCGGATGAATACACCCCACCGAATATAAAAAGAATCATCCTGCTGGATCTCACCGATGAGACAAACGGCAATGCCCTGGGCATGGGGCAGGCGGATCTTATTACAAAAAAAGTGCGCGATAAACTGGATCTGCATGCCACCTACACAAACACCATCACGGCGACCTTTCTTGAACGCGCCAAGATCCCGATTACCATCGATACGGAAAAAGAGGCCTTCGAGGTGGCCTTAAAGACCATATGGAATCTGCCGGGAACACCTCCCCGGGTGGTCATCATCCGGAATACGCTGAAGCTTGATGAAGCCTATGTTTCAGAGCCGGTTTGGGAAGAGATCAAAACACGATCCGATATCAAGCCGGCGGGTGAGTGGACGCCCATGGCATTTGATGAAGACGGGTGTTTGATGCTTAAGGTCTGATGGCCGGACATAACTGAAAGGAATGTTAATGAAAGTTGAAGGGTTTATAGAACAGGTAAAAAAGGGAACAAGGGTTTCGTTTAAAGAGACCATGGCGGTTGTTGAAGAAAACTACATCTACACTCCGGCCCGGTTTTTTAACGGACTCGGAGAGAAACCGGTGGAAAATGCACCGGGCGCCAATGAGGGGTCCTGTAAGATCTTTGCACTCGGTAAACTGTTCGGGCTTTCCAGAGAAGAGACGGTGTCTCTTTTTGGGGAATTGTACTGGAAGGATGTCGTTGAAAACCCGGACGGGACCGATCATGCAAACATACGGACCTTTTTGCGGGACGGCTGGGAAGGCATCCGGTTTGAATCCGAACCCCTTGAGCCCCGGGACGCGTAGATATTTTATACATTCAGTAATGCGGATGGTCCAAGTACTGATGTGCAGGAGCGAGATTCTCGCCCGCTCCCTGCAGTCGCTTGAGCGCACAGAGAACACGGAGAGAATAATAATTTTTGTCTGATTCGTTAATGCGGCAGCGGTTTGGCAAATAGACTCTGGGAACTCTGTGGGCTCTGTGAGAGAAAAAAGACCCTTTTAGGGGTGATTGTTAACTTTATAACTATGCGTTCTCGGCATTCCGCCGTAAACGTAATGAAAGAAGGAGGAAATTATGTCTGACCAAAAACGGGTTAAAATTGTTGTTCCCGGAGACGATCCGGCACAGATTGCCGGTTCTCCGCATGCGGAACTGCTCAAGCCTTACGGCGATATCGATCTGTATACGGACCGGCCCCAATCTTCCGAAGAGAAGATTCGTCGCGCAAAAGATGCCGATATTATGATAAACACCCGGGGTGTTGTGGCCTGGAGAGAGGAAGATTTTAAACAGCTTCCCAAATTGAAAATGATCACCTCCTGCTCCATCGGCACCGACATGTTCGATCTTAAGGCTGCCAAAGACCTGGGGATCATTATCTGCAACCAGCCGGGGCGTACCGCACCGGTTGTGGCCGAGCACATGTTCGGATTGATGTTCGCCGCAGCCAAGCGGGCGGCATTTTTTACCGCCGGCATGAAGGCCGGAAAATGGCTGCGCATGGACAATATTTTCTTGCAGGGAAAGGTGCTCGGTATTGTCGGAACAGGAAGCATCGGGGCTGAGATGGCCCGGCTGGGGCGTGCCATCGGCATGGAGGTGATCGCTTGGACATTCAATCCGTCTGCGGACCGGGCTGAAAAACTGGGTGTGCGGTTTGTCGAGCTTGATGAGCTTCTCGAAAAATCAGACGTGATAAGCCTGCACGTGGGTCTTACCGATGACACCCGGGGGATGATCGGTAAGGAAGAACTTTCAAAAATGAAAAAAGGATCGCTTCTGCTAAACGGTGCCCGGGGGGCGGTGCTGGATTCCGCTGCCCTGGTGGAAGCCTTGAACTCCGGCCATTTGGCCGGTGCGGGCATCGATGTCTATGAAGAGGAGCCGCCGCCGGCGGATCATCCGCTCCTTTCCTGCGAGCAGGTTGTGCTCACCCCGCATTGCGCGGACATGACACCCGAGGGGGTTGATCTTTTAAACAGCGGTGCGGTGAAAAATGTCATCGCCTATCTAAAAGGAGAGCCGATCAACCGGGTGGCATGATAAAATAGTTGATTGTGTCCAAGTCGTTTTTTCAGGCAATCGAACGAACCGGATTCTTCGATTGCCTGAGCCCCATCTTTGCAATACTGCCTTATCCGGGCCCAAAATAGCATGAACCTGCTTGCTGCCCTGCCGCACGCAGCATGCGGCCTATCTGATGGAATGGGAACGCAGCCAAGACGATAGAAGCGGTTGATCGATGTCACCACTTGCGACCTTTTCAAAGGTGATCACCTTTTCTACTGCCGGGGCACGAATATCATGGCCATTCAATATGAGAAAAAGTCTTGTGACAACATACGCGGTCCGTTTGTTGCCGTCGATAAAGCCGTGATTTCGGGCAAGACCGAACCCGTATGCAGCCGCCAGATCAAAGATGTCCGGATCATTATACAGAAGAAGGTTTTGAGGGCGCCCCAAGGCGCTCTCGATCATCCCCAAGTCTCGAATACCCAGCGAACCGCCGTGTTCGTGGATCTGCTGTTCATGAATGGCAAGTACAACGCTTAAATCTATCCACCGGGGATTCATCGCTTCGCCAATTCTCTCAAAACATCACGATCCTCACGCATAATTCGCTCAGCTTGTTTAAACTGGTCCGTGAACGCCTCATTCAGCGGTGTTATCCGAAATCCCCCGTCCGGGGAATCGGTCAGGTAAATCACATCGCCCTCCTCGGCTTTCAGGCTTGCGAGTGCTTCTTTAGGCAGCACGACACCCACGGAGTTGCCGATTTTGCGTAATTTCAAAGCAAACATTTAATCCTCCTGGAAATTAAGTTTGTGGCATTATAACATTTGTTATTACACCATTCAACAACAAGAAATGAAGGGTTGGATCTTAACGGGTTGCTGCCCAAAAGAGTTGACCATTCCCTATTATTATCTTATCACCGGATTGGGTGAGATTGCGACTTGCAAGATGATTTATAGGAAAAATGACATTTTTTTCATTTTATCGTAACATAATTTGTCATGTTGGGACTGTATCATACTGCCATCCGACCAAATATTCTGATATTTTGAAATGGAAGGTTTCCGTCATGATAAAAAACGTAATACGCTATCAGCCTATCGCGTCGATCACTGATTTAACATACCGAACCCATGGCAGTTTTATACCATGAGAGTACTTTTGATCGAGGACGATCGAAAAATAGCCTCTTTTGTGCGGAAGGGGCTGAAGGAACAGGGATTTGTCGTCGACTCCATTGAGGATGGTGACGAAGGCCATTTCTTTGCCACAACACAGGCGTATGATGTTATCGTGCTTGACATTATGTTGCCCGGTCGTGACGGGCTCAGCATCCTCCGGAGTCTTCGGGAGTTGAAAAATACGGTTCCCGTGATTCTTCTGACAGCAAGATCGGCTCTGAATGAACGCCTTGAAGGTTTGAATTTTGGAGCGGACGATTACCTGTGCAAGCCTTTTTTTGTCGAAGAACTCGTTGCACGCATTCATGCCGTAACCCGGAGGGCCACAGGTGAGACGCTGAATCTTTTACAATGCGACGATCTGGTGGTCAATCTTATCAGCCGTGAAGTGAGAATCGGAGAAGATTCGATCGATCTGACGGTCCGTGAATTCAGCCTCATCGAACTCCTTTTACGTTCCCCTGATCGGGTGTTTACGCGGACACAGATCATGGAGCATGTCTGGGGATACGATTTTGATCCCCAGACCAATGTCGTGGATGTCTATATCCGGCGCCTGCGGAACAAGATAAATGCCGTTCCGGGCGCTCGGTTCATCGAAACCATAAGGGGCGTCGGGTATCGCCTGCGAAAGCCGACAGAAAGGTAGATTGTGTTGTTCCGGGTGAAAATCGCCGGGCTCTCCGTTCTGATCTCCGGCGCCGTACTGCTCGTTTTCGGTCTGCTGTTTCTGACCCTCATCAGCAGGGTGGGAATGGATCGGATTGATCGCGAAATACTGACCCTTGGCGAGAGTCAACTGCACGTATGGCACCCCAGACAGCATTGGCAGGATTTTGCCCGTTCTCTTCGCTTCATCTATGGTAAAGAACACGGGAAGAACATCATCATTCGAGTCACTGATCCGGAGCAACAGTTTTTATACAAATCCCCACATTGGCCCCAGGAGGTTACAGCCGCATCCTTTCCCGCGTTCGATTTCGAAATGATAACATTGCCTGGTGGTGATTCTTCTGACAGAGACCGCCTGCCGTATCCGGGGGATACCCTAAGCAGAACAGATAGAGAACGGCTGCATCCGCCACCGCTGTCAGGCGGTGAACGCCGCAGACCACCACCTCCGCCTCGACGCCCGCCTGGACCCGTTCGAATCAAGAAGCCATTTTTCATAACACAGGAAACATCTACAGGCATTTGGCGAACCGGCATCCTGGGAAATCAGCACATCACCATCATGATAGGCATGGATTTAACGGGATTTTACGAAGATGCAGGCCGCTTTAAAAGAACCTTCCTGATCGCTGTCCCGTTGGCACTACTGTTGCTGGCCGGAGGTGGGTGGCTGATTGCCCATCGTGCGTTGAAACCTGTCGCACTGATCACCCGAACCGCTGAAAGGATCACCGCACGCGGTCTTGATCAACGAATTCCCACCATGGGTGCCGACGCTGAGCTGTTGCAGCTGATAAGGGTAATCAACAATATGCTCGACAGGCTGGAGAAGAGTTTTGGTCAAGCGGTCAGGTTTAGCGCAGATGCTGCCCATGAGCTTCAAACCCCGCTGACGATTCTCCAGGGCGTTCTGGATGATGCGGTGCAGCATTCTTTGCCGGATACGGACGAGCAGCGACGTTACAGCAGTCTGCTTGAAGAAGTCCAGCACCTGAAAAACATTATTCAGAAACTGCTTATTCTGGCCCGTGCAGACGCCGACCAACTGCTTCCGCGCGCCGAATCGGTGGACCTGAGCGTCATGGTAGCGTCTGTGGTTGAGGATGCAGGTATCATTGCCCCTCATCTGAGCATCGAAACGCATATTCTACCACAAGTCATCATACAGGCCGACCCGGATCTGGTCAGACGGGTCATCCAGGAACTCACAACCAATGCTGTGAAATACAACACAAAAGACGGTTTGATCCGTTTTAGATTAACGGTTCAGAACAATACTGCCCGGTTTTCAATCGCCAACACCGGCGCACCGATTCCGGATAAAGAGCAGAAGTTGATTTTCGACCGATTCTACCGGATCGATAAATCACGAACCGATCGAGTTTCCGGATCCGGCCTCGGCCTGAGTCTTGCCCGGGAAATCGTTCTTGCCCACAAAGGCCGGCTTCGACTTGATACGGCGGCTGACAACCTGATTACCTTTTCAATATCACTTCCCTGCCGGAATTAAACGATCCTCAAGTTTCCCCTAACCCATCTATCAGAGTCGGCAGGGCGGTTCCTTTTTCGCTTTTGACAATATCGCGGAAGGCCGGACCCTAAGGATGCCCTGCCATTTACGGTTTTTGTTCGGAACACGGAAATGACAATTTTTTCATCTGAAGACAACCGGGTTTGTCATGTTGGGACGGTATCATACCGGCAAATGTTAAACACAAAACGACATGTAACAATTTTGAATCCAGCGAAAGGAGATCAATTTATGAACACCATAAGAAATATTTCAATCACGATCATCATTTTTTTGGTCATCTCGGCAGTGAATCTTTCTGGAAATCATGCAGCCGCCCAGGAAAACGGCGGCAGGCGCCACGGCCCGCCCCCTGAGGCCTTTACCGCATGTGAAGGCAAAAACGCCGGGGAGGCGGCACAATTTGTCAGTCCTCATGGGGATACGGTCACCGGAATTTGTGAATCGATCCGCGGTCGGCTGGTTCTCCGGCCGGACAATCCCCCTCCGGGGCAGAACGGAAATGGACGGCAAACGCCTCCGGGAAATGGTTTGGAAACACCCCGCACGGGACTTGAAAACGGCAATGGCGGCTCAGTCTCCGGTAATTCGAATTACGCTGTTGTCGATACCGGACAGTTCACCTGTTACAATGACATCGGAGATTGGATCGACTGCCCCGCCGAAGGAGATGTCTTTTTTGGTCAGGACGCACAATACACGGGCAATCGCCCCGACTATACAGACAACGGCAACGGCACGATTACAGACAACGTCACCGGGCTGACCTGGACACAGAGCCCGGATCTGAATGCTGACAGTGACATCGATGCCGACGACAAACTGACCTACAACGAAGCTCTCATCTATCCCGACACGCTCAACGCCAAAAACTATGGCGGATACAGCGACTGGCGGCTGCCGACCATAAAGGAGCTCTACTCCCTCATGGATTTTCGCGGAATCCACCCCGGCGGCCCATCTAACTCGGGGCTGACGCCCTTTATCGACACCACCTATTTCGACTTTGCCTATGGTGACACCGCAGCCGGTGAGCGCATCATCGACGCCCAGTTCTGGTCCGGCAACGCCTATGTCGGGAGTGTTTTCGTCAACCAGCCGGCCGCCTTCGGTCTCAACCTCGCCGATGGCCGCATCAAGGGATACCCGACGGGCGGACATGTCGTGAAGTTAAACTATGTTTACTTCGTGCGGGGCAACACCGACTATGGGATAAACGTCTTCAACGACAACGGTGACGGCACGATCACCGACGATGCCACCGATCTCATGTGGTCCCGGGACGACAGCGGTGTCGGGGTGAACTGGGAAGATGCCCTGGCCTGGGTCCGGCAAAAAAACAATGAGAATTACCTCGGCCACAGCGACTGGCGGCTGCCAAACGCAAAGGAGATGCAGAGTATCGTTGACTACTCCCGGGCGCCGGATGTGACGGGCTCCGCTGCCATCGATCCGGTGTTTAACGTTACCGGGATCACAAGCGAAGGCGGTGAAGTCGATTACCCGTGGTTCTGGACCAGCACGACCCACGTCCGCTTCGACGGCAGCGGTTCAGCTGCGGTTTACATCTGCTTCGGACGGGCCATGGGTTTTATGCGCGGCGCCTGGATGGACGTCCACGGCGCCGGAGCCCAACGCAGTGACCGAAAGGGGGGCGACTTCAGCGGCTTAACCGATGAGCCCGACGGCTACTATCTCTCCCGTGCCCCCCAGGGTGACGCCATCCGCATCTACAACTACGTCCGTCTGGTGCGTGATGCAGATAATTAGTACCTGAATTTTGCACTTAAAATTTAAAAGAGGGTAGATACCACCTGGGAACCCTTGCTATAGTGGTAATTGACACGATTACCCCATAATAGCAGGAGGTACCCAGATGGTAAAATTCAAGA
>Ga0233437_1001006_pt1 | contig 55670 bp, 50 predicted proteins | sample SI_122_August201_FD_182714 | JGI IMG/M metagenome (GOLD analysis project Ga0233437, IMG submission 182714) | Seawater microbial communities from Saanich Inlet, British Columbia, Canada - SI_122_August2016_200_MG | ecosystem: Environmental > Aquatic > Marine > Inlet | place: Canada: British...
CCAAAGAGTGTAAAGGCATAAGGGAGCTTAACTGCAAGACCAACGCGTCGAGCAGATACGAAAGTAGGGCTTAGTGATCCCACGGTTCCGAGTGGAAGGGCCGTGGCTTACCGGATAAAAGCTACTCCGGGGATAACAGGCTAGTGAAGTCCAAGAGTTCACATCGACGACTTCGCTCGGCACCTCGATGTCGGCTCATCGCATCCTGGGGCTGTACAAGGTCCCAAGGGTTGGGCTGTTCGCCCATTAAAGCGGTACGCGAGCTGGGTTCAGACCGTCGTGAGACAGGTCGGTCTCTATCCGCTGTGGGCGTAAGGGATTTGAGAGGAGCTGCTCCTAGTACGAGAGGACCGGAGTGGACAGACCTCTGGTGTGCCAGTTGTCATGCCAATGGCATCGCTGGGTAGCTACGTCTGGCAAGGATAACCGCTGAAAGCATCTAAGCGGGAAGCCTGCCTCAAGATAAGATCCCTCTGTCCGTAAGGACTTAAGATCGCAGATAGACTATCTGTTATATAGGCAGCGTGTGTAAGCACAGTAATGTGTTGAGCTAAGCTGTACTAACGATTGAGGGCTGATCTGTGTGATGTGGAGAACTTGATACTTTTCCGTCGGCAAGGTTGTTATTATTATTCAGAAATTTCATTTGTGAAATTGTCTCTTTGGTGATTGGAGCGATGAGGATACACCCGGTTACATCTCGAACCCGGCAGTTAAGCTCATCAGCGCTGATGGTACTTGGGGGGTAGCCCCCTGGGAGAGTAGGTCATCGCCAAAGAGACTTTTCTTTTTTCTATTAGAGTTTCACAAGATAGAAAAAAGAGCGGGGACACACGAAAATTTGGGCTTGATATCGTTTAATGGTAAATGGCTCATGAGCAGATAATTTTTCGGGTAGGGAAGCTAGTTTGGGTCGAGTTCGTCCCGAGTTCCACATCCTTCTCTTCTCAGGCTTTCGTTTGTATAGTATAATTTTTCACGTTGTGAAAGTTAGAGCTTTCCCTTTTACATTAAGTCGAGGAGTGTGTACCATAAGCTTGGTATGCGAAAGCTGATTGCACTTATATTTTTGAAAAACCTCGGCTGAGTTTGTCTTTCAGTCGATTTTTTGTTTAATTATCCTTCTTTAGAAGGAGGTGAATATTGTGGCTGTAGTAAAATTACGTTCGAATGAATCTCAAGAACAGCTTTTGAAGCGTTTTCGAAAAAGCGTTGTTAAGAGTGGCGTTTTAGGTACTGTACGCGATAAACGTTGGTTTGTCTCTCGCACAGAACAACGACGTCTGGAAAAGAAAAAAGCAATTCGTCGTCTTAAACGTAAACGACGAAGTTATTAGAACATTGGATATAATCTATGGCGAAAACTGAAGATAAGATTAAATTAGAAGGTACCGTGATCGAGGCTCTACCGGGAACACAATTTCGAGTAGAGTTGGAGAATGGTCACGAAGTGCTGGCTTATTTATCTGGCAAGATGCGTAAGTACTACATTCGTATTTTGTTAGGGGATAAGGTGCAGGTTGAAATGTCACCTTATGATCTTTCTCGCGGACGGATCACATACCGCTATAAGAAAGGTCGCCCGCGCCCTCAATAAGGATATTTTCTTTTTCGTTATATGTAGTGCATGTAAAAGCCCGCCAATTTTGGCGGGCTTTTTTTTGTACTTGTACCTGTGATAGCAAGTGTGGTAGCACGGCACTTAAGCGTAGAAACTGATACAGAGATGAAAAATCCTAAAATCTCTAACGCGAATTTGGCGAATGTCGCGAAAAAACCTTAAAATTTGCTTCTTTCGCGCTTTTTGCGTTGAAAAAGTGATAGTTTAAAGTGGTTGTCAGCCATTTCAAGACTCAAAATACCTTGTTTTGGTAAAATACTTTTACCTCGTTTACTACCGCGATACCACAAGGGCAGGTGAGAAAATTATCACAGAGTTTGTCTACGGCCTAATTGTTTCTTTATAAAAAAACAGGTCATGCTTTTTTAGCATGACCTGTTTTGATTCACGGGGAGAAAAACCTACTCTTCGCTTTTCTCGTAATTCATATCTGCCATTTGTTTGTAGAGTTTCCAACGTGCTTCAGCATCTTTTTGCGCTGATTTCATAAGCGTTTCAGCACGAGGTTCGTCGTTTTGGGAGAGTACGCGATAGCGGGCTTCGTTGTAGGCAAACTCTGAAACCGGGATGGAAGGAGCCTTCGAGTCCAGTTTGAGCGGGTTCTTGCCATTGGCGACATTGTCAGGGTTGTAACGATAGAGAGGCCACAAGCCTGATTTGACGAGCAATTGTTGTTGTGAGAGACCGTCTTTCATGTCGTAGCCATGTGCAATACAGTGGCTATAGGCGATGATGAGAGAGGGGCCATCAAAGGCATCAGCTTCTCGGAAGGCACGCAATGTTTGCATATCGCTAGCGCCCATCGCGATTTGAGCAACGTAGACATAACCATAGGACATGGCGATCATGCCCAAATCTTTGCGGGCGATCTCTTTACCTTCAGCTGCGAATTTGGCAACTGCGCCGATGGGCGTTGCTTTAGATGATTGACCACCGGTGTTTGAGTAGACTTGTGTATCCATAACGAGGATGTTAACGTTGCGCCCGGAAGCGAGTACGTGGTCAAGACCACCGTAACCGATGTCGTAAGCCCAGCCGTCACCACCAACGATCCAGACACTTTTTGTGACAAGTACATCTGCGATGCTGAGGAGGTCTTTGGCTTTGAAATCGTTGCTGCCAGCCAGTTTTTCTTTCAGTTCTTCAACACGGGCGCGCTGTGCCTGAATACCTTCTTCTTCGGTCTGGTCGGCATTGAGAAGTGCGTCTACTAGATCCTGCCCAATGGCATCTTTTAACGTGACCAGTAATTCTCGGGCATATTCGCTTTGTTTGTCAACGGTCAAGCGCATGCCAAGTCCGAACTCGGCGTTGTCTTCGAAGAGGGAGTTAGACCAGGCAGGTCCACGCCCATCCGAATTGTGGGTATAGGGAGTAGTGGGGAGGTTCCCGCCGTAAATGGAGGAACAGCCCGTAGCATTGGCGATGATGGTACGGTCGCCGAAGAGTTGGGTCATCAATTTTATGTAGGGGGTTTCGCCACAGCCTGCGCAAGCACCAGAGAACTCAAAGAGCGGTTGTAGTAATTGAGAATTCTTGATGTTGCCAAGTTTGATCTTGGTGCGATCCACTTCTGGGATAGTTAGGAAGAAATCCCAATTTTCTTTTTCGCTTTCGCGAATTGGTGGCTGTGGAGCCATGTTCAGGGCCTTGCGTTCTGGGTTGGTCTTGTCCTTTGCAGGGCAGACTTCTACACAAAGATTACAGGCAGTGCAGTCTTCTGGAGCAACCTGAATGGTGTATTTTGTGTCAGGTAGTTCTCTGAATTTTGCATCCAGACTCTTGAAAGTCTCAGGTGCACTATCAAGGAGTGCTGGTTCGTATACTTTCTGGCGGATGACTGCGTGCGGGCAGACGAAGACACATTTACCACATTGAATACAAAGGTCTTCTTCCCAAACAGGAATATCGAGCGCAAGGTTGCGTTTTTCCCATTGAGTCGTGCCGGAAGGATAAGTGCCGTCGGCAGGCATGGCGCTGACCGGGAGATCGTTGCCGTCGCCGGTGATCATTTTTCCGAGTACATCTCGAACGAATTCAGGAGATTCCGCGGGGACGGGCAGACGGCGGGTCAGCTTGCCGGTAACTTCGCTGGGATACTCGACTTCGTAGAGGTGAGCAAGTGCCTGATCGACCGCGGCGTAGTTTTTTTGTACGACAGCTTCACCACGTTTGCTGTAGGTTTTCTTAATTGCACCTTTGATGGCAGCAATTGCATCGTCTTTGGGGAGCACGCCGCTAATGGCGAAGAAACAGGTCTGCATAATGGTATTGATACGTACGCCCATGCCGGTTTTGCTGGCAACTTCGTAACCATCAATAACGTAAAACTTGAGTTTTTTCTCAACAATGGTCTTTTGATCTTCCTGCGGGATCTGATCCCAAACTTCATCAGCACTAAAAGTACTGTTCAACAGAAAAACTGCGCCAGGCATGGTGAATTTGAGCATGTCGATCTGCTCAAGGAAGTTGAATTGGTGGCAAGCTACAAAGTTCGCTTTGGTGATCTCGTAAGGGGCATTGATCGGGTCAGGACCAAAACGCAGATGCGAAATTGTCTTTGCGCCTGCTTTACGAGAGTCATATACAAAATGACCTTGTGCAAAGTTTTCGGTTTCTTCACCAATGATCTTGATCGAGTTTTTATTTGCGCCAACAGTACCGTCGGAGCCAAGGCCAAAGAAGAGTGCGCGGATGGTGTTTTCGCCTTCGATGGAGAAATCTGCGTCGTAATCTACACTGGTGTTGGTCACATCATCAACGATACCGACAGTGAAGTGATTCTTTGGGGCATCTTTTGCCATTTCATCGAAGACACCTTTTGCCATCGCGGGGGTAAATTCTTTGGATGAAAGACCGTAACGTCCGCCAATTACACTTGGCATCGTTGCGAAAGGCGCGGTGCCGTCACCTAAACCTTCGTTGAAGGCGGTGATAATGTCTTGATAAAGAGGTTCGCCTGTTGCGCCGGGTTCCTTTGTGCGGTCAAGAGTAGCGACCACTTTAACGGAAGCAGGCATAACGTCGAGGAGGTGTTTTACGGAGAAGGGGCGGTACAAGCGGACCATGACAACGCCGACTTTTTCGCCCTGTGCGTTGAGATGTTTCACGGTCTCGGCGACGGCTTTACCGCCTGATCCCAAAATAACGATCACGCGTTCGGCATCCGGTGCGCCGATATAATCGAAGAGTTTATACTGGCGTCCAACCTGCGTAGCAAATTTGTCCATCATCTCCTGAACGATCTCAGGGCAGGCATCATAATAAGTGTTAACCGTTTCACGTGCCTGGAAGAAAACATCCGGATTTTGCGCGGTACCGCGAATTACGGGATGGTCAGGGGAGAGACCACGTTGACGATGTGCATAGACCAACTCATTGTCGATCATTGTGCGAATATCTTCGTCTGCCAGAATTTCGATCTTGGCGATCTCATGCGAAACACGGAAGCCTTCAAAGAAATGCATAAAAGGCACGCGAGATTTTAAAGTAGCAGCTTGTGAGATCAAGGCAAAGTCATGCGCTTCCTGCGTAGAGCCAGAAGAAAGCATGGCAAAGCCAGATGCACGACAGCCCATTACATCTGAGTGGTCGCCAAAAATAGAGAGCGCCTGTGCAGCAACCGAACGGGCTGCTACATGGAAAACAGTAGAAGTTAATTCACCGGCGATCTTGTACATATTAGGCAGCATCAAAAGCAAACCTTGTGAAGCCGTAAAAGTGGTGGTCAGTGAACCTGTTTGCAGCGCACCATGCACTGCACCAGCTGCGCCACCTTCAGCTTGCATTTCAATTACCAGCGGGGTTGTTCCCCAAATGTTTTTCTGCTCAGCGGCAGACCACGCATCAGCTAACTCTCCCATGGGGGTAGAGGGGGTGATCGGGTAAATAGCAATCACTTCATTGGTGCGATGCGCGATATTGGCGGTAGCTTCATTACCGTCAATTGTTGCGATCTTTCGTTCCATAACGATACTCCTTTATTCAATGTGCACTGTGCACATTGCAAGATTAGAAAAATAAATTAATCACCATACAGTGTATTCTTTTGCGCCATATTTAGGAAGTTACCTATGGCTAAAAAACACTTGCGACTTGTCATAGTTTAATCGAGGATGATTAACAGAACTTTAATGACTATTTCAGATAGGCGTGCAGATGTGGACGTGCCATGAGCAAAGCTGCCAGCGTTTTTGCATCTGGCATTTGGCCTGCTTCCGCTATGGATATAGCCTCTGCAACGGGAATTTTCTCCAGATCCAGGAACTCGTCTGCATCAGGGGCTAGGGGATTATCATATAAGTCCGTTGCTAAAAAGACAGTCATCAACTCAGTTGAGTAACCAGGGGCGAGATAAAATTTTCCCAACTCGACAAGTTTCCTGGCTGCCATGCCTGTTTCTTCTCGTAGCTCTCGTCCTGCACAATGAGCAGGGTCTTCGTCAGGAGCGTCTAGCGTTCCTGCGGGGAGTTCGAGCAAGTCGTCAACTGCGGCATGACGGTATTGTCGTATAAGCAGCAGATTTGCGTCATTATCAATGGCCAGGATAACAACAGAGCCGTGATGTTCCACGATGTCAAATTTAGTTATCCGCCCGTCGGGGGTGCGCAAATTATCTCGTCGAATAGTAAATACTCGCCCCTTAAAAATTCTTTCAGAATTAAGTAGTTTGAATTTCATATAAAGCTCCAGACATAGAAACACCCAAGAAAAGAAAAGTTCTTCTCTTGGGTGTTTTGCTAAATAAGATCGGGATTAGTCTATCTGTAGTACAGTGCCAGCCGTAACATTATTTGGATCGGCAATATTATTTCTGCTTACAATTGCAGCGGGGTCAACATCGCCAAAGAAACAGGCTATGCCGTATACGTTTGTATTAGAGGGGACAGTATAGGATACTGGGTGTGCATGTAACGCACGGGCAGATGGGAATGCTGCTCCGCTTTGGGGAATACTAAGTGTTAGCCCAGGTTGAAGACTTTGGGCCTGTGTTGAAGAAAGATTATTTAAGGCTAATAGTTCTGAGGGGTCAATATTAAAGCGACGAGCAATACAATAAGGGAACTCTCCCTTTTTAAGCGTATAGCTGGCAGGTTTCCCGACCACTGCTGTAGGGGGAGCAATAGCGGTGGCGGTCGGTGTTGCTGTTGGGTCTACAGGAGATTCGGATTCGGGGGTTACTGTAACACCTTCGGGTACTGCCGTTGGATCTTCGCCTGCAGAGGCTGCTTCAGTTACTTCTACCCCAGGAGGAGCATCGCCGCCTACGCCTGCAGCAAGTGCTGTAGCCGTTTGTGCGCCAGATTCAAGAAGACCATCGATATTATCAGAGGGGAGAGGTTCAGCAAAGCCATCACCTTCGATAACCGGAGTTGCTAAACTTTCTTCAATGGGGGCGTATTCACGTGTGCAACCGGTGAGGGCTAGGGTTGTAATGACTATAGCGGTAATGAGAATTAATCTCGTTTTTTTCTGCGTATTCATCGTCTTTCTCCTCTTGATAGACACACCTTTTTTCTCTTAGAACAGGTGTTTTCTTCGCTTGATAGTAGCACAACACAATACCCCCGTCAAGTTGCCCTAAAGGGGGGATGATGCTCTAAAAAGCGTGTGTTTTTAGGGGGAACAGCTTAATTTTGTCTGCATATTTTGTGCAATATTTTCCCCTTTTGCATTGCCTATTTCCACTTCTGCGCGCGCCCATAATTGACATAAACCTTTACGCAATCGTGGCTCTTTTTGAATGGCTATTTGTGATAGATTTTCTGCTCGTTCCAAATTATCTGTATAAGCATAACCTTCAATAAAAGGAAGCCATTCAAAAGCATCAACAGGATGATAACCTTCCGTTTCTGCTTGATCGCCTAAACGTGCAACTTCTTCCCAATCCCCTTGTTGGCGGGCTAATTCGGCTTTAGTGGAGTAATAACACCATTCATGGGCTGGCTCTTTGCCAAATAGTGACGCGGGGATGTCCGGAGTCTCTGCATCAGTTAAAATTCGGGATGGGTCAGAGAGATAAATTGCGTCGGTCAGGAAATCATCTTCTTTTTTATAGCTTTGTGCGTTTGCGTAAACCGAATCTAAAACACGCAAACAGCCATTTTTCGGTGCATAAATGACGATGGCGGCAGAAGTATTTCCTTCAAAACGTACTGTGCGATAAGGGACTTTAATGGGCATATCCATTTCCAGTGAGGGCAGGGTGTAGCCGCCTAATCGTTTTTCGGTATTTACAAAAGCATAAGGGAGCAAATCGCCAGCCTGATAATTGGGAGCATAAATCCAATTAAGGGGGGCGGTCATGGCTTGGTCACTTTCGTAAACCATTGGCAACTCATGCGTAATAAGGGCTGTGCCTTCCTTCATTGCGGGGATACGCCAAGTGAGTTGCCACGCCAGGTTTTTCTGGCGTTCCCAGTCACGCCGAAATTCGTTTGCGCTAAGAAATTGTTGCCCAACAGCCAGCGCAAGGAGGCCGCTCAATATCAAATTGCGCCATTTTTCATTCTTTATCAAAAGCTCTAACAAGCCAGCTACGAGCAATGCCGAAGCGAACATAATAGAGATGGTTAGGCGGTCGAAAGTGCTGCCGATCTTTAGTGGCAAACCCGCCAATAAGGATGGAACACGCCCCAGAAAAATGCCGACAAAGCCGATAAAAATGGCTTGCCGTGTCCAGAGATGTTTTTTAGCGGTAGATTTCAGGGTTAGGTTTTGATGGTAAATGATGAGGAAAGAAAACGCCAAAATAACGAGAGCAAGCCCAAGGATCGCGGTCGGCGCGGTTGGTGAATCCAGATAATGGGGGATGAATTGAGTCCAGATCATCCAGAGGGATTTGTAAAGCAGATCCCAAATTCCCGTGATGAGTTCGGCGAGTGCGCTCGTGGATTTTTGGCTTGCTTCCACGCTATAAGAATTGTACCCGCCCCGAGTATAGTAATAGGCAAGCCAGGCTACGTTTACGAGCCAAAGCGCGAGGTAGGGCAGCCATCGTTTTGCGCTTTCTTTTATCCGTATCCAGAATTTGGACATTGTTTCGCCAAGCATGAAAAAAATGAAAAGGGCGCGCAAGGGTTCAATGCTGACGAAGTATTCGGTGGGGAAAAGCCCCCAAAAAAGGAGCAAAAGGGCGAGGAGGGTTTTGCGTTTTTTGCCCGTGCGGAGGGCTTGTGCCGTTAGCCCAAATGAGAAGAGATAAGCAATGAGCGAAATCCACTCCTGGTTGATGTGCGTGAGCGCGACCCACTGCTGACTGTAGCCAGGATAAAGGAGAAAGAGCAAGCTGACGGCGAGGTTTTGGGTTTTGTTTTTTGTCCAGATTTGGTTGAGCGCCCACCACGCCGCGAACGCGCTGAAAAAGCGGATGACTAATCCAAATATCTGCCACACAAAGGGGATGGGCGGAATGATGCTGGTCGTAGCGACAAATATCGGTGCTATAAAGGGGCGAAATGGACGAAAAGCGGGGATGAATTCGGTAGGGCCAAGAAAGTTGCCGATCCAGGCGAAGGCCCAATCATCCCAGTGAAAACCGACCCAGGGGGTGAGGAGGCCATAGGCGAGGAGGGTGAGTATAGCGAATAGAAAAGGAATTGATTTTTTGGTAAATTTTGGCATGATAAGTTGAAGTCTAATATCTGATGTCTCTAAACTTTTCAATTATACTTGCCTTATGGCTTATCCTGTCCCTGCAAAAGAAATTCGACGAGAAATTGTGATCGGTGGCTCGCGTTTTATTGCGACCTTGGCTCCTGCTTCTAGTATAGAGGAGGCGAAAACCTTCATCGTTCGGATGAAGAGCGAATTTGGCGATGCTTCTCATAATGTCCCCGCATATTTGATCGGGGGCGGGAACTCTGTCACGGCGCACACATCGGATGATGGAGAACCTTCTGGTACGGCGGGGAGACCGGCTCTTGCTGTTCTACGCGGTAGCGGTTTGGGCGATGTAGCCCTTGTTATAACGCGTTATTTTGGTGGTACTAAATTAGGGACTGGTGGGTTGGTAAGGGCGTACACTCAAGCTGCTCAGGCGGTCGTTTCTGATGTCCCACGCGCGCAGAAGGTTTTAGCGCATACTATTCTGCTCGTTGCGCCCTATTCTTTGCTGGAGCGCATCCGTCTTTTAGTCGTTGAGCATAAAGGCGAAATTTTGGATGAAGATTTTGCAGCAGATGTGACGATGACCATGCGTTTTAAAATTGAAAAACTGGCTGCCTTTGAAAAAACGCTGACAGAGCTTTCTGCTGGACAACTGGCTGTTGAGGTTGTTGAAACGAGTGAAATTCTGTTGAAGCTGGCATAGCGAAGGTTAGTACTGCCCAGGTTGTTAGGATCGTGGGTATTGGATCAGCAGAACGAATAATATGATGCGCTGGAGCGTCGAAGTAGCGTGTCCTTACTTGCTTGCCTTAATAGTCGGATGTTTACAGATATTTTTTTTCTACCAAAAAGCCTCGCGATGAACTGCTCGAAAACTGGACACAAAAAATCCCCTTCTGTGAGAGAATAGAGACAGAAGGGGATTTCTTTTCGTTAGGGGGCAGTTCAAGTTGAACGCTCTTTTTATCTCTAGTCTGCTGATACCACCTGGATTTCTGGAAAGAATTGCCGAATGGTTCCTGCTACCCATCCTTGTAAGGTTTCTGATAAACGTGAACAACCAAGACAGGCACCACCAACGCGTACAGTAAGAACATCTTCATGAAGAGAGATGAAATCTACCGAACCTCCGTGGTATTGTTCAATATATGCGCTGACTTGCTCTAGTAAACCTTTAATATGCTCTTCTTTTGTATGTATGGGATGATTATGTTCAGGAGTTTTGGTCATTATAAAGCTCCTTTCTAGGCTTCTAAATGATTGGATATGCTCTGAGAGAGTATATCACGCACTTGGGAGTAAGCATTTTTCCAACGTGAAGGGATAGATTCTACTACACGATCAATAAGAAGTTCTCCTGCTTCGGGATCTTCGTTATATAGTTTATGCAAGTCGCTGCCCTGAATGCGCACAGCCGAAGTTTTGGTATAACAAGTAGCTCCAGATGTATAAGCTGCATTGCCTGCGATAGCAGACCAACCAAAAATTTCCCCAGGTCCTACGCTTGTGATTTTAATTTCGGGAGTATCATAGGGTTTGTAAAGAATATCTACCCCACCCTCGAGAACAAGGTATAGGTGAATCGCTGGATCTCCTTGTTTAAAAATAATGCCTTCGTGGCAGGTGCAAGGCTCAAACAAGGGTGTAATGATCTCAAGCATTTTGGGGCTTAGCCCTTTGAAGAGGGAAATATTCTCAAATTCTACACTCATACTCTCTCGATAATATCGTTTTGAGAAAGCCTTTGCTAGTGGCAAATTTCCCAAAGACTTCGACATTTATCATTACTAAAATATGACGCTCTTTATAATATTTTCAGGACTTTTTCGCATTCTCACCTTTGGGGCAAGTGCGGAGCATTGTAAGGGGAAAAGAAGCCTTTTGTATAAGTCTCCTTTTATAAGGTTGCGTTATACTCTTGAAGAATCTGGATGAACTGGTCGTAATGTAACTTTTTAGCGAAGGAAATATCTAAATGAATGAAGAGAGTCAACAAGAGTTTTCTTTAGACTTGTTGCGTTCCGGGGACCGGGCAGAAATTGCTCGCCTTGTGGATGCGCATTCTACAAAAATTTATCGTCTTGGTTTAAAGATGCTCGCAAATCCGCAAGATGCGGAAGATGTGCTTCAAAATACATTTTTGAAAGCAATTCAGGCACTTCCAAAATTTGAAGGGCGCTCCAGCATATCTACGTGGCTTTATAGAATTGCGATCAACGAATCTCTTATGTTGATCCGGCGCAGAAAACCAGAGTTTGATTTTGCATCAAAAGTAGAAGGCGATGAAGATGATGAGCTTCTATTAACCCAATTTTCTGATTGGTGTTGTTTGCCAGAGAGTGAACTTGTCTCTTCTGAAGCACAAAATTATTTGGACAAAGCGATACAAGAATTATCAGAAAAATTGCGCGTAGTTTTTATTTTGCGAGATATTGAAAAATTATCCATTACCGAGACAAGCGAAGCGCTTAATATCAGTGAAGCAGCTGTGAAAACAAGGCTTTTACGCGCTCGCTTGCAATTACGAGAAATGCTTTCGATCTATTATGGAGAACGACTGGATGAGGAGAGAAGAGGATGAAAGAACATCTTAATTGCGGTGCATTGTTGGAATCCTTATCCGAATATGTTGACGGCGTTTTGGGGGATGCCTTATGCGAAGAAATCGAGAGCCACGTTGCCGGTTGTGATGATTGTCGCGTTGTAGTAGATACTCTTAAGAAAACAATTTGCCTTTATCATGAAACTTCAGAGAAAACCGCAATCCCCTTAGATGTACGCGAACGTCTCTTCCACCGCCTGAATTTGGATGATTTTATTGAAGAGAGAAAGCAAACATAGAAAATGTAACTTTTCACGGATGTGTACATCTAAATTTGGTACGCTAAAAAAAATAAGAAGGAGATTTTTATGGCAAAGCTATTAAATGAAGATGTGGTGAAGCAGATTGAAGAAGCCTTTGCTCCCATGAAAGAAGCTGTCCATATTATGTTTTTTGGACAAAAAGAAGGATGCAGCTATTGCGCTGATACACAACAGCTTCTTGAAGAAGTTGCTGAAATTTCAGAGAAGCTAAGCATTGAAGTTTATGATCTTGATGATGATGCAGACCTTGCAGAGAAATTCAACGTAGACAAAGCTCCAGGTACTGTTCTTGCTGCAAAAGATGGCGAGACAGTATCCGACTACGGCATCCGTTATGCGGGTATCCCCTCCGGGCATGAGTTTACTTCCCTGATCCAGGATATTTTGCTTGTTGCAGGGCGTGACTCTGGGCTTACGCAAGATACGCGTGATTTTCTCAAAGAATTGACAGAGCCTGTTTTATTGCAGGTATTTGTCACCCCTACCTGACCATATTGCCCGCGAGCCGTGACGCTCGCTCACCAATTTGCAATGGAAAGCTCTATGGTTCAGGCTGAGATGGTTGAAGCCACAGAATTTCAAGAATTATCGAATAAATATAGTGTTAGCGGTGTCCCGCAGACAACCATTAACGATGGTGCTGCCAATATCACTGGCGCAGTCCCTGAAAGCAATATGCTTGCAGAATTAAAACGCATTATAGGTAAATAGATAAACATGGCAGAGAAAAAGAAATCCCCGCGAGTAATTATGTTTTCCACGCCTACTTGTACTTACTGTAAAAAAGCAAAGAAATATTTTCGTGAGAAACAGATCCCTTTTAGGGAGGTGGATGTCTCACGAGACCAGGCAGCAGCCCGAGATATGGTAAAGCGTAGTGGTCAACAGGGCGTACCCCAAATCCAAATCGGTAGCAAGATGATTATCGGGTTTGACCGTCCAAAAATTGATCGTTTGCTTGGTTTATAGATCAAGAAAAAAGAATCCGAGTTATCATAAGGCTCGGATTCTTTCTATCTATAGTGAGTAAATTAAATGTCAACAAATAATATGCATCGCCGCAACAAGAATAAAAAAGCTAAACAAAAAAATCCCCCTCCAGTTGGGCTTATCACGATGGGCTTGGGGATTGTGCTCATTGGTGTCGCCGCACTCTTTCTGATGTCCAAAGCAGAATCGGCAGCAAGCGCGGGTGGAGCACCAGAAGAATACTCATCCATTCCTATGGAAGTGGATTTTGCCGCCCCCGAACTAGCCCTGGAAAATTTGGCAGGCGAGCCGGAATCGCTTGAAGATTATCTCGGAGAAGTTGTTCTGCTTAATCTATGGGCAACCTGGTGTCCTCCTTGCATAAAGGAATTGCCGGTTTTGCAAGAATACTATGCAGAGCATCGTGCAGATGGCTTTGTTATTTTAGGCGTTGATTCACAAGAATCACCGGAAGTAGTCGAAAAGTATATTAAAACAACAGATGTTACTTACCCGATCTGGATCGATGAGCAGGGGAAAGCGGGCGAGGCATTTAGCTCTTTCTCCTTGCCTACATCTTTCGTCATTGACCGCGAAGGCACTGTGCGCCTTGCCTGGACAGGTGCAATTTCTAAGGCTATGCTTGAAAAGCACGTCACACCCGTTATTGAGCAGTAAATTAAGGAGAAAAAAATGGACGCAAAAGTAATCTGGGATCATGGCATGAGCTTTGCCGGAACATCCGAATCTGGTTTTACTGTACCGCTGGGTACTGTCCCCGCTGTTGGTGGCGAAAATGATGGCTTCAAACCAATGGAATTGATGGCGATCAGTCTTGCCGGATGTACTGCAATGGATGTTATCTCAATCTTGCGTAAAAAACGTCAGGAGATCACCGCTTACGAAGTTAGCGTCCATGCCGATGTGGCAGAAACACATCCCAGAGTTTTCGTAAAATCGGCAATAACCTACGACCTGACCGGCAAAAATATAGACGAAAAAGCCGTCCGCCGCGCAATTCAACTCTCCGCAGATCGATATTGTCCCGCTCAGGGGATGTTGGATAAAGTGATGCCAATCGGATTGCTCTATGAAATCTACGAAGCGGGGGATGATGGTGAGCGGAGCTTAGTTGTCAAAGGCGAATATAAGAGAGAATAAAATCTTCGGCTCACTCTTGATTTGGGCTTGCCACCGTTAAAATAAAAACCTGACAGATCCTTTTGACCTGTCAGGTTTTTGTTTTTTCTACACTTCCAATTTTAGTCTGACTTCTTCGATATCATCTGGCGGGCCGATGATCGTTACTCGATCACCGAGGCGCAGACGAGTGTATCCGTGTGAGACGATATCGTTAGTGCCGCGATGGATGGCGACGATCAGGGTATCCGTTGGGAGGCGCAGATCACGCAGAGGGATGCCGTGCAAGTTCGGGTCACGGACGTATATCTCACGGATCCTATGTTTGGAATCTGCCCCCAAGAGCAGGGATGCGGTATCCGGTTTACGGGCGAACTGATCCAATAATCTCGCTGTAGCAGTACCAGGATAAACTGTAAGCACATCCAATTTTTGGAAACGCTCACGGTTGGCAAGATCGTTCAGGCGGACAACGATGGTTTTTGTGCCGTAATGCTCGTAGAAAAGCTCGCAGATTTTGTAGTTCTCTTCATCCGAAAGCATAGCTATGATAGCGTCGGCTTTAGAGGCTTCTATATTTTCAAGATTTGTCAGATTGAGCTGCGGCAAGATGGTGAGTGGGTCTTCAGGGCTGTGCGGAGCCATTGCACAAGTTTTGTCGGTACAAATCCATTTGACTTGCCAATCTTTTGCTTTGAGCAAACGCGCAACGGCGAGGGCTTGGTCATCGGTGCCAAAGATAAATGCATCACGTATTCCATCGAAGGTCGTTTTTCCGCGTTGATGACTTTCACCCAAGCGAGTGATCACCCATTTGGCAAGAGGCGGACCTGCTATTTGGTTGAGCACAATCACGGCTATGATGATGGTAGCAAAATCAAGCCCAAATTGCGGGAATTCTACAGCGACTTCTTTCGCCAAGCCTAAACCTACGCCTGCCTGTGTCGCGTAAGCCATCCAGCCCAAAGTGTTGTGCTTGAGTGGGTCGCGGGCGATAGTTCCTCCTGCAAAAGAGCCAATAAAAATTGAGATAAGGCGAATGAAGAAGAGAATTAAGGCTATTTGCCATGTTTTTGCTAGTACGTCTAAAGCGAGTGATGCGCCAGTAAGGGTAAAAAAGGCTATGTAGATCGGTGCACTGATATCGTGTAATATTTCGCTCATCTGGTCACGGTGTGGTGTCGCATTGATGACATAGAAACTGGCAACCATGCAGATGAGTAAAGGCTCAAGAAGTATCTCTATGCCAAAATGCTCATGGCTATAGTGGCGTACAAAGCTTGCGCTAAGAAAAACTGAATAGCCAAGCATAAGAAGAAGAATACCTTTATAAATGCGCCCTATTTTAAAATGAAGAAGAATATGTATTGCCCTGCCTAATAAATAGCCTAACAAAATGGATAATGCTAATTCTCCGAAGAGAAGGGCAACGAAAGTAATATTAACGCTTAGGTTAGAAAGCAGTGCCGATGCAATTTCTGAATTGAAGGCAAAGAGAAGGATGACTACCACATCGGTGATGACAGTTACACCGAGCATGGTCTGGGTAAAGGGTCCTTTGGCGCGTAGTTCATTTACAATGGCAATTGCAGATGATGGGGAGCGCGCCACCAAAATTGCACCAACCAAAACAGAAACAGCGACGCGGCTGGTGACAGATAGTCCTTGTGTAAAGGGGATATATTGTGTGAGGAAGAAAAATGCGAAACTGCCCAAAATAGAGGTTGATAAGACCAAACCTATTGTGACCCAGGTAATGCTTTTAAAGCGGCTGCGCAATTCTTTGAGATATAGCTCACTCCCAGCAGAGAAGGCGATAAAAGCTAGTGAAATTTCATCCACAAAGCGGAGTTTTTCAATCGCTTCGTTGGGAATCATGCCAAGCATATAGGGGCCAACTAAAATGCCTGCAAAAAGAAACCCGCTGATCAGCGGGAGGTTATAGCGAGCAAAAAAAGCACCAATTTCTTTTGATGCCAATGCGAGAACGCCAAAACTAACGATAAAAATGAGTATGGGGGTGTAAATTTCCATATTTTCCTTGTAACTTATGAAGAAGTTGCTAAATTCTCATGATCGGGTAAAAGTATTTCGATTTCTCGAATGGATTTAATAGCATAACCAGCTACTCCAGTAATAATAGCTAATATGCCTCCTATTAAGATGGTTAGCCCCATTCCTGCACCTGGGCCTGTTCCTGCTATTTGTCCAAAGCTATTCGCGAGGCTTCCACCAGGTATTAATGCAGGCTCCAGAAAACTATCAACCGCGAAGCCCGCGATAACTTGCCCTAGAGGATAGGTGATCGTTGAGATAGAATTTCTCCAAACCAAAAATGCGACCTTGCAAGTCAGGCTCTATTTTGGCTTGAAGAATGGCAATATATAGGCTGTTGATCATCGGGTTGAAAACGCTCATAAAAAAGGCACCGACGATCCACGCTGTCATCGTCCACCCTGACCCAAATATGAATGCGCCCAGAAGCCCCCACAAGATGAAGCTGATATTAACACCATGAATTCGCTTTTTCGGTCCTGCCCAGATACTGGTGATCAATCCGCCTACCAGAAAACCCACAGAGCTTACCGATCTTATTGTACCCAGAATAACAGAGTCGCTGCCTGTTTTTGCCAATATCATGGGACTCATCATTGGGAAAGTGAAAGCAGAAGCGATATTTGAAAAAGCGAATAATAAAAAAATGGCGAAAAGGCTCTCTCGTACACGTATATATTTTAGTCCCTGTAGTGTTTCTGACCAAACACTCCCTTTGCCTTTGCTCCCTTCATTGCTTTCTTTTGGCTGGGGGATTTTAATAGCCAAGATTGTACCCAAAGCTATAAAGAAGGTGATCAGATCAATGACCATAATACCGCTAATTTCGAGAAAAGTGATCAGCACACCAGCCAATAATGGAGCACCAATCCCTGAAGCAGAATTAATTACAGAACGTAAAGAGTTGGCACGCGAATACTGCTCTTTGGGGACCATCGTAGTGATAACAGAGGCATAAGCGGGATATTGGAATGATCCAAAAATCCCTGAGAAGGCACCTGCCAGATAAAGATGCCAAATCTCAATGCTATCTGTAGCAAAAAGGATAAGTAGGATAAAGGTAGATACTGCTGCTGAAAAATCAGAAAGCATGATGATTAGTTTGCGATTCCAGCGATCGATCAATGCACCTGCAAAGGGGCTAAAAATTGCGCCAGGTAAAGAATAAGCAACCCCAACCAAAACCAATGCTGTTGCAGAACCAGTCAATTCCCATGCCCACAAAGTAATTGCAAACCACGTCATTCTGGATGCAAAAATAGAAAGAAATTGTCCTACCCACAAAATATAGAAGCTACGCATTGATTTTTCTTGGCTCTTTTCTTTTGTCATCTTCAATGAATCTCTAGTAAATCAAGCAAAATCTATTCTGCCGCAGAAGTAACCTGGCTATTTGCACCAGATACAGAGCTGGCAGTCACGATGATCCCGTTTCGAGAGAGTGTTCCTTCGTAGGCTTCCACACCATTTTGCGGAACCCAATCTTCCATGTGAAAGGGGATTGGCCCATCTGCAGCGATCCACTCGCCGTTATATTTTCGGGCAATATGAATATGCGTGCCCGTTGTCTTCCCCCCCTCACAAGAGGGGTAGCCCAGAGAGTCTCCCACATTGACAATACTACCTAATTTTGCACGATCAGGAGTAGCGATATGTAAATAGATAATAGCCCAACCTGTACGCTCATCACCATCCATGTCGAGATCCAATATCACTAAGCCACGATCTACGCGAGTGACCATTCCGCTTGCTATTGCTGTTGTAAATTGCTGCGGGTCAGCAACAAAGCATCCGCTAAATTCCGTTGGAGGCGCAAAATCGATAGCCGCAAAAGGCGCGCCTTCGCCCCATCCCGTGTGGGGACCACCAGTATAAGTCCAGGTTCTTCCACGAGGGAAGGGGAGAATGAACTCGGGTTGTTTTAAGGAACCTGGGATATGGATACGCTCATTTGCGTGCGGATCGCCAAAGAGCTTGGTATATGTCTCGTACAGCCCATCTGCCCCGATCGCCTTTTCGTACGTGACCCCGGCGTGGTTGCGCGAAAAATAATACTGGATCCCGACCGTAGCCGCGTTCTGCCATGGGTCGGGTCTTTCGAGATGTCCATCTTCGCGGTCAAATTCGGTCAAAGACCCATCTCTCCAGCCATAATAGCCATTGTTGAGCGTATTTGCTGCCCAAATGAGTTGAAGATACATCCCTTTATGAGATTTTGGTTCAATATAGCCGAGTGTATAAGGTGTATCAGGCTCTTCCTGTTCTGTGAGTGCACCAGCTTGATACTCAAGCAAAGCTAATAAAAGGCGAGGGCTAACGCTAAAATTTGTGGCAACATAATCGACAATTTCTGCCCCGCTTCGATTTTCTCCGCCAGCATAAGCTTTATAGCCGTTGAGCCAGCCGGGATAAGCATCAACAAAACCGGATGCGTCAAACTCTACCGCAGCGGGGCCATTTACAAAAGCAGAATCTGGCATAATTTGGAACTGACTCCCCCAAAGCGGCAAATAGTAAATTGGTATTTGCATCGGCAATCCGGGGGGGAGGGTGCTCACATCGGCGGGGATAATGGGGTTTGTAGCAAAAATCTCCTCCTCGCTGCTGCTAAAACGCCCGGCAAGCCCGGGGATAGTATCGCCCGTTTGCGCAATATATTCGACCAATTCACCTGGCCTGTAAATAGGTCTGGCTATATAAGGAGTAGATGTGGCTTCGGGCGTGGGCACAGCAGTCGCTGCAAATTGAAAAGTAGTGTTGGTTGCTGTACACCCGATAAGAAAAAGACTGAATATCGCGTAATATGCGATACGCATTATTTTTTTAAGTTTTAACATTAATAGAAAGAACCTTAGTAACTACTCAGGTATGTCTTTGCGAGGAGAGTTTTTCCCGACGAAGCAATCTCCTCGACAGTCTTGGGAACTGCCACGTCGTACGCCCACCACGTAGTGAGTGCAGGCAAGCATGCTCCTCGCAGAAACATCTCTTTGGGAAGGCTGAGTAGTTACGAACCTTATTCTGTTTCTTCTTCATCTTTTTCCGCATCGTCAGGATTATCGCGGAAAATGACCGACCATTTTTCCCCTACTTGGCTGGCGGTAATGGTCTCATCATCGCGGGTTAGTGTACCTGCATACACTTTGTCTCCCCTATGAGCGATCCAACTATCGAGATTAAAGGGGAGCGGGCCGTCTGCCAAAATCCATTCGCCGTTATATTTGCGCGCAAAATGCAGGTGTGTGCCTGTCGAGACACCGCCTTCGCAAGAAGGTTGCCCCAAACGATCATCAACTTCTACCCATGTCCCCAGCGGAACACGCCCTACAGTGGCAATATGCAAATAAAGCAATGACCAGCCGGTTTCTTCATTCCCATCGCCGTCCAGATCGAGCATTACTACGCCCCGATCTGAGCGGACGACCAAGCCAGGCGCGGAGGCGACAACCCATTTTTCTGTTTCGGCACAGCCGCTAAAATCGTTGGCGGGGGCAAAATCGATCGCCGCGATTGCTCCCTCATGTTCCCAAGCGGAGTGGGGGCCACCAGTATATGCCCATTCGCGGCGTGGCTCGAAGGGGAGGACTAAATCGGGTTGTTTTAATCCGGCAGGGAAGAGAGGCTCAACGCTTTGGGCGCGTGTCCACGGATCGCCGAAGAGGTCTTTGTAAAGGGCAGGGAAGCCCACGCGCGGATCCACTGTTTGGGCCCAGCGTTCGGGATCCAATTTTTGGGCGAAGTAGTATTGAATGGCAACGGAACCAGCATTCAGGTCAGGAGCGATCCCCTGAGTACTTCCATCGGGGAAGGTTAATTCGGTTAACGACCCCTCTCTCCAGCCGTAGTATCCGAGAGCCAAATCCTGCACGGCGACCATCATTTGCCGGAACATGCCGCGCTTACGCGTATCTACGTAGCCAAGAGGATAATCTTCTTTGGCGAGATTTCCTGGTTCGCCAAGTACCCAGCTTGATTCATATTCAAGCAGGGCGACTAATAAGCGCGGATTTAGAGCATTTTCTTCGGCAAGACGCGCAATGCCTTCTGCGCCTGTTGTCCAGCCGGTAGAGCCGAGATATTCTTTATAGTCGCTCAAATAGCCTTCGGCATCGGCGATATAAGACAGGGTGTTGAAATCCATCCCTGTTGCTGAAAAAACGACTTCACTGTCGGGGAAGATCTTTTCGGCAGCCTGATGTTCTTCAAAATCATTCGGGATCAGGAGCAAGGTTTCGGGGTCAAGAAGGGCATTAGGCGCAGGGAGTTCTTCTGTAGATGTGATGCTTTCTACTTCTACGTCAAAATGGATGGCGACAACTTCGAGCGTATCTCCTGATTGCGAATAATATAAGATCGTTTCTCCCTGTTGTGTTGGGCGTGAAGAAACTTTTTGGGTGGGGGTAGCTGTATTTTGTAGAGGTGCTGGTGTTGGTTGGAGAGTTGGCGGTGTTTCTATAACCGGGCTTTGGCTTTCAACAGGCGTTGGCGTGATAATTGCTACAGGAGCAGCCTGTGCCGGTGCAAAGCCTTCGGGCGTAGGTGTGCTGTATTTTCCCCATAGATCGGGTTTTGGCCCGCAAGAAGTGAGGAGAATGGATAGTAGTGAAAATAGGATAATCGTTTTTTTCATGTTTTGAATAAAGTCTAACGTAAACGCCAAATGTCAAATCCGCCAGAACCTGTCAAGCCTAAATGATTGTAGTCGCGGTCATTCCAGCGATAGAATAATCCCTCGTCGGGTACGCTGGGGTCATAGAGTATGAACTCATCAATTATATACCCATCGTCGGTATTGAGGTTAGTCAGTGTGTAAGCTCTACCTTTTTCATCTACACGAGTAACGGTGAGCATATGGTCGAAATTTCCGTTTGGGCCGGCATATAGATAAAGAAAGTCGCCCACATAAAGCGGATTTTTGACAAAATCATATTGATGCAAAGGCGTTCGAATCTCTGTTAGCTCAAAGCGGTTTTCTGGAAAAATGCTGGCTAAAATATCCGATTCTGTGCGCGGGTTGAGCAGCCAAAAATCTCTTAAGTCTGTGTCGGCACTGATGATACTGCCATCTCGCAAAATGACTGCAGCCAAAGGGCCACACATATTGGAGGGGTGAGCATTATAAGGCAAATACCCCAGGGAGTTGGCGACAATCGTTGCTTCGGCTTCACTTGGCGCAAGATATTGCAAAGAGATCGCGCCCAACCAAACAAAAGGAACAGGCGTAGGCGTAGCCGTAAATGTCGGCGAGACTTGTGTCAATGTCACACTTGCAGTGGGAGAACTTTCTGGGGGTGTCATCGTGGCATTTACTTTTGTCGTGGCATTTACTTTTGTCGGGGCGATTTCTTTTGGACTGCAAGATGTGAGAAAAATGACAAGGGGCAAGAAAAAAGAAGCGTAAACTTTCAAAAAAACACCTATCTCTTGATCTCATTCAGCGGATTTTGCCCATCCCATGCCTCGACGCTTTTGCCACCTTTTCGCAGAAAACCATCATACTGCACACCAGTTCCGCTTGAAACCCAGCCGTCAAGTATAAAGGGGATTTTTCTATCAGCGGGAATCCATTCTCCGTTGTAGCGGCGTGCAAAATGTAGATGCGCGGCATTGGATAAGCCACCCTCACAGGATGGATGGCCGATCCGAGCGCCAGCATTCAGCTTGCTTCCGCTTTGGACACGTCCCTCGGTCCCCATATGCATATAGAGTAAAGTCCAGCCCGTTTGTTCGTAGCCGTCTCCATCCAGATCAAGCACGACAGCCCCGTTCCCCGAGCGGACAACCACCCCAGGCGCAGATGCGATAGCCCAAGTCTCGGAGGGGATACATCCCAAGGGTTCGCCGACGGCAAAATCGAGGGCTGCCCAGCCAGAGCCTTCGTCCCAGCCACCATGGGGACCACCGGTATAAGACCAGGTTTCTCCACGTTCAAAGGGGAGTGTTAATTGGGGTTGTGATAATCCTGTTGGGAGAAGAGGTTCGATTGCATAATCAAAAGGGTAGCCAAAAAGTTCTTCGTAAGTGGCGAAAAAACCCTCATCTGAAACATCGTAATCCCATACTTCGCGGGTGTAGAGAGTGGCAAAGTAGTTTTGCAGAGCGGCTGTCCCGGCGTTGATGCTGGGGTTAACGCCGACCACGTTTCCATCGGCGAGCGTCCACTGGGTAACTGCATTGGCACGCCAAAGATAATATCCACGATTCAGTTCATTTGCCGACCAGACAAGCTGACGATACAATCCCGCATACCATTCTGTGTAATATCGCATGGGGAAATTGGTCTCGGAAACGGTCGGTTGAGTGACCCATCCGCTCTGATATTCGAGTAGTGCCAGCAAAAGGCGCGGATTTATAGAATAATCCTGCGCGACGCGGGTGATGATCTCTGGGCCGCTGAGCATTTCGCCATCCACTTCCTGCTCGTAATTTTTGAGATAGCCATCTTTGCCTTTGAGATAAATTTCCATATCCAAAAGAAGACTGGCGGGACCATAAACCAGCTCAGAATCGGGGATGATTTTGAAGCCAGAACCTTGCTCAGCCGCAGGCAGAAAACGAGCTATATTTGGTGTGGGCGTAGAGATGGCTTCACCGGCCGCGCGGGTGGGCGGCAGCAAAGTGGAAAGGGGAATCGCGGCCTGCGGATTGGATACATCGAAGGGGTCGTAGCTCTCCCAATCGGGGGCTTCTTCGGGGGCGGTGGTGCAGGCAGTAAGTATGAAAATGAGTAGAAATAGAATTATCTTGCGCATGGCAGAATTGTAGCATGTTCTGCTTTGCTGGGCGTTATTTTTTTATATACTGTGGTCAGGGGAATAGGTGAGGAGAGGGTGCGTCGCACCAATGAGATAGTATTTTGTCCGTTAAACGAGCAATGCTTGGGCTGAATCTGAATCTCATTTAGCATGGTGCGACGCACTGCACTCTCGCGATATGGGTAGGAAGAGGGTGCGCCGCACCAACGAGATGGGCATTTTGTCGTTTAATGGGCAATGCTTGGACAGAAACAGAATCCCGTTTAATATGGTGCGACGCGCTAGACCTTCTCTCGCGGTATAATTTTCTTGTTCAAAATTAGGAGGTTTTATGGCGCGTAGAACTACTCTTTTTCTTCCCGATCATTATTATCATATCTACAATCGCGGTGCACATAAAGCCGATATTTTCCGTGATGACAATGACTATGTCTTTTTGTTGAAACTAATCAAAGAGAAAGCGACAGCATTTGATATTTCGGTAATTGCCTATTGCTTGATGAGCAATCATTATCATTTTCTTTTACGTCAAAATGGGGAGAGAACCATCAGCCAATTCATGCAGGCTGTTTTCAATATCTATTCCAAAGCCTTTAATCGAAAATATGAACTTTCGGGAACACTTTTTGAAGGGGCTTTCAAGTCTGTTTTGGTAGAGAGAGATGAATATCTTTTGCATCTTTGTCGTTATATTCACAGTAATCCCCTCGAAGCGGATATGGTCATTAAGCCAGAGCAATGGCATTATTCAAATTATCTTGAATTTATTGGGGAAAGAAAGGGAACACTCGTTGACCGAGAATTTGTGCAGGAGAATTTTGGAACGCCGGAAGAATACAAGGCATTTGTGATGGATTACACTCCACCAGAAAAAATGGAAAAAGAATTACGACATTATTTGTTTTGGGATTAGAGCGGGGGAAAGGGTGCGCGGCGAAGAGGGTGCGTCGCACCAACCAGACGAGCATTTTGTCGTTTAACGGGTAATGCTTGGGCTGAATCTAATCTCGTTAAACATGGTGCGACGCACTGCTCGGCCAAAGCTACGGTATAATTTCTCCATCTAAATACACAACGCAAATGGGAAAATAATGACCGCCCAAGCAAAGCGCAAACTCAAAGTCTTCCTCTGCCACTCCTCGCACGACAAACCTGCCTTGCGAGAGATTTACACGCGCTTGCAAGCCGAAGGCTGGATCGACCCGTGGCTGGACGAAGAAAAGCTCTTCCCCGGGCAGGATTGTGATTTGTGAAAGGGAATAAAAATGAATTCTTCAGAGAATGTCCTAACTGGACAATGGTCATCTAAACAATCTTTACCAAAGAAACTTTTTACTTGTGGGCATTGTGGTCATAAAAGTGGTTCTGAACATGGATACTTACTGCATGCAAAAGGAAAATCTCACATTAAAATAGCTTTTATTTATATCTGTGGAGGATGCAACCAGCCGTCATATTTTGGTGATGGACAACAAGTTCCTGCTCCGATTCTAGGAAATAGAGTAGATGGATTGCCTGAAGAATTAAATAACCTGTATAGCGAAGCTAGACAATGTACCAGTATCGGAGCTTATACAGCTTGTGTTTTAGCATGCCGAAAAATGTTAATGCATATTGCTGTTGATCGCGGGGCTACTGAGGGAGAAAACTTCTGGGCTTATGTTCAATACCTTAACGATAATAATTACATTCCTCCAAATGGAGGCGGTTGGGTAGATTATATTAGAGAAAAAGGAAATGAAGCAAATCATGAAATCGTAGTTATGGAAGAAATGGATGCTTTTAGACTACTTTCGTTTGTAGAGATGTTGTTAAAATTCATTTATGAATTTCCATCCATGTTGCCTTCTAATAATTCTGAAAGTGAAGAAATAGAGGCAGGTGAATAGGTGTTGTGTATTTCCTAGATGACAGATTGTCAATTTGATGTTGACAACTTGTATATAAAATATATAATGGAGGTGGCGGATAAAGCCTGAGGCAATCGTGATGTTGTAAGATGTCATAAGCGTGTTGTAAATGCGCCGATCTCAGGGCCCGCCGATTTTATTTAAATGAGTACACATGTTTATTTTGATGAAAGTGGTGACTTAGGGTGGTCTTTTGAAAAGCCTTATGGACGAGGCGGGTCAAGTAGATATCTTACAATTTCCTTTTTACTTACCCCTAAAGCGGCAAGTAAATATCCCAAAAGATTGGTAAGACAACTTTACAAGAAGTATAAAATTCCTCCAAAGCAAGAGTTGAAAGGTTCTCAGCTGACGGATGAGCAGAGGGAGTTTTTTGTAACAAAGACAATCGCCATGTTGGAAAGTAAGCCCCTTTTGCAGTTGTTGTCTATCACAGTTAAAAAAGAAAATGTGTTTGAGCATATTCGAGCAGATCATAACAAGTTGTATAACTACATGATCCGTTTAACGCTTTTACGCGAAATAAAAGATAAACCACTTGTGATACTTTTTCCTGATCCTAGAAGTGTAAAGGTTCAAAGTGGAAATAGCATGATTGACTATTTGCAAACTGTGTTATGGTTTGACCATAATTCCCGAACGAAATTGCAGGTAGAAGAAATCCCAAGTGAAAAAAGCTTGAATTTGAAATTCATTGACTGGGTAGCTAACACAATAGGACGAAAATATGAAAGAGGAGTAAATGGGTTTGCAGATAGGTTGCTCCCCTATATTTGTTCAAAAGAATTGTATTTCCGTAGATGAAATACATCTTTCGTAATCAAAAAGCCCTCCGAGACTCACCATCCCGAAGGGCTTTTACTTTTATTGATTACCTGATCCCTAATCCCCAATTATTTTTTCAACTTTAACCGCCGTAACCTTATACTCCGGTATTTTTGCCACAGGGTCAAGCGAGGCGTGGGTTAATTCATTCGCCGAGGCTTCGGGGAAGTGGAAGTTGGCGTAGACCATGCCGGGCGGCACGCGTTCGGTGACGAGAGCTTTGCTCTCGATGCTGCCATGCCGCGATGTCAAACGGATGCGATTTTCGCCGCCATTCAGACCAATGCTGGCGGCATCGTCGGGATTGACTTCGACAAGCGATTCGCCGTAGACCTTCATGATGCCCTCCACGCGACGGGTCATTTGACCGCCGTGCCAGTGGTAGAGCACACGTCCCGTTGACATGATGTAGGGGTACTCATCATCGGGAGATTCGGTCGGGGGCACATGCTCGATGGGTTTGAATTTTCCTTTTCCGTGCGCAAATTCGCCAACGTGCAAGATCGGTGTGCCGGGATGCTCGTAGTCTTTGACCGGCCATTGCAGGCGTTCGCCATTTTCGAGACGTTCGTGGCTGATGCCCGCATATTGGGGTGTAAGCGCGGCAATTTCGTCCATAATGGCGGAGGTGGAATCATAGTCCCAGCCGGAATAGGGTGCATTTAACGAGAGCAATTCTGGGGTGAGAGCGATAATCCGCTTTGCCAAATCAGAGATAATATGCCAGTCGGGGCGCGAATCCCCAACGGGCGCGATGGCCTGTCGTACCATCTGCACGCGGCGTTCGGTATTGGTGAACGTGCCCGTTTTTTCGGCAAAGGATGAGCCGGGGAGCAGGACATCGGCATAGACCGACGTCTCCGATTTGAAAAGTTCTTCGAGTACGACAAAATCGCAGGCCTTGAAATTCTTACGAATTTCTTTGGTGTCGGGGTCCGACATAATCGGGTCTTCGCCGAGCACGTAAAGGGCGTGGGTGTTGCCTTCGGTCACTTCGGGCACCATCTCGGTGACGGTTTTGCCGACTTTTGCCTCGGTGCTGCGTCCCCATGCTGCCGCAAATTTCTTTTGCACCTCGGGGTTGAAGGTTTTCTGATAACCGGGGAAATTATTCGGCAGTCCGCCTAAATCGCACGCGCCCTGCACGTTATTTTGTCCACGCAGCGGGTTCGTACCGCCGCCCGAAACGCCCATATTGCCGAGCATCATTTGCAGGCCAGCCAGCGCCATTACATTGCGGACGCCCTTAATATGCTGCGTGATGCCCATCGCCCACATTACGGCCATCGGCTTATGCGTGCCCATTAATTCGGCAGCTTCTTTAAGCTGTGCCACAGGCACGCCCGTAATCTCGCTCACCTTTTCGGGCGGATAATCTTGAATAACAGCGCGATATTCTTCGAAATCTTCGGTGCGTTCCGCGATGTATTCAGTATCTTCATGCCCATTTTGCAGGATTAAGTAGCTCAACCCGTTTATCAGCGCGGTATCTGTGCCGGGCTGATGTTGCAAGTGGATAGTTGCGAGGTCGCTAATATCGATCTTGCGTGGGTCGCAGACAATTAGCTTTGCGCCGCGTCGTTGAATCGCACGGCGTAACTTCGTCCCGAAAACGGGATGTTGGGATGTGGTATTCGAGCCAATGATGAAAAAGGCCTCTGCATTCTCTGCAATATCGTCCATGGCGTTAGTCATTGCGCCTGAGCCAAAAGTGGTAGCCAGACCGGCTACAGTGCTAGAGTGTCAGAGCCGGGCGCAGTGGTCAATATTATTCGTGCCTATGACCTGTCGCGCCAGTTTATTCATTAGATAATTTTCTTCATTCAGACATTTTGCGGATGTCATAAAGCCGATGGAATCGGCTCCGTGACGATCCCGGATTTGGGCTAGGTTGCTGGCCGTGATGTCTAGTGCCACATCCCAACTTGTTTCTGCCCAATCCCAATCCGAAGAATCTCGGTCGATCTCAGACTTTTTCTTGCCCTCGAGCAAATACTTGCGCACGAGCGGCTTCTTCACACGGTCGGGATGCTGCACATATTCCCAGCCATAGCGACCTTTTACACAAGTATGCCCTTCGTTGACGGTGCTTTCACCATCGCCACGCACGCCAATGATCTCGCCGTTGCGGGTTTCAACGATCAAGCCACATCCCACGCCGCAGTAGGGACAGATGGTTTTGGTCTCGCCGGTAGGGAGGCCGTGTTTGAGTTCGGTCTTGTCGTAAAGGGCGCCGGTCGGGCACATATCCACGCAGCGACCGCAGGATTCACAGCTTGAGTCCCAGATGGGCAGATCAAAAGGTGCGGTGATCTTTGTAGAAAAGCCGCGATAGCCGAAGCTGATCGCCTGACGCCCCTGAATTTCATCACATGCACGCACACATTTCCCGCACAGGATACACATATCGAGATTTCGATTGTAAAAGGCGTTGCTCTCGTCGAGTTCGTAAGTGCGGCGTTCACCCTGATAAGGGTTTTTTCCACGTACACCAACATAAGCAGCCACATATTGCAGGTCACAGCGCATATTGCTGACGCAGTGCTGACAATCCAGCGGATGATCGGAGAGCAACAGGTTCATGCTGGTTTTGCGATTGGTCGCGATCATCGCGCTGGATGTGCGGATTTGCATCCCATCCGCGGCGGGGGTAGAACATGCCGTTGGTAAACCCCTATAGCCTTCGATTTCCACAATGCAGAGACGGCAGGCGCCAAATGGCTCCAGCAGCGGATCGTCACAGAGGGTGGGGATATAAACATTTGCTGCCCGTGCTGCATCCAGAACGGTGCTGCCTTCGGGAACTTCGATCTTTTTATTGTCTATTGTAATTTTTAAATTGGTCATGAGTTCTCCTCGGTTGCTATGCGACCAAAACGGCATCGAACTTGCAGACTTGGCGACAGGTATCGCAACGTGTGCATAGCTCAGGATCAATTACATGGATTTCACGACGCGCACCAGTAATGGCTTCTGTTGGGCAGGCGCGTAAGCAAACCATGCAGCCTGTACAGTCGTCGGGGTCAATTTCGTATGTGATCAGCGCTTTGCATTGTCCGGCGGGGCAGCGACCTTCGAGAATATGGGCTTCATATTCTTCTCTGAAATATTTTAGTGTTGTTAAAACGGGGTTTGGCGCAGATTGCCCTAGCCCACACAAAGAAGAATCTCTAATGGATGGGGCTAATTCTTCGAGTGCATCCAAGTCTTCAATTTTGCCATGTCTGGCAGTGATGCGAGTCAGGATTTCGAGCATTCGTTTTGTACCCAAACGACAGGGAACGCACTTTCCGCAAGATTCAGATTGGGTGAAGGTCAGGAAGTAGCGGGCGACATCCACCATACAGGTCGATTCGTCCATGATAACCAAACCGCCAGAACCCATGATTGAGCCAGCCTCTGCGAGGGCTTCATAGTCGATGGTCAGGTCAAGCATTTCCTTGGGCAAACATCCGCCGGAAGGTCCACCGGTTTGGGCAGCTTTGAACTCTTTCCCATCCGGGATGCCGCCGCCGATGTCGTAGATGACTTTGCGGAGAGACATGCCGAGTTCAACTTCGATCAAGCCGGTATTTTGTACTTTGCCTGTCAGCGCAAAGGTTTTTGTGCCTTTGCTTTTCTCCGTCCCTTTTTCTGCCCAACTTTTTGCGCCTTGCGAGAGAACGACGGGGATATTGTTGAGCGTCTCAACATTATTAATAATGGTCGGGATGCCCCACAACCCGGATTGAGCAGGGTAGGGTGGGCGCGGCATCGGCATCCCTCGGTTGCCTTCAATGGAAGCGATCAGCGATGTCTCTTCGCCACAAACAAATGCGCCTGCGCCTTCTTTGAGTTTTATATCAAAGGAAAAATCAGTGCCCAGGATATTTTCCCCAAGCAGATTTTTCTCACGCGCCTGTTCAAGGGCAAGTTTCAGGCGGTCAATAGCAAGCGGATATTCTGCGCGGCAATAAATATAGCCGAAGTCTGCGCCGATGGCGTACCCGGCAATGATCATCCCTTCGATGACAGAATGCGGGTCGCCTTCGAGCACGCTGCGATTCATAAATGCGCCCGGGTCGCCTTCGTCGGCATTGCAGATGACGTATCCGTAGGAAGGCAGATCGGATTTAGATTCTTTCAGGGCGCGGATATTATCGGCAGCAATCGTCCACTTGCGACCAGCGGGGAAGCCAGCTCCCCCACGTCCACGCAGTCCGGCGTCCAGCGTTTCTTGCACGACTGCTTCGGGAGTCATATCCAATAAGGCGCGTGAGAGACCGGCGTAACCATCGTTGGCGATATAATCTTCGATCTTTTCGGGGTCAATAAATCCGCAATTGCGCAAAACCGTTCGTTCTTGCGGCGCAAAGAAGGGGATTTCGTTCCATGATGGGATTTCGGCAAAAGCATCATCTCCGATCACAGCCAGAGACTTTTTATGTTCGTAGATATTGTGGAGGAAAACGTTTTCAAGGATCTTTTTCGTTTCCCCGGGCGTGACAGGACCATAACTCAGGCGTGGTTGCCCGGGAATTTCAATATCGAGCAAAGGTTCTTTATAACAAATCCCGATACAGCCTACAGAAACAACGTCGGCGTTGATCTCTGTGTTATTGGCGAGTGTCCGTTCAGCAGCCTCCAGAATCGCGTTGCCCCCGGCGGCGATGCCGCAAGTCCCCAAACCAATTGCGATGCGGGCTTTATCAGCTCTTTGTGCGCTAACTTCTTCGTCAGCCCATTTACGGATGGCGGTGTAATTACTCATTAGTTGCCTCCCCGCCGTTTTTGCCTGCGGCACTTTCCTTGGCTATTGCCTTGATGATTTTACGCACCATCCTGCGTGCCTGATCGGGCGTGATATTACCTTTTGTTTCCTCGTCAATAATGATGACGGGCGCGAGAGAGCAAGCACCAAAACAAGCCACTTTTTCGACGGTAAATTCACCGTCTTCGGTGGTTTCTTCTCCATCAGTGAGACCAAGTTCATCTTCGACAGCGTCAATGATGAGCGGCGCACCACGCACATGGCAGGCGGTTCCGCTGCAAATTTTGACCATATGTTTTCCTGTCGGGTTCAGGCGGAACTGAGAATAAAAGGTAAGCACGCCAAAAATTTCGCTGGTCGAGACGCGCAATGCTACACTGATCTCGTCAATGGCTTCTTTGGGCACATATCCCATTTCCACTTGCACCTGTTGCAGCAAGGGGATCAGGGCACTGCGATCTTGTGTGCTAACTGTCATAGAGCCTCCAATAAATTTGGAAAAATTCAGTAGATCATGATTTTGTCATTGCGAGGCAGTTTTATCGCCGACGCAATCTCCATCTCAGAATGGGGGATTGCTTCACTTCGTTCGCAATGACGCTAGTATGTACTGAAATTACCTAATTATTATGCTTTTCTTCTTCTTTTATGAGTAGTCGCATCTTTCTTGAATTTGTCTGACATTTGTCGTGATACAGTCACTCTTCTTCTGAAATATCTTCTTTCTTTTCACTCGTACCCGAGTTTTGCGAAAAAGCCACAGCCAAGGCAATGCCAACGCCCACCCCAACGGCGATATTATCCGCTCCTGTGCCGATTGCGATGCCAACGCCAATACCAAGTAAAAGACCAAAGCGTGCTTTTCTTAGATTCTGATCCATTAGATTTCCTTTTCTTTCTCTACCGAAGTAATTCTTTCAGGATGAGTATACAGATTAAAACGGTGACGCTTCGCATAACCGATTAGCGTGATGCCCTGCTGCTCTGCCAACTCTACGGACATCGAGCTTGGGGATGTGCGGGATATGACGACGGATACGCCCAGCCTGATTGCCTTCTGCATCATCTCTGAGCTGATGCGTCCTGTCGTCAAGATCATAATTGTTTTGGGCGTGATACCGCCCATCAACATCTGCCCGGCAATTTTATCGAGCGTATTATGCCGCCCAATATCTTCGGCGGCGGCGAGAACTTTTTCTCCGTCCGTCAGCACGGATGTGTGGATCCCGCCGCTTTGGCGGTAGAGCGTTTGGTTCTCATCCAGCATTTTTAGCAAGAGGGGAATATCTTTGGGGCTGAGCATCACGCCATTTTGCTGCCGAGCAAGCCCATGACTTGCGTGCGTTCCTGCGCTGAACTGCGTCGAAGCGTCGATGGATGTCATCCCCCCAGTGCAGCCGGATGTACGCGTCCACTTTTTGGGTTTCTCGGCGGCGTGGTTGAGCCAGACATCCACGTTATCGCCATGTTCGCAAACACGCACATCGGCAACTTCATCGAAATTCTTGATGATATCTTCGTTGAAGAGAAATCCGATGGCGAGGGCTTCGAGCAGGGAGGGGGTACACATAAAAGTCAGCCAGGCTTCGCCATTGACAGTGAGCGAGACGGGGGCTTCGGTGGGCAGGTGGGCGTCTATTTTTTCGTTCTTTCCGTTTTGAAAGAAGTGGTATTGAGTGGGGATATTAGGTTTTTTCATTTTCTACCGTTAAATAAAGGGTGGTTTTAGACTAATTTTCCGATGATTTTTATGCAGGGGCGTGTAAAAACATCATCGGCGTGGGGCGCGTCTTCGAGTTCACCACTCAGGTCAATGCCGGGATAGTGGAGATTGCGGTGCATCTCTTTGCGCCAGTTGGGGCAATCTGTCACGTCGTAGACGATGCCATCGTAAGCGACCCATTTTGCCTCTTCATCGTCACCATTGTGGCGCATGAGTTGGGCAGAGGTGATGGTTTTGTTGGGGATATTCATGGTGTTATTTTAACACGTCCCCTTAAAATTTTAACGCGAATGCTCGCGAATGAACAAATGACACGAATAAAAGCATTTTTTTAAATATTCGCGAACATTCGCTCATTCGCGCAATTCGTGTTGAAAAATTATCTGACAACATTTGCATGATATGGCATAATAACCGCATCTTAAAAACTGAGGTAGAAATGACAAAGAAAATTCTTATTGACGGGCAGTCGTTGACCATCGAGCAGGTGGTTTTGGTTGCGTATGGCGAAGCGGGGATGCCAAAGGTCAAGATCACACCCGATGCACAGAAGCAAGTTCAAAGGGCGGCAGATGCCGTCCAGACTTTGCTTGAGCGTGGCGAAGTCGCTTATGGCATCACAACGGGATTTGGCGCGTTTAAAGATCGCGTTATCCCCCTTGAAGATGTGCGCACTTTGCAAAAAAATATCATTATGAGCCACGCTGTGGGGACAGGGGATATGTACGACATCCCGACCACAAGGGCGATTATGCTCATCCGGGCAAATACCCTTTCTCGTGGACATTCCGGGATACGCCCCCGTACCCTGGGCTTGCTCGTTGATATGCTCAATCACAGGGTTCATCCCCAAATCCCCGAAAAAGGATCGCTCGGCGCAAGCGGAGATTTAGCCCCGCTCGCCCACATGGCGCTGGTCATGATCGGGATGGGCGAAGCCGAATATCGAGGTGAAATTTTGCCTGGCGTAGAGGCGTTAGAACGCGCTGGTTTAGAACCCATTCAGTTGGCTGCAAAAGAAGGCTTGGCACTCACCAACGGAACGACGGTTATGTGTGCGTTGGGGACACTTTTGGTGCATAAATCCGAACGTCTCTGCGGCGTGATGGATACCGCTGGTGCGCTGAGTCTCGAAGCCCTGAACGGTACGCCGCTCGCTTTCGATGAGCGCATTCATAATTTGCGTCCTTTCCCCCGGCAGATAGAGACAGCCAAACATCTCCGTGATTTATTAAAAGGTAGCGACTTTACCAGAGACTACGATCCCAGCAATGTGCAGGATGCTTATACCCTGCGCTGTATGCCCCAAGTGCATGGCGCAGCTCGTGAAGCAATTGCCTATACCCGCTGGGTGATGGAAATTGAGCTGAACGCCGTCACTGATAATCCGCTTATCTTCATTGACGATGAAAGCGAAGAAATTACTGTCATCTCAGGTGGGAATTTCCATGGCGAGCCTTTAGCGATAGCAATGGATTATCTCGCCATTGCGCTGACCGAGTTGGGCAATATCTCCGAACGCCGCATGATGCGTCTAACGGATGAGTGTAGTAATTCCCAAATATTGCCGGCATTTCTGACGAAAAAAGGTGGGTTGAACTCCGGTTTTATGATTACGCAATACACTGCCGCTGCACTCGCCACCGAAAATAAGGTTTTGGCGCACCCCGCCAGTGTAGACAGCATCCCGACTTCCGCAAACGTGGAAGACCACGTCAGCATGGGCTTGACGGCGGGGTTGAAACTGCGCCAAATCGCTTTAAATGTGGAGCATATCCTCGCTCTCGAACTGATGGCTGCCGCACAAGGTATTGATTTTCGCCGCGAAGAAACAGGTGAGAATGCCAAGCTCGGAGAAGGCACTGCCCCGGTCTATGCGCTTATCCGTGAGAAAGTTCCCTTTATTGAAGAAGACACTGTTTTATATGAATATATCTCCACTGTGAAGGCGTTGGTCTCAAGCGGTGCGTTGGATGAGTTTGTTTGTTAGCCTGAGTTTTTGATAAAGGGGTTCACCCCAGATGAACTCAGGTTTCAGAGCTTCTTTTGGAACGGATAAACCAGTATTCTCATTGCTATTAGGTTATTTAACTGAACGAGTGTTATACGATACAAGATGGCCGCGTTTTTTGCTGAGAAACCAACCGATTAGCAAAATTACTGCGACCACGATAGAAAGTCGAGTTGAAACGTTCGTGAATAGTGATCCTTTCAGGAAGATATGCCCTAACACTGCGCCTAAAATAGACCATGGAAGCAGTAACATGAATGCTTGAAATATCCTGTTGATCGGTAAACCTCCACGAGAGCCGACGATTTGGGTTTTGTATTTAGGACTTCCATTCGGGTTACGAGGGATTTTTGGATCAACAAAAGAGTGTTTTCGATTAAAAATCGTATCAAAGATGATTCTTAATACTCGAATGTCTTCAAAATATGCGAAATGGCTTTTGTTGGGATCAGGGAACCAGCGATTATAAATTTCGTAGTTATCAACCCGGAGATCAGCATGATTGGCATTGTGAGGAGATTCGATGGATCCGCTAATAATATCGGCTGCATCCCAAAAATTGATCCAGTGAATTTGCTTTTTTGTATTTTTTGCGAAAGGAACTTCGCTAATATCCCCACGAATTTGTTCAATGACACGGTTAAACCGGTGGCTTTTGCTTTTGTAATTTTCGAAGAAATAATAAACTTTGTCTATGGGTGTTGCAAGCGATATGAAATGTTCGATTTTATAGAGCGGTAATGGAGATTTTATTGGCGCGCCACCGATATTACGAGCGCGATTATATCTTCCTGTTTCAAGTAATGCATCGTGAGCAACTGAGGTACCTAAACTATGTGCGATAACGATGACCCGATCACAATACTTATAATCTAGTAATACGTGATGAAATATATCGCTGGCTACTTTTACAACCTTCTTCCTTCGAAGATATTTCTCATCCGTTTCTGTATAAGTTGCCCACATCTGAACATCACCAAGATAATTTTTTAGAAAACTTGTTATCCCTAAACCAAGAAATACACTGACAACCGCGAGAACGTTTTTGAAGGACACTTCCTGTTCAAACTGAAATGGCAAGTTTGATGTATCGATAACGCTGAGTACGTTGAGGAGGATTGTTGCTATCCAAAAGAGAGCGCCGGCTCCTAGGACAAGGGTGATAAACAAAGTTAGTAGAACAAATTCATTAAATATTTCACTTATTAGGTAATAAAACTTCCAGTGCTTTGCCAATAAAACTAAATTGTTTTTTTCATTCCCTTTTTGAAATTCTTGTTCAAGTGCTGTGATCTCACTTTCTTGATCTTTCTCATGCTGTTTTGTGAGGTCTCTGGTGGTTAGTTTTTCTTTTAGGCCCTGATACAAGGCTTTTTGTTGTTGGTTCACATAATCCTTGAATTCTTTATGTGAACCTTTTTTGAAACTCCTTCGAGCGTCAAGCCCTTCAAAGTCATCATATAATTTGAGTAATCTTTTAAGGTCTTCTTTCTTATACCCGTATTTTGCTTTCTTTTTCTCGCTCATCTTATGCCACAGGGATAAGAGAGCGGTACGGCGTAAACGAGCTTGTGATCGCCAAGGTTCCCCCAATATTTTTAGCGGAACAAAAACCTGAGAAAAAACCCACTTTAGAACATCAGAGACAGAACTGCCTCCCGCCATGATTGGAGCCCAGTAAGCTTCATAAAAACGAACCGTCTGTGTTTCATCGCCAGTTCTTTTTCTATGCTTGGTACTAATAAATGAGATGTTTTTCTCCTTGTCAACACGACTTTCTTCCAGACGAGCCTGGATATCACTCAGCTTTCCCAGTGAGTCTAAATCATTTGCCTTGTAGGAAAAATTGTCTAATTGATCAATCAAATTACTAACTTCTTCGTTGCGTCGCTGACTTCCCATACCATGGACATAAATTACTGCTGTATAATGTTTGCTTGATTGTTTTCCTTGATTATCTTTCTGTATTTTTTCGTCTTCTTGAGATATGTGATTATTTGCAGACATCTTTCCTCCTTGGAAACAAGCTGTTCTTTATATAAATTTCATTGTACATTTTTTTCTTGCTAATTTCTATATTCGAGGATAATTAAAATATGCCAAAAATCGTTGAATGTATCCCTAATTTTTCTGAAGCCCGCCGCCCTGAAGTGGTGGATGCCATTGTCGCCGCCGTTGAGTCTGTGCCCGAAGTGAGCCTGCTCGACCGCTCGTCAGATAACGACCACAACCGCACCGTCCTGACTTTTGCGGGACCACCCCACCCTGTCGCTGAAGCTGCTTTTCGTGCCGTCAAAGTTGCGGGTGAGCTTATCAATTTGGATGAGCATGAGGGCGGACATCCCCGCATTGGCGTAGCGGATGTGATTCCCTTCGTCCCCATCTCGGATGTGACGATGGACGAATGTGTCGCTCTTGCCCATGGGCTTGGTCGGCGCCTGGGAACGGAGTTACAGATCCCCGTCTTTTTCTACGAGAAAGCCGCCAAAGATGCCAGCCGTGTAAATTTGGCGAAAGTCCGCAAGGGGCAATATGAGGGGCTAAAAGCCGAAGTCGGGACATCGGAACAACGGATTCCTGATGAAGGGCCGCACCAAATTCCCACAATGGGAGCAAGTGTAATCGGCGCGCGTGACCCTTTGGTCGCCTTTAATGTATATCTAACGACAGATGATGTATCCATCGCTCAGAAAATTGGCAAAGCTGTCCGGCATTCATCCGGCGGATTGGCTTTCGTGAAGGGGATGGGGCTGCTCGTGGACGGGATGGCACAAGTCTCGATGAATCTGACAAACTACAAGAAAACGCCCGTTGCCCGTGTGGTCGAGTTCATACGCCGAGAAGCGGAGCGTTATGGCGTGGGCATCCATCATAGTGAGCTGGTGGGCTTGATCCCGCAAGAAGCGCTCGTAGATGCGGCAGTTTGGTATACGCAACTCGATCAGTTCGAGAAAAACCAAATTCTTGAAACGCGGCTTTATGCTGCGCAGGAAGAACTTGCGGGGCAAGAAAAAGTTGACTTTTTAGATGCACTGGCTGATGGCAGCCCCACGCCCGGCGGTGGCTCGGCTGCGGCTCATTCTGCTGCGATGGGCGCGGGATTAGTGGCGATGGTGGCGTGTTTAAGTATCGGGAAGAAGAAATATGCCGAAGTTGAAGATGAGATGAAATCCGTTTTAGACGAAGCCGAAGCATTGCGTGCCAAATTGACCCACGCTGTAGACGAAGATGCTGCATCTTTCACGGCAATCATGCAAGCCTTCAAACTTTCCAAAGAAACGGATGCTGAGAAAGCCGCCCGCTCGCAGGCGATTCAGGACGCGACGCTTTACGCCAGCGAAGTACCCTTGGAAACCGGAAAAGGCGCAGTGCGTGTGATGGAACTAGCCTTAAAAGTTGCAAGTATTGGTAATAGCAACGCGATCACAGACGGCGCATCTGGTGCGGCGATGGCGCGCGCGGCGTTGATTTCGGCAGGCTATAATGTGCGGATCAATCTTGGCTCGTTGAAGGATAAGGCGAAGGCGGAAGAGATTTTGGTTACGTTGAAGAATTTGGAAACCAAAGCGAATGAGATTGACACCGCGCTGCGTCAGGTTTTGATTGAGCGTGGTGGGTTGGAATTCTAAAGTAGGGGCAACCCGTTGTTATGAAAAATAAAATTTTATTGAAAAGAAAAGGGTTGGAAAATAATAGTGTTTTGCTGTCAAGCATGAAGGGTCGCCCTTACTTCTTATTAGTCTTTTTTGTTTTTTTCTTTACCGCTTGTGCTCCTGCGCCAACACCTGTGCCCTTAACTGCAAAGGCTACCCCAATAAGACCTACACAAACCGAAATTCCTGCAACGTTGACGCCAACGGCAGAGCCTAGCCCAACGGCGACAAATATCCCGACTGCTACACCCATTCCTTGTGATGCTTATGAAAGCTTTTGCGTGGAAGATGGTCACTTTTGGCTTGCACGCCCAATTAGCACAGAATTTAATTATGAAATCGAACCAGCTTATCGCTATGGTTCAACGATCAACGGGAAACGAGACCCGCATCATGGGGTTGAATTTATCAATGCCTTTGGTGTACCCATTCTCGCTGCGGCAGATGGGCGTGTGATTCACGCGGCTGAAGATAAACCCGCGTTCTACGCGCCCTGGGAACGTTTTTACGGAAATCTGGTCGTCATTGAGCATGATCTGCCCGAGTTGGATACACCCTTTTATACGCTTTATGCTCATCTTTCGGTCATTAATATTGCAGAAGGGGAAGTTGTGGAAGCCGGACAAGCTGTTGGGAATGTGGGAATGTCTGGCGGAGCGATCGGGAGTCATCTCCATTTTGAAGTTCGTATGGGGGGATACGAATATAGCGACACACGTAACCCCGAGCTTTGGTTGCAAGCCCTCGACGCGATGCACGGTGGGATCGTGGTGCGCATCGAAAATCAGACGGGGAAGCTACTTCGGGTTCCGCTTGTGATCGACAAAGTTGGGGGCGCAGAAGATTCCCTTGAAAGGATAGCAAGTTTGGACGCGTATGCCCCAGAAACTCATCCCGTTGGTGTGGATGACGATTGGGCAGAAACTCATGCGATTGGAGAGATCCCCGCTGGTGAGTATCGCGTCAGTTTTTCTTATGCAGGGCAATACTGGGAGCGTTTTGCGAAGGTGCATCCCGATAAAGTTACAACAATCTATTTTCTTATTGAAGAGTAATAAAAAGGAGAAAAAAATGGGACTTAAACCAGATCATTGGATTAGAAAAACGGCTGTTGAACAAAAAATGATAGAGCCTTTTGTCGAAAATCAAGTTCGTGATGGGGTCATTTCTTATGGCGTTTCATCATATGGTTATGATATTCGCGTGGCGGATGAGTTTATGATCTTTACAAATGTACATTCAGCCATTGTTGACCCGAAAAATTTTGACCCCAAATCGATGGTCGAATTTCAGGGCGATGTTTGTATTATTCCGCCCAATTCTTTCGTTTTAGCGCGCTCGGTGGAGTATTTCCGCATCCCGCGTAATGTGTTGACAGTTTGTCTGGGAAAATCGACTTATGCGCGCTGTGGCTTGATCGTCAATGTGACACCATTTGAACCGGAATGGGAAGGTTTCGTGACTCTCGAAATTTCGAATACCACCCAGCTCCCTGCAAAAGTTTATGCAAATGAAGGCTTGGCGCAAGTGCTTTTCTTTGAAGCAGATGAAGAATGCGAAACTTCTTATGCAGATAAAAAAGGGAAGTACCAGAAGCAGCAGTCGATTGTGCTGCCGAAACTTTAATTAGCAAGAGATCGAGAGCTTCAAAACTCGATCTCTTTTCATTCACATCATATTTTTCTCCAAATGGGGGCTTTAAATAATTCCAAAGAATGTGTCCCCAGACATACGTAGAGAATAATTTCAAAAGAAATACTTGCCATTTTTTAAAATAATTTTGTGTGTTATATTTTTAGCAAATATTCTATTGATAAAAAGGGCTTTTTGTGGAAAAATACACATCTGCGGAGCGATTAGACAAGACCGATTTAAAAATTTTGCGCGAGCTTCAAGAAAATAGCCGCATTAGCATTAGCGAGCTGGCTCGTCGGATCAGCTTATCTCAACCTGCAACCCATACCCGTTTGAAAAGATTGGAGACATTTAGTATTATTCGAAAACATGTCTCGCTTCTGGATCGTGAGAAATTGGGATTGGACCTGGTTTGTTTTATGCAAATCCGCTTGCAGGCACATTCTGAAAAAGCATTATTGGCATTTGAAAAGGCTGTCCAGTCCTTGCCATCTGTTTTGGAATGCCATTATCTGACGGGCGAATTTGACTATTTGCTAAAGACAATTTTTCGAAATCGCCACGAATTGGAGCATTTCGACCGCCAGATTCTTTCGCCCCTGCCAAATGTCGTTCAAGTGATCACTAGTGTAGTTTTATCGGAGGTCAAATCTACGACGGTGCTGCCCCTGCCGAGCGACACTGCATCAAAATAAATTTCCCTAGGAGAAAAAATGACAGATCAAAGAAAACCCGGATTCAACACCCTCTCCGTTTGGAGCGGCGAAGAAGCAAAAGATGGTTGGGAGCGGACAACGCAAGTCTCTGTTGCGCATAGTGTGAGCTATGGCTACAAGGATTTGGATGAATGGCTCGATGTTGCCCTCGGCAAAGAAGAAGGGCATATTTACAGCCGTAACACCAACCCGACAGTCGCCGTCTTTGAAGAGAAGATGCGTCAACTTGAAGGCGCAGAAGCCGTGACGAGTTTCTCGACGGGCATGGCGGCGATCAGCAATACTCTGTACTCCCTGCTCAAGCCCGGCGACCGCGTTGTCTCAGTAAAAGATACTTATGGCGGGACAAACGAGATTTTTACCCGTTTTCTCCCCCGTTTAAATGTAGATGTAGAACTCTGCCCGACGACAGATCACGAAGCGATAGAAGCGGCTGTGGCGAAGGGCTGCGATGTGCTCTATCTTGAAACGCCAACGAACCCGACCCTGAAAGTGGTCGACATCGAAAGGCTTGCCCGAGCGGGACACAGTGTCGGCGCGACCGTTCTGGTGGACAATACTTTTGCGACCCCGATCAACACCAATCCCCTCAGCCTGGGCGCGGATGGCGTTATCCATAGCGCCACAAAATACATCGGCGGTCATGCAGATGCGTTGGGCGGCGTTTTATGCGGCTCAAAAGAACTTGTCAAAGGAGCCTATGCCTATAGAGAAATTAACGGTGCAACATTGCACCCGATGGCGGCTTATTTGATGATCCGCTCGATCAAAACTTTGGCATTGCGTGTGGAACGTCAGAGCGAAAACGCGATGAAAATTGCTCGTTTCCTGAAAGCACACCCGATGATCGAAGATGTATATTACCCAGGCTTGGAAACGCACGAGAATCACGAGATCGCAACCAAGCAAATGCGCGGATTTGGCGGTATGATGTCCTTCTTCCTGAAAGGCGATTTTGATAACGTGAGCAAGTTCCTGCCACGTTTGCGCTACGCCCATCTCGCCGCAAATCTGGGACCTGTGGAAACCGTCGCCGGTCCGCCGCGCACAACCAGTCATGTCGAAGTATCCGCGGAGCAACGCGCAAAGATGGGTATTCCCGAAACACTCATCCGCTACTCAGTGGGCATCGAAGATGTGGATGACATCATCGCCGATCTGGAACAGGCATTGGAATATGTAGAAAAGCACTAGTAGAAAAAGCTGTTGAGCTATACAATTCTTGATACCGTTTTTATAGAAATTCAATTAAGGAGTAAGACCAATGTCCGACCGCAAAAAAGTAACCCTACGTACCCTTTTTAGCAAAGCCGAGAAAAAAGAACCGATCTCTTGGCTCACCTGCTACGATTACCCCACCGCCTACCTGCAAGAAGAGGCAGGCATCGACATGATCCTCGTTGGCGACAGCCTTGGCATGACCATGCTCGGTTACGACGGCACGCTGCCTGTCACAATGGAAGATATGATGCGCCACACGCAAGCCGTTCGTCGCGGCGCGCCAAACGTTTTCCTCGTTGGTGATATGCCCTATATGAGTTACCAACCGAGCAATGAAATTGCCGTCAAAAATGCCGGTCGTTTCATGGCGGAAGCTGGTTGTGATGCCATCAAACTCGAAGGCGGCATAGCGATGGCGCCCCGCATCAAAGCCATCGTGGACGCTGGTATCCCGGCCATTGGGCATCTTGGCCTTACCCCGCAGAGTGTCGCTGCCCTTGGTGGTTTCCGCGTGCAGGGACGTGGCGCAGCGCAGGCAAAGCAGATCATGGATGATGCCAAAGCTCTCGAAGAGGCGGGTGCATCGCTGATCCTGCTCGAAATGGTTCCCGACCGCGTCACCGAAATGATTACCGCCGCCGCCGACAATTGTCTCATTATGAGCCTCGGCTCCGGTCCCGATGCCCACGGCCAACTCCTGATCTACCACGATATGTTCGGGCTTTATCCCAAATTCAAACCTAAAATGGCGAAAGTCTACGGCAACGCTGGTGAAGTTATTCTCGAAGGTCTGACAGCTTACGCTAAAGAAGTCGGCGACAAAACCTTCCCGCAGCCAGAGAACTGGTTCACCATCAAAGATGATGAATTTGATGATCTGAAGAAATTACTCTAAAGTGAAAGGTGACGAGTGATAAGTGACTCACTCATCACTCGTCACTTAAATAACATGAGCTATGCTAACAGAACCAACCACCTAAAAGCCGAAGGCGCTTATGCCGTCCTCGCAAAAGCCCAAGCTCTTGAAGCGGATGGGCAGGAAATCATCCACTTCGAGATTGGACAGCCGGATTTCGATACTTTCTCCAATATTAGTAAAGCCGGAATGGATGCCATAACCGCTGGCAAAACCCGCTACACCCCTCCCGCCGGAACGCCCTCCTTTCGGCAGGCTATCGCTATGGATGCATCTGCCCGGCGAGGAGTATCCATCTCGCCAGAGCAGGTTGTCGTCGGCCCCGGTGGGAAGCCCCACATCTTCTTTCCCACCCTTGCCCTCGTCAATCCCGGCGACGAAGTCATCTATCCCAACCCCGGCTTCCCCACCTATGAAGCGATGATCGGTGTGGCAGGCGGCATCCCCGTCCCTGTCCCGCTGGTCGAAGAGAATAATTTCTCCTTCGATCTGGATGTCTTCGACAAACTCATCAACGAGAAGACGAAGCTCATCATCATCAACTCGCCCAGCAATCCCACCGGCGGCATTATCCGAAAAGAAGATTTAGAGCACATCGCCGCCGCCGCCAAAAAATACGATTGTTGGGTGCTCTCCGACGAGATTTACGCCCGCATCGTTTACGACGGCATGGAAGATGCCCCCTCCATTTATGCGCTGCCCGGCATGGCAGAACGCACCGTGATCATGGACGGTTTCTCCAAAACCTACGCCATGACCGGCTGGCGGCTGGGGTATGGAATCATGCCCGAAGAGTTGGTGCGCCGCGTTGGGTTGCTGCTGACGCATTCCGTTGGCTCCACGGCAGAGTTCACCCAATACGCAGGCACCGAAGCCCTGATCGGTGACCAATCCCAAGTGGACGCCGTCATCGCGGAATACGAACGCCGCCGCAATGCCATCGTGGATGGCTTGAATAGTCTCCCCGGCGTCTCCTGCCAGAAACCACAAGGCGCATTCTACGTTTTTCCCAACATCAAAGGTTTGGGCAAAACTTCCGATGAAGTCGTAAATTGGTTCATCGAAGAAGCTGGTGTAGCCCTCCTGCCAGGTACATCCTTCGGAAAATTTGGCGAAGGTTATTTGCGCCTGTCTTATGCTAATTCGATCGAAAATATCGAGAAAGCTATAGAGAAAATGGCGAAGATCATAAAGTGATTTTTTATAAATGTAGTGAAAAATGAAAGAAGTCCGCTGCTTGAGCGGACTTCTTTTTTTATAGCAGTGATAGGATAGACAGATAATCTACACAATCGTCACTTCAGCACCTTCGTAGCTCGTGCCTAATTCAAAGATACGAGCATCCAGTCCCGCACTTTCAAAGGCAGCTTTCATTGCTGTGCCAACCGCTTCATCTTCTTTTGCTGTAAATGCGATTAAGCTAGGCCCCGCCCCCGAAAGTGCAACGGCTGAGGCTCCCGCTTTTTTACCTGCTTCAAGCGCGTTGATCGCACCAGGGATCAATTTCAATCTGTAGGGCTGATGCAAGCTATCTTTCATCGCGATACCGAGTAGCTCCATATTTCCCGTTCGCAATGCTTCCGTGACGAGAACAACACGGCTTAGGTTATAAATCGCATCGGGACGATCTACCTCTTTAGGCAAGATCGCGCGAGCCTGACTTGTAGGAAAATCAAAATCGGGCAAAACGATCGTTGCATGGATGGGCCCATGATTCGCTTTGGTGGGTAGGCGCATCGAGACTACACGCTCTTTATGGACAATAGATGCAACCAACCCGCCTAACATCGCAGGGGAAACATTATCCGGGTGTCCTTCTGTTTCTATAGCTAATTTCAATATTTCTTCATCCGTAAAGGGGTTGCCAAGCAAGCCGTTCGCACCGAGCATTCCTGTAAGCATTGCTGCAGAGCTAGACCCCATCCCGGAGCCAAGCGGAACGCGATTGATGCAATCTATATGCAAACCAGGGCAGGACTTGCCCGCCAGATCGTAAATCATCAATGCAGCTTGGGCGATAGCATTATCTGCATTTTTGGGGAGACGCTTCTCTCCTTCACCTTGAACTGTGACAGATATACTGCTATCACTTGTGCAAGCAAACTCAGCTTCATTCCATAAATTCAGGGCTAATCCGAGGGCATCGAAGCCTGGCCCCAGGTTAGCGGTTGTTGCAGGGACTTTTACATGTATTTTCATGAACTTTTGCTCCAAAACTTTTTATCGAGGGATTATAATGTCACTTCGCATTGCGGAGCGCGTATTTCGCAAAATTTTATATTGAGGTGTTTTCATGTCCTACAAAGGAGTTTTAGACCGCTACGGTCATTTATTTGATTTGCCCGAACACACGCGCCCCATCGCGTTGTTGGAAGGTGATACTCCGCTTATTCCCATGCCACGTTTGGCACGTGAGTTGGGCGCAGCAGAAATTTATGTTAAATATGAAGGCTTGAATCCAACAGGTTCCTTTAAAGATCGTGGTATGACTGCAGCTGTCAGTGAAGCGCTTGGACGTGGTGCAAAAACGGTGATTTGTGCATCGACGGGCAATACAGCCGCTTCGGCAGCAGCTTATGCATCCCGTGCAGGGATGCGCGCTGTGGTTCTAATTCCCGAAGGGAAAGTTGCTGCAGGGAAATTGGCAGGCGCAATTGCCTATGGCGCGGATGTGATCCAGATTGAAGGATCATTCGATGATGCCCTCACAATGGTCGTTGAAATTACGAAGAAAACCCCATTGGCATTGGTTAACTCAATTAATCCCTATCGGATCGAGGGACAAAAGAGCGGTGCATTTGAGATTTGTGATGTGCTGGGGGATGCCCCGGACTGGCATTGTTTGCCTGTCGGCAACGCGGGGAATATCTCTGCTTATTGGATGGGATATAGGCAATATGCTGAAGTGAAGGGCACGAAACTTCCCCGGATTTTGGGCGTGCAAGCCGCTGGTTCTGCTCCGCTGGTTTTGGGGCATCCCGTAGAGAATCCCGAAACAGTTGCGACAGCCATCCGAATCGGGAAACCGGCACGTGGGGAGCAGGCACTAATGTCTGCTGAAGAATCTGGTGGACGCATTATTGCACAGAGTGACGAGAAAATCCTTGAAGCGCAACGCATTTTAGCAAGCGAAGGGGTTTGGGTGGAACCCGCATCTGCCGCAGGCTTAGCTGGTTTAAAAGCCGAGATCGAAGCCGGAGATTTTGACCCCAAAGGACAAAAGATCGCCATCGTTTGTACCGGGCACGGGATGAAAGACCCCGGCATCATCGCCGATTCGATGCCCACACCAGATGTTATCCCCGCGACAATGGAAGCGTTACGGGAGCTATTAGGTGTGTGATCACGGATAACACTATTTTGAAGAACATTTCGAATTGATAAAAAATCTTGCCAAGTTTTCAAAACCTGGCAAGATTTTACTTTTTAGCTTAGTGATTATGGTGTGAACAAATTCAAACTCGCTAAAATGACTTCAAATTGTGCCTCAGCTATGGGACGTAACTCGTCTAACGTCTGAAGCTGAATAGATGTCACTTTTCCGTTTGCTTCAAAAATGATGGTGCTATCATATATTTTTATGATGTCACCTGTTGAGATCGTAAAGCCTTTATAGGTTGATACTCGCGTGTATGCTGTTTCCCCTGAGCTGAGTGTTCGTGTGCCTTCAGAAAGAGTAACGACATCATCAAACTTATGTTCTTCACTTTTCCTTTCTAATTCGATCATCTTTTCAGGGGATGATCGATGTCCAGTTTGTACAAGTACTCCGGTGGGAAATAAATTCTGTTTGTGCCCTTCATAAAAATCGAAAATAAGTAGACGAAAAGTTTCTGGGTTTTGTCCCCTGTATGATGTTAAATATTGAGTAAGCCCCAGCTTTTCTACCTGTGGATCGATTAAAGCCATGCTATATTCTTGTCCGTCAATCCGTAATGCTGCCCACCCTTCGGGTACAAGCATTTCTATCCCGGTCGTAGCATCGGAGAAAAAGACGGTCCCATTGGGCATCGTCGTTATTGTTGAGCCTACTGTTGGCCTGGCGGGTGTTGGGGCCGGTGTTTCTGTTGGGGGGAGGAGCATTTCTAATGCTTGGGCTGTTTGGGTCATTTTCTTAGCCGCGGTTTCGGCCACCGTTGTATGAATAGCATTAGGGTCTGTTGTTGACACAGGGGCGGGGGCTAGAAAAGAAGGCGTAGAGCAAGCAAGAATAAGGAAAACCGCGACAATGATAGCTAATAGGATGTTTTTTTGAGACATTTCCCACCTCTTTTTTGGTGAATTTGTTTTGTATATCTGGACGCTCGATAGTATACCTTGAATTTTATTAAGGGGATGATTTAAAAACGAAACTCCCGTTCCCTCAAGGGAACGGGAGTTTCGTTAATTAAACGGAAGCAGGCCTATATCACACCGCTCCGCTACGCTTCGGGTGCAGGTGCGCGATCCGCGTCGTATTTTTTTACATCTGCGATGGCTTTATCTACTTTGACGAAGGGCAGGAGAATTAATCCCATCACGAAGAAGAATATCAGGGAAAGTAGTGCCGGGCGCAGGCTGTCGAATATTTGATTGGCGAGACCGAAGACTAGTGGTCCGATCCAGGATGTGCCGCGTTCGCTGATTTCGTAGAAGGAGTAGTATTCGGCTTCTTTGCCTTTAGGGATCATTTGGGCGAAAAGGCTACGGCTGATGGCTTGTGATCCGCCCATGACGAGGGCGATAAAAACACCGAGAATGAAGAATTCTGTGACGACGTTTTCGCCTTTTAGGCCAGCGTAAGCATAAATAACTACGCCAGACCAGACGACAAGGCTAAGGATAATGGATTGCTTTGCACCCATCCATTTGGCGAGTTTGCCCCAGAGCAGTGCACCACCAAAGGCGACGAATTGAATCATGAGGATAACGGCGGTCAGTGTTTCCGTTTCTAATTCCAACCCACCTTGAAGGAGTGGCGCGGCGGCAAAGGTGGAAGAGACGGCGATGACTGTTTGAATCCCGTCGTTATAAAGGAAGTAGGCCACCAGAAAGCGGAGCGTTTCAGGAAAACTCTTGATCTCTTTGATGGTTTTTCCTAATTGCTTGAAACCAACTTTAAGATAGGTCTCGTTAGTGGGGAGAGCGCGAGCAGATTTGCGAGATCGGAGACGTTTCCAAGTGATGAAGGAGAAACCTAACCACCAGATACCTGCCGAAGCGAGGTTGATGCGGATGGCTAGTTCTGTGGGAACGCCAATATCTTCGCTGAAAATAAAGAAAGCAAGATTGAGTGCAAGCAAAAGCCCGCCGCCGAGATAACCCATCGCCCAGCCGTAAGAGGAGACGCGGTCTACTTCATCTTCGCTGGCAATATCAGGAAGATAAGCGTTGTAGAAAACTATGGCTGCGCCAAAGGCAAGATTTGCAGCAACGTAGAGAACTCCACCTAACCACCACAGCGATCCAGTGACGAAAAAGAGTAAAATCGTTGCTATTGCACCGATTGTGGCGAATGTGCGCATCATTTCTTTGCGCATATGCGAGTAGTCAGCTATCGCGCCGAGAATTGGCAGGAAGAGCACCTGCATTAAAACTGAGAAGGAGATGGCGTAAGGTAGAAAAGAATCTGGAGCAATGGGAATGCCTAAGAAAGAGACGGTTTCTGTCCCCGCAGCTTCGGCTGCGCTACGAGCGAGTGCAGCAACGTAAGGAGCCAGAAAAACTGTCCCGACGGTAGTGCTAAAGGCGGAGTTTGCCCAGTCATACATTGCCCAGCCAAAAATTTCACGTTTATCGTTCACTTGCGATACTTCTTGAGATGACATTTTGCCTCCTGTGGCGATAAGAACACTTGGATAAGAAAACCCCTGTTATCCATGTCAGTTGCGTACTCTTGTGATAAAATGTTGTCAACATTATTAGGTCATATTCTAACTGAGAAATAGGGAGACATAACCAGTAAAATTTGCTCCAAAAAATGCTTGACTGAAATAAAGAACATCGCTTATAATCGCAGATTGCTTGTCCCTCTATACAGAGGGGCGGTATTGATTTAATTATATATTTTCTAAAAACGATCAGGAGAGTCGAATGGCACCTGCATTGCCTAAAAAAAGTTACGCGCGTATTCCTGTCACGCTTGATCTTCCCAACCTTATTGAAGTTCAAATTGATTCCTTCAAAAACCTTAAACGAGAAGGTTTAGAGAGTCTCTTTAGAGAGATTTCGCCCATTCAGTCCTATAACGAAAAAATGCAATTGTATTTCCCCAGCGATAGTGCTGAGGCAAGAGAATGGGGATTAGAATATCGATTTGATGAGCCTAAATATAACATTGCTGAATGCGTAGAGCGTGATTTAACCTACGCCAGCCCCCTTTATGTTTCTGTTCTTCTGGCAGGGAAAGATGTCCCTGAGCCGATCAAACAAGAAATTTTTGTGGGCGATTTTCCTGAAATGACCAATAAGGGGACATTCGTCATTAATGGTACAGAACGTGTAGTTGTTTCGCAATTGATCCGCTCCCCGGGTGTTTATTTCGAATCAAATCCCGATCGCGCTACTGGACGTTTACTTGCTACCGCCAAATTGATCCCTGATCGTGGAGCCTGGATAGAATTCGAAACCCGCAAAAGCGATTATATGATTCTGAAATTCAATCGCAAGCGCACTGTGCCCGTCACGGTCTTTTTGCGTGCATTAGCTGCGGTTGATGATGGACGTCCTGATTCTCCGCTCAAAACTGGTTCAGATGAAGAGATTTTATCCCTCTTCTCAGATGTAGATACCAATACCGAACGTATGTATATCGCATCCACGCTCAATCAAGAACCAGATTGGGATCCCGATAGCAAGCTGACCATCGCGGAAGCAGCATTGATCGAGTTCTTCAAAAAGATGCGCCCAGGTGACCCGGCGACGCTTGAAAACGCACGAAACTTCCTCGAAGAGCAACTTTTTGATCAACGACACTATGACCTTGAGCGTGTGGGTCGCTACAAGCTGAATCAAAAATTGGGCGTAGATGTTCCCATTGCTCACCGCAACATCACCAAAATGGATTTTATCCGTTTGGTGCGCCGTATGATCTTGATCAATAACGGTATTGAGAAAAAAGATGATATCGATCATCTTGGCAATCGCCGTATTAAAACCGTTGGCGAGCTTATCCAGAATAAATTGCGTGTTGGTTTGCGACGTATGGAGCGTGTGATTAAAGAGCGTATGTCCATCCGCGATCAAGATCAACTCTCCCCGATGTCTTTGGTCAATATTCGCCCCGTGACGGCGTCACTGCGAGAATTCTTTGGCTCCAGCCAATTATCTCAATTTATGGATCAGACCAATCCGCTGTCAGAGTTGCGTCATAAACGTACGCTCTCGGCTTTAGGACCAGGTGGTCTTCGCCGTGAGCGTGCTGGCTTTGATGTGCGTGATGTTCATCACTCACACTATGGGCGAATTTGTCCCATTGAAACCCCTGAAGGTCCAAATATTGGTCTGATCGGGCGCTTGGCATCCTTTGCCCGTGTCAATGAATATGGTTTTATTGAAACGCCCTATCGTAAGCTGATCAAAACTTTACCAAGCAGCGACCCTGCTCTTGAAGGACGTGCATTGCGTGGTGATTTGTTAAATTCTAAAGACGAAGTTCTTTTTGAAGACGGTGAGCGTATCACAGCTGAGATGCTCAAGAAAATCAAGAAGTTTAAACGAGAGATTGATATTGTTCCTTTTGTTTCTTCAGAAGTAATCGAATATCTTTCTGCAGATGACGAAGATAGATTTATTATTGGGCAAGCAAACGCGCCGTTGGATACAAATAATGAGTTTGTTCGCACACGCGTTTCTTGCCGTGATCACTCTGGCTTCCTCTTTTCTCGCCCTGAAGGCGTAGATTATATGGATGTTGCGCCTCATCAGATTGTTGGTATCAGTGCAGCATTAATTCCTTTCCTCGAGCATGATGATGCGAACCGCGCGCTTATGGGTTCAAACATGATGGCGCAAGCCGTTCCTTTGTTACGCCCTGAAATTCCCTTGGTTTCAACTGGTATGGAATTCAGCGCAGCCTTTGATTCAGGACAAGTGATTGTCGCCGAAAAAGAAGGCGAGATCACCTCTGTTACAGGCAGTCAAGTTGTTATTCGAGAAAATGATGGCAAGGTACGCAATTATCCATTGCGCAAATATCAACGCTCAAATCAAAGCACCTGTGTTGACCAGCGTCCTTCTGTAACAAAAGGACAGATCGTTGAAAAAGGCGATATTATTGCCGACTCATCATCTACAGATGCTGGTGAATTAGCGCTTGGACAAAATGCAGTAGTCGCTTTCCTTTCATGGGAAGGTGGTAACTTTGAAGATGCTATTCTGGTTTCCGAGCGCATGGTGCAGGATGATCGCTTTACTTCTGTTCACGTTGAAAAACATGAGCTTGAAGCTCGTGACACAAAATTAGGCGCAGAAGAAATTACACGAGACATTCCTAATGTCGGTGAAGATGCGCTCAAGGACCTTGATGAGAACGGTATCGTCCGTATTGGGGCAGAAGTTGAGCCAAACGATATTTTGGTCGGCAAGATCACGCCAAAAGGTGAAAAAGAACTTACCCCAGAAGAACGTTTGCTTCGCGCTATCTTTGGTGAAAAATCACGGGATGTAAAAGACACCTCTCTGCGTATGCCTCATGGCGCACGCGGTAAAGTTGTAGACGTAAAAGTTTTCACGCGTGCTGAGAATTCTGATCTCAAAGCTGGTGTGGATACAATGGTACGTGTTTCTGTGGCGCAACGCCGCAAGATCACTGCCGGAGATAAAATGGCTGGGCGTCATGGGAACAAAGGTGTGGTCTCACGCATTGTTCCGGTTGAAGATATGCCCTTCCTCGAAGATGGTACACCCGTTGACATTATCTTGAATCCGCTTGGTGTTCCTGCTCGTATGAATATCGGGCAAGTACTTGAAGTTCACATGGGATGGGCAGCCAAACGGATGGGCTACCGAGCTGTTGTCCCCGTATTTGATGGCGCCACCGAATTTGAAATCGAAGCCGATCTTGCTCGCGCATGGTTAATTGATCAAGCTTGGCATGAAACAGCAGCCTCAGCATGGGCCTGGCTCAACGAGCAAGAATACTCCCCTGAAATGATCGAAGACGATGATGAAGTACGTCGTCTATATCTTGAAGGCTGGCTTGGCGAACGAGATTACGATGTTTTCAAAATCGTGACAGATGAAACATATGCACGTAATGCAGTCGCAAATGAGTGGCTGCGTGATCGTGATTTTGATCCTGAAACAATTTTCCGTCCAGAGGGTGTTGAAGATTTTCATAGAACTTCTGACCGGGACCATAATGCGGTTAATGCCTGTCAGCGTTTATGGCTCAAAATACAAGGCTATACTCATGATCTTGCTGATGAAAATCTTGACAAGAAGGCACAAGAGATCATGCATCAAACTGGCATCCCGATCCCAACTCTGGGAAAACAAGTTCTTCGAGATGGAAAAACCGGAAAGCGATATGATCAACCTGTCACAGTTGGTGTGATGACAGTGCTTAAGCTTCATCACTTGGTTGAAGATAAAGTTCACGCTCGCTCCACAGGCCCTTACAGTCTTGTTACACAACAACCTTTGGGCGGTAAAGCCCAGTTTGGTGGCCAGCGGTTTGGTGAAATGGAAGTTTGGGCTTTGGAAGCTTATGGCGCAGCCCATATTTTACAGGAAATGCTCACAGTCAAATCCGATGATGTTATTGGGCGTGTGAACACTTATGAGGCAATTGTTAAAGGTGAGCCAATGGAAGACCCTGGTTTACCAGCATCATTCCGTGTGTTGGTCAAAGAGCTTCAAAGCCTTGGTTTGTCCGTAGAGGCAATTGATGAAACAGGTGACTCTGTGAAGTTTGGTAAAGATGAAGCCAAGGTGCGCCCTCCCAAGTTAGGGACAGGATTAATGTCTATTGGCAAACCTTTGAATAATTAGTAAACAAAATATCTTGACGGTACAGGTAGCGCGTGATAAAATCCTTTTTCGTTGCCTGAAATGACGCGAATATCTTTTCGCTTGTAGAAGATGAGGCCATCATTCTTGTTTTGATGGTCTCATTTGTTGGCAAAAATTATATTTGAACTAGAAGTATTGTATTTGGAGGCGAGTGTGCCCACAATTAATCAACTGGTCCGTAAGGGTCGTCGCAGTAAGAAAGCAAAAAGCACAGCTCCTGCTTTGCTTTATACCTATAACTCGATGAAACAACGTCGTGTTCGTCAGCCACAAGGTGCGCCACAAAAACGTGGCGTTTGTACTGTGGTAAGAACTATGACGCCTAAGAAACCTAACTCCGCTTTGCGTAAGATCGCTCGTGTTCGTTTAACGAATGGTCTCGAAGTAACAGCGTATATCCCTGGTGAAGGGCATCAGTTGCAGGAGCACTCGGTTGTTTTGGTGCGTGGCGGCAGAGTAAAAGATTTACCTGGCGTTCGCTATCATATTGTACGTGGTTCTTTGGATACAACCGGCGTTGGCGATCGCAAGCAAGGTCGTTCAAAATACGGTTCCAAGCGACCGAAATAGTTATAAAAAGTAATGGAGTATTGTCATGCGACGATCTAAAGCAGTAAGACGAAAAGTTTCCCCAGATTTGCGATATAACAGTTTGCTTGTGCAAACTGTTATTCATCATGTTTTGAAGCGTGGCAAGAAAAGCACCGCAACAAAATTGGTTTATGACACAATGGATCTTCTTGGCGAACGCACAGGAAAAGATTCTCTCGAGGTCTTTGAAGTTGCGCTTGCTAAAGCTTCACCGCGTGTAGAAGTACGTCCGCGCCGTGTAGGTGGTGCAACCTATCAGGTTCCTATGGAAGTTACTCCTGAGCGCCGTCTTGCCTTGGCAATTCGTTGGCTTTTAGGTGCTGCTCGTGCACGCAAAGGCAAAGCCTTCGCTGAAAATCTTGCAGCTGAATTGTTGGATGCATATAATGAGACTGGCGCTGCTATTCGTAAGCGCGATGAGACTCATAAGATGGCAGAGGCAAATCGTGCCTTCTCTCATTACAGTAGATAAGGTAATTGGGTAGATATAGAAAATGGCACGCGCTTATCCTCTGGAGCAGTATCGTAATATCGGTGTAATTGCCCATATTGATGCTGGTAAAACAACAGTAACAGAAAGAATTCTGTTTTATACAGGTAAAACACACCGTATTGGTTCCGTAGATGATGGTACAACCATCACAGACTGGATGGATCAAGAACGTGAGCGGGGTATCACAATTGTTTCGGCAGCCGTTTCCGCAGAGTGGAAAGGCTATCAGGTTAACATCATTGATACACCAGGACATATTGACTTTACTGCCGAAGTACAGCGTTCTTTGCGCGTACTTGATGGTGGTGTCATTATCTTTGATGCTGTTCAAGGTGTAGAACCACAAAGTGAAACAGTATGGCGGCAAGCTGATCGCTATGGCGTACCGCGTCTTTGCTTTATTAATAAAATGGATCGAGTCGGCGCATCTTTTGATCGCACACTCGACATGGTTAAACGGCGTTTGGGGGCAAATCCAATTCCCTTGCAGGTTCCTATTGGTGATGAAGCAGATTTTGTAGGTGTAGTTGATCTTCTTGAGATGACGGCGACTGTTTTTGATGATGAGTTAGGTGCAAAACCGAAAGTCGTCGAAATTCCGTCTGAGATGCGTGAGCAAGTTGAAAGCAAGCGCGAAACACTCATCGAAAGAGTTGCAGAATTGGATGAAGATCTCACCATGAAGTATCTTGAAGGTGAAGAGATCAGCATCCCAGAACTTAAGGCTGCGCTTCGTAAGGCAGTTATTGCAAATGAAGCAACGCCTGCTTTTTGTGGTACTGCACTAAAAAACAAGGGTGTGCAACCTCTTCTTGATGCAATTATCGATTATTTGCCATCTCCTGAGGATATTCCTGCTGTTGAAGGTATTTCACCTGATGATGAGGCTGAAGTAATCACTTTACCAGCGGAAGATGATGCTCCTTTGAGTGCGCTTATCTTCAAAATTGTGACAGATCCTTACGTTGGACGTTTGGCTTATTTCCGTGTTTATTCAGGGGTGTTGAAACAAGGGCAGACGCTTACGAATACGACAAAAGGAAAGCGTGAGCGAATTGGACGTTTGATTCGTATGTATGCTGACCGTCGTGAAGATGTAGAAGAAGTGCGCGCAGGTGATATTGCTGCTGTACTCGGATTAAAGAATACTTTTACCGGCGATACGCTTTGTGACAATAAAAAAATAGTACTTGAAAATATCACTTTCCCTGATCCTGTGATTTCTGTGGCAATTGAGCCAAAAACACAAGCAGATCAGGAAAAGATGGGGAAGGCTTTACATAAACTCTCAGAGGAAGACCCGACTTTCCGTGTTCGCAAAGACGAAAACACTGGTCAGACCATTATTTCTGGAATGGGTGAGTTACATCTTGACGTGTTGGTTAACCGTATGTTGCGTGAATTTAAAGTTCAGGCAAATATTGGTCGTCCGCGTGTTGCTTATCATGAGTCTATTACCCGTACTGTCGAAAAAATGGATTATCGCCATGTGAAACAAAGTGGTGGTCATGGACAGTATGCTCACGTTGTTTTTCTGTTAGAACCTGGTGAGCGAGGTAGTGGCATAGTATTTGACGATAAGATCGTTGGTGGCTCTATCCCTCGTGAGTACATCCCTGCTGTTCGAAAGGGTGTTATGGATGCAGCGGATAGTGGTGTTTTAGCGGGTTACCCGGTTACTGATGTAAAGGTAACGCTGATAGACGGCTCTTTCCACGAAGTTGACTCAAGTGAAATGGCATTTAAAACGGCTGGCTCTATGGGTTTCCGTGAAGGTATTCGTAAAGGTAAGCCGATTTTGCTTGAGCCGATGATGAAAGTGGAAGTTGTCGTCCCTGAGGAATATCTTGGTGATGTTATGGGACAACTTAATAGCCGTCGAGGCAATATCGGAGGCATGGAAATGCGTCCTGGTAATGCCCAAGCTGTACGAGCTATGGTTCCCTTAGGCGAGATGTTCGGCTATGCAACGGATTTGCGCTCTGGTACAAAAGGGCGTGGCGTTTTTTCAATGGAATTTGACCATTACGCACCGGTTTCGGCTAAAGTAATGGAAGATATATTAAAGTAATTATTAGGTAAGTCTTTTTCAGAAGGAGAAAGAGATGGCAAAGGAAACATTTGATCGTTCAAAACCGCATGTAAATGTTGGCACCATGGGACATATTGATCATGGTAAGACCACTTTGACAGCTGCGATCACAAAATACTGCGCATTGG
>Ga0233437_1001007_pt1 | contig 55528 bp, 55 predicted proteins | sample SI_122_August201_FD_182714 | JGI IMG/M metagenome (GOLD analysis project Ga0233437, IMG submission 182714) | Seawater microbial communities from Saanich Inlet, British Columbia, Canada - SI_122_August2016_200_MG | ecosystem: Environmental > Aquatic > Marine > Inlet | place: Canada: British...
GTGTCTGGCTTGATTGTTTTCGCTGATTCGCTTGGTCATGGGCATCCTCTCTCATGGGTTAAAAGGTTGCCCGATTATTACACGCCTCGCAGGTGGGGAAAAGATGGGGTTCTTTTGGCGCTTACTTATATAAAATTAAATAGAAGGTCTCCGCATAAATTTGCATCATTGATTATTGAGAAACTTAAACAGTCAGGAATTGTGCTGGAATCTGATACGCTATTTTCTTTTTCAGAAGATGCGTTGGCGGACGTAGATTTCAATATTAATGGGAAAGAACCTATTTTTGAAATAATTCGTCAGTTAAAAACGAATAATTGGCATAAACAGAACCCCGCTTTAGAAAAACTATCAACAATCGATCTCAAGGTTATAGTAAATGACCAAGCATTCATTCTTGGAAGAAACATTTATCAATGCGCTTGTGGGAACGTGAATAACGCAGTCTATTTCATAGAAGATTTGAGACGGAGCTTATCTATTTTTCCATTCAGTGCAGCACAATGTGTCCTGTCTGGTATTTTTTATGAAATATACTTCAATTCAGAAGGAGACTTTAGAGGATCAAGGATAAAAGGAAAACGCATTAATGATGTCTTCAAAATACAGACGGTGAAAAAATACAGCAAATGTTTAAAATTTGTTAAAAAAGAATTAGAGCCATATAAAAATCAACTTGCTGCCATTCCAAATAATCCACCCATGAACATTGAACTGAATCTAACTGCAACAAAGAGGTCACCCCACAAGCTTAGAAAGTTGATGTTTGCTGATAAAAATCTTATTGTACCAACAGATGAAATTGACGAAGAAGTATCGAATAAAATGTGGAGATTGTCGTTTGGCAAGTTTTCTTTGGATACATTGGAGGACAGAATTTCTGAGGCATGTTTTATTCCGGCTGACCAGCTGAATTTTAACATCAATATTGAAACTAAAGATGGCGACTTATTTGTTTTACCAGATGAAAAGTCAATCCGATGTCCCTTTGGCTGTATTGTGATTTAAAGCTGTGATTGCCGAACCAGCGGCTGAAGAAGGACTGGCAAATCCGCTATGCTCCTTTGCCAGCCTCTTAGTCGCGCCGTTGGGTATAAGATAAGAGGTAATTCCCATGGAATGGATCGTTCTTATAATTCTCATCATCGGAGGGATTTGGTATTGGCAATATCGCCAAGGCAAAAACAACCGGCATGTGGTCACATCACCGCCGCCAACAACATATGTTTCCAGGATGGGACGCTCAGTGGAAGCAGATGAGTCTTTTCATGCATGGACATCTGGTGATTTGGCCCGAATGATAAGTGCAACAAACCAACAAACAAACCCTATTGACAGGCACTTTCTCCTTATGGGAATTGTCAATCAGACATATAAAGATCGAAAAAAACCCGATATGGGCAAGCTTTGTGCCGAAATTGCGGAGAAGCACTTGGCAGAGTTCCCCAACATTGTCCCTGCATTAAAGAAGGACATGGGTGGGGAATTACCCCGCGTCACAACATTTCAACATTACGCAACTCTCCTGACTGAGAGAGGAGAGTATAAGCGTGCTATCGAGGTCTGCGAGGAAGCGTTACGCTATGGCCTGCATGACAACACAAAAGGAGGCTTTGAGGCCCGAATTGACCGCATCAAAAGGAAGCAGAAAAAGAATGATACAGCTTAGTGTCCTTATAATTGTGGTTTATTTAACGAAAATGTAGATGGAAATGAACATCAAAAATCAACTTATGACTTGGGCGAGCACGCATAACCTTAACTGGTTAATTGGTTTTCATAATTATGTTAGAGGATTATTCAGAGATCAGTTACAAGAATTGGAAAAATGCGAAATTAAAGATGCAGATTACAAGCTACACAAAAGTGCTCTTTACGACTATGACCGAATCCATAATATCAATACACTTCTAATGATGTACTCATATCTTGAAGAATGGCTATATCATTGCTGGAAAACATATGCCTCTAATACTGACCTTGTTGATAGAAAAGGTAGTTTGGGACGTTTCAAAAATGTTGCCAGACATTTGGGTGTCGATTTGTCATCAAAGCTTTGGCAAGAACTGAAAAATACTGAGGAAGTTAGAAATTGCCTGCTACATGCTAATGGCCGCGTCAGCTTGCTTAAAGACCCTCAAAAAATTAATATGATAATTGAAAGGAAAAAATCGGGTTTAGAAATTACGAAAGATCGCATACAGATCTCAGGTGACTATCTGGAATGCTTTAATAAAAATATATCTGACCTTATGGATATTATGATTAAAAATAATGCCCAACAAGGCTAATTCAGCCGACGCAATCAGCCGCGCGGCTGATTAGCGCGTTAAACCAGTGATGATCAGTACAGAGATGAATTGTTATAATGGAAATTGACGATATCATTGATGCTTTACATGGCAACAGAATACGGATTACCGATCATGCTGATGAAGAAAGTGAATCCGATCAATTGACATTTGATCAGGTATATTTCTCGGTTTTTCATGGCGAAATTATTGAAGATTATCCAGATGATAAACCATATCCGAGTTGCCTGATTTATGGCCAAACTTTTAGCGGCGATCCGGTTCATAGCGTTTGGGCTTTTAACGATGAGAATCAATGGGCTGTTCTTATTACAGTCTATCGCCCAGATCCAGATCGATGGATTAATTTTCGAGTAAGGAGAAAATAATCATGATGCCATTCGAAAAATGTCCAGTTTGCGGTGGTGAACTGAAAGAAAAGGAAGTAGAAAAACTTCTGCGTGGTGGAAGTCATACGGCAACTCTGCGAGTCCATGCTGAAGTTTGTCTGCATTGCGGGGAACGCTTATATGCTGAAGAGACCGTCAGGTTCTTTCAGCAGATCAGAAACAAATTGAAACGCCAGGAGCTATTGGATTTCCAGCCCTTGGGACAATCATTTACGGTAGACGACAATTGGCCTAACAAGCAGCTCGATATTCCCGGGCGTTAATTGCTCCGAAGCGGGGGAGGGGACGTACATCAGATTATAAGTTAATATGTCAATCATTGTATGATATTAAGCCGATATGCCACGCGAAACTCGTATAAAGTAGAATAGATGGCTGCCCAATTGTAGGGAAAGAACCGAAAGCCTTTAGGTAACTTATAATCTGATGAACGCAATACGGCTAGTAACGCCGCAGGAGGGCAGGCACTATGAATCATAATCAAAACATAAACAAAGAAGATGACATACGCTCAGAGTATGATTTCTCGGGTGGTGTTCGTGGTAAGCATTTCCGGGCATACAGGAAAGGTACCAATCTGGTACCGCTTGACCAAGACGTGGCCCAAATGTTTCCAGACGCTACAGCGGTTAATGAAGCTCTCCGCCTCTTGATCAAACTTGCCAAGCAGCGTGTCCCGCCAGCCACAACTGCCGAACCAGGCGCTTGAGTGGATGGCAAACAAGGCCTTGGCTGCTGCCACTCAACTGGGTCGTTATAGAGGAGATTATCAAATAAGATATTGGATGGAACTGTCTGAATATGATGAGGAACTTCAGCAATGGATAAAGCAGAAGTTATAACAAAACTTAAAAGATACAAAAAACTTCTATCACAATATATGTCATTTGATAAAATGATTCTGTTCGGTTCTTATGCAAGAGGGAGTCAGAGAGAAGACAGTGATGTGGATGTCGCGATAATAGTCGATGAAATGCAAGGGGATTATTTTTCTACAAGACCTCTGTTGTGGAGAGTTAGAAGGGAAGTGGATGATAGAATCGAACCCATTCTTTTTGAAACAAAACACGACGAAAGCGGTTTTTTAGAAGAAGTAATGAGAAATGGGATTCTGATATAGTCAAAAGATGGAGCGGGCTTACGCAACTCATCTTATCGTTAGCTCTAACAAAATATAGTGGAGATCCATAATCTGGAAATGAAGGATTATCACATCAATATCTTTTACAGCGAAGATGACGAAGGATATGTAGCAGACATACCTGATTTGAAGTATTGCTCTTCTTATGGAGAATCTCCGGAAAAAGCGTTATTGGAAGTATTAAATGCAAAAGATGTATGGTTGGAGTCCGCACGTACACACGGAAAATCTATCCCTGAGCCACATTATCGTCCTGTGGTCTACCAAGTAGCTTAACATTATACCGCAGAACAAGCGGCTCGATTCCCGGGCCTTAATCGTTCCAAATGGTTTCCATGAGTGGCCCGTAGATGCGCTCGGCTAAAGTTTCGAAACTATTATTTTCAGCCTGCCAAAGGGCGTCAAAATCAGGGTAACATCGTTTTAAATAGACACCATCCCCGTACCCAAGCTCCCCTTTAAAATGGTACCCATCCCCCTCATAGGCTTTTCGAGCCGCCTCCCGTGCCTTTTCCAAAACGCCTTCCCTGTTGTCACTGGAAAACAATAAGTTTAGATAAGCCAGCGCTGTTTTCGCTGTCACGGGAAGGGGTTCCTGAAGACCCTGCCACCAGAATGCAATGATGTCTGCCAGCCATTTCCCTGCCTTTTCCGGATGAAGGGGAGGCAGTTCCGCAAGACCGTCAGGGGCCACCAGGATGCTGGTGAGTGCCATTCCCCGGGCACATCCCGCCAGGTGTTTAACCCAGAGAGCCACCAGGCTGTCCGGACGTGAAACCCGGCTTTTCTTATCCAGGATTTCATTGGGGTAAAACTCCCAGCGTGTATATTGGCCGGGTTTTTCTAAGGTCGATGCTTCAGGTTGATTTGTCCGTAAACCGTCCAGCCAGTCTTCCAGCACTTCGCAGTCGCATCCATCAATCCGGATCGGAAACCGGATTTCCACAGGGGGGCATGCATGGGGAAAATCTTTGGTCAGCCGGTGATGGTACTTCAGCATCTGAAAGACCGGTTCGGCGAGCTTTTGGGCTGATAGCGGGCCGAAACCGCCCGGCGGCAATTCCCCCGTGCGCTGCAGCCGTCGAGCTGCCGAATAAACGGCTTCCGAGCATTCCGAAGCCGGGGCTGCCAGGCCGGCGTTCAACAGCATTTTCCCCTGGTTGAATGGCGAAAGCCCATCCAGGGCAAAGGGTTCTTGGTTCCGGGTTATGGTCTCGGCGTCGTCAAAATAGACGTTCAGTCTCTGGTTGAAAAAGCACTTGATGGGATTTTTAAGGCATCGAATCAATTGGATCAGCCCCGGCCCGGTATCGATTGGGGCCGGATCCAGCCTGTCCGGGTCCGATTTCGTTTCCGGCGGATCCAGCATTTTTCGCCATTCCCGGGCATGGGTGAACAGTTCCCGGGACCCATCGGGCAGAAAGTACGCTTTGCTGAAGGGTTGCAGCGGGTGCAGGCAAGTCAGGTGATCCAACAGGTCCATGGCATTATCCGTCTCAATTTGCCAGCCTCCCGCCAGATAATCTCGAAGCTGGCTCACCAGCACTGACGGCATCCGCTCACTTTTATCATTTACATCGCGGCCAATATAGCTGATGTAGAGGTTTTCCCGCGCTGAGAGCAGTGCCTCAAGGAACAGGTAGCGGTCGTCTTCTCGACGGGAACGATCTCCCGGGCGGTAAAGACCGGGCGCGGCCATCAAATCGAAATCCATGGGGGGCATGCCGCGGGGGTATTCTCCGTCATTCATGCCCAACAGACAGACCACTTTAAAGGGAATGGCCCGCATGGGCATCAGGGTGCAGAAATTGACCATGCCCACCAGAAAACGCTGTGATATGCTTTGGCTTTTTATGGCGCTCAGCAAAACGTCTCGAACCACTGCCAGGGGCAGGGGTTCTTCCAGACCGGCATCCTTGCAGGCGTCTCGCCACGCCGTTAATATGTCTTCCAGAAGGCGCCGGGTGAGCTGATCGCTACTGTCGGTGGGTAGAAAAAAATCATTTAACAACGCCAGAATTCGCTTGTGCCAAACTTGGGGAGGGCACGGGTTTTTGAGTGCCTGCCAGTGTTTTTCCAAATGGTTGATGAGGAGATGCAAAGGGCCGATCAGTTCAGCTTCCAACCCGCCGACTTCATCATAGGGCTCAATGTCCCGCCAGGATTCACCCGTGCCCACGGCGTAACCCAGCAACATGCGGCGTAAACCGAATTGCCAGGTGTTTTCATCAAGATCCCGCGGCAGGTCAAAGGCGGTTCGCTGCACTGCATCGAGTCCCCACCGAATGCCCGCGCCGTCAATCCAAAGCTGTAATTTCTGCACATCATGTTCCCCCAGGCCAAAGCGATGGCGAAAGACAGGAACCTGCAGCAGGTCCAGAATATCGCTTTGGGCCATGCGTGAGGTGGGCAGATGAAGCAGTTTTTCAAAGGCGCGCAGCATGGGAAGACCGGCCCGGTCAGGCCTGTCGGCGATGGCAAAAGGAACGAAACGCGGGTCCTGCCGCATCACGTTGCCGAAAACAGATTCAATATGGGGCGCATAAATATCTATGTCAGGGGCCATGACGATAATGTCTTTTGGCTTTAAGTTCGGGCTCTGCTTGAACAGATCGAGCAGTTGGTCCTGCAGGATTTCCACTTCCCGCTGGCGGCTGTAGACCATTTTGAAGGTGATGGAACGATCGTCAAGGGATATGGTCGTTTTTTTTTCATGGGCTCCGGGCAAGGGTGTCAGATCAAGGATCGCCTGCTGCACCCGGCTCAACAGAGGGGCAGCCTCGTTTTTTTCAGCAGCAAAATCGTTAAAGAGATCAATTTCATCAAAACTTTTTCGGTATGCCTCCGGCTGGTCGTATCCATACAGGAGACCGATGGTGTCCCGTCCCTGTTTACCCCAGGAGGCCAAAAGCGGGTTGACCGTGTGGTGTAGAGATTCAGGACTTGTTTTTTGGAGGGTCCCGGTACGGGTAACATGGCGGATCTGTTCAATCCGCAGCAGTTCGCGGTCTTCCATGATATCAGCCCAGTAGAACCGGCAGGGGTTGTGTATAAAAAAAAGCACCTGGCTGTGTGGACTGAGCGCGTGCAATGCTTCCAGGGCTTGTCCGGGCAAGGTGCTGATACCGAAAACAATGATGCGGCGGGGCAGGGTAAGGGGCCGTTCTGGAAGGCTCCGGGCCGCTTTCAGAAAAAGTCGATGCAAGCTGGAACGGCTGGTATGCCGTTTCAGATCAGGTACATCAGATTGAATCAGGCGCCATAGTTCAGCCTGCCAGCGCTGTTCAAAGGGCAGGGGCGCCGGTTTTCCTTTGGCATTTCTGAGCTGGTCCCGGCCGAGGGCCCAGTCCTCCAGCCAGTCTGCCCTGTAAACCTGATACTGGTCGTACAGATCCGCCAGGCGACAAGCCAGTTGATACCGTTTGATTGAATCAGGATCGTTGGACAAAAACCGGTCAATGGCCGAAAAGCCTTTCTCCTTGGGCAATTCTTTCAGTAACCGCAATAACCGCCATTTGAGTGGCTCCTTGTCATAGGGGGATTCCTGCGGTATGCCGTTCGGTCCCAATACCGCCCGATAGGCCTGCCACAAGAAACGCGCGGTTAATTGAAAGGAAACCGCTGCACTGATGCCGCAGCCGTCATTTTCCGCCAGGGCCAGCTTGAGCCATTGTGCCATGCCGTTGCTCTGAACAATGAACACTTCATTTTCCAGGGGTGCTAGGGGATGTTTCAGGACCCACTGGATGGCGACCCTTCGCAAATCCTCCATGCGGTTGGAATGAATGACGGAAAAACCGGGAGGCAGTTCCGCTATTTTTCTATCTGTCGGGTATGGCAAAGGGTCTCTCCCAAAAGGTCTTGTTAAAACCACTCCTTAAAGTGTTTATCCTTTTATGTTGAAACACGTAAAGTAAAAGTTGTTAAAAAAACGAACCGTCACAACGTTTATCGCCACCCCTTGACATATGACCCTGCTTGGATCACCATGGGGCCTGAATTCTGAGAGCCGAGGAAAAAACGGGCACTTTCGAAATCATGGCTTCAGAGAAGCGTTATTTAACCTGGAGGGAAAGAATGGAAAGCTGGAAAACATTCTGGGAAATTGTTGTGGATGTGTGGAAAAATGGCTTTTACGGCATCGATATCGGGCGGATTACGGTAGCGGTTCTTATTTTTTTGGGATTTCTGATCATCCGGCGTTTGTTTTCCCGAATCCTGGTTCACCGGATCAGCCTGCTTACTCAAAAGACGTCTACTCCTCTGGATGACAAGGCCCTGGAGGTTGTTCAGAAGCCGGTGAGTTTCATTCCCGTGGTGCTGGGCGCCTACTTTGCAATGGAGCACCTCAATCTTTCCGGAAACCTGGAAATCTTCGCGGACCGGCTCATCCGCTCCCTCATTGTGTTCGTTATCTTCTGGGGTCTGATCAGACTGGTTCAACCCCTTTCAGTGTTGTTGCGAGGTATGGAAAAGGTTTTATCAATGCCCATGGTGGAATGGTTCGTCAAAGCTGTCCGTATTGCCTTCATCTTCATCGGCGGCGCCACAATCCTGGAGACTTGGGGCATCAGGGTTGGACCCATTATTGCGGGTCTCGGTCTCATGGGGGTGGCTGTGGCACTGGGGGCCCAGGATCTTTTCAAAAACCTTATTTCAGGGATACTGGTGCTGGTTGAGAAGCGGTTCCACCCGGGAGACTGGATTCTCGTTAGAGGTGTGGTGGAGGGGACCGTCGAGACCATCGGGTTTCGATCCACCGTGGTCCGCAGATTTGACAAGGCCCCGGTTTATGTGCCCAATAGCAAGCTTTCGGATGACTCACTCATCAATTATTCCGCCATGACCCACCGGCGGATCTACTGGATCATCGGGGTGGAGTACCGAACCACCATCGAACAGCTCAGGACCATCCGGGACCGGATCGAAGACTATATCCTCCAGTCGGAGGCATTCGCCCATCCACCCGAGGTCTCCACCTTTGTGCGCATCGACCGCTTCAGCGATTCTTCCATCGACATCATGCTCTACTGCTTTACCCGCACCACGGTGTGGGGGGAATGGCTCGAACTCAAAGAACAACTCGCCTACAGGATCAAGCAAATCGTGGAAGAGGCCGGGACAGATTTTGCCTTCCCCAGCCAGTCCCTGTACGTGGAAACTGTTCCCTACGAAAACCCGGAAGTGTTTGTGCCGCCTGAAAAATAAGTCACTAGGGTATCAGATATTTGGGTGGGAGTTCGTCCTTTGTGTTGATTTCAAGGGAATTGAGCACCATTAGCGTTACGGTTCCATGGGCCAGCATTCTTTCTTTTTCGTCAAAGATGGTGGCTTCACTCAAACAGAGTGTTTTCCCGGTTTTGATGCTTTTTCCCTTGGCGATAAAGCGCCCCGATGCGGCCGGTGCCAGGTAATTGAGCTTCATCTCAACGGTGGTCATGCCGGATGACCCGTCAATTTTTGAATAGGCGGCCCAGAAAGCGGCGGCGTCTATCAGCGACGAATAAACGCCCCCATGAACGATTCCGTAAGGCTGTAGGTGCTTTTCTTGAACATCCACTTCCAGAAAGGAACGGCCCATCTCGAGGGCGTCGATTTTCATGGAGAGAAGATTGAAGTAAGGACAATTGTTGATATGCGCTTTAACGGCCGCTACATGGGCCGGATTCAGTTGTTTCATGGATGCTTCCCCTTGGGACATTATCATAAGATGGGTGATTGAAAAAGTGAATATCAGATTGGAGGGACACAATCAACCCAAAATCCAAAACTGCACTTTGACACGAAAACCCTAATGGCCTATACTGCATCAGCTTGTGAGGTCTTGGCCATGAAATGAGGTTTGGGACTTTATTACCAATCTATATTCAATGATTCAAAATACGATCGAGGCAAAGCCAATGAAGATTCAACATATGGGTCAGAAAAAAAACCACATTGTGATTACGGTTGAAGGACGTATGGATGCTGTTTCCGCGCCGGAATTTGAACAATTTCTAAATGGCCTCATTGATGAAGGTGTGTTAAAGGTCATTGTGGACTTTGAAGGCCTCGACTATATCAGCAGTGCGGGGCTCCGAAGCGTCTTGATTACCGCAAAAAAAATGCAGAGCAAGAGCGGGGAAATTTTGATTGTGTCCCTTCACGATACGGTCAAGGAAATATTTGAAATTTCGGGGTTCAGCACCATTATTCCGATCCATGCATCTGTGGCTACAGCGCTTGAAACCGCTTGAGAAAACCTTCAACCTTCGAAGCCCAAGCGTAAAAAGCATATTAAGGAACGGTTTCAGGCCATGGCGAAAATCGGACTTCCCGCCGAAATGGAAAACCTTGAAGAGCTGCTTGATTTTGTTGATAAAGAGGCCCATAAGGCTGGATTTTCAGCGCGACGTGTTTCGGAAGTTCGACTGGCTGCGGAAGAAGTCCTGGTCAACATTTTTTGTTACGCTTACCCGGAGACTGATGGCGATGTGTCCATCAGTTGTTTTGTGAAGGAAGATTTTTTTGTCCTGGAGATTCTGGACAGCGGAACCCCTTTTAACATCGTGTCGGCTCCCTGTCCGGATGCTTCGTCGTGTCTGTCGGAGCGTTATGTGGGGGGCCTTGGAATTCATTTTGTAAAGGAAATGACAACAGAAGCGCGGTATGTTCGGGAAAATGGACAAAATCGGTTAACGCTGGTTTTCGGAAAGTGTCGTCAGAAATAGGTCCTGTTATGAAAGGAATGAGAAATGGCAGCCGTAGAATGGGCGTTGGATGAAAAGGTGGCTGTGGTCACTTTAAACGATGGTGAAAATCGCTTTAACCCTAGGTTTCTGGAAAGCTTTCTGGGTGTATTGGACCAGATTGAAAAGGAAACAAATGCCAATGTTCTGGTGGTGACCTCATCCCATGAAAAGATTTTTTCAAACGGGATTGATCTGGATTGGTTGGTCCCCCACGTTCAAAAGGGAGATATTGAAACGGCCAAGGGTTTTTTTTACACCATGAATCGCCTTTTCAGGCGGCTTCTTCTTTACCCCATGCCCACGGTCTGTGCCATTTCCGGCCACGCCTTTGCGGGGGGCGCCATCATGACTTGTGCGTTTGATTTTCGGTTCATGCGTTCTGACCGGGGGTTTTTCTGCTTTCCGGAAGTGGATTTGGGGATCCCGTTTCTGCCCGGCATGATTGCGCTGATCGGAAAAGCGATCCCCCAGTACAAATTCGAAGAACTTCAGTTTACGGGCAAACGGGCTACAGCCCAAGAGTGCGAAGCCCATCACATCGTCACCAAAGCCTGCCATATGGACGATCTGATGAATGAGACATTAGTATTTGCCAGAGGGTTCAATAAGCGGCGGGAGATCATTTTTGAGATGAAAAAGCGGATGTATCAACAGATTGTTCATACCTTTGACGTGTTGGATCCCCCGGTAATCGATTCAGGTCAGTTTAATGTGTGATCATAAAAAATCGGTGATATAGGGGTTGGTCTCTTTTTCATGGGCCAGGGTGGAAACATGGGTTTCCCCATAGGCGTGGCCCGGCCAGACCCTGGTTTCAGGGGGAAGGGAGAGCAGTTTTTTTACCGACAGCAACAGGGTGCCCAGATCACCCCCATTAAGATCGGTCCGGCCCACGGCCCCCACGAACAGGGTATCGCCGGTAAACAGGTTGCCTGTCCCGTACAGGCACATGGAACCGGGTGAGTGGCCTGGGGTGTGGATGATCTGAAATGTTTCCCTTCCGATGGCGAGTGAATCCCCGTCTTTCACCCGTATGTCCGGCCCGGGGGATGGTTTTTTCCCCAGCGCCAGGGAAAATGCCTTGTTCTTTCCGCTGGTCAGTGGGCCGGCATCATCTTCGTGGATCGCCAGTTGCGCGTCCGTTTTAGACAGGATTTTACTGTTGCCGCAGGTGTGGTCCGCATGGGCATGGGTGTTGACTACATACTTCAGGGTTAACCCGAGGGATTTTACCCTGTCCAGAATTTTCCTCTCTGAGCCGGCCGGGTCAATGACCAGGGCTTCTTTTTCTGTTTCGCAGCCTACGATATAGCTGAATACCGCCATGGGCCCGACTTTCATCTGTTCTATGTGCATAATTGCCGTTTCCCCTTATTAAAGTTAAACAGGTTGTGTAAACTGCTGAAGTTCTTTGATGAGTCTGGGAATCAGTTTTCGAACAACCCCTTCTTTTTCAAAGGTGGTGACGGAGAAGAATTCTTTCGATCCCGCAAAGTTCCGATCCATCATGGGAATCTGCCCCTGGAGATTGGGTGCCAGGGTTTCGAAACGGGTGATCATTTCCACCATGGGGATTTCTTCTCCGGGATAATGCGTTACCCAACCAAGCCGTCTCATGCCTTCAAACCGGATACGGTCCAGTAAAAAAAGATACTGGTCAATCACCCGCATTTTGTTCCTGGGTGACAGTTCGTTAAATTCAAATCCCGATCCCAGGTGATGTAGGCCCATGATCAGATCATAGAGATAAAATGTGCCTTTGTCCTTGCCCTGGGCCAGAAATGAAAGGGTTTCAAGGGAAACGTGGGTTAGGCAGGTTTCCGGGGAGAAGTCTTCCTTGAACCGGCTTTTCCAGTTCCGAAAGGCCTTTTTGGCCAATATCCGGGTTTTGCCCTTTTTCAGGCTGATCACCTGCGTCATGGTTTACCGGCCTTTAAATCGGGGTTTTCGTTTTTCCATGAACGCCCGCCTTCCTTCCTGCAAATCCTCGCTCGCCAGAGACTGGGCAAACAGTGCGGCGAGTTCTGATTCTTCCGTTTTGCTCAAGGTGGGGTTTTCGGCCAACTTGTAGAGTGCCTGTTTGGTTCCCCGTAGGGCCATGGGCGCATTTTGGGAAATCTCCCCTGCCATATCATGGGTAACGGTTTCAAAGGCTTCAAGGTCCACCAGTTCGTTTAAAAGGCCCATGGACAGGCAGCTTCGGCTGTTGTACTTACGGCCGGTCAGGAACATTTCGAGGGACTTGGCAAAACCCAAGACCGTGAGGAACCGCCGAAAACCCGCGGGCGGGTAGACAATGCCCAGTTTTGCCGGGGGCATCCCCATGGTAATCCCACGACAGCCGATCCGGATGTCGCAGGCAACGGCCAGTTCGCAGCCGCCGCCGAAGGCGTGGCCGTTTACCATGGCAATAACAGGATAGGGAAAGCTTCGAATGGCCTGAAGGGCTTTTTCCAGAGGGCTTATGTTGCGAAGGGGTGTTTCCGGATTAGGGTTTACGGGGATTGCTGATATGTCATATCCCGCTGAAAATGAAACGTTTCCAGCGCCCCGGACGATGAGGACTCTTATCTCCGGATCAGAACCCAATTCGGTCACCATCATTGCCATTTTCTGAAGAAGCTCGGACGTGAGGAAATTGTGCTTTTCAGGCCGGTTGATGGTCAGGGTGCAGATTTTCTCGCTGTTCCGGGTGAGGAACAGGGGTTTGTTTTCATGTTTCATGATACGCCTTCGTCATTGGTCCGGCCCGCCGTTTTCATCAGTATCCAGCGGGATGCTCAATTCATAAATGCCGCTGTCCATGACAGCTTGAATGGGTGCATCTGAAGCGGACTCGAACACCTTGAGCATCCCTTTGTTGGTGGCCAGTACATCCGCTTTGAACCCACGGATACCGTTTTCCTTGGCAATTTTTCTAAGGGTTCGAAAGAGAAAAGAAGCGATCCCCTTCCCTTGGAAATCTTCATCCACCACAAAAGCCACATCCGCCACCGGTTTGTCAGGAAGGCGCACGTAGCGTGCTTCGGCAACGATACGCCCGGTGCCCGGATCTCCCATGAGTCCTACGATGGACATGGTCTTGGTGTAGTCTATGGTGACATATTCCTGCATTTTGGCGTGCGGCATGGTCTTTATGGGGGAGAAATAGCGATAATAGACCGATTTGTCGGAGAAGCGATAAAAAAGCCGCCGCATATCATCCACGTCCGATGGTTTAATGGCCCGAAACCGGACGGTGATATCCCCGGAAAAGACCTTTTCACAGGCCAGATCTGTGGGATATAGGGCGCCGGACTCAGGCAGGTATAGCTGATCGGCATACAGGATGTTTTTCTCTTTGGCGAGATGAATTAATTGCGCTCGATCATCGGGGTGGGCGATGTCAATGAGTGCCAGTGCCCTTTCGCGAATGGTTCGCCCGGTCATGGAAGCCACACCGTATTCAGTGACCACCAGATCCAGGGATTCCCGAATGGAAAACTGGTTGGGATAATTCTCCAGTGAAACCAGAATATTGGCCTGCTTCTTTAAATTCCGACTGGGAAGGGCAATAATGGTGCGGCCTTTTTTTGAAAAGCGTGCGCCTTTAAAGAACTCCTGGGCTTCACTGGGGCCGTCCCCTACGTTGCCTTTTCCGCTGTGCAGGGCGACGCCACCGCTTAGATCCACCTTTCGGACGGGCAGAACTACCACGGTGCGATCGTTTCGCCCGATTCGTTTGGGGTCGGCCACCACGTCGATGCTTTGAAATTCAATCAAAGGGTTTCGATGAAGCCAGTAAAGCAATTCCGGCGTTCCAATGGCATAAGATGTCAGCGATTTTCCAAGGAAATGCCCTTTTTTTCGATTGGAAACCGCACCGCTTTTGACCAGGTCCATGACGGCGTCTGTAAAAGACGGGGAATGGATGCCTAAGTGCCGTTTGTTCTGCAAGTGACGGGCAAGGGCCTCAAACACGGGACCCGCTGAAAAGGCCAGGCAACTGCCGTCCTCGATCAGTGAGGCCACGTTGGCACCCAGCTTGTCAAATACCGGATCAAAGGGGGGGCGTTTAAAATAGATGGGATGCTCTTGGGATTCCACGAGAAAGTCAAAATCATTGATGTGAACGAAAGTATCTCCCATGGTTCTGGGGGCATCATGGTTTATTTCGCCCACCACCAGGGACGCGTGTTCCATGGCGTGCCGTGCCACATCAATGGCCGGTCCGAGACTACAGAAACCAGACCGGTCCGGCGGCGTGATCTGGATGAATGCCGCATCGATTCCGATAACACCGGATTGAATCAGGATGGGAATTTCAGAAAGAATGGTCGGGACCATGTCAACACGGCCGGAGGTGATTTCCTCACTGGCCACCCACCCGGCAAAAAAGGTTTTGAGCCGATATTTATGGTTCTGATTCTGGGTAATGGAAATAGCAGGTCCAAAGCTAATTAACTGAATGAATTCCAGATCCCTGAGGTTTCCGGCATCTGAATCCAGCAGACTTTTGACCAGCGTACAGGGCTCTGCAACGCCGGTTCCCAGAAAAATGCTCATTCCCGGTTTAATCCTGGAAAGGACTTTTTGGGGGTCAACCAATTTGGATTTCCATTCCTTGCGTTCGGTAATGGACATGGGTGAGGTTTCTCTCCTGATTTAAACGTTTTGAATGAAAATCATGAGGATCTTCCATCGCGGTTCATCTGGGCCATGACCACTCTTTGGCGATGACTGTAATCCTCGATTTTTGTTTCGTTTTGGTAAACACCCGTCTGGGCCAAGGTGAAAAGGGCTTCTTCCACTTGATATGGAGACATCTCCAACAAAATCCAGCCGCCGGGGTGCAGAAATTGCGGTGCCTGACAAATGATTTGTTTCAGGAAATCCATCCCGTCTTTTCCGCCGTCCAGCGCCAGCCTCGGTTCATAAAGTTCAACCTCCGGGAGGAGCCCCTGGATCTCGTGGGTACAGACATAGGGCGGATTGGATGCAATCATATGAAATACAGGCTTTTCAACCATTAAAGGCTCGAAAAGGTTTCCCCGAAGAAACGTTATTCTGTCTGATACGCCATGCTCACGTGCGTTTAAACGGGCCAAATTAAGGGCTTCCCCGCTGATGTCTGTTGCAAGGATAAGGGCTTCGTGGACCTCTTTTGCCAATGTGACGGAGATGATGCCGCTGCCGGTTCCCAGATCCAGTATGCGCAAGGGGGTTTCAGCGAATGCCCTTGTCAGCGTTATGGCCTGCTCCACCAGAATTTCGGTTTCGGGTCTGGGAATCAGGACATGAGGATTGACCCTGAACGCAAGGGACCAGAATTCCTGAATGCCGGTAATGTATTGCAGGGGTTCATGTTTCAGACGTCGCCTGATGAGACCGCGATAACCGGAGACCTCCTTTTCGGTAAGCGGTTGATCAAAATTGAGATAGAGCGATATCCGTTTAACGTGAAGTTGGTAAGCCAGAAGTACTTCAGCATTGAGGCGAGCGCTTTCGATTCCTTTTTCTACCAGATAATCGGTTGCCGTCTCAAGCAGTGTTTTGATAGACCACGCTTTGGGGGTCATGACAGCGCTTGCACCAAGACTAATTTCCGCCGGAATTCTTGAGGGCTTCGGTCTGAAAATGGGTAATCAGCGGATCAATGACGAGGTTCAGATCTCCCTGAAGAAAATCCTCAAGTTTGTAAAGCGTCAGCCCGATGCGATGATCGGTGACCCGCGCCTGGGGAAAATTATAGGTTCTGATCCGTTCACTCCGGTCGCCTGTGCCGACAAGGGTTTTACGTTCTTCGGAAATTCGTGAGTGTTGCCGGGCTGTCTCAAAATCCAGCATGCGGCTTCTGAGAACTTTCATGGCTTTTGCCTTGTTCTTGTGCTGGGATTTTTCATCCTGACATGTGACCACCATACCGGTGGGAATGTGGGTAATTCGAACAGCTGAGTCGGTCGTGTTCACATGTTGGCCCCCATGCCCTGATGACCGGTATACGTCGATCCGAAGGTCTTCGGACTTGATGTCAACGTCCACTTCCTCAGCCTCCGGGAGCACTGCCACGGTGACCGCTGATGTGTGTATCCGTCCCTGAGCCTCGGTCTCGGGCACACGCTGAACCCGGTGGACCCCGCTTTCATATTTAAGCCGGCTGAACACCCTATGACCCTCTACCAGTAAAATGACCTCCTTAAGTCCACCGATGCCGGTCATGTTCTGGGACAGGACTTCAGTCTTCCAACGCCTCAACTCTGCGTAGCGGCTGTACATTCTGAAGAGATCCGCCGCAAACAGGGCCGCCTCTTCTCCACCGGTGCCGGCCCTGATCTCAAGCAGGATATTTTTTTCGTCGTTTGGATCTTTGGGAAGCAGCAGTACTTTAAATTCGTCTGCCACTTTTGCGAGGCGGGAGCCCAGAGCGTCGTTCTCTTCTCTGGCCAGTTTCTTTATTTCAGGGTCCGGATCTTCCAGAAGGGATCGGTTTTCGGCAATTTCATCCTGAAGGGCCTGATGCTCATGCAGAACAGCGATGATTGGGGCCAGGACGCTGTGCTCTTTTGCATATTTCCGGTAACGCTTTTGGTCTTGAATGATTTCCGGCTGCCCCAGAAAGGTTTCCAGCTCATGGTAGCGTTCTTCGGTTTCCTTTATTTTTTCAAACATTTCCATGAGTCCGGGATCTCTATGTCACCTTAAACCTTTAAGAAGTCTATTTATTGTACTTGGCGTATTTCTGTTTGAATCGCTCTATTCGACCGGCAGAGTCAACCAGTTTCTGTTTTCCGGTATAAAACGGATGACATTGGGAGCATATTTCAATGTGAATGTCTTCAACGGTGGATCCGGTTTCAAATTCGCTGCCGCAGGCGCAACGCACTGTTGTTTTATGATACTTCGGGTGAATGCCACTTTTCATTTTAATCTCCTCAATTGTTGATCATCTTATTTTGATACCAATCTATTGGCAATTCTATTGGCTCATGGAATCAAGAAAATCCTTATTATCGCTTGTTCCCTTTATTTTTTCAAGCAAGAATTCCATGCTGTCCACAGGGGTCAGGGGTGCAAGCAGCTTGCGAAGAATCCATATGCGGTTGAGATCGGCCTTCTCCAGCAGGAGTTCTTCTTTTCGTGTGCCGGAACGGTTGATATCGATGGACGGGAATACCCGCCGGTCGCTCAGTTTTCGATCCAGGTGGATTTCCATATTGCCCGTGCCCTTGAATTCCTCAAATATCACCTCATCCATTCGGCTTCCGGTGTCAACCAGCGCTGTAGCAATAATGGTCAGGCTGCCCCCTTCTTCTATGTTTCTGGCGGCTCCGAAAAATCGTTTGGGTTTATGAAGGGCATTGGAATCGAGACCGCCGGATAGAATTTTTCCACTGGGTGGGACAACGGAGTTGTAAGCCCTTGCCAGTCGGGTAATGCTGTCCAGCAGGATCAACACATCCCGCTTATGTTCAACCAATCTCTTTGCCTTTTCAATGACCATCTCAGCGACCTGTACGTGGCGTTGAGGGGGTTCGTCAAAGGTTGAACTGATCACCTCGGCGTCGACGGATCGGGCCATATCGGTCACTTCTTCCGGCCGTTCATCGATCAGCAAAACGATTTTGTGAATGGATTTGTCGTTAATGGTAACGCTGTTGGCGATATTTTGAAGCAGCATGGTTTTTCCGGTCCTGGGCGGTGCCACAATCAGGCCTCGCTGGCCTTTTCCGATGGGCGTCATGAGGTCCATGACCCGGGTGGAAAAATTGTCTGCCTCAATCTCCATTTTGATCATTTCATCCGGATAAAGGGGTGTTAGATTGTCAAACAGGATTTTTTCTCTAGCGATTTCAGGGTCTTCATGATTGACTTTTTCCACCTTCAAAAGAGCGAAATATCGTTCCGATTCTTTTGGCGGGCGAATCTGACCGCTTATGGTGTCACCTTTTCTGAGGTTGAACCGACGAATCTGCGAGGGCGAAATGTAGATATCATCGGGCCCAGGCAGGTAATTGGCGTCCGGGGCTCTTAAGAAACCAAATCCGTCTGGAAGGATCTCCAACACCCCCTCGCCATATATGAGGCCGTTTTGTGCTGAATGGGCCTGAAGCAACGAGAAAGTGAGTTCCTGCTTGCGCATACCGGATGCGCCCTCAATCTTAAACTCCTTTGCCATTTCAGTTAATTGACTGATTTTCATTGTTTTTAGTTCTACAAGATTCATGGTTGATCTCCGTTAGAAGGTTTAGGGTGCCTAAGCTTAGGCAATTTTGGGGTGGCTAAACGATATGTGAATTATTGAAGGTTTCTCAGCAGAATAGCAATGGAGTTTATCCGAACGTCCGGTCTGACCGAATCCCCCAAAGAAAGGAATTAGTTTATATGAAAGCCTATAACGTTTTTTTTTTGTCATGTCAAGCATTTGTTTGAGGAAAATGAACATTGATGTTCAACGCGGTGAGAACCTGTAACATGTCTTCGGGAAAAGTGGATTCAAATTCCATGTAGGTCTTCTCCTTCGGATGAACAAAACCGATGCGTGCAGCGTGGAGCATTTGCCTTTTCACGGCGGCCACCAGCGCGGGGTTTTGCTTCAGAAAACGTCTTTTCAGGGTATTGGGTCCGTGACCATAAACCGTATCCCCCACCAGGGGATGCCCCAGATGGGAGAAATGAACACGAATCTGATGTGTTCGACCTGTTTTAATGGTGACAGACAAAAGGGAAAACCCCTCCTTACAATCAGCAATCTTTTTCCACAGGGTCAGAGCGTTTCGACCCCCGCTTTGGGTGACTCCCATCTCTTTTCGACGAACGGGATGCCGGGAAATGGGAAGGTCGATTCTCCCACTTTCATGGGGAATTATGCCATGAATCAGGGCAATATATTCCTTTTTGATGGTTCCATTTTTGAATTGCTGCGCAAGCGCTTGATGGGCCATATCGTTTTTGGCAACAACCATGAGCCCGGAGGTGTCTTTATCGAGCCTGTGAACGATGCCGGGCCTGAGTGTTCCCCCAATGCCTGAAAGATCCCCGCAATGTTTCAAAAGGCCGTGAACCAGGGTGCCCGATGAATGTCCGGGGGCGGGGTGAACGACAATGCCGGGCGGTTTAGAAAGGACAATGAGCGAAGGGTCCTCAAACACGACGGAGAATGGGACTTCCTCGGGAACAAGTGCCGGAACGGATGGTTTGGGAACCATGAGGGAAACGTGATCCCCGGTCTTCAGTTGATGGCTCGGTTTTATGCGGGCATCATTAACCCGAACCCAGCCGTTTCGAATCAAAGCCTGTATTCGCGATCGGGACAAATTTGAATGGTTATGGGAAAGAAAAAGGTCCACCCGTGTGCCCTCGGCGCTGTCAGGGATGGTATGGGAAAAACAGCTGTCACAGGTTTGGTTGTTCACTGTCAAAGTTTATGCGAATCATGTGAAAGCAATGGCGATAAAAAGGATATTTCGGGTTTGATCAGCGCCTATTTGATGGTTTCTGGTTCGATGGTTTCAGGAAAAATATGGTCCAGATCGCTTTCCACTTGCGTTTCGGTAATTTCTTTTGCCAGGGAAATTTCCTTAACCAGCAAGGTTCGGGCGGTGTCGAGCATTTTTCGTTCGCCGAAAGAAAGTTCTTTGTCATATCTTAAAATCAACAGATCACGATAAACTTCAGCCACTTCAAAGACCGATCCGGTCTTGATTTTCTCCATATAATCCCGGTAACGGCGATTCCAGGTCTGGCTGTCAAGCACGACGTCTCGTTTTTTGAGAATGGAAAACAGTTTGGGAAGTTCTGTCTTGGGGATGATATCTCTCAGACCCACATGATCCACATTGGTGGTCGGGATCATGATGAGCATATTGTTGTCGAGTATGCGCATGACATAGAAATCCTGCTTGCATCCTGAGATTTCCTGGGATTCTATTTTTTCAATGACGCCCACGCCATGGGCGGGATATACGGCCAAATCACCTACCTGGAACATCTAAACCTCCGTGGTAGAAAAAACCTTTATAAACATTCAACCCATTGCCGTAGCCCCTGGGTAAACGCAAATAACGTTTACCCGGGAGCTGCCGGCGAGGGGCTTTTGGTTTGGTGTTAACGGTTAAGTTTCTATTATCCGAAGATCAAAGAAACCGCCGGAAGAGTAGGTGCAATCACCAATGACACCACCGACATCAATTTGATCAGGATATTCATGGCCGGTCCGGAGGTATCCTTAAATGGATCGCCTACGGTATCACCGACCACTGCGGCCTTATGGTTATCGGAGCCTTTCCCGCCAAAGTGACCTTCTTCAATGTACTTTTTGGCGTTATCCCAGGCGCCGCCACCGTTGGACATAAAGAGCGCGAAAAAGGCACCCATGACGGTTGCGCCGATAAGCACGCCGGCTAAAGTTTCCTTGCCAAGTAAAAAGCCCACCAGAACAGGTGTTAAAATGGCGATGAGGCCGGGTTTAACCATTTCTCTCAGAGCAGAATTGGTGGCAATGGACACGCAGGTGGAGGAGTCTCCTGTGACGCCTTCTTTTCCTTCCAGGAGCCCCGGAATTTCCCTGAACTGACGACGGATTTCCTCTACAATGGAATATGCCGCTTTGCCCACGGAGGTCATGGTGAGGGCCGCGCAGGTCATGGGGACCATGCCGCCGATAAACAGGCCGATGATGACCTTTGGATTATCTAGGAGCACATCCCCCAGATTGGCGGCCTGTGAATAGGCCACAAACAGGGCCAGGGCCGTAAGTGCCGCGGAACCGATGGCAAATCCCTTGCCGATGGCGGCGGTGGTGTTACCCAAGGCATCCAGACCGTCCGTAATCTTTCGGGTTTCGGGTCCTAATCCAGCCATTTCCGAGATACCGCCCGCGTTGTCCACAATGGGTCCGTAAGCGTCCACGGTCATGGTGGCGCCGACGGTGGCGAGCATGCCCACAGCCGAAAGGCCGATGCCGTAAATGCCGCAACTTTCATAGCCCACATATGTGGCGACACAGATACCCATAATGGGGAGCCAGGTGGACTGCATGCCCACCGCAAGACCGGCAATAATGACCGTGGCGGAACCGGTTTCGGACTGTGCGGCGATGCGTTTCACCGGAGGTCCGGAGGTGTAGTATTCCGCCATAAGACCGATGGCGATGCCGCAGAGCAGACCTGAGAAGATGGCCCAGAAAGCACCGAAAGGCATGCCTAAAGATTTGGTGATGATGATGGTAAAAATGACGAATATGATAGCGGCCACAAAAGTGGTGTACCGTAGTGCGCCGGCCGGTTCGCCTTTCTGAAAGATTTTGATGGAGAATACGCCAAAAAATGAGCTGATCAATCCGGCTGTGACGATCAGGATCGGCATGGCCATGTATTTCAGTTTAATGGCGGTTTCGTCCAATCCTTGCAGGATGGGGAATTCTTTCAGGAATTCCGGGGTAACGGCCATTGTTGCGCCGATGGCGATGGTGGCGATGACGGATCCCACGAAGGATTCAAAAATATCAGCGCCCATTCCGGCGATATCACCCACATTGTCACCCACGTTATCGGCGATGACGCCGGGGTTTCGGGGATCGTCTTCGGGAATGCCCGCTTCCACTTTACCCACCAGGTCGGCGCCCACATCCGCCGCCTTGGTATACACGCCGCCGCCCACACGGGCAAAAAGCGCGATGGAGCTGGCGCCCATGGCAAAACCGTTGATATATTCGGCGGTGGCAGGATCGCCACCATATACCAAGAACCAGACGCCCAAGCCTAAAAGTCCCAGGCCGGCAACGGCCAGACCCATGACGGAACCTGAAAAAAAGGAAATATTCAGGGCTTCGGGCTGTCCATGCTTATTGGCGGCTTCCGCGGTTCGCGAGTTTCCCCGGGTGGCGGCAGTCATGCCCGAAAAACCGGCCAGCATGGAGCACAGTGCGCCGGTAATGAAGCAAATGGCGGTTTTCCAGGCGATGCCCCAGCCCAGAAGGATAAATACGATACCAATAAAAACGATTAGAACCGTATATTCTCTTTTCAAAAACGTCATGGCGCCGGTATGGATTTGATCTTCTAAATCTGCCATGAGGGGATTGCCGTTCGGCTGCTTTTTGACATAATTATAAACCAGCCAGGCAATAATCAAACTCAGAATCCCTACAAAGGGAGCTAATATTGTCAATCCCTGCATCACTTCTTCCTCCTTAAATTGTTAATCTCCGGCAATTGATATGGTTCATTGCCGCCTGGACCCCTTCCAAAACAAACAGTTGGGATGCCTCTACGGCCATCCCCATGATTTCTTCCGCGAGTTTCTTTTCGTCATCATAAAAACAACTTAAAACATAGTCTGCCACGGTCTCCCCATGGCGCGGCCTGCCGATGCCGATCTTGACCCGCGAAAATTCTGAACTACCCAAAAGGTGAATGATGGATGAAACACCTTTATGGCCACCCGCCCCCCCATCTCTGACGACCTTGATCTTTCCCAGCGGCATGTCCAGATCATCGTGTATGACCAGCAACTTGTCAATTTCCAGGTCGTAATGGTGGATACAGTCCCTGACCGATTCGCCACTCAAGTTCATGAAAGTCAGGGGGCAAAGAAGAACGATTTTGTTGCCCCGATATTCAACCAGGGCGTGCTTTGAGCGAAAATGAAGGTTACAGAGGGTTACCCCAAGTGATTTCCCCCACTGCTCAACAGCTTCAAGTCCAATGCTATGCCTGGTGTGTTCGTACTGTGCCCCGGGATTCCCAAGGCCCGCAATCAGGTACAAATTTCCCTTTTAAGGTTCACCCCCTTTCCCTTATTCTTTTGTTTCTTCGGCGGTTTCTTTCTCAGAACCGTCCGCTTCTTCAGTTTCTTCACCCTCTACACCTTCTTCAAGTTCTTCCTCGACTTCTTCCTCGGCTTCCATGTCAGCCAGTGCGGAGCCCTTGATGTTGACGACGGCAACGGTCAGGTGTGCCCCATCCGTGGTTTCGATGCCTTCCGGAAGCGCCAGATCCCCGATCCGAACCGTATCTCCCACATCGAGATCTGAAATGTCCACCTCCAGGAATTCGACCAGTTTGTCGGGAAAACAGACGATGGTCACCTCTCTTCGGATCTGCTGCAGAACACCGCCCCCCTCTGTGACGCCTATGGGCGTATTGAGCAGGTGGACAGGAATGGCCAATGTCAGTTTCCTGTCACTGGAGATTTCATAAAAGTCCGCATGCAGAAACGTGTTTTCCATGAGATCGAAGGTCAACTCCTTGATCATCACCTTTTTGGTTGTTTCACCCTGATCGGTTTGGATGATGAGGTCTAGAATAGCATTTTCACCTTTACCGGCCTTTTCAAGGTCTGAGAGATGGGCGTATTCAATGGTCAGCATAACGGGGTCGACGCCCGGGCCATAAAAAATGGCGGGAATCTGATTGTTCTGCCTTAATCTTCTGGCTGCACCTTTGCCTGTTTCAGTTCTGATGCGGGCAGAAAGGGTTAATTGATTCATTGGATCTTATTACCTCCGGCATTAATAAAATTTTTCACAAAGTATTGCAGCCCGTCATGACAGGCATGCGTTCCATGGCTACACGAACAGCGTGCTGACCGAGTTTGAATCATGAACTCTCTTGATGGTTTCTCCCAGGAGTTCAGCAATGGAAAGTTCGACTATTTTTGAGCACCGAGCGCCCGCCTCGCTCAGCGGGATGGTATTGGTGATCACCAGATTGTCAATGGGGGAGTCTTCGATTCTTTTTATGGCGGGCCCCGAGAGGATCGGATGGGTGCAACAGGCCAGTACGGTGGTGGCGCCCCTTTCCTTGAGCGCACCGGCGGCCTGGGTCAGGGTTCCCGCGGTGTCAACCATGTCGTCCAGAATGATGGCCGTTTTGCCCCCCACTTCGCCGATGATGTTCATGGCCTCGGCAACATTGGGTGTCACCCGCCGCTTATCGATGATGGCCAGTGAGGCCGAAAGCCGTTTGGCGAATGCCCGGGCCCGTTCAACCCCGCCGGCATCAGGGGAGACGATCACCAGGTCCCCTTGTGTGTTATTCTGGATGTATTTCAGCAGGATGGGCGCTGCAAAGATATTGTCAACGGGAATATTGAAATATCCCTGAATCTGTCCTGCATGGAGATCCATGGCCACCACCCGATGGGCCCCTGCCGTGGTTATAAGATCCGCTACCAGCTTGGCACTGATGGGCACCCGGGGTTTGACTTTGCGGTCCTGCCGACTGTAACCGTAATAGGGAATCACAGCCGTGATCCGTTCGGCGGAAGACCGTCTCATGGCATCCATGATGATGAGAAGCTGCATCAGGTTGTCGTTTACCGGGGTGGAAGTGGATTGTATGACAAAGACGTCACGTCCCCTGATATTTTCACCCAGTTCAACCCGCGTCTCGCCATCGCTGAATGTTTTGGCAAGGATCTTTCCGGGACTGATACCGAGGTACTGACAGACCTCAAGGGTCAATGCAGGGTTGGAAGTCCCACCGAATAGTTTTATGTCATGATCCAACGCTGGTTCCTCACGATTCATTAACGAACAATCAGGTTCTCCATAATGGCTGGGGCGGGAGGATTCGAACCTCCGAATGCGGGCACCAAAAACCCGTGTCTTACCACTTGACGACGCCCCATGAATTAATTCCGTCCACCACAAAAACCCGGCCCAAAGCTGCGGCGTCAAGAACTGATTTTGCATGAAGGGCCCGGAGTTTTGAATCAAAAATACCAAAAACGCTGGGGCCGCTCCCAGACATCAAAGCGCCGATGGCTCCGGCATCCGTCAAGGATTGCTTTATTTCCCTGATAATTGGGAACCTGGAAGCAGTAACCCGTTCCAGATCATTCTCCAACAGACGACAGACTTCCATCGGCATTTTTTCTAAATTTCTAATGATATCGTAACAGTCGGCAGTTGTCAACTCTAATTCCCGTTTGTCTTCTTTTGAAAACGCAAAAGATGGTTGGTCCAGGTCTTCGTAGACCTTAGCTGTTGAAACCGAAATATCAGGCATAACAATGATATATGATAATGACGGCCATTTTTGGACGGGTTCGAGTATTTCACCGATGCCGTGAGCGATGCAGGGGCTCCGCTTAAGAAAAAAGGGCACGTCAGCCCCCAGCTTCAGCGCCAATTCCGCCAGAAGCGCAGGCGAAAGCGGCCCGGATTCACAAAGGGTTTCGTTCAAGGCCATAAGCACGGCAGCCGCATCGCTGCTGCCCCCGCCAAGACCGGCGGCTACAGGAATCCTTTTGGTGAGGGCTATGGAAAGCCCCTTGCGCCAGCCGATCCGGGAAAAAAAGGATTGAGCCGCACGCCAGACCAGATTTTCGGCGTTTGCCGGTGCCGAATAGCCCCGGCAGGTCATGTCAATTCCAGGTTCCTCAATGAATTTCAGCTCCATGTGGTCAAAAAGGTCCACCGGGGCCATAATGGAAACCAGTTCATGATAGCCGTCAGGCCGCCGTCCGGTGATTTTCAGCCGAAGGTTTAGTTTGGCGGGGGCAAGGACGCTGAAGGGTTGATCAAAAATAACGGTTGACATGATTCTTTCGCCGGGGAGATTAACCCTTTTCCTTCACATACCGCAGCCGAATGTCCGTCAGAACATTTACAATGAATTTTTCTTCATCATCGCTCAGGTTTCCGGCTGTTTTTTCCTTCAACATGGCAATGGTGTCAATGGCATGCTTGGCCAGTGGAAGATCTTTCTTCTTTTCGTTGGTCTGAGGATCGGGCAGTTCGCCCAGGTGGAACAGGGCTGTTGAGCTGAGGCTGAAAATGAGTGATGGAAAGTTTATTTCGGGCAGCGGTATCTGAGAAGATTCCTGGGAAGGCGTCTCTTTGGCTTCCTTTTTTTGTGTTTCCCCATCGGGATCGGCGGTTTTCGGTTTCCCGGTTTCATTTCCGGATTTATTCCCGGATTTATTCCCCTCTTTATTCAAGGCGCGCTTATCTTTAATCACGAACCCCTTTTCGTTTTCTTCCGGCATGTGTCATCTCCTTAGGAAATTTTAATCACCCAAAACTAAGGATGTTTTGTTATAGGTTGATCCTGCGCACAGAAATAATATCTTTTAAATTCTTGATTTTTTGAATGATATCATCGTTGATCATTTCACTGATGGAAAGAAAAATAACATTTTCCTTATGTTCCTTTTCTTCACCCACCTGCATCCGGTTGATGTTAATGCCACCTTGACCCAGGGTGGAGGCGATGGCGCCGATAACCCCGGGAACGTTTTCGTTATGGATTAACAGATTGTGTCCTTCGGGAATCGCTTCAAGGTAAAAATTATTGATCCGGAGAATTCGAGGCAGTTTTTTTCCGAAGATGGTGCCGGAGACAATATGCTCATCCTCCAACGTTCTGACGGTGAGTTTTGCAAGACTTGCAAAACCTTCACTTGTGCTGGTCTTGGATTCCACTACCTTGATGCCCCTGTCAGCAGCAATATAGGCAGCATTGACAAAATTGACATCGTGTTTGAGGATGGGTGTGAGTAATCCCTTGAGCATGGCTGTGGTCAGTGGTTTTACATCATATTGGGTGATGGCGCCGGAATAATCAATCTGCACCTCCACCAGGGCGCTGTCGGATAATTGGGCCTGCAAGGAACCCATTCGTTCCAGCAAAATGGCGTAGGGCCGGAGAACGGTCATCAGTTCAGCGCTGATGCTGGGGACATTGACCGCGTTTTTGACAGACCCATGGAGCAGGTAGGCGATGATCTGTTCGGCAACTTCCTTTGCCACATTATCTTGGGCTTCCCGGGTGGATGCGCCCAGATGTGGTGTGCAGATGAAATTGTCCAAAGACATCAGCTTGTTTTTTCCGGGGGGTTCAGTTGCGAACACATCAAAGGCCGCACCGGCAAGATGTCCGGATTCAAGCGCTTCACAGAGGTCTTCTTCATTTACGACGCCCCCGCGGGCGCAGTTGAGCAATATGGCATCCTTTTTCATTTTGGCAAGGGCATCCCGGTTGATTATGTCGAAGGTTTCTTCGGTTTTGGGTGTGTGGATGGTGACATAATCCGCTCGGGCAAGGAGTTCATCCAGGGAGACCGGTTCCAGATCAACTTTTTCGATGGCTTCCGGTTTGATATAGGGATCATAAACGATCACTTTCATTTTCATGCCCCGTGCACGATCGGCCACAACACGACCGATATGGCCGGCGCCGATGAGCCCCAGGGTTTTGTTGAAGAGCTCACGGCCTTTAAAGGCCTTTTTTTCCCACTTGCCCGCTTTCAGGGACGCCGTTGCCTGGGGAATGTTTCGTGAAATGGCCATCATCATGGCAATGGTATGTTCTGCTGCTGTGATGGTGTTTCCTTCGGGGGTATTCATGACAACGATGCCGCGGCGGCTGGCTTCAGGAATGTCAACATTATCAAGGCCGATACCGGCCCTGCCGATGACCCTGAGGTTGTGGGCTGACGCCAGAATGTCTGCGGTGATACGGGTGGCACTGCGGATAATGAGACCGTCATAGCTGCCGATAATTTCCTTGAGCGCCCGGGGGCTGAGTTCGGTCTCTACTTCCACATCGATGCCGGGGGTTTCCTGGAAAAGTTGAATGCCCACTTGGGAAAGAGGGTCGCATACCAGAACTTTCATGGGTTTTCTCCTGAGCTCTTACGCAGTTCCCGTTGGGGGCCACTGTAAGCCCCGGTTTGTCTCGACAACATTCGAATTGTGCCGGGAAACCTATTTTGAACCATATTGTTCTTGCCAGCAAAATGTAGATTCCATACTATCATCAACAACCCTCAAAATGTCAAGGGAGATGGTGGAGGAAAATGCGGAAGATTTTTTCTTTTTTACCGGGACGGAATCAGGTTTTCTGCGCCATTCAAAGGAAGGCGGAAGGGTTATCAAAAATTATCCTTTCGGAAGGCTTGAAAAATGCTTGACATTTTCTTCATAACTTGCTAATTCACTGTGACAAAGGATCAGCATGGATACATATAATTGTAAGCGGCTGTCCGACAGCCATATTTTATTGACGAAAGGAGGCGATATTTGAAACGGTTTTTAGATTTCAGTGTTTTTTTTAGCGTCTAACCCGGAACAATTCTTTTTTTAGGAGGAGAGAGTAATGAAGAAGCTATTTATTGTTGGGATTGCAGCGCTGTTGCTGGTTGTTTTTACCGTACCGGCCATGGCAAAAGTGAAGATGGGCGGTATCATCTTTACCGATTTCTACTATCTGGATAGGGACAGTCAAAATTCCCAAGCTTGGGGAACGGGAGCTGATGCTTATCAGGTCACCACCATCCAGGTGCCGAATATTACCCGTCTGTATGGTCGCTGGACCAACGAAGACAACGTGGGAATGTTCATTGAACTGGGTGTCGGCCAGAGTTCAGGTGCTGTTGACTTGAACAGTTCCAGTGGCGTTGCTTTGAGGCATGCCTACGGCTGGTGGGATGTGACCCCCAGTTTCCAGATCATGGCCGGTAAAAGCACCACACCCTTTTCACCCCTGAATCCTTCCCAGATGATTGGAACCCGCTCCGGATCGGTCAACATCATCGGCGTGGGGTATGGTAACTACTACAGCGGTCGTTTTGCCCAGGTGAGGGGAACTTTCAAGTTTGGGAAAATGGGTCGTGTGGCCCTGACACTGGTGGATCCGAACGGTGGCCAGCGGTTTAATAATGCATTCCTGAACTACTTCCCCATTGAGATTCAAGGAGCCACACTCGGTGTGGACTATCAGACCAACACCAAACTGCCCCGGATTGAACTGGCCGTGCCCCTTTACTTTGGTCCCGTCAGCATTTATCCCGGTTTCCTGTACCAGAACAGAACCATTGATGTGATCAACCCCGCCTTCAGCCGTTTTGATGATTCTCTCGATACCTACGCCGGGTCTCTCGGTGTCAAGGGTGGTTTCGGTCCCTTCGGCTTTGCAGCGGAAGGTAACTGGGGTCGCAACTTGGGTAACACCCGAGGTCTGATCGGAACATCCGCACCCGCCGCGATCGCTTCAGCCCAAGCGAATGCTAATGGGATAATCAACAACGCCACCACTTACGGCTACTGGTTCGATGTCTGGTACAAGATCGGTCCCGTGACGCCGCATGTCATGTTCGGCCAGCTGCATAGTAATGTTGATTCAAATCTTCAGGAACTTAAAGCCACTTCTAGCATGTGGGGCTTCAGCGTTCCCATCGATCTGGCCAAAGGCTTCAGGATCCGCCCGGAACTCATGTGGTATGACGATGGCGAGATTCAGTTTGGCGGTCAAGATTTTCAAGATTTTGGAAAGTATGCCATCTACGGTGTGCAGTTCCAGATCACGTTCTAGGTCGTATCTTAGGTTTTTTGCCCTCGCCTCACGCGAGCGCATAAGCATTTAATCCTGCCCCTTCCCCTTAATTTTTGGGGAAGGGGTTTTTTTTGGGGGGGGTGCTGAAAATGAAAAAGGTGTTTCTTTCGGGGGTGCTGGCGGTTTTCTTCCTGATGTTTGCTTTGCCCGGCCTGGCCAAGGTGAAAATCGGGGGGATTGTTTTTACGGATTTTTACACCCTGGACCGCGATAAGGCCAATGCGGAATTCAGCGGTGTGGGAAATGACCCCTACGCGGTAACCACCATACAGGTTCCCGATATTACGCGTCTTTATGCCACGTGGACCCATGAGGACAACGTGGGCCTGTATGTGGAGTTGGGGATGGGCCAGGAAGACGGGGAAATCGACCTGAACCAATCCAATGACGTTACCCTGCGGCATGCCTATGGTTGGTGGCAGGTTACCCCCGGATTCCGACTCATGGCCGGAAAAAGTACCACGCCCTTTTCACCCCTTAACCCGTCGCAATTGCTGGGAACCCGATCGGGAAGCCTCAATATCGTCGGTGTGGGGTACGGGAATTTTTATTCCGGCCGGTTCGCGCAATTAAGAGGTACCTATCAATTCTGCAAGAATGCCCGGGTGGCGCTGGCGCTGGTGGATCCCAACGGCAGTGCCCGATATATCGGGACATACGGTCCCTGGAGCGATTTTGCGATTCCAGCGCAGAACAATACCAAAATACCTCGAATCGACATCTCTCTGCCCTTTTATGTGGGACCGGTCTATTTTTACCCCAGTTTCATGTATCAGCACCGAACCGTTGACATCATTGGCACGGGGGGCGGATCGGTGGATAACGATCTGAACAGCTACATCGGATCCCTCGGGTTTAAATTCGGTATGGGACCTGTTGTATTTGTGGGGGAAGGAAACTGGGGTAAGAACTGGGGGAATACCCGGGGCCTCATCGGCAACAGCCTGCCGGCCATTATCTCAAGCGCCATGTTGGATCCCTATACCAACAGAATCGATGATGCCGACACCTACAGTTACTGGTTCGATCTTTCCTACCGGTTCGGCATCATCACACCCCACCTGGTTTTTGGTGAAATGTCCACCAGCAACCAGTACCTGGGGTTTGATCTGGACAGCAAGAGCCGCATGTGGGGTTTCAGTGTCCCCATTGATCTGGCCAAGGGGTTCAGGATTCGCCCTGAGGTCATGTGGTATGACGATGGGGAACTCAAGATCGAAAACGTGGGCAATTTTGACAATGGAAAATACGCCATCTATGGTGTTCAGTTTCAGGTGACGTTTTAATGGTCTATTCCAGGTCGTACACCACGAGGCGGCTTTTGGGCAGTCCGACAAAATAGCTTTCGCTGGTGACATTGGCGACCACCAGTTCCATTAAGCCGTCGTTGTCCACATCCGCCACCTGGTATCCCACAACCGTTCCGGAAAGTTTCTGGCTGGTCCACCGGGAATCAAGACCGGCTTCATCCCATTCCATGAAATGAACCCGTCCGCTGCCGAACCACCGGAAATCCGTAAATAATCTGCCGGCTTTGGAATGGTTTTTACAGATGACCACTTCTTTTTTCCCGTCTTTGTTGACATCATAAGTGAAGATCGGGGACGAAATAAAAACCCTTACGGCCGTATGGGCCTCATCGTTTGCCGATGAATGTGGATCCATCCATTCCATATAGCAGAGGCTTCCGCCATAAAAATCATCGCTTTTCCACAACCGTTCACCGGTCGGGTTGTATACCTGCAGGTGCTCCCAGGGATCGAGAAGCGTGGTGAAAACAGATCCTTTTCCGGTAAGATCAGACTGAGCAAAGTTGAACACGTTGCTGAACCGGGGAAGGTTGAGGGTCTCCACTGAAACCAGTTCATTCCCCTGGCGTTTCAACCGGTGAACGCCGCCAATAAAATTGCCTTCAGCGTTCCGTCTCTGGCCCAGGACCCCCTTTCCTTTGCCCGGCAGATCCACCACGCGAATGAGCCATGTCTGGCCGGAGATGATTTCCTTGAATTTGGCCCCGTCCCATTCCAGGGCAAAGGACCCGGCATTGGTTGCGGTGAGATTGCAGACATAGATCTCAGCCTTGCCGTTTTCGTCGAGATCGGCCACCGTCACGTAGATGTAATTGGGGGACCAGCTCCCTTCAATGGTTTTGAAAAGATAAGGGCCTTTCTTCTGCCATTTGTAAACATAAACGGTTGTTTTATCGATGAAAACCAGTTCGGTTTTGCCATCCCCGTCCAGGTCCCCCACGTCCAGGCCCCTGATTTCAAGTTTATACCGTTTAACGAAGGAAGGTTTTTTGTATGACCCCTCCGCATCCTTGCCAACGTTGACCAGCGCTCCCTCGTCACGCGAAGTTTGTGCGAATTCACCGGGTCTCTGTTCCTTGTAAGGGATATCTTTTCCCATAATTTTCGCGTTGATGTTTTCCGCAAACTGGTTGACCGTGGGAATGACCCCGTCCATCCCCTTTGACTGATCGTAGGCGGTGATCAGGACTTCCGATTTTTTCACATCCAGGATTTTGGCATCAAGACTGACGCTTTCCCCGAATACGGTGAGGCTTCCGAAAATGACATAATCTGCTCCAAGCGCTTTGCCGATGGTAAGTGCTTTCGCTTCATTCATGGGTCCCGGAACGGCGGCAAATTCCTTTTTGACGACGCCCTTTTCAATGATTTCCAATTTGTCTTTCCAGGCGAGCCTGGAACTCAGCATGTCCATGATGCCTTCCCGAAGAAAGTTAAGGTCTCGGTCGGAATTCATGGTGAAGGGGAGGACTGCCAGTTTTTGAGGTTCCTTGGAAAAACCGGATACAGGGCTTAATAAAAACAGCACGGATAGAGCAAGAAGGGTTAGGGCGCAAACGTTTGTTTTGGTTTTCATCATGATCCTTTCGGGGTTTGAGTGAACTTTTTTCGCCGGGCCGATGGCCACGTTTTGATGTTGAGATTAACTGTAAATCGCAAAGTAACCCTTTTGGGGTTACAGGATTTCTTTCTTTCAATTCATTGCCGTGGGCGATATAATAATGACCTCAAAACCCAAAGGCAAGGCCTTATTGGAAAAGTACGGTCAATAAAGTGCCCTTTGGGGACACATTTTTCCGAACAGGATCATCAGAGAGGAAACAAAGGGAGGAAGCCATATGAAAATTAAAAACATCGATCACATTGGCATTGCCGTCAAAAGCATTGAACAGGCCGGTAAATTCTACACGGACGTGCTGGGGCTTGATATTGAAGATATTGAAACGGTGGCGGAACAGAAAGTGAATGTGGCGTTTATCCCCATCACGGATAGCGAGGTAGAACTGCTGGAGTCCGTGGCACCCGATGGACCGGTGGCAAAATATATCGAAAAACGGGGTGAAGGAATCCAACATATCGCCTTTCGTGTGGATGATATCAACCAGTGCCTTTCGGAACTCAAGGAAAAAGGCGTTCGCTTGATCGATCAAACGCCGCGCCACGGCGCCGGGGGCGCAAAAATCGCATTCATCCATCCCAAAGAAACCAACGGTGTCCTGGTGGAAATCTGTGAAAGGGATTGATTGATGCGGGCCGGGTGAAGGCCTAAAAGCGGTAGGTAATCAAGCCATGGGTTGTATCATAGGGAGATACGCTGACCTGAACACGGTCGCCAACCATCACCTTGATCCGGTGTTTTTTCATTCTACCTGAAAGAACACCTCTCACCGTGATGTCATTTTTGCATTCAATTTCCATGGTACCACCGCCAAGGACTTTGGCAATGACGCCCTCCAATTGAATTAAATCGTTTCGACTCAAAATGCTCCTTTCCGGGCAGCGAAGCCTGATCTGGATTTGATGCGTGTGGCCATTTCTATTTTTAACAACGTCCACACCGCTTGAAAAAATGACTCACCATATCATTTTGTGGGCGGATGTCAATCAAAATCAAGGGATATTCATATGGACGACGGGTTTATAGACGGTGTTTCAGGGGTTATTCTTGCGGGAGGGAAGAGCAGCCGTTACGGAAAGAACAAAGCCCTGGTCAATATCAACGGTATTCCCCTCATCAAAAGGGTGTTGCGGGTTATGGAAACCTTGTTTCCTTCCATTGTGGTCATCACCAATACCCCTGATGCCTATGCATTCTTGAACCTGCCCATGTTTGAGGATAAAATTAAAGGGCTTGGCCCTCTGGGGGGTATTTTTACAGGCCTGGAGGTCATTTCAAAAAGCGCCGGCTTTTTTGTGGCGTGCGATATGCCTTTCCTCAATTCTGATTTGATTCGATATCTGGCGAGTGTTCGTCAGGGCTTTGATGTGGTGGTGCCAACCTTCTCCGGAAAATTTGAAGCGCTCCATGCCCTTTACACCCAAAACTGCCTGCCGGAAATCGAGCAATTGATTCATAATGGCGTATATCAGACCATTCAGCTGTTTCAGTCTGTATCCGTCCGGTATGTGGAAGAGCATGAGGTACGACGATTTGACCCGGAACTCAAATCTTTTTCCAATATCAACAAGCCTGAAGAACTAAGGAAAATGAAGCTCAATTCTTTGTAAATCTTCACCGCTTGAATGGCGGAGGTGGAACCGTGTTACAGTTGATCCTTGCCGTGGGTTGTGCCATTTTGATATCTGCCGTATGTTCCCTTTTTGAGGCCGTGCTCTATTCTGTTCCTCAGCGGCATGTGGAGTCCATGATCCAGGGGGGCAAATTCGGGGGCAGAACCTTCAGGCGCCTCCGCCGAAATGTGGAGCGGCCCATAACCGCCATTTTGTCCCTCAATACCATTGCCAATACAGCGGGGGCCGCATTTGCCGGTGCAGCGGCCACGGCTGTCTTTGGCCACCAGTGGCTGGGCTATTTTTCAGCGATTTTCACACTGGCCATTTTAATTTTTTCGGAAATTATTCCCAAAACGGCCGGCGTGGCGTATGGTAGATCCCTTGCGGGGCCGGTGGCTTATACACTAAAAGGGCTGGTGTGGGCCATGACGCCGGTCATATGGCTGATGGGTTGCATAACACGCCTGATCGGGCGGGGCTCAAAAGATGAGGCGGTAACGGCTGAAGAGATTCAGGTGATGGCCCGCTCTAGCAGGCGGACAGGGGGAATCAAGATATTCCAGGAGCAGGCCATTGAACGGGTGCTGACCCTCCAGGAAAAAATGGCCAAGGATGTGATGACACCCAGGACCGTCATATTTTCCCTGAACCAGCAGCTGACATTATCTGAAGCTGTTAAAGCTGCCGGCAGATGGGAACACAGTCGCATCCCCGTGTTTGATAAAAGCCCGGAAGATGTGGTGGGAATTGTTCACACGAGGGATATCCTGGTGGCCCTTGCGGGAGAACAGACTGAAGAGCACCTGGCGAATCTGATGCGCCCGATCCATTTTGTGGCTGACTCCGCCCGTCTGAACGTGGTCCTTGGAGAGTTTCTGGAACTGAAACGACATCTTTTTGCAGTGATTGATGAGTATGGGGGCTTGGCCGGATTGATCTCCCTCGAAGACATTCTCGAAGAAATCCTGGGCCGCGAGATCGTGGATGAATCGGATGAGGTTGCGGATAAACAGGAATTGGCGCGGAAACACCGCGTGACTAACTGATGGTGAGTGTCATTTCCCGAACATCCACTTCAGCACCGAGATTTTCCAATAATTTTTGTATTTCTCTCCTTTTATCGGAACTGTTTTCTCTGAAAGAAATGATGATTTCCTTGACAGGCTGCTCTCGCAGGATTTTCTCAAGGTCATTGATTCCCCCCAGCACCGGATATCCGCGCACTCTTTTCCGCTGAATATCTCGATTATCGTCCATGAAGCCCTTGATGGTCATAGATAGGGTTTTGTTGGTTTCGATTTCCTTAAGGAGCATTTGACCGCCAAGCCCGGCCCCGTAAAGCAGGACGGGTTTGCCCTTTTGATTTCCCCGACGGACCCCTTCATCCAGCAGGCGGAACGAGAGGCGAGTAAGGCTTACCAGCATCAACATGAGCCCCCAGTAAATCACAAACACGGCCCGGGAAAAGCTGTAGAACCGATAAAGAAACAAGAGCAGCAGGATTGGGGCAATGGTCCCGGCGGTGATGGCTTTTCCATAAGAGATCAGATCACGGACACTGGTGTTTTCCCACACCCCGCGATAAACACCGAAAAGGAAAAAGAATAAAATTTGGCAGGCGATGACAATGGGAAGTGATTTCAGAAAAAAATCAAAATTGAGGCCGGGGTCTCCCTCAAAACGGAGAAGATAGGCCGTATAATAGGCCACGGTAATCAGAACCAGGTCGAGGAGCACTTCAAAAAGTCTTCTTCGGTAGGTCATTTCGATGAGTAGGGGTGTAATCATCCCGGAGGGATGATCAGAGACTATGGATTTTTCCGAATAGACTTTGACCTTGGCCAGATAAATCCAGAAAAAAAGGATAAACAATAGATACAGTACGATAAGGACCGCACTGGTGCCCGTATTAAGACGGTTTATGGCCAGGGCCAGCAGGCCCGAACCAACGGAAAATGCATAAAGAACCAATACCGCTTTTTTCTCGGAAAAGCCGATGGCCACCAGGCGGTGGGAGGAATGATCCCGTCCCCCTTGAGAAATGGGTCTTCGGAAAAGCTTGCGCATGAGGCTGACAAAACCCGTATCCAGAATGGGGATGAAGAGGATCAACACCGGTATCAAAATAACCGAGAGCAGGTGAAAAAAGCTGCTTTCTCCGCCCGCAGTTGACGTGTTCCCCGTCATGGCAAGGCAGGCCAGAACAAAGCCGATGAAGAGACTGCCCGCATCCCCCATAAATATGGAGGCGGGATTGAAATTATAGACCAGAAAGCCGAGGATGGATCCCAGGTACGTACACAGCAGCAAAAATCCGGGACCCGAAAAGGTGTCCGGGGACGGGTTGAGATAGTGATAAAGAAAAAGAAACGCACCGGCAATAAAAGCGATACCGCATGAAAGGCCGTCCATGTTGTCGAGAAGGTTGAACGCATTGGTGATGCCCACAATCCAGAGAATGGAAAAAACCAAGTCGAGGGTTTTGGAGTCCGTCCAGCCGAGGCGAAAACCGAAAAACAGCAGGATGGCAGTGATGATGACCTGCCCGGCCAGCTTGTGCGGGGGGTCCATGTTAAAAATGTCATCAACCAGGCCCAGCAAAAATATTCCTGAGGCGCAGAGTACCATGGGAAGATAGGGTTGACCGAAAGCGCTCCAGCCCGCCAACAGTGCCCCCGACAACCATGCGATTATTATGGCTGAAAAAATACCGACACCACCCAAAAGGGCGGTCTCTTTACGGTGCCATCGGTTGTCTTTTGGTACGGCCACCTGTCCTGACTTCACGGCCAGTTTTCTAATGAATGGCGTTAATATGAGTGCAAGGGCAAAGCTTATCCCAAAAAAAGAGAGATACAACGGCATGGGTCATCCTTGGTTTGAAATTGGAAATTAGAAATTTGGCAACGCCTCTGTTGGAAGTCTCAAAATTGGGCATACCATAGGTTTTTCCAAATTTCGAATTTCGAATTTCACTTTCATTTAGCCTCCCGTTTTTTCCATAAGGAGCCAAGTCGGGGCATAAGATAGATCGGGCGTTCATTCGAAGCACGGTGAAGGAGATAAATAACGGAAACAATCAGAAAAAGATCCGGAATCCATATGCCGAAAACCGGAGAAAGGGCGCCCGTTGAACAGACACTTCGAATGATCATCAGAATCAGATAAAACACGGAAAAGACCATAAGACTGACGCTGATTCCTGTGGAACGTCCTCGACCCCGTATTTGAGCACCGAGGGGAACTCCGATGATTCCCATGAAAAACACGGCCAGAGGGATGGAGAGTTTCTCTAGAAGTTCTCGCATGGTCCGGCTGTATTCCTCATGGGTATCCGGCGTGTTTTTCAATTGTGCGATCAGTTGTGAAACGGAAAGTTCGTGGGGGGCTTTTTTTCTGGAAGACAGATCGGCCAGGACATCTCTAAGTCCGATGTTCAAGGCATAGGTGTTGAATTTAATGGTTCGGGAGGCTTCGAGGCTCTTTTCAACCAGAAAAATGGTCCCTTTCAGAAACAGCAGGGTAATGGTTCTTTCCGCCGGTCTCATGATAATCTGTGCTTCATCGGAGACGATGGTGTTTGTCATTTCTTGATCCCGTCGGTCCACCACAAAAACGTCTTTTAACCGCCTTTCCTCCCGTGAAAAGCTGTTTACATAGAAGACCAGGTTTCCAAAAGGTTCACAGAATATCCGCTCTTTGATTCCGAGATCCGCTTTTGTCTCAGCAATCTTGAACAACAGGTCTTTGAATGATCGATTTCCCCAGGGAGCGGCGAAAACGCTGATGGTCAGGCACGCCACAAAAGCCATCAGGGAGAAAACGATCACCGGCGGCAACATCTGGTAGAGGCTGATGCCGGAAGACTTCATGGCAATAATCTCGCTGTCTGCGGAGAGGCGGAGAAATGCGACAACCACGCTCATCAGTGTGACTGCCGGAAGTGCAAAGGTCAAAATATCGGGGAGCAGGAAAAGCACCATGCCGGCCACCTGCGATAGACGAACACCCCGGGTTACAATCAATTCAGTGATGGACAGCATCCGGGCTGCCATCATGATGAAGATAAAAACAAAGAGGCTCGCCAGAAAAGTTGGCCATATTTCCCTGAATATATATCTGTATAATGTCATGCTGTAACCATTCGTGCGATCAGTCCCGCAATGGCCACGAGAATCAGAACCGGATCCACCAGGTAGTCCCATAGATTGCTGGATTCCAATAGATGGAGATCATAAGCCAAAATGGTTACCACAAGGACCACGGAAAATCGGTTTTTAAGGAAAAGCAACACCAAAGTTACACTCAGGAGAATAACAAAAAGCCAGGAAAAATGCCAGCCTGCAGGATAAGGATCAAACGCGCCCACACCCAAAGCCATTGGGTAAAGTGCGGCACCCGCCAAAATTGAAAAAACCCGGCATGTTTGAATGGCACCCATGTTCAGAAGGTTCATTTGAAATGCATTTTTCAGAATCCAGGAAAAAAGAAGGGATGTCAGCGGAATACAGGGGTTGGCATAAAGGCTGATCAACCAACGTCCCGCTGGCAGGCCGGCAATGGGAAGGATAACCATCAGTGTAGAAACTGAAGCGAGGATAACGGTGGGGATCCATCCTGTGGGGCGTTTCCCCAGTAATATCATGATCCTTTGGCATAGGGCCATCATAAGAAGAAATGGGAAAACAAAGGAGAATGCCGTCGTCATTTTTCCAATGCCTGCTCGAGTTTTTGATCAACCCATGCCTCGCTGAAAACCACATGCTTGATCCGTTTTCTTTCCCAGGTATAAACCAGATGGATCAATCCGTTTCGCCCCCTGATCATATAGGGGTAGGAAAATTCCTGACCGGGAAGGTTTTCAAGGGTATGGATGCGAATCCAGTTAAGACCGGAATCGCTGGAAACGGCAAGCTGAAGAATTCCCCGATGGTTCGGGCTGTCATTAAAGGCCAGGAGGATGCGGCCTCCGGGCAGGGGCAGCGCGTCCACGGCTGAATCCGGATTGGGCAGATCAAGGAACCTCGGCAAAGACCAGCTTTGGCCGCCGTCATCAGTCCGGGCCATGGCGATGTGCCGCGTCGGGGAAAGGCATCGGTAAAAGGCGGTGGCGGAATGGGTGTTAAAAGGTGCAACTGAGGGTTGTATGAAGGCGTCCCCCCCGGCCATGCGGCTTTTGTTGTAAATGATGCTTTGATTTTTTCGGGAAAAGGAAATCCAGAGAATTTCAGGGAAATGGCCCAGGCATTCGTGGTAGATGGGGACAGCAAAATGATCCCTGTCTCCATTGTGCCCCCCCTTCATGTTGACGGACAGGGGACGGCCCTTGACCAGTTCACTGATGTTGAAAAAGGGGCTGAGGGTAAGTCTCCGGCTGTCGGTCCAGGTGTGCCCGCTATCCCGGGATATTTTCACGTTAAGGGAACTGCCAGACCATCCGCCCAAAGTGATGGTTACATAAATCAGTCGAAGTTGCTTCCCCGGGCCTGAAAAGAGGACCGGGTTGCCCACCTTGCGAATGTACCGGTTGAGTTCCCGGGTGGCGGATGCCCGATCCACAATGATCCTCGGCGTTGACCAGGTTGTGCTGGGGCCAAGGGGTTTTTTTGAAAAAAAGATCGCCACATCTTTCGCCCCTTCCCGGGTCCCGCCATACCAGACCGCACCCAGCTGTTTGTTGGGCATTTCACAAATGGATCCCACATGCACCATGCCTGTTCCGGTACCTGGGCCTATGAAATCTTGATCCATGAAAGGATCATGATCTATGGGAAAATCAAAAGGGGGGCGGGGGGAGAATGATGACTTTGTGAAAGGGGTTGTGGAAACCCGGGTCCACGCCGGCCACCCATAGGCCAGAAGTGTCAAAATGCTCAGAATGATGATGAGGCGTTTACTCATGGGCTAGCAGATTCTGGGGAGTTGCTCACCGGTTAGCATGGCAAGGATGCGGTTGCCGCCGATCTTTGTTTTCAGAAGTGCCCTTCCCGAATTTTCAGAAGTGATCTTCCCAATAATTCGGGCTTTTTTTCCGTGGCGATGCAGTTTCATGCTCGATAGAATCAAATCAGCATCTTCCGGGGGGGCGATGATCAGGCATTTTCCCTCATTGGCCAGATAAAGCGGGTCCAGGCCCAGAATTTCCGAGGCCGCCAGGGCAGGCTTTGAAATGGGAAGGTCTGCTTCAAAAATCTGGATGCCCACGCCGGATTGGACCGCAATCTCATTTAAGGCCGTGGCCACGCCGCCCCGTGTGGGATCACGCAGCACGTGAATAATATTGCTGACGTTAAGGATCGACGCCACCAGGGTATTGAGGGAAGCGCTGTCGCTTTCAAGTTGGGTATTGAACGAAAGGCCTTCCCGGGTGGTTAGAATGGCTATTCCGTGATCACCAATATCACCGCTGATGATTACCAGATCTCCGGGCCGGGCATTACCGCTGCTCACATCAATTCCGTCGGGGATAATGCCGATGCCCGCGGTATTGATGAAGATCTTGTCCGCGTTGCCTCTGGGTACCACTTTGGTATCCCCCGCAACAATTTTTATGCCGGCGTCTTCCGCCGCCTCGGCCGCAGAATCGATGATTTTTTCGAGGTCTCGGAGTGGAAAGCCTTCCTCTAAAATGAGCCCCAGGGTTAGAAAAAGGGGTTTTGCTCCCTGCATGCAAAGGTCGTTGACGGTGCCGTGAATGGAGAGACTGCCGATATTGCCGCCGGGAAAGAAAATGGGATCTACCACATAAGAATCGGTGGTCATGGCCAAGTTGTGGCCAAAAAGGTTGATGACGGCGCTGTCGTCCATCCGATCCAGGACATCGTTGTGAAGTCGACTCAGAAAAACCGTTTCCACCAGTTCCCGGGAGGCTTCCCCGCCGCTACCGTGATCCAGGGTGATTTGTTGCGTTTTCATGATTGAAATTCCTCCCGAATCCAGACCATCGGCTGGAAGTCATCTGTGTTGCATCTATTTTTTCTTTAAGCCGATTATTTCATATGGGGTTCAATGATGATTTTAATGCAATCGTGCTCAGTGGGCGCACAAACATATCCGAATCCTGAAGGGCCATTCTCCAGGGCCAGCCGGTGTGTGACCGTTTTGGAAACCTGGACGGCCTTTTCCTTAATCAGTGAAAGGGCTGTTTTACAGTCGAGGGGGGCGCCGGCATAGGAACTGGTGAGGGTAATTTCCGTGCGCCAGAACAGGTCATTGATGGTTGCCGGAAGGGTGGCGCCCTCGGGGGCACCGGCAAAAAGCAGCATTGTCCCCCCTTTTTCCATGGCTTTCATGGCCAGAGGTATGAACCCCTCGAAGCAGAGGATCACCAGATCCGCCAGGCGACCATCATTGGCCAGGCGAAGCGCTGTTATGACGTCATCGTCCCCATGCAGGGCCAGATCGGCACCCATTTCCCTGGCCTTTTGCAGTCGATAGGGGATGGTATCAACAGCCACAACCAGTCCCGCTCCGAGGGCGCGGGCAAGGCCCACGTGGAGAAGCCCGGATATGCCGCTTCCCAGCACCAGGACCGTTTGTCCCGGTTTGAGGCCGGCGGCTTTCTGCCCGCGCAATACACAGGCCAGGGGTTCCATGAATGAGGCCTCGCCATAGGTCACATCCCCGGGGATGGGAAAGACCCCGCGATCCACGTTGATGCCTGGAACCCTCAGGTATTCTGCAAATCCTCCCGGGTCGAAGTGGGTGCCCCTGAGCAAGGTGTCGCAAACCGTATGATGTCCGGAAAGGCAGTAATGGCAGGTGTTGCAGGGAACGTGGTGGGTGACGGCCACGCGGTCGCCGGGCTTGAATTTTTCAACTTGGTCACCGGTTGATACAACTTCTCCTGCCACCTCGTGGCCCAGGACAAGGGGGACCTTGTCCCGCCGGTACCATTCCATCACGTCGCTGCCGCAGATGCCGCTGGCAAAAACCTTCAGCAGCAGTTCATCCGGTCCGATTTCAGGCACCGGCATGGTTTCAACGCGGACATCCCGGTTTGCATAATACATCAGCACACGCATGGGTTTTGGATTCATGGCATTATAAAAAGGTGTTTTAGGATTTTTCCCGCCGGGTGGTTTCAAAAAGATCAAGGGCCTGCTCCGGTGTTGCGCCACCGTGGATTACGGCATTGAGTGCTTTCATGACGGCCAGGGGATGGGGATGCTGCCACACGTTTCTACCGAGGTTGATTCCGATGGCCCCTTTTTGCAGTCCATCATAGACAAATTCAAACACTTCCAGGGCCGTTTCGCATTTGGGACCGCCGGCAATGACCACCGGGACCGGGCATCCCATGGTGACCTTTTCAAAGCCGTCATCGCAATAATAGGTTTTGACAATCCTGGCGCCCAGTTCCGCTGCAATGCGGCAGGAAAGCGCCAGATAACGGGCTGTTCTTTTTTCCATCTCTTTGCCAACGGCGGTGACGGCCATAACGGGTATTCCAAAATTCTCGCATTCATTTACGAGAAGCGCCAGGTTTTCCAGCGTTTCCTGCTCGTAGTCGCTTCCCACAAAAATGGAAACACCCACAGCCGAGACGTTCAACCGAAGCATATCTTCGATGGAGGTGGTAATGATTTCGTTGGCAAGGTCCTCGCCGACCACGCTGGTGCCGCCGGAGACCCGCAGGATAATAGGCGTATCGATGCGGAAATCGATGGCGGCCCGGAGCACGCCACGCGTAACAAATAAACCATCCGCGTAGGGGGCAAGGGTTTGAATGGTTTCCGCCGGTCTTTCCAGGCATCGCGTGGGACCTTGGAAATAGCCGTGGTCAATGGGAAGAAACTGGCAGTGTCCATCCGTTCCAATCAGCCTGGAAAGCCTGTTTTTCATACCCCAGTCCAGGTTGTCAGCCCCTTTGATCCAAGTACGGGCGAAAGATTTTTCGCCCCTACGTAGTTGGCTTTTTTCCGGTGGCATGTCCTCGATTTCTCTGGCTTCCAAAATTCCTTCCGCATCCGGCATATCCATCTCCTCCCGAATGTAGGGGCGAATGATGGCTCGCCCGTACTTTTGCTAAATTGTGGTTTTATTCAAAAAATAGATTCTACATTGTTCAGCCACGGGATGCAATCAGATATTCTCTTGACGCGGTCACGACGAGCGAGGTATAGGCTCATAAACGTTTTTTAACGAAAGGATGCTAAATGTCCCCCATTGAAGATGGCATTGCGCCATGTCTCATTCATATTGACAAAGAAGGACGATGGTTTCACAAAGGCGTCGAGATGGTTCGACGTGAGTTTGTCCGATCCTTTTACCGGCAAATGGAATTGGACGATGCGGGCAGGTACATCATTTTCTGGGGGGGCAAGCGCTGCCGTGTGGATGTGGTAGACACGGCCTTTGTGGTCAAACGTCTATCTTACCTAAGCGAAGAAAGCGGCAAGCAGGCCGGATTCATGGTCAGTCTCAGTGATGATACCGAGGAAGAACTCATCCCGGGCACCCTGTATCTGGGAGAAGAGAATGTTCTCTATTGCAGGGTTAAGGGGGGGGACTTCCCCGCACGCTTTAATCGCGCAGCCTATTATCAGCTGGCGGCGCATATTGAAGAAGAAGGGGGGGATTTTGTTCTGCCTGTCAATGGCAAAAAATTCAAAATTGGGGCCAAAGACCCGTGTACGGGCGAATAATTATTCGCCCGTACTGATCTGTCACGAGGTTCCATCCACGGGGGTAAGGATTTCTATAACCGCCTTCTTTCTCAGGTCCTTAATCCAGTTTTCAAAAATACGCTGGTGTTTTGTCTGGGTCAGTGAATCGCGATAAACGTCTTTCTCTTCCTGGAATTTCTTTTCGTTAATCCCTTCATTTCCCTCCCACCGAATGACAAAAGCCCCTTTATTGTTCACAAAAGGCTTCTGGGTATACGGATTGTCTTTTCCCAACTTGAAGGCCATTTCGCTCAACGCTGGCGCGTTGCCGATGTCGGGTATGGGGTCCCGCCGGGTGAAAAAATCGGTTTGCTGAACCTTGAGGTTGCTTTCCGTTGACATGGTTTCCCAGGATTTACCTTCTTTCAGCGATTTCAGGTATTTTTCCGATGCTGATTCAGCAGCAGCCCGGGTCCCATGGGCAATGAATCTTTCCTCAACGGCCTTTTTAACGGCGCTTAGTTCGGGAAGATAGCTTGCTTTACTCTCAGCTGTTTGGAAAATGTAAAATTTCCCTCCCAACTCAATGAGGCCGCTGGCTTCGTCTTTCTCCAGCGCAAACAGGGTCGGCGCTACTTTTTCACTGCCCTTGATATCCGGTATCGGCGCATTCTTTGAAAAATGGGCGGAATTTTTTGCCTTAAGGCCGTGTTGGCTTCCGTAAGCGGTGAGATCCACGTCATAGGGCATCTGATCCAGAAGGGTTAATCCTTTTTCGTGAGCCAGTTCCGTTGTAAGGTTTCCGGTCAACGCCGCCAGAATATCCTCTCTGACTTGTTCCAATGGGGTCATCCCGGCCTCCTTGATGTCTTCCACCAGAATAATGTGATATCCAAAACGGGTTTGGACCAGGTCGCTGATTTCTCCTTTTTTCAATGCAAAGGCCGCTTCTTCAAAAGGCGGTTCCATCTGCCCGGTTTTAAAATAACCCAGATCACCACCCTGGGATTTTGAGGGCCCTTCAGAATATCCTTCTGCAAGAGCCGCGAAATCCTCTCCTTTGCGTGCTTTTTCCAATACCTTTTCGGCCCGCTCTTTGACCTTATTCTTCACTTCTTCTGTATCGTCTTGGTCGACTTTAAATAAAATATGTTTTGCTTTTACCTGTTTGGGTTGACTGTACATCTTGGCATTGTATTCGTAATAGGATTGAATCTCCTTTTCGGTGATTTCAACTTCTCCCCCGAAATCCTTCGGATCGACCTCAAGGTAGATCACGCTGATTTTTTCAGGTATTCGATATTGCTCTTTGTTTTTTTCGAAATAGGTTTTCAACCGGGTCTCGTCAATCTTCACGGGATCTTTGAAATTCACCGGGTTGAACTCAACAAAGGCGATTTTCACTTTTTCGTTGGCAAATGTGTAGTATTCCAGGATTTCCCGGTCTGTGACATTCAGGAAGGCAAAAAGAAACTGCTTGAGTTTCTTGTCCAGCAATTCCGATGTGATGCTGGTCTCAAAATCTTCCGGTTTCATGTGGTTGTTGCCGAGCATCGATTGGTATCGTCTCATGTCGAACCGCCCGTTTATCTGGAATGCGGGGTAGTTCATGATTGCTTTTTGGATTTCCTCTTCCGTTACATCAAGGCCCAGTTCACTGGCGGCCTGGCTCATGAGCCGTTGCGTGATAAGTGTTTCAAGAGCTCTTTTTTTGAGATTAAACATTTTAATCATATTGTCGTTCCACATGCTTTTATATCTTGCCTGAAGCGACGTGATCATATCTCTGTAAACTTTTTCATATTCAGGACCATTGATCAGCTCACCGTTTACGTAAGCAATTTTCATGGCCTGATCAGATGTAAAGGAATATCCGAAATAGAAAACGAAAACGATCGCGATGATCGCAATCAAAGCTTTGATCAGCCAGCTCTTGGCATGTTTCCTCATGAGGCTCAATAACATTCAGCACTTCCTCCCATTTCCATTAACCTTACTTTTGCATAACGTTTAAAACTATCACAATTTCTAAATGAAGTCCACGATAATTTTGAAGCATGCGCCTTTCTGATTATCAACGGTATTGCCGGAATCAACTTGTCAATGGTCTTTTCTTATGATAATAATCACACGTAAAGTGTACGTTTGTAACCATTCCAAATTCGGTGCTTTTGGTTAGATTTTACTTTAGATGACAAGGTGCGTTGGCATGGCAAAGAAATACTGGAGCGTCACGGAGGTCGTTGAATTTTTTCAGGTCAACGAGACTTTCTTAAATGATCTGGAAAAAGAAGATATCGTGTGTCCATCCTGCCGTGATGGCTTGCTTAACAAGTCTTTCTCCGCTGGTGAAATGGAGAAGGTACGGCTTGCGAAAATTCTGGTGGATGAAATGGACGTCAACCTGGCCGGTGTCGAGGTGGTTTTGCAAATGCGGAAGAGCATGATCGCCATGCGAAAACAGTTTGACGCCATCTTGGAAGACCTTGCCCGGGAGATGGAGAAAAACCTGAAACCCATTTCCTGATTTTTGCCCTTATATTCTGCCATCATATTCTACCATCATATCCTAATGGCGTTCCTCACGTCCTCCTTGTACATGCCATCCATCTTTTGAACTGCTGCAAGGATCTCCGGGTCTTCTGTCTGAGGCACTTCAACCACCAGCTTGACCATGAGATTACCCCTTTTTTTTGTCTTGAGATTGGGTGCCCCTTTTCCTTTTAACCGAAGAACTTTTCCGGTTTGGCTCCCGGAAGGCACTTTCATTTTAACCTGTCCATCCACCGTTGGGATGTCAATGGTTCCTCCTGCCATGGCCTCCCTCACGGTCACGGGGATATCCATATAAAGGTTGTCGTCGATTCTTTTCAGAAAAGGATGGGGTTTCAGGTGGATGATCAGATAAAGGTCCCCCGCTTGACCACCACCGGGTGCGGGCTCTCCTTTTCCCGCGATACGCACCTTGGAGCCTTCTTTTACGCCCTTCGGGACCACAACCCTTATTTTTTCAGTTCCCGGAGCCTGTCCACTGCCGCCACAAGCTGTGCAGGGCTTACCGGTCTGGCCATGGCCCTGGCAATGAGGGCAGGGTTTGGTGAATTGCATGGGCCCCTCTGCAACGTTCAGTCGTCCGGACCCACTGCAATAGGCGCAGGTGCTCAAGGTGGAATTGGGGTCGTTTCCAGATCCGCCACAGACCCCGCAGGTTTTGGCTTTCTGCATGGAGAGCTCCGTTTCAAAACCTCGTAACGCTGAAATAAGATCAATGGTCATATCATGCTGGAGATCCCTGCCCCGCAAAGGGGCCTGGGACCGGAAACCGGATGATCCCATGCCGGAACCGAAGATATCGCCAAAAATATCTTCATAGCTCTGGTAACGACCAAATCCTTCTCCGCTGCCGCTCCGTTTACCCTGCTGGAATCCCCCCCCTCGGGAATACTGTCTGGCCCTTTGGGTGTCAAAACCGGCTTGAAGGCCTTCCGCTCCAAATTCATCATAAAGCGATCTTTTTTCTTTACTGCCGAGACAGTCGTAAGCCTGGGAAATTTCCTTGAACTTATTTTCCGCCTCATTGTTGCCCGGATTGATGTCAGGGTGCCATTTTCGGGCCAGCTTGCGATAGGCCTTTTTGATCTTTTCTTCAGAAGCGTCCTTGGAAACACCAAGGATTTTGTAGAAATCTGTAGACATGGTTCAGTCCCATTAATTGAAGTTTGAGGATCACTGGTCAAAAAAGTACCCTGTTAATATATTGAGTAACCCTTCACCAAGTCAAAGAAAAAAAAGGGTGCTGTGCTTTTGTGTGAGATTTTTTTTAAATGGCCTGAAAGAGCGCAAGAGGAAAAAACCCCTTGACAATCGCTGAGTTTGCATGAAACAAAGCTATGACATACAGCGTTGGAATTACGCTGTTTATCTTGTCAAAAGCTTGGCCTGTTTCCGATGGGATAGAACCTTGAAATGGTAAAATTGTGGCAGAAAAGTCAGGAAAAGCCCTCTAAAGGGGATCAGAACCCGGTTCAGAATCCCGATACACCAATTCTTTTCGTTGATGATGATCCGATTATTCATAAGGTGGTGGATAAATACCTGAAGGATTGGAATGTGACATCGGTTTTTTCCGGTGAAGAGGCGCTGGATCGTCTTGAAAAAGAGAATTTTGTGATTGTGATTACGGATCTCAGAATGCCGGGCATAGGCGGCATAGAGCTTCTGCAAGAAATAAAAGCCAAATACAATAACCGTGTACAGGTGATCGTCGTTACGGTTTCGGATAATCTGGATGACCTATTGGCCGCTTTGGAAGGTGGCGCCAGCGACTTTTTATTGAAGCCTCTCAACAAAGAGGTGCTGATAGAGGTCCTGAAGCATACCGTGTTGAGAATTGACCGCTGGAATCAGTCCTTGAACATGCTCATCAACAAACAAAGTTCAGATTAACCCTGCCGATTTCCCCCCAGCATGTCTTTGGCGTGCGCCATGGCGTGGCTCGTGGTGATCCGACCTCCAAGAAGTCTTGCAATTTCCTTGACCCTCTCCTCAAATGTGAGTTCCGTGACGGTCGCGCGGGTTCGACCGCCCGTGACCTCCTTTTTGACGAGAAAATGGTTTTCGCCCTGGCAGGCAATTTGAGGCAGGTGTGTGATACACAAAATCTGATGAAATGCGGCCAGAGAAAACAGCTTTTCGCCTACCACCTCAGCTGTGGCGCCGCTGATGCCGGCGTCAACTTCGTCGAAAACAATGGTCTCAACCGATGCGTTTTTCGCGAGGATGGTTTTGATGACCAGCATGATCCTGGAAAGTTCGCCACCTGATACGATGGTTGACATGGGTTTTAAGGCCTCACCGGGATTGGTGGAAAGCATGAAGACCACGCGATCAAAGCCGTGTGGGCCCAAAGCTTCAATGCGATCGTTATCCGAATCACCCGATTCCGGCGGGTCCTCCTCGAAAATGGCCTCAAATCGGGTATTTTTCATATGCAGCTGTTGGAGTTCCCTTTCCATTGCCGCCTTAAGCCCCAGTGCACCCACCCGTCTTTTCCGGGAAAGGTGGTCAGCCTGTTTCATCAGATTTGCTTCCAGGGCCTTACGTTGCTTGATGAGAGTCGCCAACGCTACTTTTCTTTGAGTCAGATCATCAAACCGGGAGGCCAGCTTTTGTTTGAAACGCAAGACGTCTTCAATGGTGCCGCCATATTTTCGTTTGAGCCCGTTTAACGCATCAAGCCTGTCGGATACGGCCGCCAACCGCTTGGGGTCAATCTGGACCGTTTCCTGGAAATCCCTTAGGGCAAAGGATACATCCTCAATGTTGATTTCAATTTCGGCGAGTGCATCCGCTATGGGCAAAAGGTGTTTGTCCAATTGGGCGCCTTTTGAGACGCGCTTGCCACAACGGGAAAGGACAGAGAGTATGGCATCATTGCTTTCGTAGAGGGTTTGATATCCATTTCGAGCGATTTCCAGAAGGTCTTCGGCATGCTGAAGCCGAACTTTTTCCTCTTTGAGCGCGATGTCTTCACCGGGTTTGGGCTCCACACGTTCAATTTCTTGCAGCTGAAATCTACCCAGTTCCTGGCGTTCCCGGTGCTCGGCAATTTGTTTCTCACTGTCTTTGATTCTATATTTTAATGTCTGATATTTTTCAAACTGGCCGCTGAAAAGATTTCGGTCTTTTTCCAGTCCGCTGAACTCGTCGAGCAGGTAAAGGGTGTGTTCCGGTTTTAAAAGGTGCTGATGGGCATGTTGGCCGGAAACACTGACCATATGCGGGGCCAAAAGGGCCAGCATCTGAAGCGTGGCCGGGGAATCATTCATGAGCACCTTGTTTCGTCCCTCACGGAAAATGATTCTTTTGATGTTCAGCTCACCGTTGAATCTAATTTTCAATTCCTGCAGCAGCTGCCTTAATTCCGGGTTGCCGGGAAAAACAAAATGTGCCTCAACCGATGCATCCCCGCAACCTGTGCGAATCAGGTCTGCGGAAGATCTTGTTCCCAGAATAAGATTGATGGCATTGATTATGACGGATTTACCGGCTCCCGTTTCACCGGAAAGTGTGTTAAGGCCATTTTTGAGGGTAAGTGACAGGTTGTCGATTATGGCGAAATTATGGATTTTCAGATTGGCGAGCATGTCATGTAGAAGTCACTAAAACATTGAATGGTCTTTCAAAGAATATTTTCCGGACGCAAACCTGCGCCCTCAATATGATTATCACTCTTTATCCTTTGAGTCTTCCAAAAGTCGCCGCATCTCTATTCGAAGGCAGACAGGGTCCAGTTCTTTGATCCTTTTGTATTCCACCAGGGCTACACATGGAACGGGCAGGTCGCACAAGGGGATCTCTTTCCCCATCAGATCAAAAATAATGGTTGCTTCGTTAATCCGGTATTGCCGGCCGTCGATGAGAATGCCGTAGTCGCCTTTGTCTTTGATGAGCGCGGATTCAATGGTTTCACTTTTGTCTTCAGCATTGTTATCCACAGAAAGGGCCAATGCCGGCGAACCGAAAGCGATCAGCATAAACAGCAAAGGCCCCAAATGTATATCCAGAACCGTTTTTACAAATTTTTCAGCCATATCAAATTCCTATCTTAACCATTTAGCGATCCATGATAACGTGGTTTTATAATAACCCTACTGTGCCTATGAGCATAGAACGGCTTAGGGGATTTGCAGCGCCATTGACTTTGCTCATAGATATCATTAAAGTCAGCGCTCGTCGACCAAAAAATTTGATAATCTCGTCAAATGGTAAGGGGTTAAACCCTTTCGAGATACTGAGTGTGTGACAATGAAATTGCGAAAAGGGCATACGGTTGAACTGAACATTGAAAAGATGGCTTATGGGGGGCGTGGCATTGCCCGTCTGGATGGATTTGTGATCTTCGTGCGGGGCACTGTGCCCGGTGACAGAATCCTGGCCAGGATATTCAAGAAAAAGAAGGATTATGCGGAGGCAGCTCTTGTAGAATTACTGGATGCATCATCTGATCGAATTGAAACTGCCTGCCCATATGCGGGTTACTGCGGTGGTTGCCAATGGCAGCATGTGGCTTATGAAAAGCAATTGGTTTTTAAAAGGGAACACATCAAGGAACCCCTTGAGCGTATTGCAGGGTTGAAAGATGTGATGGTTCGGCCACTGCTCCCTTCGGAAAATATTTTTGGATACCGAAACAAAATGGAGTTTTCCTTCTCTGACAGGCGATGGTATCTTCCCCGCGAGCTGCATCTTAAAGAAAAAAGAGAGGGTTTTGCTCTGGGACTCCATGTGCCCGGAACATATCTTAAGGTCATTGATATGGCGGCATGCTTGCTGCAGCAGCAAACGGGAAGCGACATTTTGAGGGAAGTGGGTCAATATGTAAAGGAATCGGATGTTCCGGTCTACGGCTTGAAAAGCCATAAAGGTTTCTGGCGCTATTTGGCCATTCGGCATTCTGCAGCGTTTGATCAGTGGATGGTCAATCTGGTGACTTCGGAGGAAAATATATCCACGGTTCAGCCCCTGGCTGACCGCCTTTGCCGAAAATTTTCAGGCATCAAAACGGTTGTCAACAATATCAATGGGCGAAAGGCTTCCATTGCCGTTGGAGAAAAAGAAAAGGTGCTCAGGGGAGATGGATTTATCAATGACAAAATCGGTCCCTTCAGTTTCCGGGTTTCAGCAAATTCGTTTTTTCAAACCAACACATCCTCTGCCCTGAAACTATATGAACAGGTGCTCCGTTATGCCAATCCGAAAGGGTCGGAAAAGGTGCTCGATCTGTACAGTGGTACGGGGACCATTCCGATTTTCCTGGCAGACCGGGTTCGCTCCGTGACCGGCATAGAGATCAGCCAAAGCGCAACAGCGGACGCCGACAGGAATGCTTTGGAAAACGGCGTTCGGAACTGTCAGTTTATATGTGGCGATATTCGTGAAAAACTAGGGGGTATAGGGTTTAAGCCGGATCTAATGATCATTGATCCGCCACGTGCGGGAATGCACAAGGATGTACTGGCTGAAACAATGGCCCTCGGGCCTCAACGAATCATTTATGTGTCGTGCAATCCCACAACGCTAGCCAGGGATCTGGAAACCATGGTGGAAGATTACGAATTAAATGAAATTCAGCCCGTTGACATGTTCCCCCATACCTTCCATATTGAGGCGGTTGCCAAGCTCTCCCTTCGAAAAAAAACATCCACAGATTGAAAAAGATTGACAAAACTCTTTTTTAAAATTAGATTGCTCAGCTAAGCAAAATGAAGGATGTAATTCGCGCAAAGGGGGTGATTTATCATGGCCGTAGGTTTATCAGTGGAATTATTGGTTACGAGGCCCTACGGTCCCGGCAGATGCTATATGCCCCCCAACATAAGAGAGCTTTTGAACTTTCATCGCATATCCAACAGGTGGACCCGATATTGATGTGACAGTGCCCCATATATAAATGATGAAAAATTAGAATTCGTCCGCTGTTGAAGGCGAGGAAAAGCATCTCTGTTGGTTGTGAGGTGTTTTTTTTTGAACCAGAGAATTTTTTAAAGGACGAGGTTATGTCTCTATGAAAGTAATTGTTCGTGATAATCAGATAGAAAAGGCAATTAAAGATTTAAAAAGGAAGTTAACCAAAGAGGGCTTTTTTTCGGAAATCAAAGAGCGACGTTTTTACGATAAACCGAGTGTTCAGAAAAAAAAGAAACAGGCCAAGGCCGCGAAAAGGCGGAGGAAAAAAGTAAGAAGATTTTAGTGTTCCCCTGGGCGAATGCAAGGAAAGCTTGCAACAGGGGGACCCGTGTTTTTTGTGCCGTTTTTCACTTGACAAAATGAGGACCAATCAGGTAAATACTCGAAGCTGTTTGCCCCTTATTTATTCAACCCATAACCGGATGCAAGAGGCTTACAACCATGAAAAACCAATCGAATTCCGCTGAAAACGGAACCCAATCATCCAATGGCGGCCTGGTCCCCAAGTGGATAAACCTCAGCCTTATCGTCCAGGACGCCGGCTTTTTTGTTTTAGGCCTGATCGGCGCGCTGATTGTGGGTTGGGCCGTATTTCCCGCATTACTCTATTCCAAACAACCGCAGCCCATCAATTTCAATCACGCGTTGCACCTTGATTCTGAAATAGTGGATGGCATTGAGGGGGAAACGCCCGAGGAAAAATGTCAAAGCTGTCACGGTTTTCGAGAGGACGGCAGCTTTGCGGGTATTCCCAAACTGGAAAAATGCACGGAATGCCATGATGATCCTGAGTCTCCTCTGGGGGAAACGCCGGAAGAAAAAGCGTTTCTGGTGGAATATGTTGAGCCTGAAAAGGAAGTTCCCTGGTTTGTTTATTCAAAACAGCCGGACTGTGTCTATTTTTCCCATATTGCCCATGTGAAAATGGGGAAAATGGAATGTGCCACATGCCATGGGAATTTTGCAGGCAACGAAAAACTGCCGTTGTATGTTGAAAACCGGTTAACCGGCTACAGCATCAACATCTGGGGAAAAAATATTTCCGGATTGTATCTGAACAAAACGTATGCTGATCGCATGAAGATGGATGACTGTGCCCAATGCCACACAGAAAAAGGACAGGAACAGAATAACGCCTGTTTCGTGTGTCACAAATAAGGGGAAGATGACCATGAAAATAACCAGAAGAAATTTCATCGCATCTGTCGTCGGCGGGGTCGCTGGAATTCAGGTCACGCCGCTACCCTGGAAGATTACGGATGATGTCGCCATATGGACCCAGAACTGGCCGTGGGTGCCTGTCCCGTCCACCGGTGCGGTTACGGAAGAAAACACCGTTTGCAACCTTTGCTCGGGCGGGTGCGGTATTTCTGTCAGAAAGGTCGACCAGCGGGCTGTGAAGATTGAAGGTCGTACCGATTACCCCATCAATCCCGGGGGCATCTGTCCGGTTGGCATGGGAGGTCTTCAGCTGCTCTATGACAACGATATGCGGTTTCCGGGTCCCATGAAACGGGTGGGCGCCAGGGGTGAAGGTCAGTTTGTCAACATCACCTGGGGTGAAGCCTATGATATTTTAGCGGGTCGAATCGAAAACCTGCGAAAATCCGGAAAGCCTGAGGCGATCGCTGCCATTGATGGAAATGTTGCGGGTACGACCACATCGCTGCTCATCGAAAGATTCATGCAAGCGGTTGGAAGCCCCAATTATGTAAAACCTAGCACCATTACAGATACCTATAACATGGGTAACCTTCTGATGCAGGGAAAATCAAACCCCATGGCCTACGATCTGGAGAACTCCGATTATGTATTGAGCTTCGGTGCCGGGCTGCTGGAAGGCTGGGGTGCCCCCGGCCGGGTCATGAATGCCTGGGGGCTGTGGCATGACGCCAATCCGGCCAAACGCAACACCAAGGTGGTTCAGATTGAATCCCGGGCATCCAATACCGCATCCAAAGCGGACTTCTGGGTGGCGCCTAAGCCCGGAACCGACGGCGCGTTGGCTTTGGGAATTGTGAATGTTCTCATCGGGAAGGGACGTATCGATGAGCGGTTTGTGAACGGATTTACCTATGGATTTAATGATCTGACGTCTTCAGGGGGGCAAAAGCAGTCTGGCTTTAAAACCATCGTACTCCAAAAATATTCCCCCGCCCAGGTGGAGAGAATCACCGGGGTTGATGCGAAAACCATTATCGCCCTGGCGGATGATTTCAGCAAAGCAAAGGCGCCTGTTGCCGTCTACGGAAAAGGGAAAAACAACCTGAACGGCAGCCTTTATGAATTTATGGCAGTTCAAAGCCTCAATGCTGTTGCCGGGAGGATAAATCGACCGGGAGGCGTTCTGCTCCCAGGCTCTCTCCCCCTGTCGCCCCTTCCCGGTTTTGAGCCTGATAAAGTGGCGGTAAATGGTCTTAAGAAGCCGCGTATCGATGGTGCGGGCACGCCTGCATATCCTTTCGCTCAGAGCCTTATCAACCATTTTGCCGATGCCATTAACAAAAGTGCCAAATCTCCAGTCGACACACTTCTCGTGTTTTCAGCAAATCCGTTTTTTACCGTTCCCGATGGGGGCGGGTTCAAGAATGCCCTGGAGAAGATTCCCTTCATTGTGAGTTTTTCACCATACCGCGATGAAACGGCCAACATGGCGGATCTGATTTTGCCGGATCATAACTATCTTGAAAAGATGGAAGACACCGTCTGGCCTGTGGGACTGCAATATCCCCTTTATGGGCTTTCCAGACCGGTGGTCGAACCCGTTAACAACACTCGGAATGTTGGTGATGTGATTATTTCCCTGTCCAAGGCTGTGGGCGATGCAACCGGCAGTGCGTTCCCTTGGGAAAATTTCGAAGAAGTGCTTCAGGTTCGTGCAAAGGGTCTCTTTGATGCGGGCGGTGGGCTTGTTCGATATGATCCTTCAAATCCGGCTTGGAAATTTAAGTACTTTGATGATCCTCCCAAACCCTCCTATGGCACTTTTGATGAGATGTGGGAAGAGATGAAATC
>Ga0233437_1001012_pt1 | contig 55425 bp, 45 predicted proteins | sample SI_122_August201_FD_182714 | JGI IMG/M metagenome (GOLD analysis project Ga0233437, IMG submission 182714) | Seawater microbial communities from Saanich Inlet, British Columbia, Canada - SI_122_August2016_200_MG | ecosystem: Environmental > Aquatic > Marine > Inlet | place: Canada: British...
TTACTTTCATAGACTCAAAGTATAAATTAAAGAAAATTTGATTGTTATACCTGCCATTTGGATATACCTCTCCCAGTTGGATAAAATCATTATATCCATTAAGTTTAAAAACTCACATTTCAAAGAACTTCTCAGCAACTTGTGCTTAATAAATCGTTAAATTCCCGGAGGTTCATTCGGAGCTATATCCGCAAAACGCATTCGCCCCTTTTTGCAAACAGGGCAATTCAGCTTTAAATGTTTTTTGATTCCCTCCATAATTTCTACCCAAATCGTGTCTTGCTTTTCCCAGGTTTGCTTATCATCTTCTATGTCTTCCAACTTTTGTTCTGTTTTTTCTTCGCTGAAAAGTTCTTTTAATTTTAAAATACTTTTTTTGACATAATACTAATGCTTTAAATTTATCGCAGTAAGTTTAAACATTTTTCCTAACTTAGCCCCCCATGAAAGGGTTTAGTTCAACAGCGGCTCATATTTCATGCAGCAGTTAGTGGGTATTAAGAAAGAGAAAAGGGAAGAATAAATATGGTACAAATCAAGAAAAAATAGAAGTAAGAATGCGGCACGCACCATAGCCGCAAAACGGTACAGAGGATTTAAGAAGACGAGATAACGATGGCATATTTTGAATTTAAAAAGAGAAATCATCCTGAAAGGCTTTCAAAAAAAATGAGTATTATATAGAAGGAAAAAATGAAAATAAGTGAAATAATTTCAAAATCTGAGAAACCCAAGCTTTATGAAAAAGGTACAGCATTTATGTGGACAGACGTACATATTTCTAAACAATTATTAAATGTTCACTTGAATCCCGACATAGACCTTGCCAGTAGAAAAAAATCAACCATAGAAAAAACTGCTAATTGGATATTAGAAAGACAAAAAGAGAAAGGAAAACTAAATATCCTTGACTTAGGTTGTGGTCCGGGGCTTTATACAGAAATATTTGTAGAAAAAGGTCATTATGTAACAGGAATAGATATTTCAACAAACTCGATTGAGTATGCTAAAAAGTCTGCAGAAGACAAAAAATTGGATATAACCTACTTAAATACAAGTTATTTAGAAGTAAACTTAGAATCAGATGATTATGATTTAGTTGTAATGATATACACTGACTTGGGAGTATTATCACCGACTGAAAGAGAAAGACTTTTGAAAATGATTTTCCGTGTATTAAAAAAAGGTGGGACATTCATCTTCGATGTTCTTAAAGACCACGAAATTGAAAAGAAAACATCCCTAAGGACTTGGGAAGTAAGCAACAACGGTTTTTGGAAAGGATCTCCTTATTTAGCACTTTCAGAATCGTTTTTATACCAAGAAGACAAAGTCATTCTATTCCAACATATCATTATTGACACAGAAGAAAATATTGAAACCTACCGGTTTTGGACTCATTTCTTTTCTCAAAACGATGTGAGCAAAATGTTAGATACTCATAAATTTATTAATATAAGCTTTAGAGAAGATATTTTGCCCGAAGGAGATATGTGGAATGGAGACAATGTTATTTTTACAATGACTACAAAATAATGAATTAAAATAGGAAAAACGCCCTGTAACAATGTGGACAAATAATAACCGAGATAGTAGTGAAATAAAGGAATGTAGCTCGCTTCAACTTCATCATAAATTGAAAGATTTGAGTTCCGAAGTCGGCTACTATTCTTATACGAACTGTTGTGTTTCATGCAAAAAATCCTGCTAAACTGAAAGAATAACATGAAAATAATATTATATATAATTTTAATTTTTGTATTTCTGATCCAGTCTTGTACTTCAGCCAAAAAGAAGACAATGGACAACAATTCTCCTTTTGTTATATCCACTCCAGAACAGGAGGGCTTTGACAAAGAGTTATTTGATGAGGTACTTTGTAAAATAGAGAAAGGCGATTATGGTGCGTTAACAAGTCTAATAGTTATTTCTAACGAAAAATTAATAGAAGAACATTATTATAATGGGTGGACAAGAGACTCTGTTCATTCTGTTCAATCGATTTCAAAAAGCATAACTTCCTTATTAATAGGAAAAGCACTTGATTTGGGAAAAATCCATTCCTTAGATGAAAAGATTACAGATATATTTCCTGAATATAAAATTGGAAATATTGATTTGAGGAAAGATTCATTATCAATAAGACATTATTTGACAATGTCAGCTGGATTTGATTGGACAGAGAAATTTCCGTCTATAGATAAAAGGAGTAGTCTATATCCACTATATAGACAGAATGTAGACTACATCCGGTATTTTTTTAATCAGCCATTAGTACATCAGCCAGGAGAAGTTTTCGAATACAACAGTGGACTTACGATGACTTTAGGTGCAATTTTGCAAAGAAAAACTTCTATGGAAGTTGAAGATTTTGCAGATAAATATTTGTTCAACCCAATGGATATTAAATATGTATGGCACAATTCTGTAATTTGGGAAAGTGATGTAAATGGTTTAGCTCATTGTGGCGGAGGATTGTATTTGAGACCAATAGATATGGCAAAAATTGGTTCGTTAGTGTATCATGGCGGTGAATGGCAAGGGAAACAACTTATTTCAAAAAACTGGATTAAAGAATCAACTTCACCAATAATAAATGCCCATAATTCAAAAAAGTATAGGGAATATGGTTATCAATGGTGGCTTTATGAACCTTTATTTGGTTTAGATACGATTCTTTATGCTGATGGTTATGCAGGGCAAAACATTTTCATTATTAAGCAATTCAATTTAATAATTGTGACAACTGGAGAGCTATCCTTAGACGCTACAGCTTCTATGCCATTAATGTATGACATTCTTGCAAGTAATATTGAATGTAAACAAAAGATTATTGAGTTTTATGAAAAGGTGCTAAGTGAAGATTATAATATTGACCAATTTAAGAGTGAGGAATTAGTGTCAATTGCGCAGAATCTTGTTTTCTATAAAGAATATAAAAAGGCAATTGATTTTCTAACTAAATATTCACATGCATTTGAAAACAATTGGTATTATGAGTTCTATTTAGGGAAAGCTTATTTTCAGAACAAAGACTTTACGCTTGCTCAGAAACATCTAAAAAAGTCACTTGAAAATAATTCTGAAAATGTATGGTACTTAAAACCTTATTACGATAATGCAAACCAAATGATTAATGAGATTAAAAAAAAAGCACGAAAACACAATCGAGTAGATGGCTGACTACCAAACGGTAGCCAGTGCACCTCCGCCTAAACGGATTCATTCGGGCAGGTATCACACCACTAAGCGTACGGGTCTTCCCGAAATAAATTCGGGACAGGCAGTACACAGTGGTTCTCTAAATCATGGGAAACAGCGGATGTTCTGTAATTGGGAGAAACCTTTTGATATAAACTAATAAGAGAAATATAGCCTCTTTTATTAAGGTTACCAGAAAACAAATATGTATCATTTTCGGCAATTATTATTTGAACAATCTTATTCAAAAATAGAATTTGTTGTTAATAAATGATGAATGCAAAAAAGGCTGTTTATAAAAATGCAAACAACTATAATAAAGCCAATAAACGATTTTTCATTTTATTTTTGTCTTTTTTTGATTTATCTTAGGTTTTTACCATTTTAAAATACTAATTTTGTGGCAAAAATTATAACACATATAAATAAAGATAATATTAAATATAATGAATTTAAAGGTTAAATTATTAAAAGCTGTTGAAATTCACAAAAATGTTTTTATAAACTCAAAAAGAGAAAGGATAATTCAGGATGTTATTGATAATAAGGAAGCTATTGTATCCGAAACGGGTACTCTTGCAACCTGGACACCTGTTGAATCGACGGGAAGAAGCCCAAAAGACACAGTTATTGTGAAACGCAAGGAAAGTGAAAATACGATAGACTGGACTTCACCAAATAATTTACCTATTGATGAGGAAACTTTTAATATGGTTTTTGAAGATGCTTTGAAATTTTTGGAAGAAAACGAGAAAATTTACGTAACCGAAAGAGTTATTGGTGCTGATTCAAACTATGCTTTACCTGTAAAAACTATAACTGATAATGCCCTAACAGCACTTTTTACCTATAATATGTTCAGGCCTGTTCCTGAAGATTTAAACAAAAGTATTTTCTTTGAAGAAGATTTTCACGTACTCTCAATACCTTATGAAAAATTAGATGCTTCCAAATATAAGGGACGATTGCGAAAACTTGAAAACGGCAAAACCTCCAACATGGTTGTTGCCATGGATTTTGACAGAAAAATCGGTGTTATTGTTGGTTCGGCATATATGGGAAGTGTTAAAAAGATGTTGTTTACGGTTATGAATTATTTGCTTCCTTTTCAGGGGATTTTACCATTACATTGTTCAGCGAATGAAGGAAATGATGGTGATTCAGCCTTATTATTAGGATTATCCGGAACAGGAAAAACTTCCTTATCGGCTGATCCTACACGTGCACTTCTCGGTGATGATGAGCATGGCTGGAACGATGATGGAATTGCAAACTTCGAAAACGGATGTTATGCAAAAATGATAGATATTGATCCAAAAAAAGAAAAAGATATTTATGATGCAGTTATGCACAAGGACAATTATCTAAAACATGGAGTAATAGTAGAAAATGCTATGATGTATCCAAACGGTATTTTCGATTATTTCGATGACAGATATACTCCAAATTCAAGGTCATCTTATCCATTAACATACTTAAAAAACATCAAAGAATCCTCAACTGCAGGCCACCCAAAAACAATTTTATTCTTAACTGCTGATGCTTATGGTGTTTTGCCTCCTGTTTCCAAATTGAACAGAGATAGAGCTATGCTCTGGTTTTTGATGGGATATACCAGTAAACTGGCAGGTACAGAAACAGGTGTAACCAAGCCGCGAGCTACATTTTCAAGGTTTTTCGGCCAGCCTTTTATGCCCGGAAACCCCGATATTTATGCTGAAATGCTTGGCGAAAAAATGGAAAAATACAATACAAATGTATTTCTGATAAATACCGGCTGGAGTGGGGGCCCTTATGGTGTTGGAAAACGAATTGATATAAATTTGACTCGCGCAATGGTAAATGCTACTTTATCTTGTAATTTATGTGATACTAAGTTTATTACTGATGAATTATTTCATTTGGATATTCCTGTTTCCTGCCCCGGTGTTCCTTCTGAAATCCTAAATCCTATAAACACATGGAAGGATAAAGAAAATTACAAGATATCTGCTGTAAAACTTGCTGCGAAATTCTCAAGAGCATTTGATAAAGCATACGGTACTCATGATATTGAAAACGATATTGTTATGCAATGTCCGGGAAAATAAAGAAAATATAGTTTTGGTTTTTACTTCAAAATTGTGTCATTTACATTCTTCACTCCTTTTGTAAGAATTTTTTATGGCCTATTTTCTTTTATAACTCTTGTTTTATTAACCGCTAAGCACCCTAAAATACGCAAAAACTTTTGCGTTTCTTTGCTCCCGAATACTTTCGGGATGGCGGTTTATTATTATAAATCATATTGTATCAATATTTTATGTTTTTACATTTTAAAACGTAAACTTCGTTCACTTTTTTTTATTAATCAAAAACTTATGATTGATTGTACAAATTAATTATTTAAAAATTAATTTGTTTTTAAAAGTATTTATATATTTGTATAATATTTAATAACATAATTATAAAAAAATGTCAACAGGAGTAATTAAGTTCTTTAACGACCGAAAAGGATTTGGGTTTATTATTGATGACGAAAGCCAGCAGGATATTTTTGTTCATGCTTCCGGTTTGGTTGATAAAGTGTCGGAAAATGATAAAGTTTCTTATGAGATAATTGAGGATAACCGAGGGAAAAAAGCTATAGAAGTTAAAAAAGCATAGCCTGTCTCTTTTGCGTAGCGAAACTACAAACAAATTAGCATAAGTGATAGTTTAGTTGGCTGTCAACAGTCCATACGGACTCCTTTCAGTCATCGGCAGTTGGTAGTCGATAAACTGACCTTGAAAGTTTTCGGGATAGGATTGATAATTTCAAAAATGAATAAAAGTAAGGTTTTAGGCCACAGCGATGAAAGTGGATTTTTCTTTGCAAAAGAAATGCTTGCCGGAGATAATACAGCAGCTATAAATTTTGACCGAATTCAAAAACATCCTTTAAAAGGTTATATTATTTTCGAGTATTTGCTTTGCGATGAAAAACAAAAAGTTTCTCCTCATTCAAGTCATCCCAGGAAATACTGGAATAAAAATTCAAAGAAATTTCTTTCTCTCTGGGAAATTGCAAAAGCATTAAAAGCAAATCTTTATCTTGTGAATTATGCAAAGATAAACACTCAACATTCTGATGAAATTTTAGTGATCAAGGTCATTAAAATGTCAACCGCAGGTATTGAGGAAGAATTGATATGGAAAACAAACCGTGAAGAATTTGGCAAATGGTTCAGGAAATTAAACACCGAATGCTTGTAGGAATGAATGCGAGAATTATTGAATGCTTAAATGATTGTATTCTCTCAGACTTATAGTTTCTCAGTCCCTCAGTTTCTCAGTCTTCCATTTACTCATTCTCGCATTCAATCATTCATTCCCTACCTGTTTTGTCTGATTAAAACCTCAATCGCCCCGACTCCAAATTTTGCCATCGAAGCACTTTGATTGTCAACTCCTTTATAATCTTTCAACGTTTCAATGATTTTTTGTTTTAAGACCCCATTTCCTACACCATGAATAAAGGTAATTTTTCTGTAATGATTTGCAAGTGCACTATTAAGGCATTTTTCAAAATGATCTATTTGAAATTCAAGTATTTCAGAACTCTCAATTTTTGAATCATCATCAATAAGCTCTTCAATGTGCAAGTCGATAACAGCTTCACGAGGGCCTGTATTATATTTATCAATCAAAACAATAGCTTTTGCTTCAATTGCCTTCATTTCGATAATTTGCTGCTGTTTAATATCTTTTTCATCTTTTAAATTTGAAATTGCCGATTGTTGGGAAATATCACAAAGTGAGTAAATAATTGCCATTTCATTCAAAAAAGAGGTTTCCTGATAAAAATTTTCTTTATAAAATTTTGAAGGTTTAATTTTGAAATTAGTGCTCAAAGGAAGCAAAATATTATCATCTTCGTCTTTGTGAAACATAACTTGAACCGTTCCGTTTGTCCAGTCTTCAATTTCTTCGCGATCGATTGTTTCAATCAAATTTTTCGATTGCGATGGTATTGATCCGTAATCAATCCCTATTTGCTTTTTGTTTTGTCGTAGAAAAAAACTATACAGAATATCATAATCCGTATAATTAATTATATAAACATCAATCATTCCGGTTATCATCCATTGCTGATCCTGTGGAACATAAGCAAGATATATACCCGGCAGGTTTTCGCCTCTTGAAGCATATTTTACAAGGCGGCTCGTTTTATCGCTATATTCGATTTGCGGTTCGGATTCTTGCTTTGGAATTTCAACATCAAACTTTTCATGAAAAAAATCTGAAGCAGCATCAACCGATTCAATCTTTATTAAATTACTTGTGAGAGTCGGAATTTCAAAACCATCTTCTATCGCAACATTTACCATGCTGCTGCTGATTATTTTACTGACAATTCCACCACCTTTTTCGTTTAAAAATTTTACCTCGTCTCCTATTTTAAATTTCATCTTTAAGAATTTTAATTAAATTAAAACATCTTCAATGTTTAAAAAATGAATTAACTTTGTGCAAAAGTAGGATAATTTTATGCATGAAATAAGTGAAATATCCTGAGATAAATTCCGTTTCAAATTATGAAGTTTATTAAGGGATTAAAATTGTGAGTAAAAAAAATATAGTATTAATTAATCTATTAATTTTCTCCATCCTGATTGGTTGCAACAAAAACAATCAACCGGAAGAAGAAAATTTTGCAAATCTCACTCTTAAATTCGCTCACTTTAATGAAGGTAAATTACTTGAATTTGATACATTGATTTATGAAAATGAAGCAGAGAACCAATATCTTGTTAACGAAATTCAATATCTCATTTCCGATGTGATCTTGCATAAATCTGACGGGAATGATATATTAATTGACGATGAGAAGGACATTTTTTATATTGACACCGATATTTCATCGACTCATACATGGAAAATCCCTGATAAATTACCCCTCGGAAATTATAGTTCAATCTCGTTTACTTTTGGAATTTGTGAGGAAAAAAATCAGTCGCATATATTCCCGAATCCACCTGAATCATTTATGTTCTGGCCTGAAAAACTTGGTGGAGGATATCATTATATGAAACTGAACGGAAAATGGCTCACTGATGATAACACTATCATTCCTTTTAATTTTCATCTTGGTATCGGCCAAACTTATTATAGCTTTCCCGATTCGATCACAGGTTTTATTCAAAATTATTTTGAAGTTCTTCTTCCTTCATCATCTTTCGAATTAACTGAAAATCAAATCAAAGAAATTGAAATTTTCATGAATATTGAAAATTGGTTTCGCAATCCAAATGTTTATGACCATGATGTTTACGGAGGGAAAATAATGCAAAATCAGGAAGCAATGAAAAAGGCCTGCGAAAACGGACACAATGTTTTTACGGTTAAGATTTTAAATTAGCATGTATAAGATGAAGAGGTTTATCTTAATATCTATGACTTTTTGTCTTCTCCTGATCATTACTTTTTGTAATAAGGAAAAACCAGATGAAATAATTTATCAACCAACACCTTACGAAATAGAAATCCCTTTTGGTTTTCCGACTATCTTAAATATCCCTGATGATAATCCCATGACAGTTGAGGGTATTGAACTCGGAAGATATTTGTTTTATGATGGCAGAGTCAGCGGGCGTTCACATCCTGATTCATTAATGAGTTGCTCGACTTGCCATAAACAGGAAAATTCCTTCGAATGTGGAATAAATAATCCCGACTTTCCCGGTGGTTTTCCTCATGGAATTGGCGGAAAACCTACTCCACATGTGATGCTGCCGCTAATAAATCTTGTTTGGAATCATTCGGGATATTTATGGAACGGCTTTATAAGTAATGAAAATCCTAAGGAGTGTTTTCGGAATATTGAAGATCTTGTTTGGATGGGAATAATTGCCGAACACGAAATGTTTAGCGATACGGTCAGAGCCAAAACATTAATTCAAAGCATTCATGGTTATCCCGAACTTTTCCTGAAAGCCTTTGGTTCTGAAACTATTACAATGAAAAACATTAGCAAAGCCATTGCTCAGTTTATCAGAACTTTAATTACGGCAAATTCAAAATTTGACAAATATATGAGATGTGAAGAGCAACTTTCTCCTTCAGAATTAAATGGTTTTGTATTGTTTACAACTGAAGAAGGAGCCGATTGTTTTCATTGTCATGGTGGCTACGGAAATCCTCTCTTTACAACAAATTTATATTATAATAATGGGAAAGATTCATTGTTCACGGGCGAATTTGAGGATCTTCGTGACAGATTTCATGTAAGCGGAGACCCGATGGATTATGGAGCTTATAAAGCCACAACCCTCAGAAACATTGAATTAACAGGCCCATATATGCACGATGGGCGTTTCGCTACTTTAGATGATGTCATCGAATTTTATTCACATCATTTGGTTTGGTCGCCATATATCAATCCTTTAATGCATCACATTGCCAATAATGGAATCCAATTAACACCAAATGAAAAGGAAGATTTAAAAGCTTTTATAAAAACTTTGCGAGACGATGAATTCCTGACAAATCCAAAATTCTCAAAGCCTGATTCTTTTCCAGACGGGACGAAGTAAGAGCTTCATAACCTGGACAAGATAGATCTAAAAAGGTTTCGGGTTTCAGCCCCTGACAAATGCTGAATCGTAACTTGCAACTTGCAACTCGTAACAAAAAAAATTAGTTTCAAAATATCAGGCACGTGTTAAATTATTATTTTACAACAATATAAAATTATAGTTTTCTGTCTTTCTTATTTCCAAAAGGAATGGTAATTCCCAGCCAGGGGAAAGCAACGAAAGTACCCATATTTGCATTAACAGGGATAACCAAGCCATAATCCAGCCCGATATCTTTAATAATCTGTCTTCCGCCAAATGAAAAAATTACCGTAGTTGTTTCCCATGTTTTAATAAAATAATTTTCAGATATGAAATAACCACGTGCTCCTGTACGAATCATTGCACTAAGATTGAACATGGGAGATTTTGCCCAGCCACCACCTGCATAACCATAACCCATGCCGACACTAACATTATTATCCTTTGAACCAAAAGTCGATATTCCATAAAGTAATCCAAATCCTGTATTTTCTTCTCCAATTATGGTTCCGACCAATGCACCAGCACCAAGGCTTACTTTATTTTTGGATACAGGAATAGAAAATTTTGGAGTGAACCAAACCGGAGTGGAAGCACCCGCAAAAAGAAAAAGTGGAAGTATGCCTCCTCCAATTGAAAAATTGTCTGTAACCCCAACAGCAAAGGAGTTAACCATCACCCACACATTTTGGTAATAACCCTCACCTGCTTTCAGGCCATAGCCATTTGGTGAAAGAAAATAGCGAGTGGCCTGAGGATTGTCAAACCAATATTTATCACCCTTTAGCTTTTTCTTATCAATGGGATACATTTTCTTTATATCTTTTATAAGAATATTTATCTCTCCTAATTTGTCTGAATTGAATAGAATCTTCACCGAATCTTGTGCCAGAATTTGCCCCATATAGGTATTTCCATCGCTGGTTTCGATATGATAGGTTATTGAATCAGGTTGATTTTGAGCGTAACAGAATGATATTGTCAGGAAAAATACAATGATCATACTTAGTTTACAATATTTTATTTTTGTTTTCATAGGGCTAAGATAATAATTGTTTTTAAATCTATGTTTAAATGTTATGGAATAATTTTGCTTCAAATCATATTATTCTGTTATAAACTCTATCGTTTTACTTATTGAATCATTCGAATCATTACCTATCCAAAATAAATGTCCCCATTCATTATTCAATTCAACAAGCTTTGAATTCTTAATCATTTTTTTCGAGTGCAGAGCATGTTCAAATGGAACACTATTATCATTTTTGCTATGAATTATAATGGTCGGACATTTTATTTTAGAAATTATATCATTGTCAATATTTTGGTCAATATCATTAAAAAATCCTGTTCCTGAACTAAAATTTTTAAACATTGATAGCAATTCTTTTACATCTTCTTTTATTAGTTTATGGGGCATGTTGGTTGTGAACTCTGGATAAAAGTTTTTTGCAATCAAATTTGGGAACAATCCCGAAAAAAATCTAATCATCCCCCAAATAAATCCTTCAACTTTAGGGTTAAATATCCGCTGTGCAGTTTTATACAGTTTTCCATTTTTGTCTAACCACTCTTTTGAAACAGCAGAGGCTAAGATTAACTTTTCTACTCTTTCGGAATAATTGCCGGCTAATTCGATAGTAGTTAATCCTCCTGCAGAAATCCCGTACAAAATCACTTTATTTATGTCCAGATAATCCAACAAAGAAATTATCAAGTCAGCAGCTTGTTTCGGAGTTTTATTGTCATTTAAGGGAGTATTGCTATACCCGGGACGAGAAGGAGCAATCAACTGAAACTTCTTTAAATCAAATCCTTTATGCCAAAGTGTTGAATTACAATTTGTATGTCCACCATGTATAAATAAAACAGGGGTTCCATTTCCAGTCGTGGAGTATTCAATTTCTCCAAGTTTTGTATTTATTATTTTACTATTCATTTTCTGTTGCTCTTGCATGCACACAACGGTAAGTATATGAAAAATAGGCGATTGCGTTGTGCTTCATTATCAAGCTACACAAAGGTTGAAGCGAGCTACAACCCTTGAATTTACTACAATCTCGCCTATTATTTTTATACATTGTTGTAGCCTGTACTTTATTTATACTCAGTTTTTTTATCAATAAGTAATCTCGCTATTCTTAAATTTTCATCAAGATTACTATTTAATCCCATATTGTCAGTTACTAATAAATCCAAATATTTTGCAATTTCCATTTCTCCTTTTGAGTCATTCAGTAACTTATAAACTTGAGGAACATATCCCACATATTCATCAGTTAGCCCACCGTAATCATTAATCCCAATTGGGTCCCAGTCATTCCACAAAATCCAATTGACTTCAGAATACAATGAGTTCCTTAAGTAAGGTAGATTTATAGCGTATAAAGTGTTCCACTCTAAACCTTCATGTTCATAAAGTTTAAAAAAGTTCGAAATCGATTTAATGTTCCGATATTTTGGTTCTGGGTCATTGGCTTGAATGTCAGTCAGAAAAAATGCTTGACTAAAAGGCGATTTTTCTACCGCTAATTCCATTAGGTTTATAAAATCGGTTTTATATTTTTCTTCAAATCTGAAATTATTATTGTTATCAAATTCCCAGTCAATTAAATCACTACCCCAAAATCCACCGTTAAACTCTTTTTTAAATTCAGGATTGCCAATATGCATAATCGTTCCTTTATATTTTTGAAGGAATTTATAAAACAAACCTCGATGACTTATTAATTCATGTTCTTCGATTATAGCAACATTGAACATTTCTTGGTCAACACCAAGTTTATTACAGTCTAATGATATGATTTCTATAGTTGGCATTCCTCTTCCTTGTATAGGCTACAACTTCTAAATATATGTTACCCTATGAGCATTATTTCGCATTTGTCCATTGTAGCACCTTTTGTTAATTTACTGATTAACAATACTTATTCTATATCGAAATAAATATTCATAGTTTTATCAGACAAATTTATATTAAACATTTCAAATATTCAACATCTAATAGACTTGATATTTTCTGCATTTTTTCAAAATAATCAAACAAACTTCTCAATCAACTCAACCAAACGTGAAGAATAACCCATTTCGTTATCATACCAAGCAACAACTTTCACAAGTTTGTTTTTATCACCGAGAACTGCAGTTAAACCCGCATCAAATACAGCCGAATGAGTGTTGCCGATCACATCCCTCGAAACAATTGGATCTTCTGTGTATTCCAAAATTCCTTTAAGAAAAGTTTCTGAAGCCTCTTTAAAAGCACTATTAATTTCATTAACAGAGGCAGGCTTACGAAGCGTACAGGTTAAATCAGTTAATGATCCATTAGGGACAGGAACACGAATTCCAGCTCCACCAAGGTTTTTTTCAAGATGAGGGAAAATTTTTGTCACGGCTTTTGCAGCACCTGTTGTGGTTGGAACAATTGAACATGCAGCTGCACGCCCTCGTCTAAGGTCGTTATGTGGCCCGTCCAATAGATTCTGATCTTTGGTATAGGAATGTATAGTGGTCATAAATCCTTTTTCAATCCCCCAGTTTTCGTCGAGAATTTTTATCAAAGGTGCTACATTATTAGTTGTACATGATGAATTGGAAATTATTACATCATTTTTATCTATTAATGAATCGTTTATTCCAAGTACAATATATTTAACTCCATCCGATTCACCTTTCGCTGGGGCAGAAATAATAACTTTTCGCGCTCCTGCTTTTTCAACATGAACTATTGCGGTTTCTTTGGTAACGAATTTTCCTGTTGACTCAATAACAACATCAATGTTTAAATATGTCCACGGTAAGTTCGATGGATTTTCTTCTTTAAAAACTAAAATTTTATTTCCATTTATAATTAGCGAATCATCTTCGGTTTTAATTTCACCTTGAAAACGGCCATGAACCGAATCGTATTTGAAAAGATGAGCAAGGACTTTTGCTTCCGTAATATCATTAATTGCAATAACTTCCATTTTCTCATTTTCAAGAAGTTTCCTCAAAGTAATTCTTCCTATTCGTCCAAAACCATTAATTGCAACTTTTATTTTTGACATTTTATATTGATAAAATTATTATATATATTATTTTGTGTGCAAAATTATCAAAGATTTGAAAAAATATTAATAATAATAAATATTATTTTCTATTTTTACGAATTATTTTTAAATACATTAATCTTAATAAATTATATATAATAAAATACAATGACACATATTAAAAATTACATTGAAGAAAATAAGGATAGGTTTTTAGAAGAATTATTTGAGTTGATCAGGATACCTTCAATAAGTTCGGAAAGTGAACATAAAGAGGATATGATTAAAACCGCAGAACTTTGGAAAAAAATTATTTTAAGTGCCGGTGTCGATAAAGCTGAAGTATTTGAAACCGAAGGCAATCCGGTTGTTTATGGAGAAAAAATTATTGATAAGGATTTGCCAACTGTTTTAGTTTATTCGCATTACGATGTTATGCCGGTTGACCCAATTGATCTCTGGAAAACAAAACCTTTTGAACCGGAAGTAAGAGACGGTATTATTTTTGCGAGAGGTGCAGATGATGATAAGGGACAAGGGTTTATGCATGCAAAAGCTTTTGAATATCTTGTTAAAACAGACAATCTTCCCTGTAATGTGAAATTTATGATAGAGGGCGAAGAGGAAATTGGTTCGGTAAATCTGAGTAAATTTTGTATAGATCATAAAGAAATGCTGAAAGCTGATATAATTCTTGTTTCCGACACAGGAATGATTGCTCAGGATATTCCTTCAATTACAACCGGTTTACGTGGACTTTCTTATGTTGAGGTTGAAGTAACGGGGCCAAATAAAGACCTGCATTCGGGTATCTTTGGCGGAGCAGTTGCTAATCCGGCTAATGTTTTGGCTAAGTTGATAGCTTCACTGACCGATGAAAATAATAAGGTTACGATTCCGGGTTTTTATGATGATGTTGAGATTGTTAGCACCGAAGAAAGAGCAGAAATGGCAAAAGCACCTTTCGATCTTAAAGGATATAAAAATGCTTTGGATATTGATGAAGTTTCGGGTGAAGAAGGTTATTCGACAAGTGAAAGAACCGGAATTCGTTGTTCGCTTGATGTAAACGGAATTTGGGGCGGCTATACCGGAGAAGGTGCAAAGACGGTAATTCCTTCGAAGGCTTATGCGAAAATTTCGATGAGATTGGTTCCCCACCAAAATAATGAAAAAATAAGCAAACTTATAGCCAAGCATTTAACAGATATTGCTCCTAAATCGGTTAAAGTAAATGTAAAAATTCTTCATGGCGGACAAGCTTATGTTTCACCAACCGATATACCTGCCTATAGAGCTGCTGACCTTGCTTACACTGAAGCATTTGACAAAAAACCCGTTCCGGTCAGAAGCGGTGGAAGTATTCCGATAATTTCGGCTTTTGAGAAAATCTTAGGTACTAAATCAATATTGATGGGATTCGGTTTAGAATCTGATGCAATTCATTCACCTAACGAAAATTATCCGATTTTCAACTTTTATAAAGGAATTGAAACAATAACTTATTTCTATAAATATTTTGTTGAAGAAATGAAGAAGTAAGAGAAATAATTACTGAACTCACTAAAAACAGTTATACATCAACAACACGTTTCTTTCGTTGAAGTATCTTTTTGTTTACAGTCCACCAGCGTTCGACTGATCTTACGCCGAAGTCTTGTTTATAGTTAGCTTATTCCGTTAATAGTACAATGTACCTTTGTACCCTGTACAAGATTCATTGCACAATTAATCTTAACATTAATCCGGCGGAATTTCTAACAAAATCAAGATTTTCCAGATTATTCTGCAAGACATCCAGCATGTTAGGATTTTCAGGAATAATCCGTGAGGAAACAAAACTATAACCTTCCGAAAGTTCTATTTGCTGATCGCTGTCAGTAGTGCTTTTCAGGTTTTCATTTTGAGGAAAAGCCGGTTGATTAATAATCAGAGCTAAAATTATTAACCCGATTGTGTAAAAAAATTTTATAATAAGGGCTTTTTTAATAATTTAAATAAGTAGTCGATTTTCCATGCAAATTTTAATTATTAAATTGAATGAATTTCAGTATATATCTAATCTTTCAAACAGCGAACTGAGAAACCGAGGTACTTACTTTGGTTGAAACGGGATACTCCATCGTTGACATAATTGAGGGTTCGGCCCCAGGCGTCTGAACTATTGTACTCATTCGACGCACATAAATAGGCGTAAATAGATAGAGAGTTGAAATAACCTGCAGTGTATCGGTAGCCTGCTGGAAGAACCTCATAACCAAATAAACCTGAACCATTACCACCTCCGTACCATCCTGTTGTGGATTTAAGGTTTAGTCCTACATTAAAACCTCTGAATCCTGTAGTATTCCAAATCGGATCACCAACAGGATATTGGCTATCAACGGTTCCCTCAAGTATTTTCCATTCATCATCAGTTGGAATATACCAACCTTCAGGGCAAATACCTTGAATCCCTGGCGTTGTTGTATATTGCATTATTTCGTTCCATTGGTATAATCCACCGTACTCATCACAATTTGCAGGGTTGTCATCATAGCAATATTTTTCAATTACACTATTGTCTGTCATTTCTTCAGTACCGTTTATCATTGATCCTACATTAAGGTTTTCTTTTAGCCAACATTGGTCACCAATTAAAACTGTATTATAAACTTGTCCTTCGTATGTTACTGTTGGTATTCCGGGGCAAGATTGAGGAGATCCTACAGCTTCGGTAATAAAACTCCAAACCTGACCTTCAGTAGTGTTTTCATGGTCGTCGTGAGCAACAATTTTCCAGAAATATTCTGTGTTGTTTTCTAATGTTTCCAAATCATAAGCTGTTTCTGTTTGACCTGTTGATACCTGTTGAGGAGTGGATTCTGTTCCAAAATAAATATCATAAGTTAACGGATCGCCATCCGGATCGGTGCATGTCCACGAAAGACCAACATCTATGGATTGGTTTACTGCTTCATCCTCAGGATTGGGAGAAGATGGTGGTTCGGGGGGTTGGTTTACCGGTGTAGTTTCGTCTTTCAAACAACGAACACTATAACCGTAGTCCTTATTGTTGTTGTAACGATATATTTCATGGTTTAAATAGCGTAAGTGCCGCACCCTGACGAAAATATCAAGGTGCTCAGTAGAAGACCAAAAACGAGTGTAATTGCCAATGTTGATGAAACTACCATCGTAAACACGGTAACCGCATGGAAGAGCAGTAAATCCAAATAAATCAGTTCCGTTTCCATTATCATTCCAACCGCTTGTTGATTTTAAATTTAAGCCGGCATCAAAACCACGCCAGCCGGTATTATTCCAAATCGGGTCGCCAACAGGATATTGGCTGTCAACTGTGCCTTCAAGTATTTTCCATATATCATCACTTGGAATACGCCAGCCTACAGGACATATACCTTGTAAACCGGTTGCTGCCATGTATTGCATCACTTCGTTCCATTGGTAAAATCCACCATAATCATCGCAATTTGCAATATTATTACGATAACAATATTTTTCAATTATCCCATTGTCAGTCATATTTTCCAAACTGTCAATCATAACTCCTATATTAAGGTTTTCAGCCATCCAGCATTGATCGCCAATTTGTACGGTATTGTAAGTTTGTCCGTCTCTTGGGTCTGTTAAGAGATCGCCACATGTTTCAAATGTGGAACCGGGATAAATTAATACATCAGCGGAATTCATTTTTACAAGATAACCTTCGCCGGACTGCATATCTCCTATACTATTTACCCAGACAGGCCCGATTTTTCTGAACATCAGTCCGGCAGTATTTCGTACAAATTCAAGATTTCCCAAAATTTCCTGAAAAACTTCCTCTGTATTCAACGCATGATCAGGTAAATATCCAATTATCTGATAACCAGTTGAAAGTTCTACCGGTGTTTGAGGATCAATTACATCTCCGGTTATTGTTAAATCATCTGTCGAACTCATTTTAAATAAATAGCCTTCGGTATTAATCCAATCGCCAATACTGTTTATCCAGTTTGGGCCAATTTTTCTTAACATTAATCCGGCTGAATTTCTAACAAAATCAAGATTAGCAAGATTATTCTGCAAGACATCCAGCATGTTAGGATTTTCAGGAATGATTCGTGAGGAAATAAAACTATAACCTTCCGAAAGCTCAATTTGCTGTTCGCCGCTTAAAGGGCTTTTTGCGTTTTCCTTTTGTGGAAAAGTCTGTTGTGAAATTAAAAGGGTTAGAATTATTAACCCGATTGTTGAAATTTTTTTCATAGTAAAGGGCTTTTAAATAATTGACTATTTTCTTTTTCGATGTAAAATTAGAAAAGAATTTTATAAAATCAAAAAAAATATTCATATTAATAAAAGAATTGTAATCCGATTAATGAAAAAAGCCCCAATAATTTGTAAATTTGCTTTTATTAAAATAAACGAAAATAAACCTACAACAATAAATGAATCTAAAAAGAATTCTCGTAACTTCAAAAATCATACTAACCGAAGGTGGTATGATTGAAAGGATAAAAAGGGATGAATTTGTAAAATTAGACCCCAACATCGCTCATTCAGGATTGATTTATGACAAAAAAGGAAGAGAAATTCTGAGAAAAATTTATTCGGGATATATTGATGTCGGGAGAAAATATAATTGTCCGGTTTTGAGTTTAGCTCCAACATGGAGGGCAAATCCTGAAAGAATTGAAAAATCAGTTTTTAGAAATAAAAGAAAAGAGATCAATAGTGATTGTGTTGATTTTTTAAACGACATCAGAAAAACTTATTTCGATTTTTCCAAATCAATTTTCATAGGCGGGATGATGGCTTGCAAAGGAAATGCTTACAATCCCAAAGAAGCTCTTTCGAAAAATGAGGCTAAATTATTTCATCAGGAACAAGCCAAATATTTAGCCGAAAGCAATGTTGATTTTATTAAAGCAGCTACTTTGCCTGCATTATCGGAAGCACTTGGTATTGCTGCTGCAATTTCAACTTATAATATTCCATATATTTTGAGTTTTGTAATCAATGGTGATGCAAGTTTACTTGATGGAACACCAATTTATAAAGCTATCGAAATAATTGATTCGGAAATTGATCATATACCGCTTTTATATATGATCAATTGTGTTCATCCTACAATTTTTGAAAAAGCCATTAGTAAAGAAGCAATAATTTCTCCAAATATTTTAAACCGGATTTTAGGTTTTCAGGCAAATTCATCCTCAAAAAGTCCTTCTGAACTTGATAATCTTTCTTATCTCGACACAACTCAACCCGAAGAATTTGCCGATTTAATGTTTTCGATTCACAAAAAATTCGGAACAAAAATTTTGGGTGGTTGTTGCGGAACTGATGATTCACATATAAATGCTTTAGCAAAAAAGATATTTAACAAAAACAAATTAAAGGATTGAAATCAAACAAAATCAAACGCCCAGCTCTGATTCTTGATAAACAAAAATGTATCAGGAATATCAGTCGAATGAAAGAAAAGGCCGATAAAAATAATGTAAAATTCAGGCCGCATTTTAAAACCCATCAATCGGCAATTGTCGGAAATTGGTTTAAAGAAATTGGGGTTGACTCAATAAGTGTTTCATCAGTTGATATGGCGAAATATTTTGCAGGCTATGGATGGAAAGATATTACGATTGCATTCCTGCTTAATGTTTTAGAATTGGATGAAATTAACGAACTTTCAAAAAAAATAAGTTTAAATATTTTGATTGACAGCCTCGAAAGTTTGTCGTTTTTGAAACAGAAAATTGAAAATCAAATTGGGATTTATATTAAAATTGATGCCGGTTATGGAAGGACAGGAATCCCGGCAGAAGATATTGAAGAACTTAGTTTTCTTATCAATGAAATTAAAAAATGTGATAAATTAGTATTTCTTGGTTTCCTGACTCATTCGGGCAATACTTATCATGCAGTTTCAAATGATGAAATTAAAAATATTTTTTTTGAAGCAAAAAACAAAATGATTGGCTTGAAGAAGCATTTTTCAAAATATGGAGATTTTGAAATTTCGGTTGGCGATACTCCTTCATGCAGCATTATTGATGATTTTTCTGGGATTGACGAGATCAGGCCGGGTAATTTTGTATTTTATGATATAATGCAAAAATATCTTGGTTCCTGCGGTTTCGAGGATATTGCTGTTGCACTTGCCTGTCCGGTTGTTGCAAAATATAAATCAAGAAATGAAGTCGTAATCTACGGAGGTGCCGTACATTTATCGAAGGAATTTATTCTCTTGCCTGATGGAAATAAGCTTTTTGGAAAAATTGTAAAATTTGATGAATTCGGTTGGAGTGATCCTATCGAAAATATTTATTTAAGTTCCTTATCACAGGAACACGGTATTATAAAAGCCACACCTGAGTTTATAGATGAAATCAAAATCGGGGATTTAGTTGGGATTTTGCCTGTACATTCCTGCCTAACTGCAAATTTGATGAGGGATTTTAATATTCATTTGTAATCAGAAAACTAATGCAGATTTATCCATGATGTACCATCAAAAACCTGGAGTTTTGTAATTGATTCATTCCACCGCATTGTACCACCAGGAACTGTAGTTGTATTTTTATTATCCAGAAAACCATCATCATTAGTATCCGGATTGCCCAATTTGATACCACCATCAACATCAAGTTTAACTGCCGGTGACTCGGTACCAATACCAACGTCACCTGACGATTTCACCATAAATGCTGTAAGGCCTGTAGCAGTATTTACTTTTAGTAAATCAAAAGTACCACTTCCATCTATTTCCAGTTTCGCTGTTGGAGATTTATGTGCTGCAAATCTTCCTATTCCTGCATTTCCAAATTTGTCAACACTGAACTTTGAATATGTATCCCACCAATCGTAACCACCGCTACCAAACGACATAAAATCAACTACATCTTTGTGGGATCCGGCCAGTCCGATATTACCCAATTTGGTATTTTCGTTATATGCTCCAAAACTTTGTGCCCAGAAGTGTGTTACATATCTGGTGTCAACGCTATGAGCACCAACACTTCTAACGATAGAAAAAGTTTGTCCGCTTGCTTCCGCATCTTTTTTACCAACAGTTAATCCTCCCTTATTACCCATAAGTGGAACGTTTAAATCCGCCTGTCCATTTTGAGTTATTACAAAAACATCGTTTGTGCCAAATGCACCATAACCTTTTCGTATTACGAATGAGTTGTTACTACCATCATTTCCTATAGTCCATTTACTGGACCCATTGTTCATAAATGATATTTGTGTATCTGTTCCGGCTTTTCCATCAATAACAATTCTTGAATAATCTGTTTCATCACTAGAGAATCTTGCTATCATGCTATTTATCATTGTTGCGTTATACCCATATACATCTAAAGGCATAAGAGGATTTAATTTTCCAATGCCAACAGAACCGGTTTCGTTTATGGTTACGACAGTATCATTCTCAACGACACGATAAAGTGAGTTCGCATCCATCGTCCACATTACATTATCCGCACCGATTAATATCTGCCACTCACTACCATTATAATAGTAAAAACCGGGTGTATTGTCGGTTTGATAAATTAGAAGTCCGGTGGCAAAAGTACTGCTGTTTATCAGGTTGCGTTGAGTCAGGGTCATTCGTGGTACCAAAACACCACCACTTGTTGATTTTACATCCAGCATAGCACTTGCATCAGGGTCGCTACCTTCGTTATTTATAGCTACCTGAGCCTGAGTTGTAGTAATAGTTTGTATTACAATTAATAGGATTATTAGTTTTTTCATAGATTTGTCCTGTCAAAAAATTTGAACAGCAAATTTAATCCTTCTTGCCCATAACCGGAAATTGAACTTTAGTTCGTTATATGTTTATTGCTTCAACCGATTTAATTTGAGGAATAGCTTTAAGTACAGCAGTTTCAACTCCGTTTTTCAATGTCATTGTGCTATAAGGACATGAGCCGCAAGCACCCTGCAATTCAACATTTACTACATTATCATCTGTGATTTCAACAAAGCGGATATCGCCTCCGTCTTGTTGTAGATATGGGCGTATTTGTTCAATTACATTTTGAACTTTAGTTTCCAATTCTTTTTTATTTTCTTTTTCCATTATTTTCATTTTTAATTTGTGCAAAAGTATTTATTTTTTATTAAGGTGTATTAAATAATAATATCAGCAATTTTATTAAAGGCTTTCGAACTTGGATTATTTTTATCCAAAGTAATTGGCTTCCCTTTATCACCAGATTCGGAAATACTTTGTACTAAAGGTATTTGTCCTAAGAAAGGAATTCCCAACTCATCAGCGAATTTTTTACATCCGTTTTTACCGAAAATGTAATATTTATTATCAGGCAATTCGGCAGGTGTAAAATATGCCATATTTTCAATCACACCGAGAATTGGAATACTGATCTTGTCCTGGTTGAACATACTTGTCGCCTTTTTTACATCGGAAATTGCTACTTGCTGCGGTGTACTTACAATTATTGCTCCGCTAACAGGATAAGTTTGAGCAAGAGTTAAATGAATATCTCCTGTACCCGGTGGAAGATCGACAACAAGAAAATCAAGTTCACCCCAGTCGGCATCATTGAATAATTGATTTAAAGCATTCGATGCCATAGGCCCTCGCCAGATTAGTGCCTGATTCGCATCAACAAAGAAACCAATTGAAAGCAATTTTATTCCAAATTTTTCAATAGGAATTACAACATGCTTTCCGTTTTCTTCTTTAACTTTGGGTCTTTCATTTTCCAGTCCAAACATAATCGGAATTGACGGGCCGTAAATATCAGCATCAATTAATCCGACTTTTAATCCTTTTTGGGAAAGTGCGATTGCCAAATTCACTGCAACCGTTGACTTCCCTACTCCACCTTTTCCGGATGCAATTGCTATAATATTTTTAACACCCGATAATGAAGAATTTTCATTTTCCGCTTTTACATGAATGTTTCCTTTAATTTTAACATCTTTACCTAAGTTTGAAAGAATAGCTCCTTCACAAGCTTTTACAACTACCGGTATTGTTTTATCATCCATTTTGGGAAATACAACAGAAAAACTTATTTTCTTTCCTTCAATTTTTATGTCATCAACCATCTTCAATGCAATAATATTTTCACCTTTCGGAAAATATAACACATTACTCAGTGCTTTGACTACCTGTTCTTTAGTATAACTCATTGTTTAAATTCTTATTTTTATTTAGATTGGGTAAAAGTAAGGAAATATTTTATAACAAAGCATCAAGAAATAAATGATAATTATCACCTGAATAAATATCTGATAGTCACGGTGTGAATTGTTAATTAAAAGTGAAATATAATTATTGCAACTTACTGTTTATTAAGTTATTCACACCGTGCCTTGTGGGTTTAACTAATTAAAGAATACCAAAAGTTTTCAAAGCTAAATAAAAGTGTTTTCCTACTTGGTCTTTACACGAAAACTATCATAATGAGGTATGGCTGATAAGAAACCGTCAAGGTCGAGGCGTGGGAAGTCTTAATATTCAGGAGTCCGTACGGATGACTGAATATTAAGTTGAGCACAACTAAGAGATTGGCGTTTTCTTGCGCCACTACTTGATAACAATTTCGTCAATAAATATCCATGATTTGCCGCCCGCTCCAACATGCCAGTCCGGGCAGATTTTTCTGTTTTCGGCTGTAATCCTTACAAATTTTGCTTTTTTATTAAAACCTTTAATTGTAAATTCTTTAACTATCCCATCAAGCTGCTTTTCGGGAACATCATTTTTTGCTTTTCCAACCGATACAAAGTTTTTGCCATCGGTAGAAATTTCAAATTTTACATTAAGAGGCATGAAAATCCATGATTTCTGATCCTGCAAAAAACCTGCTGAAATTTCATGAATATTTTGAATTCGGCCCAAATCAACAATTGCTTCGAAATCAACACCATAATAACCCTGCCATGAACCCGTTCTGAAATTCGTTGAACCCCTAATAAAATCTATCAAAGCATTATTGCCTCCGGCAGTATATTGGCTGTTGTAAGGATTTTTAATTTCAACGCTTCGGCCACCCGAAATTTTAAAAAACTCGGCAAAGATTTCTTTACTTGGCAAAAATCCATCCTTAATTGCGAAAGCTCGCAAAATGCTATGTTTTTTCAATTTTAAAGGCTTTGAATATTTACTGGAGTTTATATCCGGTTTTGATCCGTCAAGAGTAAAATAAATTTCGGCATTCGGTGTATTATCAAATAATTCAATCACCAATTCTTTTGTAAATGTACGTTGATCGGTACTAACAATCGGAACTGTTGTAATTTTCTGATCTATGATTTCAGAAACAGGAATATCCTGCTTGGAAGCACCAAAATCTTTATTGGGTTTATCGCCCATTTTGAAGACTAACTCACCACCTTCAACAATATTTTTATGATCAATAAATGATTTTGTATAAGGTTTTCCATTAAGTGTGGCACTTTGAATGTAAATTTTTTTATCCGAAACATTCTCAGCTTTAATCACAAAATGTTTTCCATTGCCAGGATAAATATTTATTTCATCAAATAATGGAGAACCAAAAGTATAAATATCATCGCCGGGTGTTACCGGATAAAGCCCCGAAGCACTCAGTACGTACCATGCCGACATTTGTCCGCAGTCTTCGTTGCCGCTCAAACCATCTGGTTCAGGTGTATATAATTCATCTAAAATTTTATGAACAACTTCCTGGGTTTTCCATGCTTGCCCTGCATAAGAATATAAATATGCCATGTGATGACTTGGTTCGTTTCCGTGGGCATATTGTCCGATCAAACCTGTGATATCAGACTGATGCCGTCCCGAAAGCTCATTTGAAGTGGAAAATAATTCGTCTAATTTTTTAATAAAATTCTCCTTTCCACCACTGATCTCAATCAAACCGCTGATATCCTGTGGTGCAAAAAAACTGTACTGCCATGAATTTGCTTCCGTAAAATTGAAATTAACCTCGGTAGGATCAAAAGGATTAACAAAAGCCCCATTTAAGCGGGCACGCATAAATCCGGTTTCTTTATCATAAATATTTTTATAAAACTGAGCTCTTTCAATGAATTCGTTATAATCATTTTCCTTGCCGAGAGCCTGGGCAATTTGAGCAATGCACCAATCATCATAAGCATATTCTAAAGTTTTTGAAACCGATTCACCTTCTTTCCCCGAAGGAATAAATCCGTATTTTTTATAATATTCCAAACCGAATTGATCCTGCAAAGCACTTTTTTTCATTGCTTCATAAGCTTTCTCAACATCAAAATCTTTCAAACCTTTAACATAAGCATCAACAATCACAGGAACTGAATGATAACCGATCATACAATTTGTTTCACTTGCTGCAAGTTCCCAAACAGGTAATAAACCTCCCTGTTCGTAAATACTGATCATTGATTTTATGAAATCAATTGTTCTTTCCGGTTCGATAATTGTAAAAAGCGGATGTTCGGCACGAAAAGTATCCCATAATGAAAAAACTGTAAACATATCAAAACCCTCGGCAACATGAATTTTATTGTCATGCCCACGATATTTTCCGTCAACATCGCTATAAAGATTTGGAGCTAACATTGCATGATAAAGAGCAGTATAAAAAACAACTTTCTTATCCTCAGAATCACTTTTAACTTTCATTTTATCAAGGGATTTTTGCCATGTTATTTTTGCATTTTGTTTTGTTGCTTCGAAATCCCAGGCCGGTATTTCTGTTAATAAATTATTTTTAGCACCCTCAACATTCACTGATGAAATACCCACTTTAACAAAAACTTCTTCCGAATTATCAAAAGAATAATTTACAAAAGCTTTAATATTTTTTCCCGAAACTTTTCTTATTTCATTATTGATCACACCATCAACAGCAATTCCATAAGATTTAAAAGGTTTTGAAAATTTGGCATAAAAATAAACATATTGATTGTCGGCCCAGCCATCGGTGTGGCGAAGTCCGGCAATTTCCGTATCGCTCAGAATCTCAATTTCAAGGCCCAAAATCACATCGCTTGTAACGCCGTTTGTTAAATCAATAATAATATTTGCATTATCGGTTTTCGGGAATTTATATTTATGAAAACCTGATCTCAAAGCGGCAGTTAATTCTACATCAATATTATAATCTTCAAGTTTAACGCTATAAAATCCCGGTTCTGCTTTTTCTGTATTATGGCTAAAAGCCGAACGATAACCTGAGGAAGTGTTTTCTTCTATTCCGGGATCAAGCATTATATTTCCTGTTGTTGGCATTATTCTGATGTCTCCATAATCACCGACACCGGTTCCGCTTAAATGTGTGTGGCTAAAACCAATTATTGTGCTATCGGAATAATGATAACCCGAACATCCGTCCCAGTTGTCAACTCGTGTATCCGGGCTTAGTTGAACCATCCCGAAGGGTAAAGTTGCACCGGGATATGTATGTCCATGGCCACCGGTTCCAATAAAAGGATCAACATAATTAATTGATTCTTTTTCACTTGAACAACTCAATAAAAATAATAATGGAATGAATAAGAAAAGTTTGAAAAATTTCATTGGTATGTTTTTTATGTAAAATATTTTATTGCAAATATATGTTTTATTATGAGTAATTAGATTGAGTTGGGAAACCTCAGCTAACGTTCGTTTACACATGTAGTCGGACAAGTGTAAGGAATACCTTTTAATATATTGATTATAACAATAAAAAAACACATCAAAATAGTAAAGAACGAGAGGGATGGCATCTCTCAGGAAGAATAAAATAAACAAAGATTCCACTCTACACCTCAAAAGAGATGCCATCCCTAACCAATAACATCCAAAAAAAGAATTATTGATGTTGAATATTTAATGGATTTTTATACCTTTGAAAAAAATCTATAAGTATTTATTTTGTGAAAGAAAAATTATGAAAGCAGTCGAATTCAAAACAAGAATGAAAAACAAATTAATTAGAGTTCCTGAAAATATAGCTTCTGAATTATCTGAAGACGAAGAAGTAAGAGTGATAATGTTACTTGAAGAAATCACGAATCAAGAAAAAAACAGCTTTATGACACTTGCAAAAGAACAATTCTTAGCAGGTTATTCCGACTCTGACTCTGTTTATGATAACTATTGAAATGAAAAAAATTAACTTTGGGGAAATTATTCTGTTAAAATTCCCATTTACAAATAGTAAGAAGTATAAAAAAAGACCGGCGTTAGTACTTCTTGACACAAATGATGGTGACATTATTGTTTGTAGAATTACAAGTGTATTGTATAAGACAGAATTTGATTTTGAAGTTGAAAACTATGAAAAATACGGTTTGAAACTTCCTTCTATCATTCGACTGCATAAAATTGCTTCACTGGAAAAAGCCACTGTTGAACAGACAATAGGAACAATCAATGAAAAGTTGAAACAGAAACTGAAAGAAAAATTCGCCGGTTTGTTGAAATGAGATAGAAAAACAATCCCCACCAATTATTGAATTGGGAAATTGATACGAATACCCTGTGTTCTAATGGAAACACGGAAGGGATGGCATCTCTCAAGAAGAATAAAATAAACAAAGATTCCACTCTAAACCTCAAAAGAGATGCCATCCCTAATCAAACACATCCAAAAAAAGAATCATTGATGTTGAATATATAGAATATTTCTTTACCTTTGAAAAAATTCTATACGTATTTATTTCGTGAAAGAAAATATTTTATTAATCTGTGTATTTGCGAAAGTGATATAATGGGAAAAGGGGTAATAATAATATTGGTAGTAAAACCAATTATTTAGAAGTTGTTTGCAATGATAAAATAGAATTATGGAAATTAATTATGATAATTTTACAATTAAAAAAGCTGTTGAGAATAATGAAATTCCGAGGTTTATTTATAAATATTATACTAACAAAAAAAACAGACTTCAAGATACTTTAAACAATCATACTATCTGGTTTTCAAAACCAATGGATTTTAATGACCCATTTGATTGTAGATTAATTGTTGATACTAATAATACAAATAAAGAAATTCTTGACTATATCAAATACCTATGCAATAAAATATCTACATGTGAAGATGACAAATTAAAAATTCAACTTAATTACTTGAATCCAAAATATAGATACGAAATTACAAATGATAGTATTCAAGATGTCATTTCAAAGTCAGGTGTATCATGTTTCTCAAAAATTAATAATAGCATATTAATGTGGTCACATTATTCAAATTCGCATAAAGGATACTGTTTAAAATTTGATTTACTCAAAGATCCAGATTTCTTTATGATGCCTGTAATAGTTGAGTATAAAGAGAAATATCCATATTTTAATTTTATAAGAGATAATAAGAATTTGTTTAAATTTGATTTTGGCAACAAGTTTTGTGATTGGTCCTATGAGGAAGAAATAAGAATTGTAAGGCAAGAACAAAATAATGTCGAAATAAATCCTGAATCAATTGTTGAGATTAGTTTTGGAATAAATTGTAAAAATAATAATGTTGAGTTAATTAAAAATATATGTAAATCAAATAATTATAAACATATCGCTTTTCAAAAAGCAAAAAGAAAAAAACTTGATTTTCAGATGGAATTTGAAAAAATTTAAATATTATGGAAAATGTGATTTTTTGGATTATAGTTATTGGAACAGGTATTTGGAGTTTCCAATGGATTATTAATGTAATAAGGAGTTTGGGACACAAAACAATGATAATACCAATTATTTTACTTTGGATTATGATAATTTATTTTTATCGAAATCCAAACCTATCAAAATATAATATGCTTTGGGTTTCCCCTTCAATTATAGCTGGTGAAATGATAATTAGCATGATGATTGCAAGAATAATAAGAAAAATTAAGGAATAAAGTAATAATATTAAATCATAGCGCATACTATGGTTAGTACGATTTGATAAAATTAATGATCGATTTTTAACGTAATATTATCATGAAACAGAATTACCGGAAAAGGCAGCACACATCAGTCGCGAAAAATGTTGTGTAAAATTTTTTAAATGAGATTTAATAATGAAAATCACTGATAAAATAAAATGTAAGATAATGCGAATAGTGTAGTAGTTGTTTGTAAGTTAGCAACAATTCTTAACAGAAAATAATCACAATAATTAACAATTAAAGATATGAATGAATTTTATGACACACTAATCTTACTCACCTTGAAATTAGGGGTGATGATAGGTTTTATTTTTTTAATTAAATTATGGATTAAAAAAACGAAAAATATTGCCCCTATAATTATTTATGCTGTGCTAGGAATATTTTTCGTTTTAATGATGTCACAGCATATTTTTGAATATTTCTTGACAATATTATTTTTTAATGGAAATAACATTGAAATGATTAAAACTACTGGTGTAATACTTGGGTTAATTTTTTATATCTTGGTGTACCAAAAATATTTAAAAAAATATAGAAAAAAATAACAAAAATGAAAAGATTTATAGTTATTGCTTTTTCTATTATTATTGGATTAATTTCATGTGATAATTTGGTTACAAAGAAAGCGGGTGAATTTCAGAAGTCATTTAAAGAAAAATCCGAATACAGTTTTTATAAGTATTTAGATTCATCGACAAATATCTATTCAAATTTTTACTACCATGTTTCTTTTGACGCTCCAAATAATTGGACAACAGATGCAGGCGTATCCGAACACACAATTTTCAGAGCCTTTCATAGAGACAGCAGTTTAACATTTTCATTAAATGTAATAGAGTTAAATTATGGAAAAAACGAAGAGATCAGTAATGTTAATATATGGGAATTATATCAGAATAATCAAAAGAAGCTGGATTATCCAATTATAGCATTAATAGAGAAACAATACAATACAAAAGTGTCGAATTTCGAAGTTATTAAATCATACATTAAAGGTAATATTGCATTAAAAAGAACTTTAAACTACAATGTTCGTGATTTAGATATAATCTATAATATGAAAAATATTTCATATCAAGTTATGACTAATAGATTTACGTTCACATTTACTCTATCAGTTCCGACAATGTTTTATAATAACAAACCAAGTTATTTTGATAACATGTTTAGAAACATATACTTTTTAAAAGATACAGAAACACTTGAAAACTTTATGGAACAAATGGATATACGATAATTGTTATAAAAAAACTGTTGCTAATAAAAAATATGGAGTTTTTGGCAGATAATACTAAAAATGAAAATGATATCAATAAACAAATGAAGAAATGGGGAAAGAACAAAAATTAACTATTGAAAAGATGGAAGATAACTTAAACTTAGAAATAAGGTCAAAAGTTTTAAGCTATTCATTAAATGTTGAGTATTTTGTAAATGAGCTCTTGCTCAATCATTTGGCAATTTTTGATAAAGAAAAGACAAAACTGTTTGGTAATAAAGCTGGTATATCTTTTAAAAATAAAATAGATTTACTCTATGATATAGAAATTTTAACAAAAGAAGATCATCAAAATTTTGAACTATTAATGAATTTTAGAAATAAATTTCTTCATGATATTGATTGTTGTTCATTTTCTGATGTACTGAAAAAAATTGATAATGGAATTAAAAATAGGTTTATAAAATTTATAGAATTAGAAAATAATTCAGAAAATGAAGATGTATATGATGAAGCTTGTTTAAATTTATATCATAATATTGTTAGTATTCTTTTGAAAAAAATTAAGGAAAAACGAAGATCAATTAGTGAAAGAGAAGATTTTTTAATTAACTGGGCTAGCAGATATGAATTGATTGTAAATCTTTCATTTAAATTAATTGATGAAATTATGGAGATGTTTGAAAATTCAAAGCTTGAAATCCCAGAAGTATTAGATTTATCAAATCAAGTTATAGAAAAATGTAAGGGTTATTCTGAAGAATTTAGAACAAATCATAAGTTGGTTGATTTGCATAATAAGATGGACACATTATTATCAAAAGAAATACATAAATCATTATTAAAATAAAACACGAAACGCTAACACATATTAATAATGAATATAAAGGAGCTAAGAAAAGAGGTTGAAGAAATTAAAAGAATATTTTTATCAGCTAAATATTACGAACTTGATTTTAAATATGTTCATTCAATAAGGTTAAAGTTTCCTGTTGTTTATAAGACTTTTTACTTTTTCATCGAAAGAGTTTATCATTCAATATCAGTGGCTTTGATTTTAGACTTATGCAAACTTTTTGATAAAAGGGAGAAATACAGTTTTATTAGACTTAAAAACAAAATGAATGAAAACTATGAAAAATCTGAATTAAATTGTTTTCTATCGAAAAGTGAATTTGGGGTATTGTTTAAACCTATTAATTCGGAAACGATTGTACCCTTGCTCAAAAAACTGAAAGATACAAGAGATAAATATTATGCTCATTTTGACAGAACAAAACCTGATTTTATTAAAATACAGATAAATAGTTCTGAAACAAATGAATTAATTTCTATTGGAGAAAATCTACTTAAAACAATTGAATTAAAGTATTTTGGAGCAGTTGTAAATTTTGATATGACTAGTGGGGAATTAGGTCACAAAATTTTTGAAAGACTTAATGAGTGGGAGAAATATAGAAAAAAGTATGGATTACTAAATATTAATAATAATTTTGAATTTTTTTTGAAAAACCATAAACACATAAATACTATGAATTTAATAGAAAAAATAATAACAAATCATTCAAAATACGAAAGCGTTAAACCAGGTGATATTGTTGATATTGAAATTGATGCTCGTGTAGCCCGCGATTTTGGGGGAGCAAATGTTGTAAAAAACATAATTAACAACGGACTTAAGATTGATGATCCGGCGAAAACTTTTTTTACATTCGATTGTAATCCGGGTGGATCGGATCAGAAATATGCCGCAAACCAACAATATTGTCGTTTATATGCCCGTGAAAACGACATAAAAATTTATGATATTGATTCAGGGATCGGGACTCATCTTGCAATCGACAAGGGTTTGATCCTTCCGGGCGGAACATTTGTTTCAACCGATTCGCATGCAAATATTATGGGAGCAATCGGTGCATTTGGACAAGGAATGGGAGATCAGGATATTGCCGCAGCCTGGGCAAAAGGTGCTTCATGGTTTAAAGTACCTAAGTCAGTAAAGATAATTATTGAAGGTAAACGTCCTGAGAATATTTCGGCGAAAGATATTGTTTTGAATTTATTATCAATTTTCGGAGCTAATAAATTATTGGGCTGTTCGGTAGAGTTTTATGGTGAAGAAGTTGATAAACTCACCCTCGACGAAAGAATTACAATTTCTTCGATGGCAACCGAAATGGGTGCAATAATTATTCTCTTTACCCCTACTGACGAAATAGTCAACTTGTTGGAGGAAAAAACAGGAAAAAAAATCACTCTTATCACTGCCGACGATGATGCAGTTTATGAAAAAGAATTCAATATTGATATTTCAAAATTCGTTCCTATGGTTGCCAGGCCGGGACATCCTCACGATGACACAGCTTTGAAAAATGTTAAAAAAACAAAAATTGATTCGGCTTTTATCGGGAGTTGTACCAACGGACGAATGGAAGATTTGAGAATTGCGGCGGAAATTTTAAAAAATAAAAAAGTTGCTCCGGGTGTCGTCCTGAAAATTGTTCCTTCAACAGATGTTATTTGGCAACAAGCACTTGAAGAAGGATTGATCAAGATTTTTAAAGATGCCGGAGCATTGGTTTCAAATGCGGGTTGTGCTGGTTGTGCTGCCGGACAGGTTGGACAAAACGGGCCTGATGAAATTACAGTTAGTACAGGAAATCGAAATTTCCCGGGAAAACAGGGGAAAGGCGAAGTTTATTTAGCATCTCCGGCAACTGTTGCTGCTTCTGCGGTTGCGGGTTATCTTACCAACGAAAATGATATGCCCGATAATCCTGCCGTTTTTGTGAAAAAAGGTTTGAAGACCGAAAGTGAAAAAACCGAAAAACAGGTAATCGAAAAGAAAACCGTAGTTGAAGGAAAAGTTTGGTTGATTCAAAAAGATGATATTGACACTGATATGATCTTTCATAATCGCTACCTGACAATTACGGATATTAACGAGATGGGGCAATATGCTTTTGATAATCTTGAAGGATACGAAGATTTTGCAAAACAAGCTAAACCCGGCGACATAGTTATGACCACAAAGAATTTTGGTGCGGGAAGCTCACGTCAACAAGCTGTTGATTGTTTTAAAGCTCTTGGGATTCAATGTATTTTAGCTGAATCTTATGGAGCAATTTATGAACGCAACGCAATAAATGCCGCTTTCCCGATACTTACTTATCAACCGGAAATTATTGAGGAAATTGATCTGATTGATGGTGATAAAATCAGAATTGACTTTGTTAACGGAGATATTACAAACCTGAAAAACAATAAATCATCAAGAATAAATAAGTTTTACGATGTTCAGTTGTCTATTTATCAAAATGATGGTTTGTTGGGATAGAAGAATGAGTGAATGCTTGAATGAGTGAATGCTTGAATGAGTGAATGATCAAATTGTTATATTGTTATTGATAAACCATTAAAATGGTTTTTGATAAGAAAGCACCAAGAACGAGGCTTTCGAAGTCTTAAAATTCAGGAGTATAGCCTTACTATATGACTGAATTTTAAGGCGAGAGTCAGTTTATAAGATTATTCATTAAACTGAATAATTTTGTTTATTTTTGGTAGTCATTGTCCCGTTAGGGACTATATATTTATAGAAAGAAAGTGAAACACCTAAAATAAAGTCCCGTAGGGACGTAATATAAATAAATCATGGCTAATACATACACACAAATGTATATCCAATTTGTATTTGCAGTCCAAAACAGAGTGTCATTGATTCAAGCTACATGGAAAGATGAACTTTACAAATACATCACAGGAATAGTACAAAATAATAAACATAAACTAATTGCAATAAATGGAATGCCTAATCATGTTCATGTTTTCATTGGTTATAAACCACATCAATTAATACCGGATTTATTGCAGGATATAAAAGGATCATCATCTGGCTGGATTAATAAAAAAGGATTCCTTAATAGTAAATTTAGATGGCAAGAGGGCTATGGAGCTTTTTCTTATTCCCATTCTCATATAGATAGGGTGGCAAAATATATAATAAACCAGGAACAACACCACAAAAAGAAAACATTCAGAGAGGAATATATTGGTTTATTAAGCAAATTTAATATTGATTATGATGAGCGGTATATTTTAAAAGACATTCAATAATATATCGTCCCTAAAGGGACTTATACTCTTTTTTATTACTTTTTCTATAAATATTTAGTCCCTAACGGGACAAAAAACGCAATAACTTATCCAATTTTTTCATAATAAGTTTATTAAAATACTAACCTGTTTTCTTGCAAAACCTAAATAATTTTCAAAACCATGCGTTAATAATTAATTGTTTAGTAATTTTGCAGAAATTATTTTTAATTAAAATGGAAGATAATAACTCCCTTCAAGAAAATTTGCATGAGCTTGTTAGGCTTATGAACAAAATCAAGGAAAAAGGCTTACATCAGAACATGCCCGGAATGAATCCGATGTTTTTCAAACAATTTGATATGATCTCTGAAAATTTTGAAATTATTCAGAATGGAATGGCTGAAGATATGTTTAAACAATTCGGTATTCCAATTGAGAAAATTCTTGCCGAAACTATTAAAGCATTAAAAAAAGAATTGGGTGAGGATGATTTTACAGAGGAATTAATTGAGAGTACAACTGAAAATCAAATTGAAGAAAAAAGCATTCCCGCTAAAGTTGAAGATAAAACTTCGGAAATTGAATTAATCGACCAAATGCTTAAAAGGCCGGGACTTTCTGAAGTTGAATCAGACAAACTACTTGATCGCAGATCGAAATTGCAGAAAAAAATATAATTTGTAGCATCAAACCACGAAGTGGTTAAATATGCATAGCCACAGATGAAACCTGTGGTTATAAATGTGAATATCATATCAATAACCCCAACGGGGTTTAATACATCAAAATAAATTTAGTCAAAATCCATCCGTTTTTATACATTTGCATTCTTTAAAATGGTATTATCAAAAACTGTTTTAAAGAATATTTAACTGTTTTTTAGAGATTTTAATTAAATAATCAAAAATGCCTGTTCCAAAAGACCTTAAGATTGAATTCGATGAATTGAGAAACAAAATTCAAGGTGATATTTATCTTGAAGAAAAAGACCGTTTATTGTATGCAACCGATGCTTCCGCCTATCGTGAAATGCCTTTGGCTGTGGTCAGGCCGAAGAATATTAGGGAAATAAAGGAGTTAATCAAATTTGCAAAACACAATAAAACTTCATTGATCCCACGAACCGCCGGGACTTCATTAGCAGGGCAAGTTGTTGGCAACGGGATAGTTGTTGATGTTTCAAAATATTTTACAAAAATCATTGAAATCAACGAAAAGGAAAAATGGGTCAGAGTTGAGCAGGGTGTTGTTCTTGATGAGTTGAATAAAATACTTGCAAAGAAAGGCTTGTTTTTCGGGCCTGAGACTTCAACTTCCAATCGTTGTATGATGGCCGGAATGCTTGGAAATAATTCATGTGGAGCACATTCGCTAATTTATGGCAGTACAAGAGACCATACAATTTCAGTGAAAGCAATTTTGAGCGATGGTTCGGAAGTTGAATTTTCGTCGCTATCGAAAAATGAATTTCACGAAAAGTGCAAAGGAAATTCACTTGAAAACAAGATTTATAAAAACATTAACAGCATCCTTTCCGATACAGAAAATCAAAAAAATATCAGAGCCGAATTTCCCGATAAAGAAATTAAACGAAGAAACACCGGCTATGCCATCGACCTTTTATTAGAATCCAATCCTTTTACCGAAAATGCCGAAGACTTTAATTTTTGTAAACTTATTGCCGGCTCGGAGGGTACGCTTGCATTTATCACCGAGATAAAATTAAATCTTGTTCCACTTCCACCGAAAGAAAAAGCTTTAATGTGTGTTCACCTCGACACTGTGATTGATGCTTTACATGCAAATATTATTGCTTTAAAACATGATCCGGTCGCAATTGAATTGATGGATGACATTGTAATGCAATGCACTAAAGGAAATATTATTCATAATAAAAACAGGTTTTTTGTTAAAGGTGATCCGGGAGCAATTCTTATTGTTGAATTCTGTAAGGAATCGAAAGATGAGATTTTAAAACTTGTTGCCGATTTGGAGAAAGACCTGCGGAAAAATAATCTCGGACATCATTTCCCTCTTGTTTTTGGTGAAAATATTCCCAGGGTTTGGGCATTACGAAAAGCGGGTTTGGGTTTATTATCAAATATTCCGGGCGATGCCAAGCCCGTTCCGGTTGTTGAAGATACTGCCGTAAATCCTGAAGTTTTACCTGAATACATCAAGGAATTTGATGAAATGCTTGCCTCTTATAATCTTAGTTGTGTTTATTATGCACATATCGCAACCGGCGAACTTCATCTCAGGCCCGTATTAAATTTGAAAGACAAAAAAGGTGTCGAACTATTTCATACCGTTGCCCTTGAAACCGCAAAACTTGTAAAAAAATATAAGGGTTCATTAAGCGGTGAACATGGCGATGGCCGTCTCCGTGGTGAATTTATTCCGCTTATGATAGGCGAGAAAAATTTTTCTTTACTAAAAGAATTAAAAATAGCATGGGATCCCGATAATATTTTTAATCCCAAAAAAATTGTTGACACACCTGCAATGAATACTTCGCTAAGGTATGAAGCAGGCCAAATTACACGAGAAATTGATACAATTTTTGATTTTTCGAAAGACCTCGGAATAATGCGTGCTATTGAAAAATGTAATGGCTCAGGCGATTGCCGTAAATCGGAGATTATAGGCGGAACCATGTGCCCAAGCTTTATGGCTACCCGCGATGAAAAAAATGCAACACGAGCAAGAGCTAATACTTTACGCGAGTTTTTAACTCATTCAAAAAAAGATAATCCTTTCGATCATAAAGAAATTTATGAAGAAATGGACCTTTGTCTTTCATGCAAAGGCTGTAAATCGGAATGCCCTTCGAGTGTGGATATCACAAAGCTGAAAGCTGAATTTTTACAGCATTATTACGATAAAAACGGAATTCCTTTACGCACAAGATCAATTGCTTATATTACTCAGTTAAATAAAATCGGAGCTATTTTCCCTTCTTTTTATAACCTTTTTGCAAAAAGTAAATTGTTTTCAGGGATTTTAAAAAACATTCTTGGTTTTGCTTCAAAACGCTCTCTGCCTTTATTATATAAAATGACTTTGCAGTCGTGGGCAAAGAAAAACCTAAAAAACATCAATCCGGGAAAAAATGCAAAAGCAAAAGTTTATTTCTTCATTGATGAATTTACTGATTTTAATGATACCGAAATAGGTATAAAAGCCATAAAATTACTTTGTGCTTTGGGTTATCATGTTGAAATTCCCAAACATTGTGAAAGTGGGCGAACGTTCCTTTCAAAAGGTTTGGTCAGAAAAGCAAAAAAAATTGCTAATAAAAATATTTCTTTATTAAAAGATGTCATCACATTCGATACTCCTTTGATAGGGATTGAGCCATCGGGAATTCTCACATTTAGAGATGAGTATAAAGAACTTGCCAAAAAAAACAATAAGGATGCCGCCGGTTCGCTTGCACTTTCTTCTTTTATGATTGATGAATTTCTTGTTGATGAATTTGAAAAAGGTAATTTTAATAAAGATATTTTCACGGATAAAAAAATACACATAAAACTTCACGGACATTGTCATCAAAAATCGCTTGCTTCGACGGGACCAACAAAAGAAATGCTTTCATTTCCTCAAAATTACTCAGTTGAGGAAATCAAATCGGGTTGTTGCGGAATGGCCGGTTCATTTGGTTTTGAAAAAGAACACTACGAACTTTCGATGAAAATTGGAGAAATGGTTTTGTTTCCCGAAGTCAGAAAAGCCGGCAAAGAAATAATAATTTCGGCTCCGGGAACAAGCTGCCGCCAACAAATTATAGATGGTACAGGCCGAAATGCTCTTCATCCTGTGGAGGTACTTTATGATGCTTTGATTAAATAATTGTAATTGTTGATCTTTTATTTTCCCGCAGATTACGCTGATTTTCGCTGATTTTTTTCTGCGTTAATCTGCGTAATCTGCGGGAAATTAATCAAAATGAAAAATACAACTTGGAATCAAAAGATATTTTTTTAATATAAATTTGCAAAATGCAAAAGCATTCAATTTTTAAAGGAAATATTTATTGGGTTCTGATATTAAGACTTGCCATAATCCTTGATCTTTTTTGGATGTCGAGATTATTATTATGGGTTTTCAATCCCTCCTACTTCTCAGAATTGGGATTTGCCGGTTTAATTGAAGTTCTGTTTTATGGTTTAAGATTCGATATTTCTGCTTTGATGATGGTAAACCTACTAATCATTTTCTTATGGTCTTTGCCATTTAATTTTACTTATAATAAAACATATCAACAAATTACAAACTATATTTTTTACTTATTTAATTCTATTGCACTTGCAGCAAATTTTATAGATATAATTTATTTTCGGTTTACACTTAAACGAACCAGCGGCGACATCTTTAATTATTTTGCAAATGAAGATTCCCAATTTTTTGGATTAATACCGCAATTTATTTTTGACTTCTGGTATATCTTTCTCCTTTGGTTGGTTTTTATTTTTTTGATGATCTTTTTATGTAAAAAAATTCAACCTAAATTAAGAATCCCTGCAAAATCGAAAATAAAAGTTTATGGTTTGAGGACAATATTTTTTCTTTTGCTTTTATTCTTTTCTGTTATCGGAATTCGTGGAGGCTTTCAGTTAAAACCAATTAGCATTATTCATGCCGGACAATATTCCGAAGGGAAAAATCTGCCCTTAATATTAAATACTCCGTTTACGATAATAAAAACCATAAATCAAAATGCCTTAAAACCTGTAAGATATTTTAAAAATGAAGAAGATGCTTTTAGGATTTATTCACCTGAACATAAAGTTTTTTCTGATTCTTTAACAGAAGAATTCAGGGATTTGAATGTTGTGATAATAATAATGGAGAGTTTTTCAAGTGAGCATATTGCTGCTTTAAATCCTGAACTTGAAAATTATAAAGGCTTTACTCCTTTTCTGGATTCACTTATCAGTGAAAGTTTGGTTTTCACCGGCTTTGCAAACGGAAAACGATCAATTGAAGGCATTCCGGCAATTCTTTCTTCGCTTCCTACTTTAATGAATTATGATTTTATCACTTCAATTTATTCGGGCAATAAAATTAGTAGCATTGCAAATCTATTGAAAGAAAAAGACTACTCAACTACTTTTTATCATGGTGGAACAAACGGAACTATGGGATTCGAAGCTTTTACAAAAGTGGCAGGTTTCTACAAATATTATGGCAGAAACGAATATAATAACGAAAATGATTATGATGGAAAATGGGGGATTTACGATGAAGAATTTTTTCAGTATTTTGCAAATGATCTGAACAAAACAATACAGCCATTTCTATCGGTTTTCTTTTCACTTTCATCACATCATCCATATTCAATTCCCGAAAAACATAAAAATAAATTCAAGAAAGGAAAATTGGAAATACATGAAAGTATAGCTTATGCAGATTATTCTCTCGGAGAATTTTTCAAAACTGCTTCGAAAATGCCCTGGTTTGAAAACACTTTGTTTGTAATAACTGCTGATCATACTTCCGAAAATTATTACCCACAATATCAAACTATGGTTGGCAATTATTCAATCCCGATAGTTTTTTATAAACCAAATAGTGTTTTAAAAGGTTCATCCAAAAAAATCGCACAGCAAATTGATATTATGCCAAGTGTTTTAAGCTTTTTGAATTATGATAAAAATTATATCGCTTTCGGCAAGGATCTTTTTAACGAAAAATCAGATAACTTTGCGGTTAGTTATTTGAATGGTAATTATCAAATAATTAAAAATGATTACGTTTTAAATTTTAATGGCAAAGAATCTGTTTCTTTGTATAATTTCAAACTTGATAATTTATTGAAAAACAATTTAATTGAAAAAGAAGACAGCACCGGTAAAGAAATGGAAACATTTTTAAAATCAATTATTCAACAATATAATGAGAGGTTGATTCATAATGATCTAACAAATGATTGATTTTAAACATACAACATAATGATTAATTTGTTACATCCATTTTTTCTTATATCTTCTTATATGCCTTATATGGTTCAATTTTTAAACAAATGAAAAAAAACATCCTATTTATTATTAATCCGGTTTCAGGAAACAAACCTTCAGTAAAAGGAAAAATTGAAGACTTGATTGATAATATCTTGGATAAAGAAAAATATAACTACAAAATTAAAAAAACCGAACGTGCAAAACATGCAATTGAAATAAGTAAAAATGCTGCAAATGAAGGATTTGATATAATAATTGCTATTGGTGGCGACGGATCAATAAACGAAGTTGCCCAATCAATTATTAATACTGATGTTATTCTTGGAATAATTCCTCTTGGCTCAGGTAACGGACTTGCCCATCACCTCAACATTCCTTTGAAACCCGAAAATGCAATAATGCTCATCAATCAATTTAATGTAAAAAAGATTGATACTGCAACTTTTAACGACAATATTTTTGTTAGTATTGCCGGTATTGGTTTTGATGCCCTTGTTGCAAAAAAATTCGCCAAAATGAAAAGACGCGGATTTTCGTCTTATCTCAAAATAATTACGAGAGAATATCCTTTTTACAAACCAATTGATTACGAAATAAATATTGATGGGAAACAAATTCAGCGTAATGCATTATTTATCAACTTTGCCAATTCCGATCAATTCGGGTATGACACAACAATTGCCCCAAAAGCAAAAATTGATGACGGACTGATAGATGTTTGTATTGCAAAAAAAGCACCATGGGTTAAGATACCAATTCTTGCCCATTTGCTTTACTGGAAACAAATCGACAAATCGAAATTTCTTGAGATCATAAAAGCCAAAAATATTACTATCAAACAAAATAAAAAATCAACTGTAAATATTGATGGCGAACCTGTAGAACTTGGAAAAGAACTTGAAATAAAAATTAATCCTTTATCGTTAAAGATCATTGTGCCTTAAAAGAAAATTATTTCCCGCAGATTACGCTGATTTTCGCTGATGGTTTTTCTGCGTTTATCTGCGCAATCTGCGGGAAAATAATTATAAGAAGGTGAAACATCAAATTCAATAATCAATCAAAAATTATCAATTAACTCTATGTCGAAAAAGAAAAAGAAAAACGGTGGAATAGTATTTTCAACCAATCCTGATTATAATTACAAATATGAGGAAGATGAAATCATTGAAACCCTTCCTCCACAGCAACAAAATCTGCGATTAATGTTGGATAAAAAACAAAGAGGCGGCAAGAAAGTAACATTAATCACGGGATTTGTCGGTAATGATAACGATCTTAAACAATTAGGAAAAGAACTAAAATCGAAATGCGGAGTTGGAGGAGCCGTAAAAAGCGGCGAAATTTTAATCCAGGGCGATTTTCGGGAGAAGGTTTTTGAAATATTAATTAAAGCTGCTTATAAAGTTAAAAAGGCTGGGGGATGAAATAGGGTCTAAGCCCCCGAAATGAGATAAGTCGGTGAATCTATGAATTTTTCGTACAAGGTTTGGAAAAAATGGGGGCTTAGACACTACAACCAAACAATATGAAAAAGTTCAACTAATTATAGATATTTGTTTGTAGCTTTGCCGGTAGAATACAATAAATGAAAAAAAAATCAAATCAATAATTTATGAAAACACTAAAATTCTTTACATTAATCCTTTTAATATCAACAGTAATAATTTCAAAAGGACAAACAAATAAAGAAGGGCAGATCAGTCCTGAAATTTTGCAACAAATAAAAAGCTCAATTAAAGATAATTCTGAAACAAGAGCATTAATTAATGCAGTTACAAATAATGAAATCAAGAAACTTGCAGTAAATCACAGCAATGTCGGGAAAATAAATCACTTTTTCTCAAATAAAATAGAAACAAAAGCGATTACAAATCAGAAGTCGTCGGGACGTTGCTGGCTTTTTACGGGTTTAAACACTTTGCGGCCCATGGTTACCGAAAAACTGAATCTTAGTAAGTTTGAATTTTCGGAGACCTATTCGTTTTTTTACGACCAGCTTGAGAAATCAAATTTATTTTTGGAATCAATAATCTCAACTCGTGACCTCAAAATCAACGACCGCAAAGTTGAATGGCTTTTCAAAAACGCAATCGGTGACGGTGGACAATGGACTACATTTGCCGATATTGTAAACAAATACGGACTTGTGCCGGATAATGTTATGCCTGAAACTTCTCATAGTGAAAGTACCGGAATGATGTCGCGTCTTCTAAGGCGAAAACTTCGTGAGGATGGCATGATTTTAAGAGAAATGCACAAAAACGGTAAAAAATTGAAAGGGATCAGGGTAGAGAAAGTGAATATGCTTTCCGAAATTTATAAAATGCTTGTTATGTGCCTTGGCGAACCTCCGGTGGAATTTACATGGCAATATAAAGATAAAGACGACAAGATCAGTGAGGGGAAAAAATATACTCCAAAATCATTTTATAATGAATTTGTTGGCATTGATTTAAATGAATACGTTATGATCATGAATGATCCGACACGTGAATATTTTAAACTTTATGAAGTTGAATATGACCGAAGTCTGCAAGATGGAAATAACTGGAAATATATAAATCTTCCGATTAAAGAAATTAAAGAATTTGCTAAAAATTCAATTCTTGGGAATGAGGCAATGTATTTTTCATGTGATGTCGGCAAACAATTAAATACAAGTTTCGGAAGCCTTGATCTGAATAATTACGATTATGGCGATTTGTTTGGTGTTAAGTTTGATATGGATAAATCGCAAAGAATTTCTACTTTTGAAAGTGGTTCAACTCATGGAATGGCTTTGGTTGGTGTAAACATTCTTGAGAACGGCGAAATCGACAAATGGTTACTCGAAAATTCATGGGGTGCCGATAATGGCCACAACGGATATCTCACAATGACAGACGATTGGTTTGCAGAATATCTTTTCAGAATTGTGGTCAGCAAGAAATATCTTGATACAAAAACCCTCCAGATACTCGAAACAAAAGCAATTTTGCTTCCACCTTGGGATCCAATGTTTGCTCCTGAAAAGTAGTTGGATTAAAAATATTAATTCTATAAAACATGATTACATATTTTGGAAATATAATTAGAAAATGGTTAATCAGCCTTAATATAGCTGAGGATGTAGCTCAGGAAATTACTGATTTTACAGCATTGATCTTAGTTATTATTCTTGCATGGATATCATTTTATATTGCAAAAAGAATAATTATTCACACTGTCCATCTGATCGTAAAAAAATCAAAAAATAAATGGGATGATGTTCTGGCTGAAAATAATGTTTTTAACAGATTAGCCTATCTTGCACCTGCAATTATAATTTATTTATTGACTCCATTGGTTATACCAAAATACGAATTTGCTATCACGGTTATTGATATTATTACCAAAATATACATGATTTTTACTGTTCTGGTAGTAATAAATTCATTTCTTAATGCACTTAGCAATATTTATCAAAACTATGAAGTATCAAAATCGAAGCCGATTAAAGGATATATACAAGCGATAAAAGTTATATTATATATTATCGGAGCCATTCTTATTATAGCTTCATTACTAAATAAATCTCCAAATGCTTTATTTGTTGGACTTGGCACTCTATCAGCAGTACTAATGCTTGTTTTTAAAGACCCACTACTTGGTTTTGTTGGTGGAATTCAGCTCTCTTCAAATAATATGATAAGAATAGGCGACTGGATAGCAATGCATAAATATGGTGCTGATGGCAATGTTATTGATATTTCGCTTACTTCGGTTAAAGTACAAAATTGGGATAAAACTATCACAACCATACCAACTTATGCACTTGTTACGGATTATTTTCAAAACTGGAGAGGGATGGAAGAATCGGGAGGAAGGCGAATAAAACGCTCAATCAATATTGACATGGATAGTATTAAGTTTTGTACTCCCGAAATGCTAAATAAGTTTAACAAATTTCAATATCTGTCCAAATATGTGGCAAACAAAGAAAAAGAACTTGAAGAATTCAATGTAAAAAACAAAATTGATAATGAATATTTAATTAATGGCCGAAGGCAAACTAACCTTGGAGTTTTCAGAGCTTATTTAAAAGAATATCTTCATAATAATCCAAATATTAGTGATAGCATGACTTTTTTGGTTCGACAGCTACAACCCACAGAACTTGGGATACCTATTGAAATTTATGTTTTTAGTAAAATTCAGGAATGGGCCGATTACGAGGATATTCAATCGGATATTTTTGATCATGTTTTGGCAATTATTCCCGAGTTTGAATTAAGTGTTTTTCAGAATCCTACGGGAAATGATTTTATGAATGCCTTTCAGAATAAATGAGTGAATGCTTGAATGATTAAATAATGAAATTGGAAATTAGAAATTTGAAATTTGAACTCTCCTAAATTTCTAATTTCTGCATCTTCTTTCTTATAATGCAATCCACTAAATTTGTGTTAACTACAAAAATATAAACACATGAAACCATCAGCGAAAATCTGCGTTATCTGCGGGAAAAAAACATAAACTCATGAAAATATATCTAATTGCAGGTGAGGCTTCCGGCGACTTACATGCATCAAATCTGATAAAAGAAATGAATGCCATCGACAATTCAATCAGTTTTCGTGGTTGGGGTGGCGATTTGATGCAAAAGCAAGGCATGGATTTGGTGAAACATTATCGCGACCTTGCTTTTATGGGTTTTGTCGAAGTTTTAATGAATATTCGTACGATCTCTAAAAACCTAAAGTTTTGTAAAAAAGATATTTTTAATTTCAAACCAGATGCTTTGATTTTGATCGATTATCCGGGTTTTAATCTTCGGATTGCTGAATTTGCTCACAAAAACGGAATCAAGGTTTTCTATTATATTTCTCCACAGGTTTGGGCATGGAAAAAATCACGAGTTAAAATCATCAGGCGTGTAGTTGATAAAATGCTTGTAATTCTTCCGTTTGAAAAAGATTTTTATAAAAATTATAATTATGATGTTGATTTTGTCGGACATCCTCTGCTTGATGTGATAGATAATATTGATAATAAAGAGGGGGGTAACCTTTTTTATAAAAAAAATCATTTATCCGATAAACCCATTATTGCATTACTTCCGGGCTCCAGAAAACAGGAAATATCAACAATGTTGAATATTATGTTAAGTGTTAGTAAATTTTTTCCTGCTTATCAATTTGTTATTGGAGGAGCACCATCTATTTCAAAAACTTTTTATAAAAATTTGTGTGTGAGATTCAATGTGAAAATAGTTTTTAATCAAACTTATGAATTACTAAAAAATTCAGAAGCGGCACTTGTTACATCAGGAACTGCAACATTAGAAACAGCTTTGATTGAAACACCTCAGATTGTTTGTTATAAAGGGAATAAGCTTTCTTATCAAATTGCAAAACGAATTATAAACGTAAAATATATTTCGCTTGTAAATCTGATAATGGATAGAAAAATTGTTGTTGAACTTATTCAAAATAATTTGAATACTACAAACCTGAGAAAAGAATTGAGAAGAATTCTAAAAAACAAAATTTACCGACAAGATATGCTTGGAAATTACAAACAATTGAAAGAAAAATTAGGCGGCAGTGGAGCTTCGGAGAATGCTGCAAAAATAATTTTAAAAACTATTTAAAAAGTCATCGGATGACTATCAACATGAATTTTTACTTTTTAGACCAAACTCAATATTGGGAACCATTTAAAACGCAAAGTAATCAATAATTAAAATGTTTGTTTTTAAAACAAGAGAAATAAAAATCGGAAATATCCCTCTCGGTGGAAATAATCCGGTCCGTCTTCAATCGATGTGTTCGACAAATACAATGGATACTGTAGCAACTGTTAAGCAGTCGATCAGGATGATTGAAGCAGGTTGTGAATATGTAAGGATTACTGCACCAGGAGTTAAAGAGGCTGAAAATTTATATAAAATAAAAAACGAACTTTATAAAGCAGGATTTAATAATCCGTTGATCGCCGACATTCATTTCAATCCGAAAGCAGCGGAAGTTGCTGCAGAAATTGTTGAAAAAGTTAGAATAAATCCTGGGAATTATGTTGACAAAAGACATGCTAAAGTTTCTAATTACAGCCAACAAGAATATGAACAGGAGCTTGAAAGAATAGCTGAAAGATTGTTTCCGCTGATTGAAATTTGTAAAAAAAATTCAACAGCTATGCGAATCGGAATAAATCACGGTTCATTGTCCGACCGAATTATGAATCGTTATGGGAACACAGCTACCGGAATGCTTGAGTCAGCTATTGAATTCATAAAGATTTGCGAAAATTTCAATTACAATGATATTGTTCTTTCGATGAAATCAAGTAATATTCGGGTTATGCTTCAGGCCACTCGATTGCTTGTTAAGAAAATGCTTGAATTAGGAATGAATTATCCTTTGCATCTCGGTGTAACTGAAGCAGGTTCAGGTGAAGACGGTAGAATTAAATCAGCTATAGGTATCGGGAGTTTGCTTCATCAGGGAATTGGCGACACAATTCGTGTTTCGCTTACCGAAGACCCAGAATTTGAAATACCCGTTGCGAAAACGATTGTAAAACATTATGCTTTAGAAAGATCAACGGATCAGAATTTTAATGAATTTAAAAAATTCTTAAATCATTCTTTAGATAATTTTGAGTTTTCAAAAAGAAAAAGTATTTCAATAAAAAATATAGGAGGAGGAAACCAATCTGTTCTTATTTCAAATCAAAAATCCGAAGAAGTAGATTATTTGTTTAAAAATAATAAGATAATCGAAAAAGAAACAAAAAACACATTCCCGATTTTCAGCATTGATGAATATCTACAGAAAACAAATAATACCGAAATCACTTTTATTAATATTAATTTAAATCACGATTTACCTTTAAAAGAATCTTTTATTAAAAAAATAAAATCGGATGAAACTGCCGTATTAATTGCCGGATCAGATGAAAATTCAGGTTTTGAAGATTTTATTACATTTTCTGATAAATTAAAAAAAGAAAACTGCCGAAATGCAGTCATTCTTAAAAAAACTTATAAAAATCAAAATATTAATGAATTGATAACTCAAAGTTCGGTTGATCTTGGCTCATTATTGATTAATGGCTTTGGTGATGGAATTTGGATTGATTCGGATATTGAGGCAAAAACTATCAAATTAAATCAACTTGCTTTGGGAATTCTTCAAGCCTGTGGAAGCAGAATTTCAAAAGCCGAATATATTGCTTGTCCGTCCTGCGGGCGAACTTTATTCGATATTCAAAAAGCTCTCAAAAGAATACAAAGAACCACTAAACATCTTGTAGGATTGAAAATTGCCGTAATGGGCTGTATTGTAAATGGGCCAGGTGAAATGGCTGATGCCGATTACGGTTATGTCGGTGCAGGCCCAAGAAAAATTACACTTTACAAAGGAAAAAAAATTATCCGCAAAAATATTGAACAGGAAAAAGCCATCGACGAATTGTTAAAATTGATAAAAGAGGAAATAGAAATTGATTAATAAACTGATTCCTTACTAAAAATATTTCTTATTTTTGAAATGAATAAAAAGTATAGTTTTTATGACAAATAATAAGCAATATCAAATATTCGACGATCCGCTTCGATATTACAATGCGATGATTGAAGATATTGAAAATGCGAAAGATAACATTTGTTTAGAAACTTACAGGATCGGAAACGATTCAATTGGGATACGATTCAAAGATGCCTTAACAAGAAAAAGCAAAGAAGGCGTAAAAATAAAATTATTAATTGATTCATGGGGAGGAGCGGCTTTGCCCGATAATTTTTTTGATGATTTGAAAAAATTTGGTGGCGAAGTTCGGTTTTTTAAAAAAATCAAAATTAACGTTGACATTTTTACAAAAGGCCACAGACGTAACCATCGGAAAATTCTAATAATAGACGATAATATTACTTATATTGGTTCGTCGAATATGACAGAATATAATTTGAATTGGAGAGAATTAGTTCTTAGAATGACAGGAGATATAGCTTCTTCATTTAAAAGAATATTTAATTATGATTATAAGGTATATAATAAATATATTTTTGATAAAGTTGGTTATACACAATCTATTAAACATAATGGATTTGAAATTTTGCGTGAAGTACCTTCAATTACAAGACAAAGAATAAATCGAAAATATATACAAATAATAAAAGATGCTAAATTTCAGGTAATCATAGAAACACCATATTTTTTACCTGGTTTTATGCTAAGAAAAGCATTGATGGATGCGGGAAAACGTGGAGTTGATGTAAAAATAATCATTCCTAAGCATTCCGATATTGGATTAATTGACATACTTAGAGATAAATACTTAGGACAATTAGATAGAAATCATGTAAAATTTTTATTTTACCTACCACATAATTTACATGCCAAAATTGTTTTAGTTGATGATGAATTGTTTTCAATTTCTTCGGCAAATTTCGACTATCGTAGTTTCAGATATCAGAATGAAATTGCTTTATTAGGAAGCGAAAAATCAATTCTATCACAACTAAAGAGCCATGTTAATGGAACCTTAATTGACTGCGAAAGATTTAATTACGATGTTTGGAAAAAGAGGTCTCTAATTCAAAAGTTCTTTGAATGGATATTGTTACCAATTAGGCATTTGCTGTAATTAATGATTTTCATTCTCTCATTCAATCATTTTCTCATTCAATCATTCTCTCATTCTCTTGTTGCCTGTATTTACAAGCCATACACCAATAATAATTATTGAAATCCACAATAAATTAATCAGGCCAAAACTCTCACCATCGAAAATTCCCCAAAGTAATGCAATGACAGGAATAACATAAGTAATTGATGTGGCGAACATAACATTAGTCATTTTAATTAATTTATTAAATGCAATTAATGCAATGGCTGTTCCAAAAACTGCTAATATTGCGATATAAATAATTCCTTCGAAAAAATTATCGTCGTATTTTAATTGTTGTAAAAAATCAGTAAATACCAACAAATAAAAAATTAAGGGTATTCCAACAATAAAAAATGAAAAGGCTGCAATCGAAACGGCATCAACATCGGCGAGTAAATTCTTAATAATATTTGCACTGATGGCATAACATGTAGTTGCAATTATTATATATATTCCAAAGCTAAAATTAAATTCAAATGATTTGCCACCACTTATGCTCAAAAGCCCGATTGTACCGCAAAAACCGATAATTATTCCCAAAATGTTAAACCACTTTGTTTTCAGGTGAAAAAATATTAGCCCTATTATCATGGTTAATAATGGAGTAAGAGAATTTAAAACACCGGCAAGATGGCTGTCTATTCCCGTTTGGGCTTTAGCAAACAAAAAAGGAGGTAAAACTCCGTTTAAAACTCCAAGTATTGCAAGTAGTTTCCATTGTTTTAATGAAATTTTCGAGAACCGGAAAAAAACAATTGGTAATAAAACCAAACTTGAAATTGCAGTTCGTAATGCTCCTACTTCATTGCTTGAAAAAACTGTTAATCCTTTTTTTATCAGGATGAATGAACTACCCCATGTTAAAACAAGTAAGACAAAAATAACCCATGTTAATATTGTTGATTTATAATTATTAATTATGGCAGCTTTTTTTTTCATTCAGAAATAATTAATATTAAAATCACCTCATTGAAATCATTTCTTTATTTTAATTTTAGTTTGCGAAGATATTAATTAAAACTGACTCATTTTTGAAAACATAATTTTTTCACTTGTTACTATTTCCAGAGCTTGCAGCAGGTACTTTCATCCACAATAGGGTCAGCACAATAGCCACCATTCCAGCGGCAATGATTGTATACATAGAGGCATGGAATCCGCTTAAAAACGATTCGTTGATCAAGTGTAGGATCTTATCCTTTGACAAGTTAGTCAGCTCTGCTATCTCCTGAAAATTCCGGTGTGCTGCTGTGATCATCGAATCGAATTCTGCCTGTGCTTTTTCCGGAATCACAACATTTGCTTTGTTTAACATGCCCTTCAAATGAGCTTTAGATACCTGTACCAGTACATTTGTGCTGATTACCACTCCAATGGAGAAGCCCATGCAACCACACATATTGTAAAGGCCGGATAGTGAATCAACCGTTTTCCTGTTCACTGCTTTTAACATAGTTGCATTATACGGTGCAATAGAGAGGCCGATGAAGCCCATCAGCGCCAGGCTGATTACCAGGTATGTGCTGGTAGTATGAAGTCCGTAAAACAGAGCCATAACAATGCCAATGATACTTATCCCCAGTCCGATACAGACCGGTATCCGGGCATCCATTTTCTCAGATAACTTCCCTCCAAGCGGTGATACCATCGAAAAAGCAGCGGCAAAGCCGATAAAGATCAATGCATTATGAAAACTGGTAAAACCAAGCACATTCCCCATATAGAGTCCTGTTAGTACTAACACAGTGCCCAGAATGAATGAAAGAAACATGAACCCGATTAGCGTGGAAACATACAATTTATTGGAAAATGTACCCTTTGGAATCAACGGGTCAGTTACTTTTTTAGAATGCTGATGAAGTAGGATCAGACCGGCGGTAACAAGTACAACTACAATCAATGTTTGATAACTGAGTAAACCCCAGGTAGACACATTGTTAATCCCATAGCTAAGAGGTAGAACAAATAATGCAACATACAGACTGGAGACCAGATCAAGTGATTTGCTTAATTGTTGCGATTCTTTCCGGATGGTGAACAAAACAATTAACAGAACCAGGATTCCCAGCGGTATATTTAAATAATAGATCCATGGCCAGGGGAATCGTTCCATGATGAAGCCTCCGATAGTCGGTCCAATGGCTAATCCGACACCTGTTCCGGTTCCCAGCAGCCCAATTGGAAAACCCCGCTTCCCGGCTGGAAATTTATCATAAACTAATCCGTAAATAGGTGGAATGCAGATTGCAGCACCAATACCCTGGATAAACCGGCCAATGATCAGCAACCAGACATCCCGGGCAATAGCACAAAGAACTGATGACAGAATAAATATCAATATCCCGGTGATCAACATTTTCTTCTTACCGAAAATGTTGGCAAATTTCCCGGAAATTATCACAAATACCGACCAGGCAATCCCGTAGATACTGATGATCCATTGCAGGATCTTCAGACTGGATTTCATCTCTTTCTCAATGGGATCGATGGTTAGGTTTACCACTGTGGCATCCATATTCAACAATGTGATTAGGAGGACAAAAGCTGCCAGGGCAAGCCACCGACTCCAGGTTTCAACATGTTCCCGGGGATCCTGAGGATCGTGTACAATATTAATAATTGACATACGTATAGGTTTTTTGGTTATTAATGATAAACTTAATAAAGAATTTCTAAGTTCTTTAATCAAAGTCCAAATTTATAAAAAAAATATTTGAATTCATGATTTTTTAATTATAAATTTTTCTGTCAATGCGCATAATAATCGATTTATTTTTGGAGAATAAAGGATTGTGAAATTTTCCGAACAAGGATTTATTGATGTAATTTCTATATTAATTAGTTTAATTCTTGCAATAATTGCAGTGCAAATGATTATTTCAGGGATTTAAAATACAGCTGAAATATTTTTCAATTAATTTAATTTTAATCATAATAAATCAATTTAATCAGCGTATTAATAAAAATTGTTTGTTCATTATTGAAATGTTTATATTTTAATTCCAAACAAAATAAAGTAGTATATTTGTAAAAAAAATTTAATAAAAAATATTTATGAAAAAATTACTGATTGTTTTATTTTGCTTATTATTTGTTTCAAATAGCTTTTCACAGATGATTAGTGAAAGCACAAAAAAGAAATTTAGTATTGGTGTTGATTTATTTTCAGATATTTGGTTTGACGTTCCTGATAATATTTCGCAACGAACCATTAACAAAGGTTTTGATATATTTGGAATGTATAACTATCAAATCGGAAAAAGTAAATTTAGTTTTGCAATCGGAGCAGGTTTAGGGACTCATAATTTTTTTAGTAATAGTATGATTGAAGATGTTAGAAACGATTCTCTTGTTTTTATTACAATACCTGATTCAATAAGCTATAAAAAGAGTAAAATTTCGGTAACATATTTGGATGTTCCATTAGAATTTAGGTTTAAAACTAAGGGAAAATTTAAAATGTCACTTGGTTTTAAAGCCGGATATTTAATTAATAGTAATGCAAAATATAAAGGCAACAACCTCAATGATGAAACACAGAAAATTAAAGAGAAACGTAAAGATATTAAAAATCTTGAGACCTTTCGCTATGGCGCTACATTTAGAATCGGAATAGGAGGTTTCAGTTTATATGGATATTATTCGCTATCGAAATTGTTTAAAAAGGATCAAACTAATGAAATGTATCCGGTTTCGATTGGGATAACTTTTATGCCTTTCTAATTAGTGCTTGCCCGAAAACGCCAATTTCTTCGTTATGCTTGTTCATAAAACCAATCACTTACAAGAGTAAACTCATGGTTTTCTGAACTTCGCAAGCCTCGAACTTGACGTTTTCGGACTAAGCACTCCAAAATATTGAGTTTTCGTGCGGGTGCTAATTACATAAAAAAAACAAGAAGAAACATTATTAATGTACCGGTTAAAAATCCGGTATAAACCTGTGCAGGATTATGTGCATTAAGTTTTATTCTGGAAAAGCCTATTACTCCGGATATAAATATCAATAAAAGAATAAATTGAGGAATATTTAGAATTGCTAAAGTTGAAAGGCCCAGAAAAGTTCCTAAAACTCCGCCTATTGCAATCATGTGAATGCTGATTTTCCAGAAAAAATTAATAAATAAGGTAGTAATTATTAATAAGGTTGAGCCAAGTATAAAAACATGAAATATGTATGATATTTGTATTCGGCTTAAAAGATAATATGTTAAATAATAAAAGATTGCAGTTGTAATAAAAGGGAATATTCTTTCCTGACGACTTTCCATTTTTAGTGAATTGATCATTCCTTTTCTAAACATAATAAATATTGAAAGTAAAGGAAATAAAACAGTAGTGATAAAAACCATAGATAGAATTAACCACTTTATCTTTAATGGAATAGAGAGAGAAAAAAAAGAATACTGAAAAAACATTAAAAACAAAAGTGCATAACTCGGCATAAATATAGGGTGAAAAACAAAAGATATGATTTTTGCAATTTTTGTTTCCATAAAATAAGTCTGATTAAATATTTAACATAGTGGAGTGATAAAATTCGCCACAGATTTATAGATTATAAAATTATTTGTGAACCCGCCTTCCATAGTATTACGGCGGACAGGTCTGTGAATTTTTTTAACGGTCTCATAATTCTTTTCGAAGACGTGCAACCGGTAAGTTTAATTGCTCGCGATATTTTGCTACGGTTCGACGAGCTATCGAATAGCCTTTTTCTCTAAGAATGTTGGTTAATTGTTCATCTGTTAAGGGTTTGCTTTTGTTTTCAATTACAATACAATCGGAAAGGATTTTTTTGATTTCCCGTGTCGAAACTTCTTCACCATTGCTGGTTTGCATTGATTCGGAGAAAAAGCTTTTTAAAAGTAATGTACCAAAAGGAGTTTGAACATATTTGCTATTAGCTACTCTTGAAATGGTTGATATGTCGAGGTTTACAATATCGGCAATATCCTTGAGTATCATTGGCCTTAATTTGATTTCATCACCAGTCAGGAAATAGGCTTTCTGATATTCCATGATTGTTTTCATGGTAATATAAAGTGTGTTTTGTCGTTGTTTGATGGCATCAATAAACCATTTTGCAGAATCAATTTTTTGTTTTACAAAACTAAAAGTGTCTTTATTCTTTTTACTTTTTTTGTTATTTGAGTATGCTTCGAGCATATCAAGATATGATTTATTTAGTCGTAGCTCGGGAGCATTTTTTGAATTTAATGTTAATTCTAATTCACCATTATTATTATTTATAATAAAGTCAGGTAAAATATAATGATTGGTTTTTGAGGTTTCGGCAAGGGAATTACCCGGTTTTGGATTAAGTTTTAATATTTCATTAAGAGCATCTTTAAGTTCATTTTCGGTGATTTGTGCTTTTTTAATTATCTTATCATAATGTTTTTTTGTTAATTCATTAAAATATCTTTCAACAATCGTAACAGCGAGATCAATATCTTTTGTTTCTTTTTTACGTTTCAGTTGGATCATTAAACATTCCTGAAGGTTTCTTGCACCAATTCCCGATGGATCAAAATCCTGAATAATTTTCAGAACTTTCTGAATTTCTTCAGTTGATGCCTTAATATTCTGAGTAAAAGCAAGATCGTCAACCATTGCCGAAAGATCACGAACCAGATAACCCGAATAATCAAGATTCCCAATAATATTTAAACCTATTAATATATCCTTTTGGTTAAGTTCTCGTAATCCTAATTGCGAAATCAGCATTTCCTGAAAACTTGTACCTGAGACGAAAGGATTCTCTTTTCTTTCATCATCAAGGCTTGAATTGTATGAATTCAGTTTGTATGATGGAATTTCATCATCACTAATATAATCATTTATATCAAATTCATCATCTTTGCTATATTCTTCGGTTTTTTCTTCATCAAAAGTTTCGTCAGGATTATCCTGAAACTCTAATTCTTCATTATCATCAAAAGTATCATCCTCATCGCCCAATTCTTCCAAAGCGGGATTTTCCTCAATCTCTTGTTTTATCCTTTGTTCGAGTGCAATAGAAGGTATTTGCAATAACTTCATTACCAAAATCTGCTGCGGGGATAATTTCTGTAATAATTTTTGTTGTAGTTTTAGGTTTAACATGATTCCTCAATCTTTCAAGGTTTTATACTTAAATTATATTTTCAATGCAAAATACAACTTTTTTCTGATTATTTTATAAAAAAAGTAAGAATTTTTTCGTTAAATCAAAAAAGGCGGATAAATGAAATTTTAATTTTCTAATTTCAATTTTTTAAAAGTTAGCGTTCTGGGGAGTTCTCGGAAATGGAATTACATCACGAATATTACTCATACCGGTTATAAATAAAACTAATCGTTCAAATCCAAGTCCGAAGCCACTGTGAGGTGCTGTTCCGAATTTTCTGGTTTCAAGATACCACCATAAATCGTTTTCAGGAATTTCTAATTCCTTAATTCTCGAATAAAGTTTTTCGTAATTTTCTTCTCTTTGCGATCCCCCGATAATTTCACCAATCCGAGGAAATAAAACATCTAAAGCTCTGACAGTCTTACCATCATCGTTTTGCTTCATGTAAAATGCTTTTATTTCCTTAGGATAATCTGTAAGAATAACAGGTTTTTCGAAATGCTTCTCAACCAAATATCTTTCATGTTCCGATTGAAGATCAAGTCCCCAGCCTACAGGAAATTCAAATTTTTGATTAGATTTTTCCAAAATATCAACGGCTTCTGTGTAAGATAATCTTTCAAACTTATCTGTAAGAATTGATTTTAATCTTTCAATTAATTCATTATCATACATTTTATTCAAAAATTCCAAATCATCATAACAATTATCCAAAGCATATTTTGTAAGATATTTTA